>Ga0257110_1000023_pt1 | contig 89310 bp, 91 predicted proteins | sample LP_taG_7_FD_190184 | JGI IMG/M metagenome (GOLD analysis project Ga0257110, IMG submission 190184) | Marine microbial communities from Northeast Subartic Pacific Ocean, Canada - LP_J_2015_P26_10m | ecosystem: Environmental > Aquatic > Marine > Oceanic | place: Canada: Northeast Subartic Pacific...
AATGATAATGTGGAAGGAACATTTGATTTCAAATGGTATCTGGATGATAATGAACTGAATAGTTCAATGACATCACCATCTGTATCAATAGTAAGTGTTGGTAATTCTTCGATACTTACTCTTGATAATATTCCACTAATTAATGACAACTCAAGAGTTTATCTGAAGACGGATTATATTCCAGCAACTGGTGAATCACAGGCAAATAATGAACCACTTCAGTCAGATACTGGTACAATTGAACTGATCAAAAACATTCAGATTCTAACTCAACCAGTAACTCAAACTGTTGCTTCTGGTGATGATGTAACATATACAGTTGAAGCTCAACTGGAGAATGGATTAAAGACTGGTATCGAGTATCAATGGTATTTTGATGGTTCAGTCAGGAATGATGGTGGTGTAGCTGGATTTACATATAGTGGAACTAACACAGATAGTGTTAAAGTTGCTGTTGATGAAAACGTAACAACTGGTGGTCCAGCAGTTTGTATTAGTGTCCTTGGGTTGACTCTTGAGAGTCAATCTACAATTGATAGTGATTGGTCCTCCTTTAGATCAAGTTACCCACAAAGACCATTCCATCTCTTACAACCACCACAATTTCCCAATAGTCTTCTGAAGGTGCCTTCATCATACACTAGTGATGGTCTTGCATATCCTATACAAGCTATAAATTTGGACGGTGGTGACACAAACCAGACAAGTGATTGGTTCACTCTGACTGGATTGAATAATGCTCCAGCTGGTACTTCGGTCTCTCTGGCAATTGATGATTCATTTGGTGGACCAATATCAATTACAGACAATAGTGGGAGTGTAAGTGTATCAGATCAAACTAATACCGATCTTCAAATTTCAGTAAATAGATTTATCAATGTTTCTAGTGGAACTGAAGGTCACCCAGTCGGAAGTATTGGATATGATATTACTTTCCCCCAGTTAGGATCAACAGGCAATGTTGAACTTGAGGCATATGTCAACAACACTTCAACTAGGGCAAGTGGTCTAACTGCATCTGACAATTCTATTGCAGTTTCATCAGGTTACCCACAGAGACTCAGTGCAAACTCATTCAGAGTTGCTTTTGACATGACTAATAGTGTTGGATCAGGAAGACAGGCAACACTGGTGAGGAGTTGGGGATTTAACTTCCTTTCACCAATCGTCTATGGTATTGGTGGTAGAACTGTTCAGATTAATGTCAGAGCATCAGTAAATGAGTTCACTAAGAAGTGTAGAGATAATGGAATGAATCTCTACTATTCTACTATGTCTGGTGAGAGATGGGCTATTGATCATAATAGGTCACTACCCGAAGCTGGTAATAATACTGTTCAGAATCTATATTGTGAGGTATCACACCCACAGTCGTTCAATTCACCTCAGAATACTAACACTGTAACTATGACAGTGGTCTCACCAAGACCACTGATTACTTTTGAAGCTTATACTTTCGCTAATGACTATGCAACAAAAGATGTAGACTTTGATAGTAATCCTGAATTTACACTTGATCAGAACACTTTTGGATCACAATATAGTATCATTCAGTTCCACTCAGTAGAGAGGAACAACCCTATCATCATGAATATGTTTGGTTCTAAGGGAGCTGGTTCTAATGGTGGAGAAGGTGGAACTGCAACTATCAAATTTACAGCTGAAAAAGATATTGAGTATACTGTGATTGGTATCTCAAATAATTCGGCTGTATTCTTGTATCGTGGTTCAACTCTTATTGCTGTTGTTGGCGAAGGTGGAGACAGCGTGGGTCACTCTGACGCTACATCTTCAGTATCAGGTGGTGATGGAGGTGGTGCAAGTGGTTCCGGTGGTGATGGTGGTAGTAATAGTGGTTCCGGTGGTCAGTATTCATCACTGTCACTGAATGGTGTATACGGTTCAATCACACCATCTAGTGTTACTTTACAGAGTGGTGATACTCTAGCAACTCAAAACCAGGGTGGTAGAACTATTGCTTGTACCAAGGGTTCTTATTGGATAAATCAGGCTATTTCGGCTTGTAGTAATAATAGTTCAAGTGAGATCAAGTATGTCAACATTGATGGGACAACTATTAATTCAAGTTCTTCTATCATTAGGGGATTTAAACCTGGATATACCATTACTTCAACAGCTGGTGCTGGCCTAGCTGCTGGTGGACAAGGTGGTAATGGTGCAGTAGGTGGTAATGGTGGATCTAATGGTCAAGGTGGTGGCGGTGGATCAGGATACAATGATGGTAGTGTAGAGATTGTATCAACTCGTCTTGGTGGTTCAACTGGACTAGCTAAAATTAGCATGAGAACGGAAACTTCCCAGTTCGTACACTTCTTTGATAATAGAGTTAGACCTAAGAGAACTACTTCTCTTACAAGTACTGGTAATATTGCCAGTGTATCTGCTCAGTCTGAGAGTGGTAATGGTCAGCCAGGTGATACCGGTGCTAAACATTATCTCGTCACAATGGATGCTGACTATACTGGTCTCACTATTGAGGTTACATCAGATCTCACAGCCGCTGGTGGTTCAACCGATCCAGACATGCGAGCAGGAGCGATACAGAAACAGAACTCTACTCAGTGGAGAGTATGGTTCGTCAGAGGAGGTGGAACATCCAATACCTTTATCAGAGAAGCGACCATTATTGGAAACTTATAAATAACTATCAGGTGGATAGTGAAACCTAACGGAGACAAATGGCTGTAAACAAGAATTTTGTAGTCAAAAATGGAATAGAAGTAGCAAATGATCTAATTTTTGCTTCATCTGACCAAAATAAAGTCGGTATAGGTACCACTCAACCTAATGCTCTCCTCGAAGTTGGAGGGGATTTTAAGGCACTTGGGAATTCAACTGTAGTTGGATTTGCAACTATCCAAGATACACTTAAAGTTGGTAGTGGTGGAACCGTACTTCTTGCTGATGTTCAATCAGGAAGATTAGGATTCAATACAGCTACACCACATCATAATGTTCACATTTCTAATGTGGGTAGTGGACTCACTTCACTATATGTTGATGGTGGTAATGTTGTTTTTACTGGAGACCTCAGTGGTTATAACGCTGTTTTCTCTGGTGATGTCAATTTAAGTTCAGGTAATCTTGTTGTTGGCGGTGCAGCCACAATTACCTCTAACCTGGTTGTTGGTGGTGACATTAGTTATGATGAGGCTAATGGTAGAAATATCAATATTAGTGGTATTTCAACACTTGGAACAGTACAGGTTTCAAATGGTCAAGTAACATCAACATCCGGTGTTGTAACTTACTTTGGTGATGGTTCCAATCTGACAGGAGTTACCGCTACCGCTGGTGGTACAATTGGTCTTGGTGCCGAAGGTACATTTGTGGGTTCTGGGGTTACTCAGATAAACATCAACTCCTCAAGCGGTTCGGGTGTAGTAGCATCTTCAGTACATGCTGGAATTGTTACCGCAACCATTCAAACTGGAGTTTCGATTGGTCTTGCTATCGCTCTCGGTAGTTGATAAATATTCCTAACACTTAAAGAAAAATGGCAGAAGTATTTGTAAATTCACTCACACCATCGGCAGGTATTGTTGCGACAAACCAAGCTGGAATTATTGCAGCAAATGCAACCACAATTACAGGTATTTCTACTCTGAATGTGGGTCTTGGTTATATGGTTGACAACCAAAACTTCCGTGGTGGAACTAAGGTATCTGGAATTGGTGTTGGTCAAGTCACTGTAAATAGCACATCCACCAATAGTGCTACCGCAACCACACAAAGTGTTAACTTTTTGGGTCCAACGACCTGTTACACTTCACCTGGTAGCACTAAATCAATTCTTATTGGTGGCACATTCGCTAACATAACAAAAAGTAATGTCAACATATTTGTTGAGGTTGTTTCTGGTTCTAACAGATCAAACATCGCTAATGAGATTCCTGTTCCGACCGGAAGTTCATTCGTAATTAGTGACGCCGGTAAGACAATTTTATTGGCGGCAGATGAACTTCGTGTTTATTCTGATATCAATAATGGTATTGATGTAACTCTTGGCATTCTTCAGGGGGTAAACTGATGGCTGATAGAGGAGGGTATCTAGGTAGAAATCCTGGAGACACATCTGTTCGTTTTGCTCGTCAATCGTATGTGGTATCAGGTGCAACTTCATTATTCACATTCTCTTCAGGATATGACGTTGGATTTATTGATGTCTTTCTGAATGGATCAAAATTAGTCAATGGACTTGACTATACTGCTAATGATAAACAGACAGTTAGTCTAACAATTCCAGCACAGAGTGGGGACTCATTAGAACTTGTAGCTTATAAAGCGTTCGATATAGTTAGTATTATATCATCTTCTGATGGTGATTTCACTGCTAGTGGAAACATTATAGCTGGTGGTACAATCCAAGGTAATTTTGTCGGTGATGGATCTGGACTGACTGGTATTTTAACTGGTGGAAGTAATGGATCAAATCTCACTGGTATTGTAACCAGTATTACGGCTGGTGATAACATTTCAGTTGATTCTTCAACTGGTAATGTAACAATTACAGGTTTGGCTAACACATCTAATGTGGTTGCAGACACACTAGTTGTTAGTGGTGTTGGTACATTCTCAGGTGGTGTTAAGGGTATCGGTATTAGTTCCGGTGGAACTGTCGTTACTACTGATGCTATCGAGACATTAAACTTCATCGGTGCAGGTAACACTTTCAAGGTAACTGGTTCTCAAGTTGATATCAGTATCCAAGGAGGAGGCGGTGGAGCTGGACTATCCACAGTTGGTGTTAATACAGGATTTGTATTCTCTAATCCCAACTCTATAACAACAAGTATTCAACTAACAGAACCCGGATATAATTATGGTATGTTTGGTCCAATCACTATTAGTGGTGTGGGTGTAACCGTCACCGTTGGTGCTGGTAATAGTTTCACTATTGTATAAGGAGGAATAGAAAATGGCTCAACTTAGAGTAGATAACATCACTAATCAGAATGATGACGGACCAGTAATCTTTGATAAGGGTATCGTTGCTTCTGCTGATAATCTTATACTAAAACCAGGTACAACATCTTTCAACCCTGTACAACTTGCTACCAACGTTGGCATTACCACCAACATTCAGATTGGTTTCAACCAAACGATGCAATTCAGTGGTATTGGTACCATTCGCATTCGTGAGGGTTCGGCAACCGGAACAATCACTACTTCATTTACTTGTGGTGTATCATCTGAAGCAAATTTTGTTGGTCAAACTCTTATTATCAATCCAAAGGATGATTTGGCTACTGGTCAAACTTACTTTGTCACCTTACCATCTGTTGGTATTGCAAACACAGTAGGTTCGTTCATTGAACCAGTTACTAATTATCAATTCCAAACGGAATTTATAGATTTTAATATTCAAGGTGGTGACTTTGAACAAGTAATTGTATCACCTACATCACCAACTGGATATTATAAGTATAATGTCTTTACCAGTTCTGGTATTGCGACATTCCAATCACCATCAGCTGCAGCTATAGACTTTGCTTATGTAATGGTCGGTGGTGGTGGAGGTGGAGGTTCTGCAAGAGGTAGTTACTATGATCCAGGTTCCGGTGGTGGTGGTGCTGGTGGTTATGTAAAGAATTACAATTCAAATAATTTACCAGCTAAAAACTACACTATTTCTATCGGAAGTGGTGGATCTGGTTGTTGGAATTGGCCAACTGGAATAAGTGGAGCTCCACCAACTACACCATCCCAGGGAAGGTCACCTAGCCCAGCTGTATATACTGTAATTCCATCACCTGGGGGCAATTCAACATTTGGACCTACACCAGTAGGAACACTTATTGCATATGGTGGTGGAGCAGGTGGCCATGGTAGTATTCGTGGTAATCAACCTCCTTCTCCGGGTGATCCCAGTGCGGCTCCATACAGGCTTCAGTGGTGGGATACCAATGTTCCATCGTCTATGCCACAACCGTCGCATCCAAACTGGTCACCGGCACCACTACCACCGGCTCCATCGAGTGGACCATACCCAACGACAAACTGGAATGATAACCAATTGAATACCGGTGGAGCACCTGGTGGATCAGGTGGTGGTCATAGTATCTCTGGTTATTATCCAGGTTATCTGTATGATTATACATATACAAGAATAAACATTACAGGATGTAGTGGTGCATCATATCCGTCACCAAATCAACAAGGTTATCCTGGTGGTCCCGTTTATATGAATGGACAATCTTCTATGTATGGTGCAGGTAGTGGTTCTGGTGGCGGTGGAGCCGGTGGTGCCGGTGGCGGTGGTGGTACTAATACAAACGATCTCCAAACTCCAATTCCACCAGCATCAGGTGGAAATGGAAAAACTACTCCTGAATTCCCTGGTCCTGGAATGTCATTGATACCTGGATTCCCTGCTCCCTTTGTACAGGAATTAGGTCCAAATGGATATCTCGCTGGTGGTGGTGGCGGTGGTAGATACATGACAGGTCCGCCGAATCCCTATCCTAATGGACCTAACGTAGGTGGTAATGGTGGTGGTGGTAGAGGATACCACTATCATCCCCAAACCGGAGAGACGTATTCCACAAGAGGTGCAGAACACGTTGGTGGTGGAGGCGGTGGCGGAAAGTCACCTGGTGGTCCCACTGGAACATATCCAACACCAGCACCTGGCCAATGGTTAGGTCAAAATGGTGGAAGTGGAGTTATGATGTTCAGATATGCACACCCTGGTTCATAATAAGGAGGTACCAAAATGTCAGATTTAAGAGTTAATAGAGTAAGAAGCCTTAGTGGTGGTACCGTTGAATTTGTCGATGGTGTTAGTGGAAATGCAGATGGTCTTAGGTTTGCACCTAAGATCGTACAATATAGTCCACTTGCACTGTCAACAGATGTTCAGGTATCGACTAATCAGTTTCAGTTTACATTTGACCAACCTATTAAGTTTTACGGAACTGGTACTATTCAGATTATAAAATCATCTAATAGTTCTGTTTACGAATCATTCGCAATCACTAATGGTGGTACTGCAGGTGTGGGTGTTACTATTGCAGGTAATGTTCTTCAACTTGATACATCAGCTGGAAACTTTGAATTCTTCACTAATTACCATATCTCATTCCCAGGTGCTGGTATCGCGGGCACTTACAATGATCCCCTTACCGCTCAAGATGGATACACTTTCAGAACTGGTACAACTTCCTTTGATGTTAATGGTGGCGATTATCAACAAGTAGTTGTAGATTCAAATTCACCAACTGGTTACTACAAATATAATATCTTTACTAATTCAGGAATAGCTACATTTACTGGACCTAGTGCATCTGCTACAGATTTTAATTATGTTCTTGTCGGTGGTGGCGGTGGTGGCGGTGGATCCTACTCAAACATGACAGGTGGAGGAGGAGGAGCCGGTGGACTTGTCCAAGACTATAATGCATCAAACATACCTGCAGGAAACTACACTATCAGTATTGGAGCAGGTGGTCCTGGTGTTTTCAATAATCCAGGTGGAACAAATGCTCCTCCAACATCACCTCCAACCGGTGCATTTACAGTACTAGCAAATCCAGGATCAGATTCAACATTTGGACCTACACCAGTAGGAACAATTACAGCTAAAGGGGGTGGTCGAGGAGGAAGGTATCGATACTATGGAAGTCCAGGACCATCTTACCCATACCCTGCTAACCCGATGAGTACTCATTTTTGGGGTGCACCGGGTGGTTCAGGTGGTGGAGGTGCTTTTACTGCAGAACCAGCTCCAACACAATCCCCAAGAAATCCTGGAGGATCAGGATTTTCATATCCTTCTCCAAACCAACAGGGTCATCCTGGAGGATCTACAATGTCAAACCCTACTGCCCCTGGTCCCACTAGTAAAGGTGGTGCTGGTGGAGGTGGTGCCGGTGGTGCCGGTGGAAGTATAAATCCTTACAACGTTTGGCACTTTAGTGGCGGCGGCGGTGGATCTGGTAAAGCTAGTCCCCAGTTTCCTGGTCCTGGTTTAGCACTCTTAGGATTGCCTATTCCAATGACTAATGAAATGGGACCATCGGGAACGCTTGCTGGTGGAGGTGCTGGAGGAAACTATGTTAGTCCTGGAAGTGCCTATCCTACTAATCCAGGTTTCTGGTCTCCACCTAGCTCAGCTGTTGGTGGTTCAGGTGGTGGAGGTGATTCTTACTACAATTTGCCTAGTTATCCATCTCAAACGCAAAGACAGATGCAAGCTGGTCACCAACATATGGGTGGCGGTGGAGGTTGTGGTCCAGGACCAGGTGGTCCTACTGGAAATCTTCCAACACCAGCTCCAGGTGATTGGTATGGCGCACCAGGTGGATCTGGAGTTATGATGTTCAGATATGCACACCCTGGTTCATAATAAATATTAAACAAAGAGGTTAAGTTTAAAATGGCTCATTTTGCTGAATTAGATAACAACAATATTGTTCAGCGCGTTATTGTTGTTTCAAATAAAAACACCAGTGACGGAAATGGTGTAGAGAGTGAGGATATTGGTGTTGCATTCTGTAAGACTCTCTACGGATCCGACACTAATTGGAAACAATGTTCTTATTCGATGAAAATCAGAAGAGCGTTTCCTTCAACAGGAATGGTATACAGTTCTACACATGATGCGTTTCATGATCCTTCTCCCTTTCCTTCTTGGGTTTTAGACTCTAATGCATTTTGGCAACCACCAAATGCTGAACCTTCAATCACTGATGAAGACCGCGAGTTAGGATATTTTTACTACTGGAATGAAACTGAATATCAGAAAGATTCCTCAACTGGGTGGTTTCTATTCACTCCACAACTTATCACTATCAATACACAACCTTCTCCCACAACTGTAAGTGTTTCTGTAGGATCTTCAGTAAATGTTAGTGCAGCTGCTACTGTTTCTAAAGATCAAATCGAAGCAGTATTGGAAAGAGCAGTAGTGGATGATAATGGAAATGAGATTTGGTTCTATACGGCTGGTTCAGTTCAAAGTGAAGATTCATCGTTAAGTACAACAATTAACACTGGAATTCTCACTGACACATCTCATTCTGGTAAATATAGAATTGCATTCGCTCCATTAGAAAGTGGAGTTATTGGATACACATCATCAGTTACAATTACAGTTACTGATTGACCTTCCATAGTTAATGATATATAATAACACTGAATACATTATTGAATAGATGGCATTTCAATCAGTATGGTATTATACGGATATACCTGAAGAAGTGGTTGACCTGATCGAGAAAGACCTAACTGAGACATTTGATCCTCAGATGGGCGATTCTCGACTCATGGGAGACGCACTGAACAAAGAAAAAAGAAACTCCAAAAACGCATGGGTTCCCACCAATCATTGGTTAGGTGGGTTTATGTGGCATTATATTTCTAGAGCAAATAGAGAAAACTTCTTATATGATCTGAGGTGTATTGATGGTGAATCAATGCAATACACTCAGTATGATGTTGGTCAATTCTATAGTTGGCACAATGATGCTGGTATTGCTGGAGCGTATAAACCAGCAACGGTTGGTAATAGAATGGAAGGACTTGCACAAGACTTTGTAAATGAGAATACTGAACTTGTAAGGAAGCTTTCTTTTGTCCTGCAACTATCAGATCCTGATGATTATGAAGGTGGAAATCTTCAAATGTTAGATGAATCTGGTAATAATTACTTTGCTCCAAGGAAAAGGGGAACTATTATTCTCTTTGATTCAAGAACGATGCATAGGGTTCTTCCTGTAAAATCTGGTCTCCGTAAGTCTATCGTTGGATGGACTGTCGGACCTCGTTGGAAGTGAGGTAGATATGGCAGAACATATGACATTGGAACAACTTCAGTTCCAAGAGAGGGTGCATACTGGATCATCCTGGACAAAGAATGAACAGTTTGACAAAGATGGATATATTGTAGTTAAAGATCTGTGGGATCCAGAGGAATTAATTGTTCCTGTTCCAGAGATGAGGGGACAAATGAACTATTGGGGTAAGAAAGAAGATCAATTTAGTTTTGATCCTTTGGAAGGTCAAGTAGAAGGATCATTAGCTTGTTACACTCGTCCACAATATCGTCACATTCACATAGGTATTCGTCAGAAACTTGAGAAAGTAATTGGTAGAAAGTTATGCAATACTTACTACTATGATCGTTTCTATTTTGCAGGACAGGGTCTTTCTTTACATGCGGATAGACCAGCATGTGAAATTTCTGTGAGTGTTCACATCAGTACCAATCTAGAAGAATGTTGGCCTCTGTGGATCAAGACACCTGATACATATTCCGAACCAAAGAATAGGGGTGAAATTGTTGAATCAGGTGAGAATAGATCAGTATGTCTGAATCCTGGTGATGGTATGATTTACAAAGGGTGTGAGAGACCACACTGGAGAGATCCTTTAGTATCACGACATACCGGTAATTACTTTATTCGTAAGTTGGATCAGAAAGATGATACTTACTATCATCAGGTGTTCTTCCATTATGTTTTGTCTGATGGTAATAGAGCACAATGTGCAAACGATATGGCTAGGGAATGATGAAAACTATTGACGAAATTTTCAGTGATGTGACATTGATTGGTCAGACACCTAATCTGATTCTCAAAACACAACTACCTGATAAGATCTTAGAAGAAGTGAAGGGATGGATTAAACCCTGTCGTGATATCAAAGATGATGACTATCGTGATCTCTTAAACCATCGTAATGTTGGTACAGATCACAATTCTTATCAAACCGCAGTACCCAGAAGGTTGATTGATAATTCATTCTTTCTTGGTTACATTCTTCACTTTGGTGAGTTGTACCTCAAAACTGCTAATATTGGTGACCCAAATGCAAACATGATGGCTAGAAGATGTCACCTTCGTAATTATCCTGGACACTTTGATGGATATGATTGTTGGGTAAACTTCACTTATAAGGGTGATGACAATCCAGAACACAATCATGCTGGTGCACTCTCATCTATCATCTATATTCAAGATGAGGATTATCAACCAACAAACTTTCCTAGTATAGACTATGTCCATCAACCCAAAGAAGGAGATATTTTGTTATTTCCCTCTAATTTATTCCATAGTGTAGATACGAAGGAAACTGAATCAGAGAGGATCAGTGCTTCATTTAACCTTGATGTGTTTAGTTGATAAATAACTAAAAAGTAGCAGTGCGATGAGCAGAGCCAGAGAACTTGCTAGTTTAGCTAGTCCAGGTACATTTACAATAGATGTAGCTAATAGTAGAGTTGGTATTGCTAGCACAATGCCAAAATCAACATTAGACTGTGGAGGTGAACTAACCTCCACTACACTAGAGGTCGCCAATTTTGCCCCAACTGATCTGGCTGTTCCAGGGACAGTTACAGCTGGAATACTTACAGCTGGAACACTTACAGCTACTGGGGCACTTACAGCTGGAACACTTACAGCTGGAACACTTACAGCTGGAACACTTACATCATCTGGAACAATAACCGGCAATTATTTTACCGGTAATGGGCATAACATTACCGGTATTTCTACGCTTAATATTACTGATTATGGTAAAGATCTTGGTGGAGGCGGTGGTGGTGGTGGCGCTGTTTTCACAATTGGAGTAAGAACGGGAGTTGCAGTTACTTTTGGCATTTCTGGAGAAACTTTCAATATTACCAATAGATCTGGTGGAAATGTTCCCATCAATATTTGATAAATACCAACATAGGAGTTTAATTCAAAATGGCTAATAGATTTCCACTCATTGCCAATTCAAGTTCCAAACAAATTCAAGAACTTGCAAACGCAGACAATTTAGATTTAACTGGCAATAATATTGTTGGAGTGGTTGATATTACTGCGGATAGTGTAACTGCGGATAGTGTAACTACTGATGAAGTTAAAGTTGTCGGTGGAGGCACTACATCATCCATCAAATCAACTAGTACCGGTATTCGGTTAGAAGATGCTAATGGTGATCCTATTGGTCTAGGAAATTCATTTATTTCAATTACCTCTCCAGATGCTAATGGTATTGTAACGACTACTAAGGCTAATCGATATTATTTTAGTGATACCTCTGCTGGTGTTATTACAGCACATCTTCCACATCCAGTTAATATAGGTGATTATGTAAGAATAAGTGATTCCTCTGGTACCTTTAATACAAATAGTTTATTTATGGTACCAAACGACTCAGCTACCGGACCAGCGACAGTTATTCAAGGTGCTCTTACACCTTTGGAAGCAGATGTACAGTACGCAACCGCCACTTTAACATACACAGGTATTTCTTCAACAGGGTGGATGATTAAATGACAAAACTATCAGAAATTAGAGGATTTGGTGCTTCTGGATCATCAGGTGGTGGTGGTAGCGGATATACTGGAGCAAGCCCTGTTCTTGATAGTTATAGCACCAATCTTCAAGATGGTGGTTATAACTTACAGATAACAAACCTTGATGCTTATGCTCAAGCTGTTAGAATTAGGGGTCTTGACACATCTACCAAAGCATATTTTGGAATGAATATGATGACGAAAAATAGTGCCACATATGGAAGTGGAAATGCTGCTCATACATTTGTACTGTTTTCTGTGAATCAGACAACTGGTGCTATTACTAGAGAAAATATAATTAACGTATATCAAACATCACAGCAAAGTGATTATTCCACATTCAGTAGATGTTCTGATGAATGGACTGGAAGATATTGTTATTCTGGCAATCTACCAAACAGTGGTAGTACTGGTCACAACTATGGTTATGATGCTGTACTAATATACAATACTAGTTCTTCAAGTTCATCCAGAGCTTCAAACAATACTTTTTATCCACAAGGAAATAGTTCTAATATCAATTATGTAGCACCAAATGAACGTAGAATTGGTGGTGCGGTCAATCAGAGCCTTACTGTATATGCGAGCAGTAACAGTAAGGCTGCTCCTTGTGAATTCAAATTCAGTTATAGTTCTAGTTCTTTGAGCATGACCAATTCTCAATATCAAGCTTTTAATACTTCTGTTACATCTACCAATTATGGAGTAAATGGTTTTTGGCAGTGGGATCCAAATTACACACAACCATATTTTAGTAACTTTATATCATTTTCTGAAGGTCTATACGGTAAAACAAGAACCAGTGGTAGTTGGAACAATATAAGCTCTACAATGGGTCTAAATGAAACTAGATATTTTTTCCACCTTTCTAGTGGTAACATGGTATTTTGGGATGCTGGTACAGCTTACAAAATTGATACTAGTGGAACTTTCACACAGTTAACTGATGGATCTCAATCAATACTATCATTGGCTAGAGCTGGATCGTATAAAGCAGTTACATTCTGTTGGAATATAGGACAAGATGAGTGGTTACAACACTATCCAGGTGGTAAATTTCAGAAATTTAAATTTGACCCCAGCACTTGTGTAGTAACTTCATCAAATATTTTAGAAGTCTCTGACTTAGTTGGTTATGACAATTACTACCAGTATAAAACTGGATTATTTTCAAGTTTTTCAGTGAGTACAATTAACTACTCTTCTCAAATGTTTACATTTGGAAATGAGAATAGTAATGGTCCTGGTTATGGTCAGAAGAAACTGGTTTGGATGGGAGCGAGCGACTCTGACAATACGATTTATGCACAATCATATGATATGACAAATGTAATTAGTCAACTTGTATACAGTTAATAGGAGAAACCAATGGCTTATAGTAATCTTTCAGATCTGAGAACAGCAAGAGATGCAGCATTAAAAGATAGTGACTTCTGGTTATTACCTGATTCACCAATTAACCCAGAGTTTAGAAAAGTATCAGATACTGCTATCAAACTTTATAGACAACAACTTCGTGATATTACAGTGGGGGTAACTGACACAAAGTCAGAGTCCGAGGGTACATCTTTAACTTTTGTAGAAGATGTCGAGTTACCATCATTAGTGTTTCCATACTAAATAACTAAAAAAAGATATCGCCATCAAATGACAAAACTATCAGACATTAGAGGATTTGGTGCTTCCGGAGGTGGCGGAGGCGGCGGAGGTGGAGGTTCAGATGAATGGCCAGCTCAATCAGATTATAAAGTGTTTCAATCATCTGGTTGGACCTCCTCTTCAACCTATGACTTCCAGATGAGAGCTGGTGGAGGAATGAAGAACAATAAATTTGTTGCTCTTCGTGGAGAAAATAATCAATCGAATACAGTAAGATTACGAGTTATTCCATTTCAAGTAAATACATCCACAGGTGCCATTTCGACACTGGGCAGCGAAACCAACGCATGGTCAAATGGTTCGTATACAGGATGGAGTACAACTCACTGGACTAGTCCAGAAGGAACAGGTGCTTTCTTCTATGGTGGAAATATTGGTTTCCCTGGCCATAGTACATACAAATTTGGATATGGATATGGTTATGTCAATAGTAGTGGTGCCCTTTCTAATGCTTCATACTCCGTAACCAATGCAGACCATGCATATAACCAGTGGGACCAATCGATACCAACTGGTGGTAAAAACGGAACAACAGGTTATATAGTTAGTACTGGATATAATCAAGATGATGGCAATAAGGCATATTGGAGACAAAGTTACTTCAATGGTAGCAGTTGGAGTGTTGGTGGCAATAACAATCCAAGTTCTAATACATCTACTTCTTATGGATCTTGTATGGTTTCAAATCCATCTGCTACTGTAACTGGTGGTCAGATGGTTGATATGTGTAACTATCAAAATAGTTCTGGCACCGGCATGTTTAGGGTTTGTTCCGCTAGTGGTAATAATTATGAACATAATATGGGTGTTAGCGGTTTGGATAGTAATATAATGGGATTCCAGATGGATGATGGTAGTGTTATAGTGTATAGTAATAAATATGGTACCCAAAAATTCACTAGTTACTCAAGTAAGACTGCTTTGTCATATGGCTGGCCATATGGGTACACCAATCACACTAGTGGATTTGGATTGGGTAATAATAGATTTGTAGTTGGTATGAGCAATAGTTCTTGGGTAGCTAATAATGAAAATATGCTATTGATGGAGATCAACCCATCAACCGGAGAACTAACTACACTTGAATGGGGACCAACATCAAACACTAAATCTGGTTTCTATCCATTAAACTCTAGTTATTGTAGAGGTTGGCCTGTCTGGGCAAATGATTCTGACACCACACCTACTCACATCTGTTTCATTCGATGTAAAGGATCAGCGACAACCGTTGTCGCGACATACCCCTGGCCTTTCACCTACGACCTATCATCATAAAAATAAATGGCTTATTCATCCCTATCAGATCTCAGAACAGCAAGAAATACTCGTCTTGCATCTACGGATTATGTATTTCTATTCGATAATAAGGATAGATTTGATCCGATTTACCTAGAACTCATCAGAACTTATAGAGAAGCTCTTCGTAATATTACTAATGGTGTCACATCGGAGAATGTTGACGGAGTTACGTTACCAGACGAACCAGTTATGGTATAATTATATTATTAGTGAGGTATTATGTCAAAAGTGAAGGGGTTGCAGGTATATGATAATTTTTTATCTAATCAATACCTAAACCATTTAAAAGATGTGTTTATGTGGTCTCAGATGATAGATTGGAAAGTCAATCTATCATCTAGAGGTGAGCGTGAAGAATTAGAGAAGAAAATATTTGATACTCAAATGGTGTGTGAACTAATCAAGACACCCTATTTCATATCTCCACATACTAAATTCTTGTGCCCATTCCTTGATATTATGCCGTGGACGTATAGGGCAAAAGTGAATGTAACATTCCCATCAGAAAAAGAACCATATTATCTTGGCCATCATACAGATCAACCAGAACTAGATAAAAAGCACGATTACTACTCTGGTGTATTCTACATGAATGATAGTGATGGTTATACTGAGGTCATTGACCCTAAGAAACTTACAAAGAAAAAAGTAGATTGTGTTGAGAATAGATTGGTAGTATTTCCAGGACATTGGAACCACACAGGGACCACACCAACAAACACCAAAGCAAGATTTATAATCAACTTTGTATTCTTCGGTGAGTTTTATCCAGAAGATATTAGAAAAACCGAAGATAACTACATGAAACAGATGCTAAATAACTAAAAAGATATCGCCATGGCAATCGGCAGACCTATAAATCTAACTGGCAATGTAGCCTCAAAGACGATTAGTGTAACTGCAACGGCAAACCAGACCGAGTTCACTGTTGTTGGTGGTTATCGAATTAACCAGATTGATGTTTTCAGGAATGGTGTTAAACTAACACCTCAAACTGATTTCCAAGCTGCTGATGCATCTAAAGTTGTATTAACTACACCATCTAATTTGAATGATGAAGTATCATTTAAGATATTTGATACCTTCAGTGTGGCTGATGCCATTGTAGGTGCTGCTTCTTCACAGACTATTAATGGTGATCTTGTAGTCACAGGTATACTTTATAGTGAAAATGGAGGAGGTAGTGGTGGAGGTAGTGTAGGTGCTGCTGGTACCTGGACTAACTACGATAACAACACTGGTGTAACAACTACTAGTAAAGTAAAGATTCAGAATGACTTAGAAGTTACTGGAGTAACAACATCAAATGGATTTGTTGGAAGTCTTACTGGTAATGTATCTGGTAATGTTTCAGGAACTTCTGGTGGATTAATTGGAACACCAAACATTATAGTTGGTTCAGTAACAGGAACTACAGGATCATTTACTGGTAATGTAACAATAGGTGGCACTCTCACCTATGAAGATGTTACCAATGTTGATTCTGTTGGTGTTGTAACCGCACGAACAGGAATTAAAGTTCTTGCAGGTGGCATTAATGCTGTTGGGTTAGTAACTGGAACAGCATTTGCAGGATATGATTATCTACAAGCACCTTTTAGCACTACAGTAAACTTTGCTGTAACAGTAGCTTCCAAGACCGCAGCACATAGATATAATGGAACAGGTAGTGGTAGTGGATATGTAATTGATGGAGTGCAATCTCCGTTCCTTACACTAACACCAGGTAGAACTTACAGATTTACTCTAAGTTCAAGTGACATGACAAGTCACCCATTTAGATTCTATCTTGAGGCAGATAAAACTACAGCATATACCACGAATGTTACTTCTACAGCAACATATACTGAGATAGTTGTAACTGATACTACCCCAACTGTTCTTCATTATCAGTGTTCTGCCCATGGATATATGGGTAATGCTGTAAATACCAATTCTAATGTTGTTTCTTCTGATTTTACTGGCACAGTCAGTGACTCGATCGGTCCACTGAGAAGACTTGGCGTTAACACTAAGTCTTCTTCTTATACACTACTTGTTAGTGACGCTGGGAAACTTATAAGATCATCAGGAAGCGGTGCTGCTATTACTCTCAACTCAGGTATATTCACTGCTGGTGATATGATTTCAGTCTTCAATGTCTCTAGCGGTAACAATACAGTCGTACAAGGTTCAGGAGTTGTATTGTATAATACTGCTAATGCAGCAACTGGAACTAGAACAATAGAACCAAAAGGAATGGCTACAATTGTTTGTATTTCTGGTTCTAATGAGTTTGCTATTTCTGGTTCACAATTAGTATAAGGAGATATTCAGATATGATGCAACAAATGTTAGTTGGTTTTAAAGGTAGTGGTAGTCAATTTCCTCCCTTACCTGGTTACGATGTAAATAAAGCAGGTTCTTATCTTATGGTCCCATTTAGGGGCCCTTCATACCAAACTGATTTATTGTTTATAGACAGTAATACAGGTAAAGTAGAAGAACGTATTGTAAATATTGGTTATGGTGGAGAATTATATAGATTTGGAACTAATATTCTAAACTTGAGTTATAGTAGTACTTGGGAACTTTGGTCAGCACTGACTTTACAAAAAATTGCAACTGGAACGATTGCTTCGAATTTCTATTCCGATGGTTTAAAATTTGCGTCTGACAAAATACTAACTTTTGGTTTGACGAATACTTCTGGTAATAGTACGTCTACTGCTTATACCCATAGTGTTAGCAATTCAGGGTTGAGTCAGATAGCTTCTAATACCGCAACAAATATGGGAATTCGTAACAGCACTTATGGTCTGATTCAAAACCCTGTAATAGGTGGTCAGGCAAGTATTAATTCCAGTACAGGGATCTTGTCTAGCATGGGAACCATAGGTACAAAAGCTCCTAATAATGGTTCGAGTGCGCACGCGCTCCGTGGTTCTATGACAGTGAATAGTTCAGGTACATCAATAGGATTCAACGGGGCCAGCAATGATCCCAATAACTATTCTCGTCCAGTGGCAGCCACTGGGGGAAATGGAAATTGCTTAGTCAGTGGCATGGATGGGGCCCAAGTTCACATATTTAGTGGTAATAGCCATGGTAGCCAGGTACCTGGTAATGGTCTTCATTCCCCTCCCACGACTACATTCTCACCAGCAGCTGTTCTAGGGTCAAATGCATGGTTGTCTGTAGCTAACATTTATAGTGGTAGCACTCCATACCCGAATTGTGTTGTTATGACTACCGGAGGAACTTCCAGTCTTTTTGTTGTTCCAAATTCTACTAGTTCATCAGTGCAGTCTATTCCTGGAGGAGCTGCTATTGTGTACGTTAGTGGCAATGATATTAAGTTTAGAAAGTATCTATCTAGTGGTGGTCTACAGTCAGAAGTAACAGTGACTGATGTACCCATGACCGTTAGTTCTTCTAATGCAGTAAATCCTGGTCACGCATTCAAGAAAATTATCAACTACTAAACTTACGGATTATACAGACTAATCTAAATTTACAAGTACGATCCATTCTAAATACTAAAAAGATTCTAGAATAATGTCCAGAATTAGAGTTGACACAGTCACCAATAGGGCTGCAAGCGGATCAGTAAATTTTCCAGATGGATTGACTGCTGCAAATATATCTGTTGGTGGTACATTAACATATCAAGATGTTACCAATGTTGATTCTGTTGGTATTGTTACTGCTCAATCCGGTATTAAAGTGGGAGCCGGTGAAAGTATTTCCGCTATCAGTGGTACAATCTATTACTATGGTGATGGTTCTAATCTTGAAGGTGTCAACACCAGTGGCGGTGGTGGCAGTTTTGATGAATTAGATGCAGCTTTGTTCAACTAAATAACTTAAAAAGATATCACAATGGGACTCAAAAGAACTAAACTAATTGGTATTACCAACTTAACTGGTATCACCCCTAACCCGATTGGTATCTTTACCTCGGGAACAACACAAACTTCATCTGGAGTTGCTGGAACCACGTACATTCGTAGTATTGTAACTCACAATACTAGTGGTATCAACACTGCTGCTTGTTCGATTTATATTGCTCCAAACGGGGTTAATGCTTCAAGTTCTGGAACTAATCATTTAATTTCTCAAGTAAATTTAAACCCAACGGAAACGTATTTCTTTGATTATGCTTATCCATTAGTTTTGGAAAATGGTGACAAAATTGCTATAAACATTACTCACCCCGTTATGGACGCGATTGGTTTTGGTACGGGAACACAAATGAATGTTCAAATTTTAGGTGACACTGTCTAATAGGAGGTACTTCAAATGCTTAGATCTAACGCGCCAGGAACTAGAATTAGAGGTCAACAGACTCTTGTAGATGGTCGATCCATTCCCTATACCAGATCTGGTAGAGTTTTTGGAGTGCCAAACGCTTCATTTGATACTCGATTTATCGGTGAAGCATTATTCCACGCAAGTGGTTGGAACTCACAACAACCATACTCATGGACTGTTCCAGATGCTTCTAATATTGATTACATTTCTGTAGTTTGTGTTGGTGGTGGTGGTTCTGGAGAAATGCAACACGATGGGGCCAGTGCTGGTGGTGGGGCGTTAGCTTATAAGAATGATATACCTATCTCACCAGGAGCTCAAGTTGAAGTTTATGTTGGTGGTGGTGGACGCAATCCCAATGGATCCCTTAATAGTACTCAATATAGTGGAAATCCATCTTATATAAGAATTGCAGGTGTAAACTATGCAGTAGCTGGTGGTGGTACCGGAGGAACTGACAATCCATCCGAGCCTCGGTGGCAAAACATCTCTGGTGGGACATGGAATTCAAATAATGCTGATGGTGGTGGTAATGGTGGTGGTGGTACTGACATCAGTGGTGCTAGAATGGGAGGCGGTGGTGCCGGTGGATATAGTGGAAACGGTGGATCGAGTGGACCAGCCAATGGATATACTGTACCAGGATTTCCTGGTCAACCACAGCCAGGAAATGGTGGCGGTGGTGCTGGTGGTAATAGTCAGAACAGCTCCAATGGTGCCGGAGGCGGAGGTGGAACAGGCGTGTATGGTGAAGGGACATCGGGTGTAGCTGGCACGCCCGCTAGTAACTGGTATGAAAATTATGGAAGAGGAGGTTCAACAGCATATAATACTGGTTTAAACGGTTATATTGCATATCCAACTAGCATCAATAATATACCTGGTGTTAACAGACCCAGCGGTTACTGGGGGGATGGGCCAACTCCTAACCCAAATATCTATGCTAACCAAAGAAGCGACGGCCCTGTTACACAATATGTAGGTGATGGTGGGTTCTGTGGAGGTGGTGGATGTGGCGGCCACTCTAGTTCCCATGCGGGTGCTGGAGGACATGGTATGGTAAGAATTGTTTATGGATATAATGGTCCTGTTACTGATGCGAATAAAAGAAAATTCCCCACTGATTCGGTACTTCGAAGTGATGAATATGCCAATAATACTAATCCAGCGAAAATTACCATTGATGATATCAATGGTGTTCAGTTGATGTACTAATAAATAACTAAAAATTAGATAGATATGTCCAAAGCAAATATACTAGCTAATCTTGTATCTAAAAATTTACTCACACCTAATAATACAGATAACAGATTAGGAATTATAACGGCAGATCCTGGTAGTACACTGTCTGTTGCAGGCACTATCACTGCCGATAAGTTTCTTACTTCTGATGGAGCAGAAGTTGGTGGTGGAGGTGGTATTGGTACTGCTATGTCCGCTCAAGGACCAGGAAAGGACATATTTTATGTTGACAAAACTCTTGGTATCAATGAAACAATTACCATTGATATTCCAAACTCATCTACTGTTGCATACACTCTAAATCAAGAGATTGTAACTACCGAGAATGCTGATATCATTATTGCTGATGGAGATGACTTTTTACTTGATGTTTTAGGGCTATCCACAGAAGGAACTACTTCTGGACTTTTATCAGGTGCAGGTGGTAGAGTTCGTACAGGTCAAATTACAGGACCTAATGGTGGTGATGCGCCTATATTCCCAAGTGGTTTGGTTGTCACTGGTGTATCAACATTTACTGCTGTAAATGCAACAACTGGTTCATTCTCTGGTGCTGTAAATGCAACAACTGGTTCATTCTCTGGTAATGTATCAGTTGGTGGTACATTGACTTATGAAGATGTTACCAATGTTGATTCAGTTGGACTTGTTACTGCCAGAACTGGTATTGATGTTACTGGTGGTAATATTGATCTTGTAGATAACTCTAGGATTAGAGTTGGAACTGGTGATGACCTGCAACTTTATCACAACGCATATGATAGTTACATTGATAACACTGCTACTGGCGATTTTACAATCCGAAACCTGGCAGACGACAAAGACATTAGATTTGTCTGTGACAATGGTAGTGGTGGAACAGCAAATTATATTCTCATCGATGGGAGCACCACTGGAGTAGATCTTTACTTTGGCGGAAGTGTAAAGTTGGCAACCTCAGCAACTGGTGTCACAGTAACTGGCACAGTCACTGACACTAGTGGTAATTTAAGAATAACACCAATTTCAGCAAAGAGTGGTAATTATACACTTGTAGCAACTGATACTGGTAAGACTATTACAAGGACTGGTGGAGATATAACAGTTCCACAAAGTATGACTGCTGGTATGGTTGTTACAATTATCAATAATGTTAACTCAACTATGAGTATCATAAAGGGTACTGGTGTTACACTTCGTTCTACTGATGGAACAGATGCAACTAAAACACTTGCAGCATATGGAGTAGCAACTGTATTATACATATCTGCAAGTAGTGCATATCTTACAGGATCCGGGTTAAGCTAATGTCTATACCAAATCTTTTATCTATCTTTGGAAATAGTGGTGGTGGTTTGAAATATGAAGGAACCTACCTTTTCAAGAGCCCCAGAACTTACAATACATCCGCTTCTAGTTGGACTGTTCCTTCTGGTATCAAATACCTTATGATTAGGGCAGTGGGTTCAGGTGCTCATGCTTCAAACTATTCTAATACTTTCCCTGATGCTAATGGTGGATCTGGTGGTTATTCCACTGGTATCATGGAAGTAACCCCTGGCCAGGTATTAAAAGTTGCTGTAGGAAGTGCCGATCAAAATGGTAGAGGTTATGGTCCATATGCTTCTGGTGGTGGATTTAGTGGAGTCTTAACTGGTCCAAATACTCCATCTGACCCAGAACCTTCGTGGACTTCTCATTTAATTGCTGGTGGTGGCGGTGGCGGTGTAATCAATGATAGTACTGCTGGTGGTGCCGGTGGTGGTCCCTCAGGCCAACCTGGATTTGGTCCGGCTCCCAATGGTAAAGGTTATGGTGGCACTCAGTCAGCTGGTGGAACCACCAACGCCGGTAGTCCATATTATGGAAGTTATTTGAAGGGTGGACCAGGAGGAAACGGTGGTGGCGGTGGTGGTGGTTACTATGGTGGTGCCGCTGGCGGTGGCCAGGGCGGCGGTGGTGGCGGATCTGGCCGCATTGAAGGTCCACTAATGATTCCGCAATCGGAAGGTGGTCCATTTATAAATTACTATACAGGATCTGGTAGAAATGTCAATCCCAACGGATATAGTTTTACAGAATATCCTTTGTTAGGATCATCACCTACTACTCCAACCCAACCTTGGGGTTCTGGTGGGATGGGGCAGAATACTCCTAATAGAAGCTATCAGAGAAATAATGGATTTGTTATAATTCATGCTTTTTCTGGAGGTGTCGTACCATCAGCAGATGATCTACCCCAAAATGTTAATGATTTTGTTATATCTGCAACATACTAAAAAATTGATATTCTGATTAAACTGATATGTAATATCACTGAATATATTATACATTAAATGGCATATCAATCTATTTGGTATTCCACACCCAACAAATTATGAAGGTCCAGTTACTTATCTTTGGGACGAAGAATCTTACCAGGTTGACAATACATCTGGTTGGGTCTAAACGAATAGACGATTAGGACAATCCACAAGGTGTCCATCAGACCTCTCCGATACGTCGGGGGGGTCTTATAGTATGAGGGTGTCAGAGACTCTCCTAGAGGGGGCTTGACAATCATCCCTGTATCCTATAGACTGGGTTTGTCCTCTAAGATAGGGTTAATTAAAGCAACCTTAAGATCATGAAACCAAAGTTCATCACAGTTCAGCCTAAATCATCAAAGGCGAAGAATAGATTCGCTAATATGATGGATTATCTTCATTCCTGTAAAGTGGAACAAGAGGATCAAGAAAAGTGGTTCTTGGTATCTATTACCGGAAGGTATCACTTCTGGATGAGTAAAGAAAACGACCCTAATTGGAGCATCTGTAAGTGATCAACTACAAGAAAACTTGGGAGGTTATGAACAACCTCGAAGAATCATTTAATCGTATCAAGGTTGTGGAGGAAATGATTGATGATCTAACTCAGGCAGTGAACAATGAAGATAGAACTCAAATCATTGATATCACAAATGCTTTGGTTGCTTATATGCCAGTCTATACCAGTCAGTATGAAAAAGCATCACAAAAAGCATGGAATAATACTGTAATTACAGCGGCACAGGAGGATGTTCCTTATCGTCGTAGTAACTGGGTAGAAGAAACAAATAATGGTAAATATAAGGACAACATTGACATGGAGCTCGAAAGCCTATGACCCTCCCCCAGGATCGAAAGAAACTGAAATCAAAAGAAATGGAGTCAATTCGCAAAGCGGTTGAAGACTCTGGCATTCGAGCTATTCATCCTGATAAGATGGAGGAGTGGGCAGAACACCTTGTACGCAAACTTAAAAAATGAGCATTGAACGCAAACTTGAGCAAATTGAAGTGTCAGACATGGAAGACTTTCTTGATGAGTGTCAACAAAAGGCTGATGAACTAAACGTTAATTTGGACTACTACCTTGAGGAATTTATTTAAATGAACAGAGAACAAGAGATTGAGATGGAGAAGATAGCTAATGCTAGGGCTCACATCTCTGCAGCAGTAGATGTTTTGGTAGACAATCCATATAAAACATTTCTTTATCAACATTTGACATCAATTGCAACCGAATTGGAACGTCAGTTGTCAATTATGCGTCTTAATGATACAATTGAAGAGAATCCATAGGAGTAAATGAAGTACCTCTACGTCATTGATCATTTTGTCCCATTTCCCCAGTCAGAGTATGGTGGAGTGTGGAATGTTATTGCAGAGTCTGATCAACAATGTTTTGATATTGTAGTATCAGAAGATGATGAATTGAATATTGGATGTTACACGAAGCTTCGTGAGAACATAGAAAAATCTAATAAATATGCACTGTTGGACGAAGAAAAGTCTAAAGTAGTAGCGTCATTTCTTACCTAAAATTATGTCACAACCACGCCAAAAAGATCCATCCGATCCACTTTACGATCCCAATGATAAGTGGAATGAATATAAAGTAGAACTTCATTGTAATGAAGAACATTCAGATGATGAATGGGATCCTACGACAGAGGGAAAGATTGCTGATCCAAAGAATCGTCACCAAGATAAGGTATTAGATAAGTTCTGTGATGATCATCCAGGTTCACCTATGTGTAAGGTGTTTGACGAATGAACGACAGAGAACAGAGATCTTTGGATCTTATGATTGAGAGTATATACAAACCAGACAGTAAACTCCGTGGTTGTGCATATAACCAAAGTTGTTTTCCTGAGTTAATGGGTTGGAGGCAACTCGTTATTGACACACTCAAACATTATCATGAATCTAATGAAGTTCCTCCTCAAGTATCAACAACCAAAGAAAAAGAAATCTCACTACTCAGTTCAGACAGCAACGTTTTTTGATATCAGAGACGCAATGTTGTTCGAACGATTTGTTGTGAAAAATAGAGGTGCAATTAATTCAGAGATTCGTCCCCTTTGACACTTGACAGATTAATTAATATTAGTTATAATTATGATGGATAACTTTATTATGGAATTTCCACACAAAGCCCCTGATGGATATGAGTATTGGACAGATGATTTCAAGAAAACAATTAAACGTATATGGATTCGCAACCTTGGCGATTTCGTATACACTGGTGGCATCCATCCTTCTAGCGTGTGGGGCTTTTATGATAGTAGAAAGAAATCTTACCTCTCTCCCATCAATCACAAGAAACCTGGAAAACCGGTAAATATAAAGGATACAACTCCCTTCTCCGCAATGGTGTTGAATCTCAATCCCTTAATGAGTGCTTTCCTATGACAGATATGGATCCCAATAGTATTACATTAACTACTCCTTCAAAATCTTTTGCATATGAAAAGATGTCCAGGGAGATTGAAGAGTGTAAGGATATTGATACATTGAAAACAGTTCTACGATGTTATGTTAAACTGTACTTCAAACAACAAGAGACCATTGCAGTCATTGGGATCCCAGATGGAAACACGTAAGGATAGGATGGCACATACTTATTTGCCAAAACTACATGATTATGTGAGATGGCATCATGGTAAGTTTATTCATGAGGGGTGGATATATTTTTGTGATCAAGAATATATTTCAATTGAAATATACGTCAAAGACAAAACATGCACTTTAACTGACGATCTACATAAAAAACATCATGTCTTACTCTGTTGTTTTCACTGGGATTGGTATCAATTAGAATATGTAAAATCAAGAAAAGGTTTCAACGATAGTAGTGAACCTAATGCACAAATTATCTAAATTTTTAACATGAAAAAGATTATTATGACTCTAATGGCAGCATGTCTTGCTGCTCCTGTAATGGCAGATCCTATTGGAAAGGATGATTATTATTCTAGTCATTCTATGGGTTGTATGCTTCTTCAGGAATGCACCGATGATGTGACTGAAGTGAATTCTTTGTTAGATGTTTCTTCAAATTATGATAACCCTGAAGCATTTACTTCAGTGGCACAAGAGTTCAATCATATGATGTCTTCACTGAACCATGTTGGTGTGGGTGTATATCTTGCTGACGAAAAGTATTTTCCAGTAGGAAATCGTGGTGTCTATCATACTGTAAGTAATAACTTCTTCTTGAACAAGACATTTATGAGTCGCCCTCATGTCTTAATGAGTGTGATGCGTCATGAAGGATGGCACGCAGCACAAGACTGTATGGCGGGAACAATTGATAATAGTTTGATTGCTATTATCTTACCCGAAGATGCTGTTCCTGAGGTGTGGCAAGAGATAACACGTAAAACATATGCAATGCAACCAGCAGCAATTCCGTGGGAGAAGGAAGCAATGTGGGCAGGTAAGACTGAACACATGACTATGAATGCATTAAATGCTTGTGCTGCTGGTCAAATGTGGAAGGAATATGAACCGACTCCACTCACACGCCAATACTTAGAGGAGAATGGTTTTATCAAGTGATTTCAACTTTCTATGTTGCATTTCTAATATTGTTGTTATGTGGTGGTATGCATTTTACATGGCCTATTAAATATCGTAAGTAATGTGGAGATTGTGGGCTAAAGCATTAGGACAAAAAGAGGGTAGAGATGTAAAGGAGGCGGATAAGATTGCCATTATCCGTACTCTTATTATGCTCCAGTTAGTCATTACAAATGGGTTTATTATTGCTGGTAATGTAAAAACATTGTTCTTCGATACCCCTGGTGTGACAGAACAGGAAGTGAACACCAAATCTTGACATAGAACGCTATATACCTTATAGTTCATAGGTAATCAATCAGGGGTCTGCCTTATGCCTTCCTTCCAATACGCGCAAAAGACCAAGTATAGAATTACACTAGAATTGGATGTCCTTAATGACTTCCAACCTCATAATATTGACTGGGAAAAAGTCCTTGATGTTCAAGGTGCCGAAAGTGTCACCGCATATGTTGAGGATCTCAGTACCCCTGATAGTTGGTAATTGATAACCAAATGATGAGTAATATTGTTACTCACCTCTAAACTGCCCCATCACTGTAGACAACTAACTCATCATGATCAACAACTCTGCTGTACTTCGTGAACTTATGGAGATGAAAAAGACATACACAAGTCAGAGATTCAGTTTTACTGGTTCTCAACAACAAAGGTATGATATTCTTCTTCAACTTCGTCGAGATCGTGTTAAGTCTTTTTATGATGATCGACGTGTGTGGGTTGGACCATCTGAAGCTGGAAAATCTAAAGGAGAGTAAGGTTGATTGATATGAAAGGGAGGTTATGACCTCCCTTTTAGTCAAACATTAGTCCATATTATCATGCACTCATATATGAGATAAATATATTTAAAGACCTGTAAATAAATGGCATATCTCATTAAAAGACAATCTCAGATTGATGATCGCTATGTTTACTTTGTGGGTAGTCAATCTTGGTCTGATGATAGATCATTAGCTGTGGAGTTTGAAACTGAGAATGATGCTAAAATGTTGTTTTTGAACGCTGATGGATTGAATGGTGGTTTTAAAACAGCTATTGCTGAGGAAAAGTAATGAAAACATTTAGAGAGTTTATTTCAGAAGCTTCTATTCCTGATGAACTAGCAGGTGGTGCCTCTATTAGACAATCAGGTGAGGGTGGTAGAGTATATCGTAAGAGGAAGAAGTCCGAGGCAGAGACACGCCGAATGAAGGCAATTGGTGGTGGTAAGACTGCACCTGTCGGATATAAGGACAGGAAGGACATTGGATCCCAGAAGAAACGTAGTGAAAAAGAACAACAACCAGAAAAAGAGAGAGGAACAGCAGCACTCTCTGCCAAAGAAGCACAACGTAAGGCATACAGAGAACGTAAAGCGAGAGAAGCAAGTAATAAATCTACTCCTGAAACTAGCAGATCAAAGGAAAAAGAAGCATCCAAACTTCTGACTAAGAAAACTGCACCTAAGAAACCTGCACCGGGATATAAATCACAACCCGCAAGTGGTAAGACTCGCGTAGAACGTGACAAGATACGCGGAGAGGGTGAAAGATACCTGAAAGGTATTATGAAAGATCAAGAAACTTCTAAGTACAAGAAAGAAACTGGGACCAATCCCGATGCTAAGGGTAAGACAAAGATTCTTGGACGTGTCAATAAGAGAATGAGCACCTAATTATAATGAATTACACTAAAGAACAACTTGTGGACGCACTTGTTCATGAGTGGGAATACCTCTGCCATGATGATTATGACCCAGAAGATCCAACACCAGAAGAATATCGCAAAGATATGGAAGAACTTACAATCGAACAATTGATTGAGGAAACATCAACTGGAGAGGGTTACACACTTGATGAATTTATGGAAAATCACAGCAATTAAAGTTACTCACCTCTAAAGTGCCCCATAGATGTAAGACACTTTAAACCACACTATGATTAGCTATCTCGTTAAATGTCCATCTGATCCTTATGAGAATACCGATTGTTTCGATGATCTTGACAGGGCATGGGATCTATGTTTCAATTTATCTGAAGAGTACGGATACGCAGAGGTTGGATACTATAATGTCAAAGGACATTATCAACTTGTAGGTGATTATACAAACGGTAAATGAATATGTGGGAAGAAATTCAAGACTCACCCGGTGAGATCTATGACATGGAAGATTTCTACAAACAGTTAGAAGAACTCCGTGAAATTATGGACAAATGTGTTAAACTTGAGGAAGAACAATCATGATTACTATTCACAAGTATGAACTCGAAATCCTTCTTGAAGGTATTGAAGACACGATGAAAGTTTTGTCTAATGTTGATTATACAGTGGACAAATATGATCCTCGTAATGTAGAGAAAACTGCACCATATTCAATAGGTTATTCTCGATCTAGTCTCAGAGTTATTCGCGAAACTCTCACAAGGATGATTCAGGATGACAAAAACTCATGACAATTTACAATTGCAAAGGTGCATGGTATGATAGACGTGGAGCAAGACATAATTTTGAGATCGAATCTGACCGTGCAGAGCGTCGATTTATCATTGAACTTGTAGAGTCGAGGTATCCTACAGATAAGGTGGTAATTAACTCTGTCCGTCAAAAGTAACAACTAATTAAAGTTACTCACCCCCAAACTGCCCCATTGATGTAAGACACCACAAACATTATGACATCCACCCATCTCGAACATCCTGAAGATCTTATCCTCACGGGTGATATTTCTGTGATTGATGCACTATATGCACCCGCAGATATTACTATGAAGATGGATGGTATGTCACTTGTTTGGGGTACTAATCCTGAGAATGGTAAGTTTTTTGTTTGTACCAAAGCAGCATTCAACAAGAAAAAGATTCGTCTTTGTTATACTACAGACGACATCTTCACTCACTTTGGTCATCAAATAGAAGTCGTTGAGATTCTGTCATATTGTATCAAGTATCTTCCCCGAACAGAGAACATTTATTGGGGTGATTGGTTGGGTTTTGGTCGGACTCAACTCCTAAAACCTAACACTATTTCTTATCTCTTTCCTGAGAAAATCTCTCAAAAGATGGTGATTGCACCTCATACTCAGGTATTTGTTGATGGTCCTATGTGTGAAGCAACATGTAAACCATTGATTGAGATCTTAGATGACACCGCTATCATCAAGTGGGTACAACCTTCCATTGATCGTCTTCCTTCCAATGAAACTGCACCGAATCTGAACACCTCTAAGGTTCAGTTCATGACAACTAAAGAGGCAAATGTTGCGAAACAGAAGATCAATTCCCTGGTCAAAGAGGGTCGTGAGTTGACTGATTCCAACCTATTTGATATTCTTGGTTGTGTCTATCTCACCAATCTTTATCAACTGATCATCGAGATCAAAGAAGACATCATGAATTCTATGATTATCAATGATGCACCTCGTAGTTTCATTTTTGATGATGTAGAAACTGATGGTGAGGGATATGTATTCCACACTGAGAACGTTTCATTCAAACTTGTCAATCGTGAGGAGTTTGCATACGCTAACTTCACTGACGGTCGTTTCAACTAATTCATCATGATTCGTTTTCTTTATCTCATTGCAATCGGTTCATTGTTCGTTGCGACTATCAACATCTTCTCTCCAGATAGTGAGGCAGAGAGGAGACAAGAGGCAAAATCTGCACTCGAAAGGCTCATGAGACCTCCCTCAAACGTTATTCAATAAAGTTACTCACCTCTAAATTGCCCTATAGTTATAGACACCTACATTATGACAATCACCCTCCGTCCACACCAGCAACGTGGACTCGATGCACTCAAACAGAATGCTATCGGTCAGGTGATTGTTCCGACTGGTGGTGGTAAGACTCTGATCGCAATCATGGACGCTATGCGTCGTTTTGAGATCAAAGTTCCTCGCGTCATTGTTGTTGTCGCACCTCGTATTCTTCTTGCAGAACAACTTTGTTCTGAGTATCTGGAGCACATCACAAACGCAAATGTTCTCCATGTTCATAGTGGAGAAACCAAACATTTCAAGACAACTAAGTCAGAACGCATCAAGTTGTTTGTGGAGATGTGTCAAACCGTTCGTGAACATGTCATCATCTTCACGACATATCATTCTTTGCACCGTGTGCAAGAGTCTGGAATCCCTGTAGACACGATTTACTTTGACGAGGCACATAACTCGGTTCAACGTAACTTCTTCGGTCCTACAGAGTATTTCTCACGTCATGCAGATCGTTGTTACTACTTCACTGCAACCCGTAGGACTTCGATCACTATCAACAAGCCAGGGATGAACGATCGTGAGATCTATGGTGACATCATCACTCGCGTATCTGCACCCGAACTTGTTAATGGTGGATTCATCCTTCCCCCTAAAGTGAAGGTGATCGAGATGGATAAGGTGGACAGAGCATCTGTTACTCCACACCTTGAGAGTAACAACATTCTCTCTACGATTGATGAGATGAATATCAAAAAGATTCTAGTATGTTCTAAGACTACGAAACAACTCACCACGATCTTTCAGACTGACTTTGCAGACCAACTTGCACAACGTGGATACTCTTATCTTTACATAACTGCAAAGACAGGTGCTGTTGTTGATGGTAAGAAAGTCAGTCGTGAGGTATTCTTCGAGACACTGAATGCATGGGGTAAAGATACAGACAAAAAGTTTGTTGTACTTCATCGCTCGATTCTGTCTGAAGGTATCAACGTATCGCAACTGGAATGTGTCATCTTCATGAGGAACATGAATATCATTGAGATGACTCAGACTATCGGTCGTGTTCTTCGCAAAGGTGGACAATCGAAGACCTATGGGTTCTGTGTTGTCCCTGTTTATTCTAAGGTTGGTATCTCTACCGCCAAGGGATTGCAGACTGTTGTTGATACCGTGTTTGAAAAGGGTGAGATGCTTGACTCTGTTGTTCGTCGTTAATTTATATGAAACAACCAACCAATTCGTATATTCTAGATTGTAAACCAGGACCGTTATCTTTTGTTGTAGGTGATTGGGATGATGCAGAGAGTTTCTATGCGGCAGTTCCCTGTAATAATGGATTGGCGATTGTTAATCAAGGAAATGTAATAAAGGTTTGCAGAAACACATCTTCTGCACGAAAGTTCATCAATAAACATCAAAAACGTAGGAAATAAAGTTACTCACCCCTAAAGTGCCCTATTGATGTAAGACACCACAAAGATTATGACACCAACCACCAAAGCACAAGCACTGGAACAATTCCGTTACAACTGGAAAGTTTCAACTATGGGCACACGGACAGCAACAGATAGCATCGCAAAACGTGAGGCATGGGGAATCTTTACTGATGAACTTTGTAAGGAAGGTTACATCACCATGAAGAAGTACGAATCATGGTCTAACCCTTTCTGATTCAAACTTCACAAACTTTTTATTATCATCATGACAACAATCACTCAATCCAAAACCGAATGTTTGCTTGAAGTTGTTAACAACGAATGGAAAGTTAATGCAATTGAATCAGGACATAGTTCATACTCTAAGTTAGAATATAGTGTAGGTAAGAAATATATCAAACTGAATCAATTCAGGGTTCATGCTGATAACAGTTTTTCAAATAACGGTGTGTTCATGTTTATCGATAAAGAGACTGAAGCATGTTACAAACCCGCATCATTCAAGGCACCTGCTAAAGGTATCCGGTTCTTTCTTGAGTCCTTAGTTGAGAATCCCGATCTAGTAGATCCTTACGGTTCTTTCCTCTATGTTCGTTAAATCTATTACTTTACACTCACACTAATTAACAACCATCATGAATGAATTCAAAGTCACATTGTCTAAAGGTGGTCGTCACATTGTTATCACAGTGATGGCAGAATCGACTCATCGAGCATACAAACAGGCAGAACATTTATATCCTGGATGTAGGGCCCTGAACGCAAAGATGATGTAATTAAAGTTACTCACCTCTAAACTGCCCTATAGATGTAAGACACACACCAACCATGACTAACTCAACTTTTCAAACCACAATCGAAGATACCACGTACAACGGGTGGACAAACTATGAGACCTGGAATGTAGCACTCTGGATCGGAAATGACGAAGGTTTGTATAACATAGCACGTCGTTGTTATTCATATCAAGATTTCGTCAATCGTTATACGGAAGAAGGTGATACAACTTTAGATGGAGTAAAGTGGGATGATGTTAACCTGAACATCGTTGAACTTGATGAAATGATAGAGGAACTTTGATCATGAATAAAAGAACACAAACTAAAGTTCAAAAACATCTAGAAGACCCATATAATCGTCTTAACTATTGTTATGAATTCATTGGTGAAGATGAAGATATGAATCGAAAATGTTATAAGAGAATCTATCACTATCTTTCCGTACTAACCGACACCGAGTATCACTACTAATCATGAATTACACTCTCAAGCAACTTCAAGACAAAGTGTCACGAATGATTGAACAACAGGGAGAAGATGCAGAATGTGCCGTGTGGATTTATACCAAGAATGATTGTTATTTAAAAGACGAAGATGGTAACGTTGATTATGGTAACAACGTAGAAGATCCTGCACTGATTGCACGTATCTTTGATGATGTTGGCAACATGGATTACATTTACACTGAGATTCAAGAGTGTGTAGATGAAGCAACAGAAGAGCAATTGATGTTATATCAGCAGGAGTTAGTTTGATGATTGACTTCCCTATCTACAAGAAACAACTCCCACAAATCTGGATGGAGGATGATAAGTTTATTATCGAATCATCATCATTCCGATATGTAATAGAAGACGACTTAAAACTATTGTTTAAGTTATGTCGTCGTTTTAAATCTGAAGCAATCAAACAAACTTACATCACTAATTAACATCATGATCAAAACACAACTACTCAAAGTCGTCGGTGAAACTTCAAAGGGCATTGATGCTAACCTGACACGATTAGAAAAGTTTGAAGTATTCTGTCAAGTATGTGATGGATTACTCAAAGATGGTAGGATTAGCTCTGCTAAACATCAATCATGGACCAATGTATTCTAATGAAAACTACAACATGAAACAAACCAAAACCCTATCAATGAAGAATAGGAAAGAAGAACTCTTCAATGCTTACTTTGAAGCATCTGATGAAATGAAACAAATGAAAGAAGAACAAAAGATCTTGATTGTTATTTGTTCAGTATTGTTCATTTTCACCATGATTTAATTCTAATGAAAACTACAACAGCAACTTACAAAATTGAAGTGACACAAGAGACAGGAAATGTTTTGACTTATGTGAGAACAATGCCCACAAGACCAACAACAACTAAGGGTCAAATTGCACAGATGAATAGGTTAGAGAATTGGGTAAGTAAGGTTTCATATAAACCTACCAAAGTCAAGATTGAACTTCAAAAATGATATCAATTATATGAATCATCAATGAATTAAAGTTACTCACCTCTAAACTGCCCTATAGGTGTAAGACACTTCCAACCAACACCATGAGAAAGATCGAATCCCAAATGTGTCAGGCAATCAAAGACAATAAGTCTTGGAAGTCTGGTAACACTGAAGTACAATACGTGGGAGATGATCTCTCTATTGTATATCTTCACGGTAACAAAATTGCAGTTGTTGATGATACTACTATGTCAATCTTTGATGGTGGTTGGCAATCAGTTACAACAAAGTCTAGACTCAACGCACTTTGTGATGAATTTTGTATCACTGGAGAAGGAGTCTTTCAGAAGGATTTCCTCTGGTATGTAAGAAAGTTCGTTGGATGTATCAACGGAAAGAATGTCTATCAGACTCAAGATTTTAAATCCGGTTATCTCTTTGCCTGATGTGTAGTTTACTCTTATGGATAATCACATTCTATTGTTTATCTAAGTGGACAGGATTAAGACGATTCATATCATCAATTCTATACGGATTAGCAAACTTCATTGACCCTAAATCATGACTCCAACAATCTCACAAATGAAAGACATTATCAATCAAGGAACAACAACCAAAGACAACATCATTGACAGAGATGAACTACAAGATCAATACATTAAAGAACTGATTGATAGTATGGATTTCAAAACTATGGAAACATTTGTGTATGATACTATCAATGATAATCTTGATAGGTATTCTCTTGATGAACTAATTGAAGAGGTAGAAGAGTCTTACCCTGAACTCCTAGATGATACTGATCAGGATGATATACCTGAACCAAGTGAATTGACCGGATGGAATTAACCTTTAAAATACACACATAAATACAATGTTTTATATTAAAAAAGGTATTTAAAAACATATATGCGTGTTTTATTGTTTTCCACAAGGGTGTGGAATAAGTGAAGGAAAGTGTGGATAAACCCTGATATTATGTGTTGTTATGTGTTATAAACCTGTGGAGAAAGGTCTGATCTTATTATGACTTGTATCTGATAAAGGTCTGATCTTATTGTCATCTAAGGCCGTAGTCTATCAGGACTTCGAGAACATGTCAACCCCCCAATCCCGTCAAATCAGTATCCCTTATCTGTAACAGTCTCCAAGGTATTATTGTTACTCACCCCCAAATTGCCCCATGGATATGAACAACACTCAAACCATCCTCACCGAATCAGTCTTCTCAGACCTCTATAGTTTCGTCCTAGAGATGACACCTGATCTGGAAATGTGTCTTGACTATTGTGAATCTCAGGGAATCACAATCACTGATGATGTATTCACAGTGATTGAAGACTTACTAGAGAACAACTGATCACCCCTAATTGACATTAACTACCATGACCAGTTATACTAACCTGATCAACATCATCGATGAGTTACAACAATCAGGAGTGAAACCAAAGGTAACAGTTCTCAAGACAAAGAAAGGTCCTAAGCATTCCTTACTGACCAACACTAAGTAACAACCTGGGCACGTTAGCGAAGCATCGATAAGTCCCAGATCAATAACTAGGCAGCACAGTATTCAGCGTAAGACCTAGAACAAATCCCCTCTATCTAACACTTTCTTCTTTATTATGACTCTCGAACTTGCACTCGGATTGTTGGCTCAAGGTAACAACGGTGATGAAATCCTTCAGATTCTCGATGTGATTCAGAATGACACATCTAACCCTGAGGAGATTACCTTCTAAGACACACCTATAAGAGTCTGTAGGGGGGTCTAATCCCCCCTTCGGTTACATACATTTAAGAACACTTACTAAGTATTACAAACAGACCAAGGGTGAGGTCTATAAACTCATATCCGGTGTGTGTTACAAACTGAGGGAGAGGAGTGGTGTCCTTTCCCTTTTTTATTACCTAGGGACAGTGTTGACAGACAGTGATATATGCGTTATGATGATGTTGTGAATCGACACGTTATTATTCGTCGGTTTATGATGCCGTCGGTCGGCGTAGCGGGTATAAAGCCGATCCGACCCCCCCCCGTTCTAAAAAAGTACCTAACCCTAACCTACAAAAGTATATACCCTCTTTCGAAATAATTCCCCCTATTTTTTTTCCCAGCTATGCCCAGCATATAGGGAGTTCCATATATAAAAACGAAATCCCATTGGAGGTTGATGAAAAATTTTACCCCTGAAAATTATTATCACATATACTTGAGAGACAGGTGTGTAGTTCCTATGATAAGTGAAGAAAACTTCGACCATACTTGGACATCATTGAAAGCAATGGTAGGACTCATGAAAACTGAGTATGGGGAGGAGGATCTCTCATATGAGGTAGTGAAAACAATACCAGAGGAAGAGGAAAGCTCCTATTGACTCTCCCTAGATACTCTGATATAATTTGAAGTGTAGTTACTAAGACTTATGGCTAAAGGATTTACGGTGAAGGCAGCAAAGCCCAAAACTCTAAGGACAAAAGCACCTGAGTGGGATATTGATGATATCAAGGCTCGGATGAGAGGTAAGACAATTGTATTCTGTCTACCTGGAAGAGGATGTTCATATACGTTTATGAAGAACTTCGTACAATTATGTTTTGATATGGTACAGAATGGTATGTCCATTCAGATCAGTCAAGACTATAGTAGTATGGTAAACTTTGCACGTTGTAAGTGTTTAGGTGCCAATGTACTTCGTGGACCAGATCAGATTCCCTGGGATGGTAAGTTGAACTATGACTATCAGTTGTGGATTGATAGTGACATTGTATTCAATACAGAGAAGTTTTGGCAATTGTGTGATGTAGCACTACCTGCTTCTGCAATTGATGAAGAAGGTAATGAGATTACAGGAGAAGATCATCCGATCTCTGCTGGTTGGTATTCCACAGAAGACGGGAAGACCACCTCAGTTGCACATTGGTTAGAAGAGGATGACTTCCGTAATAACGGTGGTGTGATGAACCATGAGATGGTGGACTCGATTCAGAATCGTAAGAAGCCTTTCACTGTAGATTACACAGGTTTCGGATGGGTATTGATTAAGAAGGGTGTGTTTGAAGATAAGAAGATGACATATCCATGGTTTGCACCGAAGATGCAGGTGTTTGAATCAGGAGCTGTTCAAGATATGTGTGGAGAGGATGTCTCATTCTGTTTAGATGCTATCGAAGCTGGTTATGAGATCTGGTGTGATCCTCGTATTCGTGTGGGTCACGAAAAAATGCGAGTTATTTGATAGGAGGTCATTATGGCAAGAATTAGAAAGAGTCTAATGGGTAATGTGTTTATTGAGACACAACCCAAAAAAACGCGACAAGGATCAGGCCAACATACAAAGTATGCGTCTACGAGTTCTAACAAGGCAAAGAAGAGGTATAAAGGTCAAGGTCGATAGTATTAGGGGAATCCTTCGGGATTCCTTTTTAATGCATAGATATATTAACTGAAGATATTAATATGGCATGTTTGATTGCTAACTTACCATCTGTTGAAGTATGGGTTAGGAAAGAATATCTAACAGACCACCAGTCAGGTCATGGGGAGTTTGAGAAAGGTGTATGGGTATCTGCTAAGAGTATCCCTGGTCGAGCCTTTTACTTTGAGACATACTTACCAGAGTATGGGGCAATGTATGACAAACTACCGATCAGTGCTTTTGTATCAGAACCAAAGACACCTGACCCTGATATGAATTTACAAAACCTACAGTTTTGGAATTGTATGGATTATGGTGTTGTTGCTGTTAATAAACAATTCATTGGTAGTATGGACTATGAGGTCTATACAAGGAACCATGGGACCATGAAGGGGTCTTATGTGTGTACTCTTGACAACTACCATCAAGATCCTGATATCATTGATTACAGTTGTTCAGAGAATCCTTCAGAACATAAATCTCATAACTTGATTGAACTTGACAATGGACAATATGCATTGTATCCAAACAATAGAACTCGTATCTATGATAATAGTTTAACACCTGAGAATCCAAAGATGCCAGATTTCAAAGTATCTACTCAAATCTATCAGGTAGAGTGTGGTTATGAGAAGGATGGACTTGGTGATCAGGATTCTTATTTTTGGAAGACTGCTAGAGAAAGACTAGATACTAATACTACAGAGGATAATGATGGAAGACAATCTACTTCGGGAGATAGCAAATGATAATGTTACACCTAAAAATAAAAGGATTGTAAATGAAGATGGATTGTTTGAGTCTGAGGATTGTGATGCCCCAGATCATGTGTGTAAGTGTGGACAACAAACCCTGTCAGAACACACCTAAATAAAGCACACTTATATAATCTGTTCAGGTGCCAGCAGAAAGGATCAGTAAAGCATTTCGCGACGTGAGTGCTACATTTCAGGCTAATCCCTTGAATATGGATCTAGTTGCTCTCAGAAATGAAAATGCAATTGCGAGATCTATTCGCAATCTCATTATGACTGCACCTGGTGAGAGACCTTTTAACTCAGAATTGGGTTCAAATGTTTATCGGTTATTGTTTGAGAACTTTGATAATCAAACATCATATGCTATCAAAACCGAAATTGAAATATCAATAAGAAACTTTGAACCAAGAGTTAAATTAACTGAAGTTCAGGTTTCTGCTAATGAAGATAATCATGAGTTTGATGTAGTCATTCGTTATAAGATTGTTGGTATTGATGCTCTACCACAATCACTATCATTTGCATTAGAGCCCACTAGGTAAGATGCCCTTAGTAAACTTCAGCAATGTCGATTTTGATGAGATTAAACAATCCATCAAAGATTATCTCAGATCAAATTCCAACTTTACGGATTATGATTTTGAGGGATCAAATCTATCGACAATCATAGACACGTTAGCATATAACAGTTATATCTCCTCATACAATGCCAACATGGTATCGAATGAGGTGTTCCTTGATAGTGCAACATTAAGAGAGAATGTTGTATCAATCGCACGAAACATTGGTTATCTTCCTCGTTCAAGGAAGTCGTCAAGATCAAACATCTCCTTTGAGGTTGACCTAAGAGGATCGGGTGATACTAAGACTAGTGTTGTATCAGTAACACTGAAAGCTGGGGCTGTGGCACTATCTGGTTCCACGTTCAATAATTCTTCATTTACATTTTGTATAATGGAGGATATCACTGTACCGGTAGATTCAACAGGATTTGCTGTATTTGATAACGTTGATGTATATGAAGGTTCGTTCCTGAATCAAACATATGATGTTCAGTCAAGATTACCAAATCAAAAATACATCTTACCAAATACCGGTATTGATACCGATTCTATTAGAGTAGCAGTAAAGGTTAATTCTAACTCAACAGTATCGAGAAAGTATAGTCAATATAGTAGTCTTATCAATGCAGATAAGGATACACCACTATTCTTCCTAAGAGAAACAGAAGGTGAGAGATATGAATTATTGTTTGGTGATGGTATATTTGGAACTAAGTTACAAGAACCAAATCAAATTGTAGTTCAATACCTGACATGTAGTGGATCATCACCAAACGGTATCTCCAATCTGACATTTATTGGTAGAATAGAAGATAATAACGGAAGCCCACTAGCTAGTGGTGTTTCTGGTCTCACAATCAATGAATCGGCTCTTGGTGGTGATGAGATCGAGAGTGTTGAGTCAATTAAGAAACTAGCACCTAACATCTATGCATCTCAAGACAGAGCTGTAACATCAACTGATTTTGAGTCACTTGTCCCCAGAATCTACACCGAAGCAGAATCAGTTGCGGCATATGGTGGTGAAGAACTGAGTCCCCCACAGTATGGTAAGGTATTTGTCAGTATTAAACCATTCAATGGTGTATTCTTATCTGAGGAAATTAAAAGGAACCTCAAACTAGAACTTGCTAAGTATTCGGTAGCTGGTATCATTACTGAGATTATCGATCTCAATTATCTGTTTATTGAGATCGATACTAAGGTATATTATAATTCAAACCTAGCACCTGGTCCTTCCCAAGTCAGGAACGTAGTAACAAATAATATCATAAAGTACTCTGATTCTACTCAGTTAAATAAGTTTGGGGCAAGGTTCAAGTATAGTAAATTTGGTAAGATCATTGACGATAGTCATGATTCAATTACCTCAAATATTACTACTGTGAAGATGAGGAGAGACCTACAGGCTATACTAAATCAATTTGTTGAATATAGTCTAACATTTGGTAATCGCATTCATGTAAAGAGTGAACTTGGATTTAACATTAAAACTTCTGGTTTCTCAGTAAGTGGTATATCTGGAACAGTATACATGAGTGATGCACCTAATGCAAATCTCACCACTGGAACAATCTTTATGTTTAAGTTGGATTCACCAACTGAACCAGTGATTCTGAAAAGAAACATTGGAACGATTGATTACATAACAGGATCAATTAAACTCAACCCACTTAATGTTATTTCAACTGAAGTAACTCGTGGAACTTCTCTTATTGAAGTTTCATCCTGTCCATACTCTAATGATGTTCTTGGTCTTCGTGATCTCTATCTACAGATGGATACCTCATATTTGACAGTGAACATGGTTCCTGATCAGGTTTCCTCAGGTAGTGATGTATCAGGTGGATCATATACAGTAACTTCAAGCTATTCAAACGGATCACTCACACGATAAAAAATAATGTCAGTAGATAGAGTAAAATTCCAGGACATAGTTGCCAGCCAACTTCCTTCTTTTATCAGAGATGATTTTCCTCTCCTATCAGAGTTTCTGGAACAGTATTATGTTTCACAGGAAACTCAAGGTGCGACATTAGATCTTCTTCAAAATATTGACAAATATGTCAATATTGATCAACTTACTGGTCTAAAATCTTCTACCGTTCTTCAGGTTGATATTAGTAGTGTAGATGATACAATTGTTACTGGTGTCGATGGTAATTTTACTGAAGGATTTGTTGATAATAATGGACTGATTAAAATTGATGATGAAATTATTGCATATAATTCAAAGACTAATCTTAACTTTGAAGGATGCCAGAGAGGATTTAGTGGCACCACTTCACATACTTCTGCCAATATACCAGACAGACTATCCTTCTCAAGTCAAACTACACCCACCAATCACAAGAAAGGTGCTATAATTCAAAACCTGAATGTCTTGTTTCTTCAGGAGTTCTTTAGAAAGTTAAAGGCACAAGTAAGTCCTGGGTTCGGTGATAGAACACTGAAGACGAATCCAAAGAATTTTATTATCAATAGTAATAGTTTCTATAAGTCGAAAGGAACAGACTTATCATATAAGATTCTGTTTAAATCTCTATTTGGTGAGACTGTTGATATCATTCGCCCAAGTAGATTCCTACTCAAACCATCTAGCTCAAACTATAATGTAACAGAAGATATTGTTGTAAAGAGTTATATTGGTGATCCACTGCAACTCAAAAACCTTACATTATTTCAGAATTCAACACAAGCTCGTGGTACAGTCAACAATGTCTGTAAAATTCAATATAATGATGGTGACTACTATCAACTGAGTATTGACTCTGGATATGATAGAGATGTTAATGTAACTGGTACAACTTACGGTAAGTTCAAACCAAATCCTAAAACAAAACTCCTGAACACTGTTGCAGTTGGTGCAACAATCATGGATGTTGACTCTACTGTAAGTTTCCCTGAATCAGGAAAGTTAGAGATACCTGATAGTGATGGCAATATAGTATCAATAGTATACACAGGAAAGACTGTCACTCAGTTCTTAAATGTGAGTGGAGTTAATGCTATACTCAGTGAGAAGACCGATGTAGATCTCGATGATTATTCTTATTCTTATGTTGGTTTAGGTACTGATGACGAAGTCAGAGTAAGGATCACTTCCACACTGAAAGATCTTAAGATTCAGGATAGTGGTTTCTATAATAAGAGAGACACCATTAATATCAAGTCATTTGGTATTGAAGATGAGTCAATAAGAGGATCTGATTGGTTAGTCAACAATAAGTCAAGGTATGATGTCTCCAGCATCATTATTACTGACATTTCTGAACTTAAGTATGATGTGATAACATTCGACGATCACACATTGAAGATAGGATATAAAATAATATTAAGTGACAATACTGGTGGCACTCTCGATGCTTCAATTATTGATATTGGAAGTAAGAAATCATTTACTATAAAGGCAAATTCATCAATTGATCTGAACAAGGTTTATAGTTTTGAGAATCAACTACTTAAAGTTTTCTCTCCGAAGTATAGTTTCCTTGGAAAGTACACTGCTAACGTTCAGAATACTTATTCAAACTTCAATACTGATTTACTGATTGCAACCAACTCACTTCCATCTTATGGTGATCTAGGTCTTGATCCATATAATAAGACCCTGAATTTTAGTGGTTTTGCCACAGATAACATAATCAACTTTGGTTTACCTCATGGTTTCTACACTGGTGATGCGGTTTATTATCAACCAGGTGTAATAACAAATACAACAATCAACGCTGATGGAATCCCCATCACGACAACAACTGAAAGTAAATTTGAGGGAACAGAATCAGGTGTTTTCTATATTAAGAAAATCAATAATACTTCTGTCAAACTTTCAAGAAGTAGATCAGATTTATTCAGGAATGTATTTGCAAATCTAGGTGGATCTGTCAACAATAACGTCTTCACTTACTTTAGTTTCTACAACAAAACCATTGCACCACAAGGGATCTACAGAAAGATCATTGAACCAGTCAGAGAATCTGGTCAGTTCAAAACTCTTCCAGGTTATAATGGAATATTCCTTAATGGTGTTGAACTTCTGAACTATAAGTCAGAAGATACCATCTTCTATGGACCAATTAAAAATCTAATTGTGACTGCCGGTGGTTCTGGTTATGATGTTGCCAACCCACCTAGACTTACTATTAGGGATAATATTGGCATAGGAGCTACAGGTGTTGTTGCTGTTGAAGGTTCATTAGAAAGAATTGATATTGTAGATCAAGGTTTTGACTTCTTGGGAACTCCTACAATATCAATTACCGGTGGCAATCCAATTAGACCTGCAAAGGCTGAAACTTCATTGGTTGACATTTTATATTCTGTCAATATTAATACTGAATTCAATGGTAATGTAAACATTGGAAACAATACTATTGGATTCTCATCATTTCATAAGTTTTCACAGAACGAGAAAATCGTTTATGATTCAAAAGAAATGAGATCTATTGGTGGACTGTCCACTAATACAACTTACTTTGCTAACGTAATTGATAACTTTAGGATATCCCTCCACACTAATGAAAAAGATTCTCAGTTAGGTATCAATACGATTACCTTCAATAATACATTTGGACAGGGAACTCAATCTTTGCATTCGGCAGAAACTAAAAAGATTGTAAGTAATATTGTTGTAACTGATTCTGGTGAAGGATACAAGAATAAAAAGAGATTAATTGTTGGTGTAGTTACTGCTACAGATTCATTCAAGATTGGTAATCATGGTTTTGAGACGGGTGAAATAATTCAGTATACCTCAGGATCAACTGCAGTGCAAGGGATTCTAGAGAATACAAATTACTTTGTAATCAAGATTGATTCAGACAATTTCCGTCTCAGTGATTCCAAATCTGAATTTAATAATGGTGTCTATGTTGATATTAAAGGAGTGGGTGATGGTACTTTCAATTATGAACCAATCACTGTTAATATTAGTGGTATAACTAGAATTACCGAACGCAATGGTCAAGACTTCCAATGTAAGATACAACCTGCCTTCAGAGGTTCTATTGATTCTATTGACATTACCAATCGTGGTTCTCAGTATGGTTCTTCAGAAATCATCAATCTGAACAGAGAACCTGAAATTTTATTTGAGGGTGGACAACAAGCTCAAATCAAACCTGTCATTAATAACGGCCGGTTTGTCGATATCATCATTGATAATTCAGGAAGAGAATATATTTCTCCACCAGATCTGATAATCATTGGAAATGGTAAGTATGCGAAACTCACTCCCATTATCGAAAATGGAAAACTTGTAGATGTAAATATCATAAACCCTGGTATTGGTTATGTCGATGGTCAAACTTCTATTACAATTGCCAATCCTGGTAAAGGATGCGACGTAGAATCAAAGATCAATGAGTGGAGTATTAACCTTTTTGAAAGAAATAATGAGTTTGTCAATAATGACGACGGATTTGTTGATGAGAATCTTACTGGTGATAAAACAGAATACTGTCACCTATACACACCGAGAGAACTTAGAGAGTCATCTTATGTTCTAAAGAACAATGGTGATTCATTCTATGGTATTGCTGACTTAGAAAAATCTAATGGTATTGAGATATCTAACAGTCACCACTCACCAATTATTGGTTGGGCATATGATGGAACTCCAATCTATGGTCCTTATGGGTATTCCACTCCTGAGGGTGGTGTAATCAAACAGATGAGAAGTGGTTATGAGTTGAATGTCAACCTTACCAATAGACCTTCTCCCAGTATATACCCACAAGGATTCTTTATTGAAGATTTTCAGTTCACTGGTGTTGGTGACCTAGATGTTCATAATGGTAGGTTCTGTGTCACTCCAGACTATCCTGCAGGGGTCTACGCGTACTTTACGACGTTAGAACCAAATGTTGAGGCTCAAGGTCCATTTAGGAACTATAAAAAACCACAGTTCCCATATATTATTGGAGATACATTTCATTCCAAGAGAATTGAGTTTAACTATAGTGTAGAATCAAACCAAACAGACTATGACATTCAAAAAAATGAGTGGTTCAGAAATACAAGGTCATATAATACTAATAACCTCTATAGTGGATATGATTACATCTTTAATTCTAACAAAATTAAAAGACAAACCATAGAAGTAACGGGTATTAATCCTGGATTTATCAGTGGCGTTGGTATCTTTACTGGTGGCAGAAACTATCAGGTTGGTGAAAGAGTTATCTTTGATAATAAACAATCAGAAGGTAAAGGTGCTCAGGCAAGAGTCAGTTATGTTAATGGTAAAGAAATAAACACTGTAAGTATCGCTACTACTCTAACTCCAAACGTTGAGTTTATCAAATACTTTGGTCTCCAACAGTTTATTGGTTTCAGCTCACAACCACACAACTATCAGGACCAAGAATTAGTCAATGTCAGTGGTCTCTCCAACTACTACAAAGGTTTTGATGGACCATATAATGTTGGAGTAAGATCAGAAACTTTTGTTACTATTCTTGGTATTGGGACAGCATCTGCAACTGGTATTGCCACATACTTATATGTTGGTGGTGCTTTAGAGTTTCCATTTATTAGACCAAATGACATTCTGGGTATTGGAACAGAAAAAGTCAAAGTTCTCAATATTGAAGAAGAAAGTCAGAGAATTCGTGTTCTCAGAGAACAGGAATCGACAGTAGGTCTTGCTTATTCAACAGGTCAAATTCTGATTGGTGATCCAAGAAAGTTCACTATCAATGTTGGAACTCTAACGACAGATAAGTCATTCAGAGTAAATGAAGAATTGTACTTTGATCCTCCAGAGGCAGTCGGTATCGGAACGACCACTGGCAACGGTGTAGGAACCCCTGTAACGTTCAGAAACCCAGGTATAGGGGCAACTACCCTATTCATTGAACCACAGTCAATCTACTACAAAAATCATGGTCTGAAACTGAATGACAAGGTTGTTTATTCATTGAATGGTGGAACATCAATCGGTGTTTATAATGGTATCTCTGATGCCAACCTTACCGATTATAGTGAACTATATGTAGCTCCATTAACTAATAATTTCATCGGTATCTCGTCGCATAAAGTTGGTATGACAACCACTGGTACCTATGTTGGTATCGGAACTACAACCGGTCTCTTATTTTTCAGAGATACTGGAACAGGTGATCATCATAGCTTCAAGACGGTAAGATCTGATATTCTAAGAACTCAGGTAAGTCGTAATATTGTTACTGTTTCAACTGCAACTACACATGGACTGAGACCAAATAATAATGTAAGAGTCAATATCAAACCAACTGATATCCAAACAGTTGATGTGAGATTTAATAAATTTAATAGAAGAATTGTATTCAATCCTATTGGTTTTACCTCTGAAAATGTTGACACCACACTCAATACATTGTATATCTCTAACCATGAGTTTTCTCTTGGTGATAAAGTAGTTCATCAATCTTCATCTCCTGCAGGGGGTTTAGTGAACGAGAAGATGTATTATGTGATTCCTTATAGTAGAGATGAAATCAGACTGGTAGAAGATAAGTACCAGATCAATGAAGAGGAACCAATCTTTGTAGGTATTACAAGTACAGGTCTTGGCGGCACTATCTCCAAGATAAACCCCCTTACTAAGACTAGAAAAAATAATAATCTTAAGTTTGATCTTTCGGATCCTTCACTCTCATTCCTCTCGAATGGTGTGAAGTATCCAGCATTCAAGATGTTTGTATATCTTGATCAAGAGTTCAATAAAGAGTTTGTCACTACTGGAACTAAGACAGATAATAAATTTGAAGTGTCTCGTAGTGGATCAGTTGGTATCACATCTGATGCTAACCTGACTATTGAAATTACTGACGATGTGCCTTCCAGACTTTATTATAAGTTTGATGCAATCAATATCGACATTATTAGTATTGATCAGAGGGGTCTTATCCTTGATACTGAGGTTTCGCCATATAATCAGATCAATATTGAGAAGAGTGGATATGATGGTATCCAAAGACTAATTGGTGCTAGTGGAACTTCATTCACATATGAATTAGATTCTGTTCCAGAGTCTCTGTTATACAATAGTAAAAATTCAATCCCCACGTATGATACTGATTCCAAATCAGTCTTCGGATCAATCTCTAATATTGAGATGATCAGTAATGGTAGTGGATATACAAAACTTCCTTATGTCAAAGGAGTTAATAGTGGTATTGGAACTAATGCAATTTTAGATGCTCAAACTAAAGATATTGGTAAGATTCTGAATCATCGTTTTGATTCTGACAATATTGGTTTTGATTATCCAACTGACGAAACATTAAGACCTGTGGCTAATCTTCCAGAAATTCTGGAAATGGAGTCGCTAACATCCTTTGAATCTATTGGTATCACTTCGTTTGGTAGAAACTACCTCCACCCAGCAAAACTAGTAGTTATTGACGGATACACTAATAAAGTTATTCCTGAGGTAGATCTGAGATATCAGATTGGTGACACAACAGTTAAGATTTTGAATAACACTACAGGAATGTATGATGTTATGCCAAGAATTATCCCAACACTGAACACAAATGGTGTTGGTATCTCATCAATCATATTTGATTCAACAACTAAGATTGTAAGACTTCTTCTCAATCAATCATTCCAGGATGAAAGAGACTTTCCATTTGATGTTGGTAGCAACATCCTTATTGAGAATATAAGTGTTGGTCTCAATACTGCATCAAAGGGATATAACTCTTCGGTATATGAATATGATTTGTTCCCAGTAACTACAATATTTCCACAGTATGGGGGCACTGGAGCTTACATTGAGTATAGCCTCAAAGATCACCTTAAAGATGGTGAGTTTCCAGGAAAAGTAGAACCACTGACCACACTTGGTCAGGTTGTTGCTGAAAATGATTTCCCAACCTTTACTGCTAAACTGACCACTAATGACTACTTCGATGGTGAAAGAGTAGTCAATGGAGAAAACACCGGTATCGTTGAATCTTGGACATCAAGTCTCGATCAATTGAAAGTAGATACCCCTAAGGACTTCAAAGTGGGTACGGTTGTAAGAGGTGAGAGTTCTAATACTCAAGCCGTTGTTATGAAGAAGTATGAGTTTAATGCAGAAATTACAACCGGTGTCGGTGCTACTATTATTCATGGTTGGCAAGATAACATTGGTTTCTTAAATGATAATCTACAGGTTATTCCTAATAACGAATACTATCAGAACTTCTCATATTCACTATCAAGTAAAGTTCCGTATGATCAGTGGAATGATCCAGTAAGTAACCTAGGTCATACTGCCGGTTTTGCTAAGTTTGCTGATTATCAATTAGTAAGTAAAGAAACTAATCCAGGTAAAGGTATCATTCAATCAGAAGATGCAAATGTTGAGGTTGTTATTGATATCATCGGAGAAGGTGATCTGAATTGTTATTATAACTTTGATTTTGTATCAGAAGGAACACAGTATATTAATGGTGTTCTTGCATCTAATGAAATTTTCTTTGAGAATAGACTCCTTACAGATTACTTCCAGTCAGTCGGTAACAGAGTTCTTTCAATCGATGATGTTAGTGATCAGTTCAATAGCAATGAAAGAGCTGAGAAATTTTCTAAGGTTGATGATTTTGAATCAAACTACATTCTGAATAAGATTTTTACTTTTGTTAAGGATGACGTATTTACAAATGAGAGACAATTCTCTGTTGTCAATATGCTTCATAATGGTATTATTGGTTACTCTAATGAATATGGTACAGTTTCAACTTATCCACCACTTGGTTTCTATGGTTATATTCAATCTGGTACTGGTTGGAGTCTGACATTTAATCCAATTAAATTCCAATATAACGCATATCAAACTGCAACAGTGGCTATCAGTCTCCTCGATGGTGTGGCTGGTGTGGGATCTACTTCTCTTGGTGATGTTTTAAGTATAGAGAGTGATCAAGTAAATATTAATTTTGGATCTACCACAACAATCGCTTCCTTCCCAACATCTAACAAAGCAGCTAAACTTTGTGTTTTGGCAAAGGGCACATCTGGAATTCATTCTGGTCAGTATGATGCATCAGATATTAATATTGTCCATGACGGAACTACTGTATCAATGGTTCAGTATGGTGATATACAGACTAGTTTTAACAACTTAAACAGTGGTTTTGGAACATATAGTTCTTATATTGACGGTGGTCTTGTCAAGATTGATTATCATCCAAGTTCTTCTGGCAGCATTGAGCATCAGTCTCAGATGACAGTGTTTTCTGGAGTTGGTACGAGTACCGGTGATCATACATTGAGAACTGGTAGAATAAAATCTTCTTATACTTCTATCGCATCTTCTGGATCACCATTACCAGTCGCAATCTCCTCTTACAATGATCCATACTCAGCAAACTATAGTATTGTAGTTGTAGAAGACACTACAAATAATGACTTTGAGATGTTTGAGTTGGGTATGTGTAACTCGACATGGAATGAGGTTCTCACCGATTGGGCTTACACTAGAACCTCTGGTACTCTTGGACAGATTGGTGTAACATCAACAACAACTAAGAACATCACATTCACCCCAAATCCAGGTATAGATGTTAAAGTCAGAACCTTTGGTATTGATTTGATGCTCTATCCCGGTGTCATTAATGATACTGAACTTAAAATGAACAACCTTGAGATTACAACAGGTGATGGTAGTTATCGTGGAACTAAACTTGATCTTAAGTCTCAATTTGGTCTCAATCACAAAGGACTTGAGATCTTCAGAAGAGTAATTGATGGTAGTGATACTAGTACTGTTAGTACTACAGCTGACACAGTTACTATTCCAAACCATTTCTTTGTTACTGGTGAAAAGCTTCAATATTCCCATGTTGGATCTGGTACATCTCAAGCAATTAGTATCGCACCTACCTCAATCTCTGGTGTAACTACTGATAAGTTACCTGAAACACTATATGTTATAAAGGTTGATGAGGGTAGAGTAAGGTTCGCTGATACTGCAGAAAATGCACTGTCATTAACACCAATATCTCTTGATATTACTGGAGTTGGTATTGGGGAATCACATGTCTTCACATCCACCAATCAAAATGCTAAGGCTTTGATTGCTGTTGACAACATGATTCAATCACCTATTACAGAGACATCTATTACAACGAATTTGAATCAAGATATAATCTTTGATACGGTCTTCGATGTTACTGGTATCACATCGTTTGCAAGTGGTGATATTGTCAGAATCGATGACGAATATATGATTGCAGATGCTGTTGGTATTGCTGGTTCAACTAGACTCGGTGTTAGAAGAGCACAACTCGGTACTGGAATTGGTCTTCATACCACGGGAACAACAATTACCAAGATCACTGGTAGTTACAACATCACTGATAGTACTGTCAACTTCTCTTCATCTCCATATGGTAAAACACCACTGAGTACAACGGCTACAGCTGATCCAGACTCTAGAGATTGGACTGGTATCACTACTAGCTCTAGTTTCCAGGGCAGAACTTTCATGAGAAGATCTGGTGCTGGTAGAACTGAAGATACCTACTCAAATAACTATGTCTTTGATGATATCTCAAATAAGTTTAATGGTATTGGTACAGTATTCACTCTTCAAAATAATGGTAACAATACTACTGGATACTCTACTGATAACGGTATTATCCTTCTGAATAATATCTTCCAGGTTCCAAAAGGAGCACAAGTTGGTGATGGAACGTATCATATGGAAGAGAGTGTAGGTGTTACCTCTATTTCATTCACTGGTGTAGGTATTGCCGCAACAAATGGTTATGATCCAAACTCTGGTGATGTCCCTATTGGTGGATTAATCATCTCTGTTGGGTCTGAATCTGGATTTGGTTATCAACCTCTCGTATCAGCTGGTGGAACAGTTACAGTTTCTGCAACTGGTTCAATCACTAATGTTAGTATCGCCAATAGTGGTTCTGGTTACAGGGCTGGTATTCAAACGGTAGTTAATGTTGGTGTTCAAACTGATGGAGAACCAAATCTTCAGTTTATCGGAACAGCATCTATTAGTGGTGGCAATATTGTTAGTGTTAATATTACAAATCCTGGTAGTGGTTACACTTCTACTAACCCACCATCTGTAGTGTTTGACGAACCACTTTCGTACTCTAATATTCCTGTAGAGTACAGTGGTAATGTTGGAGCTGGAAAGAGTGCAACAGTTAATATTGTTGTTGGTCAAGGGTCTAGTGTTATTGACTTTGAATTTAGATATGGTGGATATGGTTATGGCGAGGGTGAAGTTCTTACCGTACCAGTTGGTGGACCTACAGGTATCCCTACAGATCCATCACTTGCATTTGAAGAATTCCAAATTAATATCGATGAGATCTTTACTGATAAGTTCAATGGAATATCTATTGGACAACTTCAAGTTCTTGATAAGTTTGATAATCTATTTAACGGTTCAGATAAGGACTTTAGACTTCTTATTGATGGAGAACCTGTTTCTATTCAATCGGCTAAGGGTTCAAACATTGAAGTTGACCAGACACTTTTGATTTTCCTCAATGATGTTCTTCAGGAACCCGGTAAATCTTATATCTTTAACGGTGGATCAACTATTAAGTTTGCAGAATCACCCAAGTTTGGTGATACTTCTAAAGTTTTGTTCTATAAAGGTAGTGGAGACATTGATGTTATCTTTACTAATGTACTTGAGACGGTGAAAGTTGGTGACACTCTTGATATTAACAATTTCCCACCTGATCAAACAATCATCTTTGACCAAGAACCAAGAACAGTAACTGGTATCAATACTCTAGATTCTGTTCAGACGGTCACCTATCTAAATCCTGGTATTACTAGTGATAGAAGTGTTCTCAGACCAGTAACATGGTGTAAACAAACTTCGGATAAGATTATTAATGGTAAACCTATTGGTAAGAGTAGGGTTAAGTATGAACCATTTGTTCAACCAACTTCTTACTTAATTCAATCAGTTGGTTTGGGTTCTACAGAAGCCTATGTTGATAATGTCAGACCTCTGTTTGATTCAAATAATGAAAGTCAAATTAGAAGTTTCCAGAGAGAAATTACACTCACTTCACAAGATAATATTGTGGGGGCTTCTGGAACAGCTATTGTATCTACATCTGGTATAATTACCAGTATTTCAATAACTAACTCTGGTGTTGGTTATACTGTAGCACCTTCGGTGACTATTGGTTCTTATAGTGGTGTTTCTGAATCGACAGCAACGGCTGCCATTTCAGGTGGTCAAGTAACATCAGTTACTATTACCGATGGTGGTAGTGGATACTCTGATGTTCCAGTTGTTCTCTTTGAACAACCAAAACTCATTCAAGAGAAGATAAATGTTTCTTCTTATGAGGGTGATTATGGAACCCTTGTTGGTTTTGGTACCACAACTGTTGGTAATGATACTAGAGTGATCTTTGACTTTTTCATCGATTCACAATCATTCTTGAGAGATACGAAATATGTTGGTACGGCTATCACAGTCAGTGGAATCTCAACTGGTGACTTCTTCACCATATACAATAGTAACATTGGAGATGATACATTTGTTTCAATGTCTAATGATAACACAACAATTGTTGGCATTACAACCATTAACATTGATGGTATCTGGTGTGTCAAAGATGCTCAAACATTAACAACTAATGTCATTGGTATTGGTAACACAGTAGTGAGGAGAGTATTCTGCAACATCTCTGGTCTAAGTACAGCTTCATTCTCATCCACTTTCCTAACATTTGATTCAACACTCTTTACATATGATACGCAGGAGGTTGAAGTGTTCACTGGTGGTATTTCATCTTCCTTTAGTTTTGGTAAGTTTAGCTGGGGTAAAATTAATTTTGAACCTAGAATATCAAGTAGGGAGTTTAATTCTTATAATAATAATGGTTATGTTGGTATTTCGTCAGCTGGTCTTGTTCAAAGAACGAATCCATTGAAGTTTGTTAATTACATCTAAATATAAAAAGGTAATCAAAGAAAAATGTCTAGACTAGGAATATCTACAGGAACAACTCCTAATGATGGTACTGGCGATAGTTTGCTCCTAGGAGCATCTAAAATCAATAAAAACTTTGATGAGTTATATAATCTTCTCGGAGATGGAACAACTCTTTCTGGTATTGTTACTTCCTTAACTGCTGGTGACAATATATCATTGAGTGGTTCAACTGGTAATGTAACCATTACTGGTCAATCATCTGGTGCTAATGTAACCATTTCTGACAATCCACCATCAAGTCCCAACTCGGGTGATCTATGGTGGGAGAGTGATGCTGGTAGATTAAAAGTTTATTACTCCAATGTCTGGGTAGATTCTAACCCTGCTGGTGGAAACTCAGGTGGTGGTGGAGGAGGTATTTCTGGAATCAATATTCAGGATGAAGGTTCTACATTATCTACAACTGCAACTGCACTAAATTTTGTTGGTAGTGGTGTAGTTGCATCAGGAACTGGATCAACTAAAACAATTACCATCTCCGGTGGTTCTGGTGTAGGTAATACTAATAATATAAGAACTAATTTCTTAGAAGTTAGTGGTATCTCCACTTTTAATGGTGGGGTTGATATTACTGGGAATATAGATAGCACTAATCTTGAAACTGGCACTGGTTCCCTCACACTAGGAAATTCATCATCACAATTTGATATTAGATTTTCTCCATCGGCCGGAAGCAGTCCTGCGATTAGATATAATATCAGTGAAGGTATATCAATATACAATAGGTATAATGGTGGTGCAGATCTTCTCGCAGATGTTACATTTGGAGCTAGCCAGACATTCGTAAAACACATAACACCATTTAGTGATTCAACATATAACTTAGGTACAAACGGCGTTAGATGGGCAACAATTCATTCTGACAATATTGTAACTGGTAACGTTAGCGCTACTCAATTTGTTGGAGCTGGAGCTACTATTAATTCTACTGGTATGACTGTTACTGGTATTTCTACTTTCAATGGTGCTGTTGATGTAAATGCAAACGTTGAATTCAATGGTGATGTTGATGTAAATGCAAACGTTGAATTCAAAGCAAGTAGTGGAAATAGTTCACTGTACATGTATGATGAGAATGCAATTAATCTTGGCAGTAATAATGATGCAAGAATAGTTTATAATAACACTGGAAATATTGTTAAATTTGAAAGAGTTGGAAGTGCTGGTGAGATAGAAATTGATGCTGCACCAGTTACACTTAAACATTCTGATAGTGTAAGGTTACAAACGACTAATTATGGTATAAGTGTCGATCAATCAATTGCAGGATATGCTTACCTACAAGCACCATTCTGGAAACAACCAAATGGATCAACAGTCACAATTAATGTGACTGTTGCTACTAAGACCCAAGAACATAGATATAATGGAACAGGTAGTGGTAGTGGATATCTACTTAATGGAGTTCAAGCTCCATTCCTTACACTCACACCAGGTAGAAGTTATAGATTCTTCAATACTAACACGGGATCTCATCCACTCAAGTTTTATCTTGAAGCAGACAGGACAACATTATATTCTACAGGGGTAACCTTTAATAATGCTTACACTGAAATTGCAATAAGTGATACTACTCCGCAAGTTCTTCATTATCAATGTACTAATCATGCATATATGGGTAATGCGGTATATACGAACTCTAATAAATTACAAACTCCATATACTGTATCCGTTGGATCAGGTTCATCTACTAATGGAATTGATTCACCTGCACTAACACTATCACACAATAATTCAACAGTTGTTGGTACAGCAGGAACCACTGGTCAAGTCAAACAAATTGGTGGTCAACCATATTACTATGATGGAACTACTTGGAGAGCACTATTCTTATCAGAGGCTCCATTAACTGTTAATCAAGCAGATAGTGATTGGGATAATACGATGATTCGTATGAATTTCGATCAGGCAAACATTGGTGCTGTTACCAACTTAAAGGATGGACGAACCCCGGCCGCTACTAATGTTGATCTAGTCGCATCACCCCTAAAATATGGAACAAAATCTGCAAGATTTCAATCTGGCAATACTGGTTTAAGTTTCACACAGAATAATTCAGGATCTGTATATTATCCTTTTGAAGGTGCTTGGACACTTGAAGGATGGTTCTACTTTGATTCTTCTGCGCTTCCAAACGAAACTGTCATAACCAATTCTCATGCATTATTTTCAAATCTTCATACAACTACTGGAGTCCAGTACAACTGGAGGATTGGATTTTATCATGGTGGTTCTACTCTTTACAACTTCTATTGGAGTAATAAAAATAGTTCCGCTACTGGAAATAATGGGGCTGGAAATAGTAATACTGGATTTTTATTAGATCAACGGGGTTCAAACACTTTTGCCAACAACGCATGGCACCATATCGCTATTGTAAGAGAACCTGGCAATGGTTCGATTCACTACTATTTTGATGGTACTGAATCTACTAGAACTAGTAGTGATCAATTAATTGATAATCAGATTAGTGATCAAACAAGTCATTCTTTTAATGTTGGTTACTATGGTTTGGCTGGCGATAGTGGTGAATTTCAAGGTAATGTTGATGATATTAGAGTTTCTAAATCAGCAAGATATACAACTAATTTCATTCCACCGGCTTCAGCTCTTCCAATTACTGGTTCTACAACAACAGTTTATGAACCAGCTGATAGTAAGGTAGGTGAGATTTCTCTTGGTGGTTCACCAGCATGGACTGGAACTCCTGGAATTACTGCTTCACAAATAGCTGCTGGTCAATACAGGGCGACATTTGCTACAGCGTATTCCAACGCTACAGATTATGTTATACAAACCAGTATGAATGATTACACACCTGCAACAACTCCTGTTGGTATAGGTGTTAGTAGATTTACTACACACGCTGATTTCTTTGTAAGAAGAGTAAGTGATGGTGCCAATATCGATACAGGTAGTTTGGCAATTGATCTCTTCAAAAAGTAATAAATACCTTTAGGGGTTAGACTATTCATATGGCTATTTCATTTCCATCCAATCCTACAGTTGGAGAACAATACACTGCAGCAAGTATTACTTGGGAGTGGAATGGATCTTCATGGGAATCTCTTCCTCCCAGTCCTGGTATCGGACTTACAAATCTATCTGTAACACAAAGTGCTGTAGGGACTGCAGCACTTTCTTATAATAATTCAAGCGGTGCCTTCTCTTATACACCACCAGATCTTTCTAGTTATCTAACATCATATACAGAAACAGACACTCTCTCATCTGTAACTGGTAGAGGTGCTATCACTAATACTAATCTTACTTTTGGTGGTGGACTGAATGTGTCTGGTATTTCTACATTCTCTGGTAACGTTAATTTAAGTCAGGCAAATGTTGTACTTGGGGTGAGTACTGGATCTAGTGATGATAGATTAAAGTTTCATACTTCTGAAATTTATCAAGATACTCTTGCTTTCAGAATTATTAGTAATACTGGTGGAATTAATTTAAGAGGTGGATCTACAAACTCTTGGACAAATGCATCAGGAGCTGAAGAATATATCACCGCTACTGAAAATGGTTCTGTAGATCTTTATTATGACAACTCCAAGAAACTTGAAACCACTACTAGTGGTGTAAAAATCACAGGAGAGTCGAAAAGCGATTCAATAACACTCGAAGGTAGATCCTTTAGTATTTTGCCTAGTGGATCACAAGATGTAACATTCCAGAATACATTTACTGGTGGTAAAATTGTTCAGCGCGCTGCTGGTGATGTAGAGATACAGGGTTATCAAGGATCTACTTTGTTGAAAACAAACACTGGTGCTGCACTCACAGGTGGAATTAAATTATATTATGCTAATGGTCTTACCACAGAAGTTGAAAGACTTACAACTACTTCAAATGGTGTAGACATTAATGGTAATTTAAATGTAAGTAGTAATATTACAGTTGGTTCTGGTCAATCATTTGGTTCAAGCACTGGATCTGCTGCGGTCTATTATGGTGATGGATCTAATCTTACTGGTGTTGGTGGTGGACTTAGTTCAAGATCTGTAGTATCAGCAACTACAGGATCTGTATCAGTTGGAGCAACAACTAATTTAGATATAACTGGATTTAAATCCTATGGACTTTTAAAAGTTGGAATTAGTAGTGCTGCTTGGGTAAGATTATATGTTGATGCATCATCTAGAACTTCAGATTCTTCAAGATCCTACTTAACAGATCCAACTCCAGGGTCTGGATTGATAGCAGAAGTTCGTACAGTAACTGCTGGTATATCAACTTTCTTAATGACACCTGGTGTTATTGGTTATAATAATGATGCTTCTGTTGGATCTACAATATATACAGCAGTAACAAATAATGAATCCTCATCATCAACAATTACTGTTGATTTAACTGTACTTAAGATGGAGAACTAATGAACGAATACATAGTAACCTGTAAGAACAGAGATGACTTAGTTAGTTTATATGATGATCTAGAAACTCCTGGAGGATCCCTTTATATTCCTGACAGGGCAGTTGATCTTGTTGATAGAAGGGAGATAAGTCGTAACACCCACTACACATTGTCTGAAGAGGAAGCAGTAGAGGTTAGGAAAGACCCTAGAGTGATTGCTTGTGAGCGTCCAGCAGAGGATAGGGGTTTTGTACCTGATTATCTATGGGAACAGACTGGAGATTTTAACAAAACAACAGGAACATTTGCTAGTGATGATAAAAATTGGGGACTTTATAGAGTAATTGAAGGTGATAGTGTTTCTAACTGGGGTAGCAATTCAACATCTGAAATAACAAATAAATCCATAGCAACAGATGTATCAGGAAAAAATGTAGATGTTGTAATTGTTGATGGACACGTCAATCCAGATCATGTGGAATTTGCTGTTAACTCCAATGGAACTGGTGGATCTAGAGTTGTTCAGTTCAACTGGTATCAATACAATTCAGTATTAGGATATGGATCTAACGGTACTTATTCTTACAGTTCTAGTGGATCTTCACCAAATACTAATCATGGATCTCATGTAGCAGGAACTGCTGCTGGCAATACACAAGGATGGGCAAGAGATGCTAATATTTACAATATGGCTTTCTCTTCCACGTTATCAGGAACAAGTAATTGGGCTGAAAAGTTGTGGGATTATTTGAGACATTTTCATAAAAATAAACCAATTAACCCAGAAACTGGCAGAAGAAATCCCACAATCACTAATCATAGTTGGGGTTATAGTCGAGGAACTTATAGTGCTTACCTTTCGAATATTACATCAGTAACTTATAGGGGGACAACTACTTCTGTTAGTGGAACTACTTCTGAGAAAAAAGCAATATTAGAAAGTAATGGTATTCCTGTTCCACAAAGTAGTTTCTTGTATAGGGTTCCATTGAGAGTGACAGCAGTAGATGCTGATATTCAAGATGCTATTGATGACGGTGTAATTGTCATTTCATCTGCTGGAAATAGTTATTGGAATTGTTCTGTTTCAGGTGATGCTGATTATAATAATACTTATGTTAACTCAGGATCTACAGTATACCATTCACAAGGTTCATCACCAGGATCTGCTGATAATGTTATCTGTGTTGGATCAATTGGTTCAAAAGTTGCTGAATATAAATCCAACTTTAGCAATTGGGGATCAAGAGTAGATATCTGGGGTCCTGGTAGTGATATCATTTCTGCTGTTTTTGATCAATCAAGTGCTACTAGTGAAGGTTATGGTCCTATAGTTGCTGACTCAAGAGATTCTTCATACTACCTTGCTTCAATTAGTGGAACCAGTATGTCAGGTCCACAAGTTTGTGGTGTCATAGCATGTATTGCTCAAAATCAACCTAATATCACTACTCCTGAAGTTCTTCAATATTTAAAAGAAAATTCATTACCTGAAGTTGGGAGTTCTAGTGGATCTGAAAATGATGATTATGAGACTTTTGGTTCAACCAGTCATAATAGATACCTTTTTATAAGAAGAAAAAGACCAGCAAGTGGTTCTCTCCAACAAACTACATTTGGTAATAGAAATCCTGATTTTTCTGGGGTAAAATACCCTAGAACAAATAGATCATATACAAAGTAAATTTTCACACATAAATAAGAAAAAAGTCCTAATAAAATGGCTGCGATTATAACTGATCAACTTCGTATTTTGAATGCAAGGAACTTTGTGTCGGGCGTTCAATCTTCCACAAATTCTTATTATGCTTTTATTGGTTTACCTAATGCTACGGAATATCAGTCTAATTGGGATACTAATCCGCCATCTCCCAAAGATAGTCTTAATGACTCTAATGACTATTGGGATACAATGTTGGCTCTGAAGAAGATTAATGCTTCTGATATTAGTCAAGTTGTTAGGAAAAATGTCTGGGCATCTGGTATAACCTATGACATGTGGAGAAATGACATCAGTAGGGACAACCCATCCCTACCATCAGGTGCTTTTGATATATATTCGGCAAACTACTATGTAATGAACTCTGACTATAGAGTTTATGTATGTCTTTATAATAATGCAAGTGTTGAAAATAACTTCCAAGGTGGTCCGTCTATTGATGAACCTGGATTTACTGATTTGGAACCAAGATCAGCTGGTTCAAGTGGTGATGGTTACATCTGGAAGTACCTTTATACGGTAAAACCAAGTCAAGCAATCAAATTTGACTCCACTGACTACATCCCAGTTCCATCAAACTGGTATGACCCTAGTTCCGATGATGCTGTAATAAGACAAAACGCTTCTACAAGTGGTCAATTAAAGATTGTAACTGTTAGAAATCGTGGTGTTGGTCTTGGTACTGCTAATGTTACTTATACAAGGGTACCTATTGATGGTGATGGTGTAGGTGGAGAAGCTACAGTTGTCATCAATAACGACTCAAAGGTTGAATCTGTAACCGTATCAAGTGGTGGGGAAGGATATACCTTCGGAACTGTTAATCTTAAATCTGGTGGAGTTCCATCTGGGTCAACAAAACCAATATTTAATGTCATTATCCCACCAAATGGTGGTCATGGTTATGATGTTTATAGAGAACTTGGAGCATATAACGTTCTTTCATATGCTAGATTTGAAAATGATACTGAAAATCCAGATTTTATCACTGGTAACCAGTTTGCAAGAGTTGGGATGATTGAAAACCCATTGGCTTTCAATTCTTCAACAAATTTGAATCTTGATAAAGCAAGTGCGGCTTATGCTTTAAGATTGAGTGGAATTGGATACAGTTCAGCAACATTTACACCAGATGATTATGTTACTCAAACCGTTGGTTTGGGTCACACAGCTGTTGGTAGAGTCGTCTCTTACGATCAAACCACTGGTGTTCTCAAACTTTGGCAAGACAGAACAAACTCTGGATTCAATAGTGATGGAACTTTAAACTCGAATTCAATTTATGGATTCGAGGCATATAGATTCACTTCTAGTGTTTTGTCTGGCGGATCACTTGTAATTAATGGTGGGTCAGTCAATCTTGGAATTGATACAGTATTTACGGGTGTAAGTACTGTAATAAATAATAGGACATATTACCTGGGTCAAAGTTTTACTTCTGGTGTTGCACAACCAGAAGTAGAAAAATATTCTGGAAATACTATCTTTGTTGACAATAGACCCTCTATTATAAGGTCGTCATCCCAGAAAGAAGACGTAAAGATCATCTTGCAATTCTAATAAGAAATCATGCCACAGGAAACTAACCTCAACGTTGCTCCTTATTTTGACGACTTTGATCCGCAGAGTAACTACTACAAAGTTCTCTTCAAGCCAGCATACCCAATTCAGGCTAGAGAGTTAAATAATCTACAATCCATTCTTCAAAATCAAATTGAAGATATGGGTACTCATTTCTTCAAAGAAGGAGCTAAGGTTATTCCTGGGCAGTTGACATATCTGCCTAATTTTTATGCAGTTCAGATTGAATCTGATTTTTTGGGCATTCCTGTATCTCTTTACCTCGATCAACTCGTTGGTAAGAAGATTACTGGTGCAGATTCTGGTGTAACTGCTGAAGTTGTCACATATATCACTGACCAAGAGTCAAATACTGGTAATTTTACCCTTTATGTTGACTATCACGATTCAAGTAGTACAGACAATTCAACTAGAAGTTTCTTTGACAACGAAAATCTGATCACAACTGATAATATAACTTTTGAGACCACATTTATTGCTGCCGGAGAGGGTCTTGCGAGAACTTTAACAGAAAATGCTAACTCTGTTGGTTCTGCATTTGCTCTGGGTGAGGGTGTTTACTTCCTAAGAGGATGTTTTGTTGATGTTCAAGATCAAATCCTAATTTTAGATCAGTATACCAACAAACCATCATATAGAATTGGTCTGGTCATTACTGAAAATTTGATTTCTTCGGATATTGACCCATCTCTAAACGATAACGCTAAGAATTTTACTAATTACACCGCTCCTGGGGCTGATAGACTAGAAATTAAAGCTGTTTTGGGTAAAAAAGACAGATTTGATTACAATGATCAGAATTTTGTTCAATTGGCAGAGGTTAATAATGGTATTTTAAGAGAAATTAATACCTCAACTGATTACAATATGCTTGGAGAGGAATTAGCCAAGAGAACTTTTGATGAATCTGGTCATTATTATGTAAAACAGTTTGTAACCACTGTTAAAGAGAGTTTGAATAATGGAATTGGTAATAGAGGAATCTATAATCCCAATCAAACTACTTCTAGTGGCCAAAAACCATCTGAAGACCTTATGGTCTATAAAATTAGTCCTGGTAAGGCTTATGTTAAAGGATATCCCATCGATATTGTTGGTCCAACCTTCCTAGATGTCCCAAAAGCAAGAACAACAAAGAATCTGAAAAATCAGTCGGTCAATTTTGGGTTTGGACCGTCATTTTCCGTAAATAATGTTACTGGATCACCATTTATAGGTTTCAATAATACTAATTTCCTGAGTTTGAGGAGTAATAGAGTTGGATCTGCCACAACTGATTCAGCTGGTAAGGAAATCGGTGTTGCTAGAGTTTATGACTTCGCTCTGGAGAGTGGATCATATGAAATCTCTCAAAAATCACTAAATCAGTGGGATTTGTCACTTTTTGACATTCAAACATATAATGACTTCGAAGTCAATGAGAATGTCACACTCACTATCCCTTGTTTTATTGAAGGTGAGTCTAGTGGAGCTACAGGTTATCTCAGATACCCCGTATCAGTTGGAACTGGATTCACAGCCTATAATATCAATGGTAATTTTTCTCTTGGTGAAAGATTGAAGTTTAATGGTGAAGATTTCGGTCAAAGAACAGTTATTGACTCTAAGAAATTTGAAACATCTGATGTTCAGTCAGTTTATGGTATTGTTGGATCTGCTGGAACATTTACAGCTGATTTGATACCTCAGACAGCTGGTGTAATTGGTATTGCTTCAATTTCTACTGGTCATTATGATGGAAGTCCTCTAGGTATTGCAACAATTAGTGGTCCAGGTGGTCCTTTCCCTGGAATTGTAACAACTGGAAATTTGATCAAATATTCTAATTCTGGTCTCAACGTACAGTCATTTGGTAGAGTTACTAATGTTTCCACCAATTCTTTTGAGATCGTTGGTGTTCAGACGGTCACAGGTTTTGTTGATGGTCGTCTTCCTTCTGAAGATCTGAGTGTAACTGATCTGGAGGTCATTGAGTCAAGAACTCAACTGCATTCAAAATCTAGTGGTAATATTGCTGATAACAATTCCTTGTTCTCGGCACTTCCTAAAAAGTTTATCTCAAACGTAGATCTAACTGATTCCACATTGACTATCAGAAGACAGTTTGATGTGACCATAGCCGACAATTCAACTGGTGCTGTTAACTCTGATCCTGGTGAAGTATTCTTACCATATGATGAAGAAAGATATAGTTTGATTAGTGATGCCGGTCAAATACAAATTCTTTCTTCTGACAGATTTACATTTGCAGCTGGTAGTAATCAGATCACAATCAATGGTCTGGATAATGACGGACCAGCTAAACTCATCTGCACACTTCGTAAAACAAATGCTACACCTAAAGTTAAGATTAAGAAGATCTCCTCAAGTGTAGTTATTGATAAGTCCAGTAACAGTGGTTCTGGTATAGGTGCAACAACATTAGATGATGGTCTTACTTATGGTTCGTTCCCATATGGAACAAGAGTTCAAGATAGAAACATTTGTCTGAATGTTCCTGATGTTATTATTGTATATGGTATATTCCAAGGAGAAGGATCCAATAATCCAGTTGCACCATCAATGGTTTTGGGTTCAATGGATGGACCAACAAATACAACAAACGACTTGATTGTTGGTGAAGAGGTTATTGGTTCTATCAGCGGAGCTAGAGCTCTTTATGTTGTTAGACTTACTGATACTAATATTGAGTTTATCTTTGAGAACCAAACACCATTTGAACCTGGAGAGGTTATAAACTTCCAGAATTCTGGTATAAGCGCTGTAGCTACAAAGGTCTCAATGGGAAGTAAAAATATTACTTCATCATTTGATTCTAAGTCTGGACAAAGAAAAACAATTTATGATTTTAGTAGAATTCAGAGAAGAGAGGGAGCTTCAATTCCAACCAATAAGATTAAAGTTTACTTCATGAGTGCTGAGTACGATTCAGCAGATACTGGTGACATTACTATTTGCAACTCATACAACGGGTTTAATTATTCTACAGATATCGCAACGTTTGCTGGATTTAGACTTACTGATCTAATTGATGCAAGACCTAGAGTTTCACCATATACACCAACATCTAGTTCTAGATCACCATTTGAGTTCTTTGGTAGATCGTTTAATGGTGGTCAACATAGTTCTAGAAATATTCTGGCTTCAGATGAATCTACAACTATTGGTTTTGATTATTATCTGGGAAGAATTGATAGAGTTTATCTTGATAAGGATGGTATTTTCCAAGTAAAACAGGGTTCTCCATCTGATAATCCTGTTTTACCTATGGGTATTACTGGATCGATGAACATTTCCAATTTGTATATCCCAGCATACACTCACAGTGTACAGAATGTAGAAACAGCATTTATTCAACATAAGAGATATCAAATGACTGATATCTCCAAGTTGGAACAGAGAATCAAGAATCTTGAATATTATACTTCTTTGAATCAACTTGAGTCTACAACGATGAATCAATTCATCCCAGACGCCAATGGTTTGAATAGATTCAGATCTGGTATCTTTGTCGATAACTTCCGTGATATTCGGAATCAAGACCTCACTATTGGTGCTAAGAACTCTATTGATAGGTCTGAAGGTATTTTGAGACCCTCTCACTACACTACCAATAAGACTCTCATGGTCGGTAACGACACTATGTCTGGAATTGGTACTGGCACAAACTCAAATGAAGACTCTAAATTTGCCAATATTCTGGGTGAGAACACCAAGAGAACAGGTCAGATAATCACTCTTGATTATTCAGAAGAGTCATGGTTAAAACAACCATTTGCTACTCGTTCTGAAAGTGTTACTCCTTTCCTTGTTCAGTTCTGGAATGGTACAATCTCATTTGAACCAAGTGTAGATGTTTGGATTGAGGTGAATGAACTTGATGTTAAGGATGTTCTTCAGGAAGGATCCTTCAGGGGTGTCGCTGAGGCTATGAGAGCTGAAGTTACGACAAATTCTGATGGTAAGAGATCTGGTATTTCTCCTGTTATCTGGAAAGCCTGGGAAACAACTGGAGTAAACGTTAGTGTAGATCTAAGTCAGAAGGCATCTAAAAGTAAGCCATATACTTCTGAAAGACAGGGCACTAGACACGAGTTTGGTACTGTGTTTGGTGTTGGTACCCGTGAGACCCACCCTGATGTTCCCTCCACTTTTAAAGTTACTGAAGAGCATGTTGATACTAATGTCACAACAGACCTCACAGTTGGTGTTCAACTCAACCAACAGAGAAGAGGTACTCAGACCAGTGTAACTGAACAAATTGATACTGAATCTCTCGGTGATAGAATTGTAAATCGTGAAGTCATTCACTTCATGAGAGCTCGCAACATTCAGTTTACATCTAAGAGTCTGAAACCATTTACACAAATGTACTCATTCTTTGACAATGTAGATGTCAACAAGTATGTGATGCCTAAATTGGTCGAAGTTACTATGACATCGGGTACATTCGTAGTTGGTGAGGCCATCGGTGGTTTGATGCCATCGTCACTCTCAGAACAATCTGTTGACAGTACAAATACAGATTTTGAAGGTGAATCCCCAACAGCATCAATCGCAGCTATTGTAGCTAGAGTCGCTGACCCAACACATAAGTATGGTCCATATAATAGACCATCTACCAAGTACGACAGAAATCCATATGATAGAGAAAACAGACTACCAACCTCATACACTGAGTCTACGACTATTCTGAACATTGATATATCATCACTAGCTGATGAGACTAACCCAGAATATCAAGGGTATATCGCAAAGGGAATGGTTCTTCTTGGTGTCAATAGTGGAGCTAAAGCTACTGTTACTGACGTAAGATTGGTTAGTGATCGTCTCGGTACATTGATTGGTTCCTTTAGAGTTCCAGGAAACGAAGATTCGACATCTCCTAGATTTGAGACTGGTAACAATAGATTCAGAATCACCTCAAGTTCAACTAATAGTAAGGTTGAAGGTCTGGTTTCTACTTCCGCTGAGGATAACTTCTATTCACAGGGTGATATAGATGATACACAAGAAGTTACACTCTCATTGAGAAACGCTAGAGTTGAACATAATGATAATTTCGTTGAGACTAGAAATACAGTTCAAGGTTCAGGTTCTGATACTTCAACAGTAACCACTGGAACTTCTTCCAGATTGACTGGTGAGTATAAAGATCCCCTTGCACAATCATTCATTGTTGATGATGAAACAGGTATCTTTGTAACATCTTTAGATCTATACTTCCAAGAAAAACCAACAGAGTTTTCAGAACCTGTTACTGTTCAAATTCGTGAAGTTGAACTGGGTACTCCTTCTCAGAAAATTATTCCATTCTCTGAAGTTCAGAAAACACCAGACGAAATTGAAGTTTCAAATGATTGTAGTATTGTAACTAAGTTCACTTTTGAATCTCCTGTATATCTGAATGGTCAGAGAGAATATGCTATCATCATTCTTTCCAATTCCACTGAGTATAGAGTTTGGATATCTAGACTTGGTGAGGTTGACGTTCAAACTCTTGGATCAGAGACTGATCAGATTCTGGTTACGACTCAGAGACTTCTGGGTTCATTGTTCAAGTCACAGAATGCTTCTACTTGGACACCATCTCAATATGAAGACCTCACATTTGAACTTCACAGAGCTGAGTTCCAACCAAATGGTAATATTCAACTCTTCAACCCATCACTGGATGACAATGATAGAATCATTCCCCATAACGGTGTTGTATCGAGTTCTAGGACCATCAAAGTCGGATTTGGAACTACAACTACAGAATCTGATCTTAAACCAGGTAATCTGGTCACACAGAGAATTACTGGGGCTACAGGTAGATTTGTAGGATACGGTGGTTCTGCTTCACAGATGAATCTAAGTATCGTGAACGCTGGTATTGGATATACCCCAAGTTCTGGTACTCTCAAATATACCGGTGTTGCTATGACATCACTCTCTGGTGACGGTATCAATGCCACAGCAGATTTGACAATCACTAATGGTGTGGCAGTCGGAGCTAGTATTAATTCTGGTGGTTTTGGATATCAGGTCGGTGATATCTTGGCACCATTAACAATTGGTACAGGTCTCGGTGATGGTATTAAGGTTTCTATCTCAACAATTCATGGCAACAATGAACTAACACTCAATAATGTCCAAGGTGAATTTGGAACAACTGTTGGTCAAATTCTTGATTACACCAATTCCGCAGGTGTAACCACTATCTTTAACTACGACGCAAATGCAAGTGGCATGGTTCCTGAGGCACCAATTCGTGTAGTGACTAATGGTGACCATCTCAGAATTGACCAGAGAAATCATGGAATGTATTCCAATACAAACGTCGTATCTCTGAAGGATATTAGTTCTAGCATTTCACATACAACTCTTACGACAGAGTACAAATCTGACTCTACAACATCCATCGCGATTGCAAATACATCGAACTTTGGTATATTTGAACATCTTGGAATTGGAATTACCAATCCTGGTTATATCTTGATGAATGATGAGATCATTAAGTATACTGGCATGTCTGGTAATGAATTGACTGGTATTACTAGAGGTATTGATGATACAAACATCATTGATCATGGTGTTGATGAGATTGTTCAGAAATATGAGTTCCATGGCGTATCTCTGAGAAGAATTAATAAGGATCATCTGATGAACGCAGTCACAGAACCTAATGCATTCGATACTGACTTCTATAAAGTTAAGATCGATATGTCACAGAATGGTCTAGACAGAACTGGTTCAATTTATCCTAAATTGTACTTCGACACTTCTGATTCTGGTGGTGGTAACAAAGCAATGGGTTCTTACAATATCCCATTCTCACAGGCAATTCCTAAGATTGAAACTATCACTCCAACCGGAACTAGTATTGATCCCTCAATGAGAACAATCTCGGCTACCAGTATCTCTGGTAATGAAGGACCATTCGTTGATCAAGGATTTGAAAAGATCGCTCTTGGTCAGGTCAACTACTTTGATACTCAGAGAATGATGGCTTCGCCAACTAATGAAAATCTGTTCCTTGATGATCTTCCTGGTAATAAGTCAATGTCTATTAGTCTTGATATGAGTTCCTCTGATAGTAGAATTTCACCAGCAGTTGATGTTGATCAAATGTCTGTAGTTCTCATTTCAAACAGAGTAAATGAACCAGTATCTGATTACGCTAACGATCCTAGAGTTGACAGTGTTCTTACAGATCCTAATAAGTTTATGTACGTGACAAAACCAGTCATTCTTGCAAACCCAGGAACTTCTATTCAAGTTTACCTTGACGCATTCTTGACTAAAGATTCTGACATCAGAGTATTCTTTGCTATCGATCAGGAAGGACCAGCTAAAGATGTAATCTTCACACCATTCCCTGGTTCCAACAACTTCGCATCCAATGGATCTGTTATCAACTTTAATAGTAGTAACGGAGCTCCCGATCAACCAATCACGAAGAGTGATTCATTGAATCAAGATCCTAGTATCAGCATGTATAGAGAGTACAAATTCTCCATAGATAATCTACCAGCATTTGGTTCATTTAGAATTAAACTGATTGGTACATCAACCAATCAAGCAAGTCCACCAATGATTAGGAACTTTAGAACCCTTGGATTAGCATGACACATATTCCAGTTGAAGGCCATCCAGGTCTATATCGTGATTCTGAAACAGGAGCTGTTATCAATAACAACTCTGATGACTACAAAATCTATATGATCAATCGAAAGAAACTCCTCTCCGAAAAGGAGAGGATTGATAAACTTGAATTAGACATTGGTGATATCAAACGTATGTTACAAGTATTAACTAATGGCAAATAATACAATTACTTTTAACCCTGACTCTAATGCTTCAGCGTATGGAGTCAATTTGGTTATCAATACTAGGTCTGATTTTAGTTCAACTTTCAAAGTTGTTAATCAGGACAAATCTAACTTTAACTTTACTAGTTGGACAGCCTCATCTCAGATGGCTAAGTCTGTATCCATAGGATCTAGTATGTCTCCTGCTGGTACATTTGTTGTTGGATTTACTAGTTCGATTAATGGTGAATTTGAGATCTCTATGAATAAAACTAATACTGATAAATTAAAACCAGGTAGATACGTTTGGGATATTCTTGTAGGTTCTGGAACGACCGTGTATAGATTAGCTGAGGGTAATGTCACTGTGGTGTCAGGGATCTCAGCAGCTATCTAAATAGTAAAAAGTTATAGTATATAAATGGCGAAGCCCTCCTCTAGACAAGAATTGATAGACTACTGTCTGAGACAGTTGGGTGCTCCTGTAGTTGAAATTAATGTTGCCGAAGAGCAGGTCCACGACCTATTGGACGATGCAATTCAATTATTTCAAGAAAGACATTTTGATGGGGTAATTCAAACTTACCTGAAATATGAGATAACTCAAGATGATTTAGATAGAGCTAAAGCTGTACCAACCGGTGCTCCTAGTGGAAGGGGTAATGTCGGTATGGCTGTGACAACAGCTTCTGCTAATATGGCGGGAACACCAACGACATTTACATATCAAGAGAATAGCAATTATATTCAAATACCTAATGATGTTATTGGTATCAATAAAGTGTACCAATGGGATGCCTTAATGGGTCTGGATACCAAGAACATGTTCAGTTTGAAGTATCAGATGTTTCTGAATGATGTTCACTACTGGGGAACACAGGATATCCTATCCTACTCAATGTCAATGTCCTATCTTGAGACATTGAATTTCCTATTGAATACTCATAAACAGATTAGATTTAATCAAAGACAAAATAGAATGTATCTGGATGTTGCTTATAATGATCTGAATGTTGGTGATTATCTGGTTATTGATTGTTGGAAAGCATTGAATCCAGCTGAAGCTACTGATGTCTTTAATGATGTATTTCTGAAAAAGTATCTAACATCTCTGATTAAGAAACAGTGGGGTCAGAACTTGATTAAGTTCCAAGGTGTCAAACTACCTGGTGGCATTGAGTTCAATGGGAGACAGATCTATGATGATGCTCAATCTGAACTTGACAGGATCGAAGACAAGATGATGTCTACATATGAAATTCCACCTCTTGATCTTATCGGGTAAGATTAATGCTTAATTCATATTTCCTCAACGGTTCTAAGAACGAACAGAACCTAATACAGAGTCTGGTAAACGAACAACTCAAAATATATGGGGTAGAAGTATACTACCTCCCAAGACAATATGCAACTGAAAAAACGATAATCAAAGAGGTTATCGAGTCGAAGTTTCAACATGCATATCCACTTGAAGCATATGTGGATAGTTATGAGGGATTTGGTGGCCAGGGAACACTTTTATCCAAGTTTGGTATTCAGGAGAAAGATGACCTGACATTGGTTATTTCAAAGGAGAGATATCAAGAATATATCTCACCCTTCATGAAAGATATTCCAGGTATGAAGGGTGTCACACATAGACCAAGAGAGGGTGATCTTGTATGGTTCCCACTTGGTGATAAACTTTTTGAAATCAAATATGTTGAACACGAACAACCTTTCTATCAATTAGAAAAGAACTACGTCTATCAATTAAAACTTGAACTCTTCAGATATGAGGATGAGGTTATTGATACTGGTGTTGAAGACATTGATGATGAAATCACAGACATCAATACTGGTTATACTCAAACTCTTACTGTCATAGGTGTCGCATCTACTGCTTTGGCAACAGCTACTCTCTGTAGTGGTGGATCTGTAAATAACATCTCCATTATTGATATGGGTAACAATTATAGTATTGCACCTGTTGTGGCATTTAGTTCTGCGCCATTTGGTGGAGTGACCGCTACTGGCATTGCAACTATTACTAATGAATTTATTGGTTGTAATGGTACACCAGTTGGAAAAGTTTCTAGCATTTATATCACTAATACTGGATGTGGATACACTGTTGCACCTTGGATTACATTAACAACACCAAATGGAGAAACTGGAGTGGGTGCTGCAGCTACGTCAGGCATCAGCACAACAGGTTCTGTTCAGTTTGTCACAGTAACACTTAGTGGTAGTGGTTATATTGATCTTCCATCAGTTGGTATCTCCACACCGAAACATGTTGGAGCAGCTGCCACATCGATTCTGGATACTCCATCACAAGTAGGAGCTGGTGTAAGTGTCATATCTGCACCTATCAGTATTGGATCTTCGTCTTATCTGTTCCCATATGGAACAACTGGTGGTGTCTATTATAAAACGGCTCCAACTGTTACATTTGATCCTCCAGATGGAACTGGCAGTGGAGCTCTTGGTACTGCCACTATTGATGACTTCGGTCTATATGGAGGAACGGTACAAAGTCTTGCAATAACTACAGAAGGTAAGTTCTATACTTCACCTCCAACAGTAACAATCAATCATCCTGGGTTCTCATTTGTTTCAGCTTCAATAGGTATCGCTGGTTCTTCTATTGATCCAGGTTCAGTTGCATTTACAACCACAGGAAGATCATACACAACATCACCAACTGTTGCCATCACCACTTCTGGTTACATGGATGCACCAACAGTACAAGCTGTTGGTATCGCTACTATTCACCCAATAACAGGTATTGTTACTGCAATTTCTTTCAATCCAGTAGACCCATGGGCAGTTGGAACATCAGCAACTGTTGGTGCTGGTTATACTGTTGTACCTAATATTAGTTTCAGTGGTAATCCCTCACCAGTTCAAGCTACAGCAACAGCTACAGTATCCATCGCTGGTACAGTTACATCACTCTCCATTGGTAATAGTGGATTTGGTTATCAATCCACTCCTAACGTTTCTATTACTGCACCAACTGGTGTAACCACACAGTTCACAGCAACTGGTATTTCTACAATCAGATTTGACTCAATCAAAACAACTGGTACTATTGGTATTTCTACTACAACAATTACTAATATTAATACCACAAATATGGTTGTTGGGGATAGAATCAGAATAGGAACTGGATATAGTGAGTACTATAATCCAGATATTCAAGTCTTCCCAGATATCACATTTGTAACTGGTATCGGAGTTTCCACCCTGACAATTAGTAAAACAACAACTAACACTGGAATCAAAACAGCCATCATTGAAGTTGGTATTCAGAACTGTGGTATTGTTACTGGTATTGATGTAACTTATGGTGGTGGTGGATATCTTTCCCCACCAATAATCACCATCACTAATGACACGGGTGAGAAAAATTATATTGACCAAGTTCTTGGTGTAACCACAGCGACAGCTGGTTCTATCGTTGGTGCTTCAAGTACAGTAGAGTCAGTGTACATTATCAATAGTGGAGCACAATATGTTCTCACACCAGAGGTTGTGATTGGTGGTATTGGAAATACTAATAGTGGATCTGGATCATTCATATTCAATGAGATTGTAGTTGGTTCTCAATCTGGAACTCAAGCTAGAGTTAAAAATTGGAATTCTACAATAAACAATTTGGAAATTTCTATTGTCACCGGTAACTTTGTTGTTGGTGAAAGAATTGTTGGTCAAGATTCTGGAGCATCATACATGATTAGTGCAGTCAATAAAGATGACTTAGTTGATACATTTGCTGAGAACGATACATTCCAATCTGAGGGTAATAAAATCATGGACTTTAGTTCTGATAACCCCTTTGGGATGCCTTAATCTAAATAGTAACAAATAAACACTAGACTGATGTTTGAGTATTTCTATAATGAGATCTTTAGATCCGTAATTATCGGATTTGGATCAATGTTTAATGGGATTGAAATTCAACATAAAAATGAATCTGACAATAGTGTTAGTACTCTGAGAGTCCCATTGGCATATGGACCAACTCAGAAGTTTCTTGCTAGGATTGAACAGCAAGCTAATCTGAATAAGTCAACTCAAATGTCCTTACCAAGGATGTCATTTGAGTTCACCGATCTTCAGTATGATCCTACTAGAAAATCAACTCAGACACAACAATTTGTAGTCAAAAATACGACCGGCAGCGAAGTAAAGAAAGGATATGTCCCCGTACCATATAACATGACTATTCAGTTGTCTGTCATGACAAAACTGAATGATGACATGTTGCAGATTGTTGAACAGATTCTTCCATATTTCCAACCATCTTATAATCTCCCAATTAATTTTCTTGGTGATTTTAAAGAGAAGAGAGATATCCCCATCCAACTTGAGGGTATTCAAATGGAAGATGATTATGAGGGTAATTTTGAGACCAGAAGATCTCTTGTATATACTTTAACATTTACAGCTAAAACATTCCTCTTCGGACCTTTAACAGATGTTTCAAACGATATTATCAGAAAAGTTACTGTTGGTTACGTTGCCGGATCCGCTAGTCCAGGTCTTAGAAATCCAGAAAGAGACATCTCCTACAGAGTTGTACCAAGAGCTATCCAGGATTATGATGACAGTGTCGTCACCACTACTACAGAGAACATAGATTCTACAGAGAAAGTGATTACTGTAGGTGATGCATCTCAACTATCGGCAGCAACATACATCGAAATTAATAAAGAGGAGATGTATATTGAGAAAGTCAGTGGCAATAATATCACTGTCAAAAGAGGTCAGGACGGAACTGAGGTCAAAGAACACGTTCTTGGTTCTACAATTAAGACCATCACAGCCAATGATGCTAACTTCATTGAGGTTGGTGATGACTTTGGTTTTGATGGTATGGTTTTCTGAGGTAATACATGACTGATAAGTATGAGAAACTAGATGAAGCTTTTAATGTTGAATCTGTTGAGGTAGAAGTTCAAAAGGATGTTATTAGTTCAAAGATTGAGAAAATAAAAACTAATTCTGAAGACATCAGAAAAGACTACGAATATACAAGGGGTAACCTCTATTCTATCATTGAGAAGGGACAAGAGGCTATCAATGGTATTCTTGAGTTGGCACAGGAAAGTGAGATGCCTAGAGCATACGAGGTAGCTGGCCAATTGATCAAGAACGTAGCTGATGCTACTGACAAACTCCTTACATTGCAACAGAAACTGAAAGATGTGGAAGATGAAAAAGATCTTAAAGGTCCAACAACTGTCAATAATGCACTTTTTGTTGGTTCAACAGCTGAACTTCAAAAGTTATTGAAGAAAAATACTAATGATAAATAGTAAGAATGGGAGAGAAATCCCAAAGTATTCTTACTAATAACTGACATGTCGCGTGACAATAATAACTTACCTTCGTATAGGGATTTCATAGAAAATCCTGAGGATTTGCCGTCAGTAGAAGAATTGAAGGAAGAAAATCTACCTTCAGTAGAAGATTTTGTTGAAAAAACTGTAGAAGAAGAAACTCAGACCATCGAAAATTCCGATGGAGATTCATTTTTGGAAGTAACTGACGTTGTTCAGGTTCCAGAATGGTCGGAACTGGTCCGTTTGGTCAATGATGTAAGAAAAGATATTCCAGAAATACCTGAAATTAGGTATTATGATGATCAATTAGCAGAAATTAGTGCTCAAATTGAACAAATTCAATCAAATTATGCAAAGACAGACAAAATTGATGTCCTAAGTGTTCAAAGTGAAGAATTTGAGGGTAAATTATTTGAAATTGAGTCAAAAATTCCTACGGTCAAGTACTATGACCATGATATTAACTCAATTTATGACAAAATTACCGATATTAAGGAAGAACTCAAGTCTCTTCCAGAGGTAAAATACTATGAAGAAGACCTTGAGTCTCTCAAATCAAGAATTGAACAGGTAAACGAGGATATTCCAACCTTTCCTGACTGGATTCAGGAAGTTCAGGAAGTCCCAGACTTCTCTTGGATTGGTAAAACTTTCAGTCTCATCGATGATGACTTCTGCAAGGTACAAGGGCATATTGATATAATCAAAGAGAAGATTAATCGTGAGGTTAATGAACTAAATGAGTCTCTTGAGGTTAAAGAATTTGAATTTAAAGTTGATGTAAAAAACCTTGGAGACAATCTTGATCAAACAAATGATAGAATCACAGAAACTAAGGATAAAATCTATCAAGAGATAAAAGAAACTTCCATTAGAATCTGGGAACTTCGTAATACATTTAAGGATGATGACAAAAAGTTAAGAAAATCTGTCCTTAGTGAACAGAATAAACTTAAAAATTCTCTTGAGAAACAGATTGAGAAGATCAACGAACAGAGTGTGAAGGCAGATGAGTCTATTCTCAAGTTCTTTACTGATCTGAAGGGGACTGTTGATACTCTTCCTGAAGTAAAATATTATGACGAGGATGTCTCAAGAATTGATAGTGATATTCTTTCTCTTAGAAAAGAACTGAAAGAGTTATCTAAACTTGCTTCTCTAATTAAAACTGAGCAAACTGAATTAAAAGAAAACTATCTTCTCAACGAACCTCCAGAAGAAAAAGAAAAAGCCGGTGGTCAGATTGACCCACTGACACCTATTGACCAGAAATTTGCGACACTGGATGATCTGGCTGCTCACTACAGGTTGTTCTTATCTAGAATCACCACTCAACTCTCTACGATGGGTGGTGGTGGAGCAGGATTTATAAAAGATCTTGATGATGTTTCGTTTGATGGTACAACAGGAAATAATAAACTACTGATTTATGATCAGGCTAACTCCAAGTGGGTTGGTATTGCTAGCACTGCCTTTGGTGGTGCAGGAATAGCTCAAACAAGTTTCATTAGTGGTATTGCTATCACAATGACAACTGGTAACTTCACAAATGTGAATGTTGCTGGGACTATCACATATGATGATGTAAAGCATGTGGATTCTCTCGGCCTTTCAACATTCAGAAGTGGTCTTGAAGTCAATACAGGAACAGCGGCTACTGCCCTTTTGGTGAGAGGTGACGCAAGAATTACTGGAATCCTTACTATTGGTACAGCATCAGTCACCATCGATGGTGAAAATGAAACAATCGGTGTTGGTATTGTTACCATCTCCAATTCTAATATTGAGATTGGTCCAAATGTTACCATTAACTCTGGTGCCACAGGTATCAACTCAGCACCCAATGTATTCTATGTTGCTAAAGATGGCAATGATGACAATAATGGAACATCAATTGATAACGCTAAACTGACTATTACCGGAGCTGTTGGTGTGGCTCAGTCAGGTTCAGTTATCAAGGTATTGTCTGGTAATTATGTTGAGAACAATCCTATCACACTCCCAGCTTTTGTAGCAGTAGTTGGTGATGATCAAAGAACTGTAAAGGTCTTACCAAGTAGTACAACTCAAGATCTGTTCCATGTCAATAAAGGATGTAAGTTAGCTAACATGACCTTCTCCGGTCACCTGGCTCCTTCATCTGCAGTTGCATTCCCAACAGCTGGTGCTACTAATGTTGGTGGTGGTAAGTGGAAAGGTCCATACATCCAGAACTGTACTAGTGACACCACTACTGGAACTGGTATCAGGGTTGATGGTGATAAGGCTGTCTTGACTAAGTCAATGAATGTTGATGCCTTTACACAATACAATCAAGGTGGTGTTGGTGTTGCTATTACTAATCAGGGATATGCACAATTAGTTTCAGTATTCACTATTTGTTGTAATGAAGCTATAACAGTTCATAAAGGTGGTCAAGCAGACCTGGCAAATAGTAACTGTAGTTTTGGTACTTTCGGTTTGGTTGCTAATGGTGTAAGTGATCAACAGTTTACTGGTATTGTAACTTCAAGTGGCAATGTTGGACAAGATAATATTGTTGTGAATGTAGGTGATGTTGCTACTAGACCATATGATGGTCAAATTGTTTATTTTGATCAACTCTACAAGTCTGTAGAAACCATTACAATTACATCTGGTGGTAGTGGATATACAAGTACACCTTCTGTAAGTATATCATCTCCCACAGGTCCAAATGGAGAAGTGTCAACAGCATTCGTCACAATAGAAAATGGTACAGTAACTGAAATTGATATCATTAGTAGTGGAAGTCAATATACAGGAACTGCTACTGTAACTATCTCTGCTCCAGATACAGGTACAACCGCCACTGCGACAGCAATTATGGCAGATACCTATTACACGATAAATAGCTCAACTCCTATTACTGCTGGGATTACTACATTAACTCTTGCTGAAAATCTACTCAACACTGTTGGAGTAGGATCTACAACATATTTCTTCCAACAGAGTAAGATTATCGCCAGTTCCCATACTTTTGAGTATATTGGTTCCGGCAATAATATTACATCAGCAACACCCAAGAGAGGTGGTGTTACAATTCAAGCAAATGAAGTTGTGACTCAAAATGGAGGTAGTGTGATTTATACCAGTACCGACCAGTCTGGTAATTTCAGAATTGGTGATGAGTTCCAGATTAATCAATCAACAGGAACGATTAGTGGAAGAGCATTCTCCAAAAGTCTGTTCTCAGAAATGACCCCTTTCATTCTAGCACTTAGTTAAATGGCACAGTTAGCACTTAATAGATTCAAGACAGAAACGATTGTACTGACCACATCTGATCAGACAGTCTACACTGCACCGACTGGATATACCGGTATTGTTCTTTATGCACATATCACAAATGTTGCGAGTGATTCTACAACAGTGACCATGTCACATGTTAGAAGTTCCACTACAACTGAAATCATCAAAGGTGCCACTGTACCAGTCAATGATGCTTTCATCCCTCTCGACGGTAAATTGGTTCTTCAGACCAATGATTCTGTCAAAGCAAGTGCTGGAGCTAATAGCACACTTAAAGTTCTTCTTTCAGTATTGGAGACTGCAAACTGATGCCTAAACTAATCAGTGAAATCAATGGTTCTGGTGGTGGTGGCAATATTGGAATTGCCAGTGATGGTATTGAGTTGGGAAATATGAAAACTTTGGATTATGAAAGTAATAGAATTGAGTTTGACAATACAACAGGTGTAGCCACTGTGTTCTCAAACCCTTTGACTATTATTGGACTATAAATAAAAGAAACTCTTTATTTGCGATGATTAACGAAGAGGGACTTAGGGATTGGTTTGGTAAATCCAAATCAAAAGATGGTAAACCCGGTTGGGTTCAATCTGATGGTTCCCCTTGTGCTAATGAACCTGGTGAAAAGGGAACACCTAAGTGTTATTCTTCGTCTAAGAAAGCTAGCATGTCGAAGAAAGAACTTCGATCAGCTGACACAAGAAAGTCAAGACAAGATCCCGGACAACAACAAAAGTCTGGAGCATCCAAACCAACCTACGTTTCTACTGATAAACCCAAGAAGAAAATGAAAGAAGAAATCTTTAACGAAGCATCAGATAAGAAAGGTAAAGGTAGTGGGACTAAAGACGCCTGTTATAGTAAGGTAAAGTCTCGTTATTCTGTATGGCCTTCAGCTTATGCCTCCGGTGCATTGGTAAAGTGTCGTAAGGTTGGTGCATCTAACTGGGGTAATTCCACTAAGAAAGAAGGATTTGAAGGTTTCTATGACCTTCCTGAGTTCACTGAGACTCAGATTGCAGCTATGAAGTATGCTGGTATTGAAGTAGAAGTTATTGATGAAGCATGTTGGAAAGGATATGAGAAAAAAGGTATGAAGACTATGTTTGGTAAGAGATATCCAAACTGTGTCAAGAAAGAAGAAACTGAAGTTAAGGAGAGTCACAAGAATCCTGATAGTGTGAAAGGCATTGCCAAGGAACTTGATAAGGCTGTTGAGATGCACAAGAGTCAGGCAAAGAGACTCAGAAAATCTGGTGTATCTGAAGAGAGAGAAAGGGTTCTTGAGAGATTGTCAAATCAATCACCTCATATTGATGAAGACGTACTAGACGAAGCAACAAGAATTAACGAGAATGGTAATGTTTATCTCGTCAATTTTTCTTGGAGAGGTAAATTTATGATGATCAAGTTGTTCTTCCCTGAAGTAAAGAAACCTACCAGACAGGAAGTAACAGCAGCTCTTGAGAAGATCTACCCCGGATGTATGGTTCAGAGATTTGATCTGGCTCTAAGACAACCTGGTGACACTATGTTAGTTGCTGGTGGCGGCGACAGAGCTAAACCTGGTCCTAACAACAATTATGTCAAACCAATGGGAACATCCTATGAGGGTTATGCCCCTGGTGATATTGATCAGAAGGTAGGAGCTGTTACACCTATCCCCAAAAGTGATAGAGATGCAGCTAGAGATAGAATACTCGCTAAGGCTAAGGCCAAACGTGAGAAACTAAAGAAAGAAGGGTACGAAGTAAAAAAGTATGAAGAGGCTGACATCGAAGAGGGTTCAGCCTGGACAAAGAAATCTGGTAAGAATCAATCAGGAGGATTGAATGAAAAAGGTAGAAAGTCGTATGAACGTGATAACCCAGGAAGCGATCTTAAGGCACCTTCAAAAAAAGTTGGGAACCCTCGTAGAAAGAGTTTTTGTGCGAGAATGAAAGGTATGAAGAAGAAATTAACGTCTGCTAAAACTGCAAGAGATCCTGATAGTAGAATAAACAAATCACTTAGAGCTTGGAATTGTTGATTAATTTATGGCTGATAATGTATATCTTGGTAATCCCCTTCTAAAGAAGGCCAATACTCCAATTGAGTTTACACAAGAACAAATTGAGGAGTATATCAAATGTAAGGATGATCCTGTGTATTTTGCACAGAACTATGTTCAGATTGTGACTCTGGATCATGGACTTCAACCTTTCAAGACTTATGATTTTCAAGAGAAGTTAATTAATAGATTTCATAATCACAGATTTAATATCTGTAAGATGCCACGACAGACCGGTAAGTCTACTACCTGTGTATCTTACCTTCTTCATTATGCAATTTTTAATGATAGTGTTAATATAGGAATATTAGCCAACAAAGCAACTACTGCTAGGGAGCTCCTATCAAGACTTGCAACTGCATATGAAAACTTACCCAAATGGATGCAACAGGGCATCCTCGTTTGGAACAAAGGAAACATCGAGCTCGAAAACGGCAGTAAAATATTGGCAGCTTCTACATCTGCAAGTGCTGTCCGAGGCATGTCGTTCAACATTCTCTTCCTCGACGAATTCGCATTCGTTCCAAACCATATTGCAGACGCCTTCTTTGCATCTGTTTATCCTACTATTACTTCTGGTAAATCAACGAAGGTAATTATAGTTTCCACCCCACATGGTATGAATCATTTCTACCGTATGTGGCATGATGCGGAGAGAAATAAAAATGAATATATTCCTACGGATGTTCACTGGTCAGAAGTTCCTGGTAGAGATGCTGTTTGGAAAGAACAAACTATTGCCAACACATCAGAACAACAATTTAAGATTGAGTTTGAATGTGAATTCTTAGGATCTGTTGACACACTGATTGCACCTAGTAAGTTAAAATCTTTAGTATTTGAACGACCACGTAAGTCAAACGCCGGATTAGATATTCACGTAGCACCAGAAACTGAACATGATTACGCGATGGCTGTTGACGTTGCACGGGGTGTTGGTAATGACTACTCTGCTTTTGTTGTTGTTGACATAACTACTTTCCCACATAAGGTTGTAGCGAAGTATAGGGACAACATGATCAAACCGATGTTGTTCCCTAGTGTCATCTATGATGTAGCCAAGAGTTATAATGAAGCTTTCATTCTATGTGAAGTCAATGATGTTGGTGACCAGGTAGCAAGTATTTTACAATACGATCTCGAATATCAGAACCTACTAATGTGTTCTATGAGAGGTAGAGCTGGTCAAGTTGTTGGTCAAGGATTTTCTGGGACAAAAACACAACTTGGTGTTAAAATGTCCAAGACAGTCAAGAAGATTGGGTCACTTAATCTGAAAACTATGATTGAGGAAGATAAACTCATCATGAATGACTATGAAATTATTTCAGAACTAACTACTTTTATCTCTAAACACAATTCATTTGAGGCAGAAGAGGGGTGTAATGATGACTTGGCTATGTGTCTTGTCATCTATGCGTGGTTAGTCGCTCAAGATTACTTCAAAGAACTTACAGATCAAGATGTTAGGAAACGACTTTATGAAGATCAGAAGAACCAAATTGAACAAGATATGGCACCCTTCGGTTTTATTAACGATGGACTCAATGTTGATTCTTTTGTGGATGATGAAGGAGACCGTTGGTTTACCGACGAATATGGCGACAAAGGAGGAGGAATGGACTATATGTGGAACTACCTGTAATGAGTGAATTTATACAAGACATCGATAAAAAAGTAATACCCAAAGTAGACAAGTGGGGTTTTACTATCAAACCAGAAATTAGTGATCATGATCATATTCTAATCTGTCTTAGAAATGCTCCCTGTGGCACAGATAGAAAACAATCCGAACGTCTAATAAAAGAATACGAAAAACGTGATCGTATTGTTCCCTTCATCAATCGTCTTAGAAATGAATCTTCCTGAAATAATTAAACACCAGTGTTTTAATTCTTTCTGTTTTTTAAATCAATCAGAAAGAGCAGTTATAATGATAGGTAATGATGCATATCGTGAATCATTAGATCTTGAGAATGATGATGCTCCCTGTTGGAATCTTCCGAGTAAAGAATCAAAAGGATTTGTTGGTTGGAATCCACAATGTGTTCCGACCATTGAATACATTTTATGGAAACTTGAAAAAATAAAAGAGGATGGTTATGGATCTGGATGGCCAGTTTAAATTAGGACACCTACTTTTATCTGATAGAAAATGCAGATCTTGTGGTGAGATTAAGAATTTGATAGATGGATTTTATAGAACAAGAAAGGATAAGGGAGCGGTAGCATCATCATACTCGTACATTTGTAAGGAATGTACCATAAGGAAAGTTATTCTAGACAGAAAGAAGAAATCACCAATGAATGATTGGGAATATCCAGATTGGTAATTACTTTGTCCTCGTTTTCGTCCCGTTTTACCCCCTGAAAATACACATAACTCTAAATAATTTTAGTTAAACTTGAGCACTTTAGGGAGAATCAAAAACATGGCGACTCCTCAATTATCTCCCGGTATTCTTACCAGAGAGATTGACTTAACAGTTGGAAGAGTTGATAATATTAGTGCCGCAGTTGGTGCTATTGCTGGACCCTTCCAACTCGGTCCCATTGACCAACCAATTGAGGTTGTCAATCAAGCTGAATTATTGGAGGGTTTTGGAAAACCTCTGTCTACAGATAGACAATACGAATATTGGTTGTCGGCTTCATCGTATCTTACATATGGTGGAGTTCTTTCGGTTATCAGAACAGATGGCGCTGAACTGAAAAACGCAAACGCTGGTGTTGGTGTTGATAATGTTACAACACTGAAGATCAAAAACAACGACGATTACGAAGAGAATTATCAGGAAGCTGCTAATTACTACTACGCATCTAAGAACCCCGGAACCTGGGCTAACGGATTGAAGGTTGCTTTTATTGATAACGCGGCAGATCAAACACTGGGTATCAATACTGTAGCACCGGGTGGTAGTCTTCACGTTGTTGTCGGTACTGCTGTTACAGCCTCTATCACTGGTGTTATCGCTGGTGCTGGCACGACATCATCTTTCGATGGTTACATTAAAGGTATTGTTACTGGTGTTACCACAGACGCTGGTGGTTCTAGTTCGATTGACGTTAGAGTTCTTTCGAGAGTTGACACCGCTGGTACAGAGACTAATGTTAAGTACGCTAAGAATGACTCCACTAGAGCGTTCGCTGCAACTAATCAACTAATCTTTACAAACTCAACAGGTATTACAACCGGTTATACAGCCCCAGTCACGACAGCAGTTGACTGGTATGATCAACAAACAATTGGTACCAATAACCCAATCTTCTGGAACACAATCGCTGGTAAACCAGTTGATTCTAACTTTTCTGGTTCTAGAAATGGTGCGGGTGACTCACTCCACATTGTAGTTATTGACGACAGTGGTAGTATCACTGGTATTCAAGGTAATATTCTTGAGAAACACACCTTCCTTTCTAAGGCATCTGATGCTGTAGCTGATGGTGAAGCACCAACTAGGACATATTATAAGAACGCGTTGGTTAACGGTTCTAGGTATATCTTCGCTGGTTATAGTCCTGCTAATGCTGAAGACTCAGTTCAAGGTACAAGTCCAAGAGCTATTAACTTTAGTTCTGGAACTTTACCAATCACAATTGGTGGTGGAGCTTGGGGACAAATAGCACAAAATATTAGTTTCTCAGCCATTGGCAATAAGACATACACTCTTGGTGGTGGTCAAAACTATACATCAAATAGTGGATTCCCAGCAACACTTGGAGATCTTCAGACTTCTTATGAAGTCTTCTCGAATGATGCAGAAGTTACTGTTGACTTCCTCCTGATGGGTCCCGGTCTTCCTGATAAGATCAATTCCCAAGCTAAGGCTAACAAACTGATTCAAGTTGCCGAATCTAGAAAGGATTGTATAGCAGTTATCTCCCCGCACAGAGATGACGTTGTCGGTCAGACTCTTGCTGCAACACAAGTACAGAATGTTCTTGAGTTCTATGCACCTCTGACATCTTCCTCCTACGCTGTATTTGACAGTGGTTGGAAGTATACTTTTGATAGATTCAATAATCAGTTCGTCTACATCCCATGCAACCCAGACGTTGCAGGAACAATGGTTAGAACTGACACTGAATCCTTCCCTTGGTTCTCACCAGCTGGTACCCAAAGAGGAGCTATCAATGACGCGGTCAAGTTGGCTTACAACCCAAGTAAGGCACAGAGAGACCAACTCTATAGTAATAGAATCAATCCAATCATGAACAAACCAGGTGCTGGTATTGTTCTGTTTGGTGACAAGACAGCACTTGGTTATGATTCCGCTTTTGATAGAATAAACGTAAGAAGATTGTTCCTGACGGTTGAAAAAACCATCGAACAGGCAGCCAATTCAAGACTCTTTGAAGTCAACGATCAGACTACAAGATCTGGTTTCGTGAACGCTGTTGAACCCTTCCTCCGTGATGTTCAAGCAAAGAGAGGTCTTTTTGACTTTGTAGTTAAATGTGACAACACAAACAACACTCCCGACCTCATTGATAACAATGAGTTTAGAGCAGACATCTTCTTGAAACCTACGAAGTCTATCAACTTCATCACACTTACCTTTGTTGCCACCAGAACTGGTGTTGACTTCTCCGAAGTAGTCGGAACTGTTTGATCATAATATTAACTAAACTAACGGAGAACAATTAAAATGGCTTCAGTAAGAACATTATCATCTTTCAAAACACAATTGGCGGGCGGCGGCGCCCGTCCCAATCTATTTGAGGTATCAATTCCCTCATTTCCAACATCACTAACTGGTGCGGTCGATGCTACTGGCGGTGGCGAAGGTGGAGATACAGATACCTCAGATCCATGGAGTTCTTACACAGATAACTTTAAGTTTCTGTGTAAAGCAGCTCAACTTCCAGCTTCAACAGTGAATCCAATCAGTGTTCCTTTTAGAGGTAGAACTCTGAAAGTCGCTGGTGATAGAACATTCGCTGAGTGGACAGTCACCATCATCAACGATGAGGACTTCACTCTGAGAACCGCTTTTGAGAAGTGGAGTGATGTTGTATCAAACCTAATTGATAACACTGGTGTCACTAATCCAAGTTCTTACATGACCAATGGTTTTGTTAAGCAATTGGGTCGTGGTAACAGTGCATTCTCACCAACTAATAATCCAGGAACTGTTAGTGTTCTGAGGAGCTATAAGTTCTATGACATTTGGCCTTCTGAGGTCAGTGAAATTGCACTTAGTTATGACAGTGCTGACACAATTGAAGAATTCACTGTAACCTTCCAGGTTCAATACTTCACTATCGGTGAATCCGATGAGAGCGCAGCTGGTGAAGGTGTTAACACAGGTTCCATTAGTGAGGAATCTGCCGCATCTGGGGATGAGTGATTTTCGAGTTATAAATACTAGGAGACAAATCCTAGTATTTATTTGAAATGGCGAGATTATTTGGTTTCTCAATTGAAGATAATGAAAAGACCTCGGAGAGTGTAGTATCTCCAGTACCACCAAGTAATAATGATGGTACGGACCACTACGTCTCTTCGGGGTTTTATGGCAGCTATGTAGATATTGAGGGTGTATATAAAAATGAGAACGATCTAATTCGTAGATATCGATCAATGGCACTCTATCCTGAGTGTGATGGTGCGATCGAAGATATTGTAAATGAAGCGATCGTAGCGGACACGAATGATAGTCCTGTAACGATTGACCTTCAAAACTTAAATGCCAGTGATGGCATCAAGAAAAAGATTAAGGAAGAGTTTAAATATATTCTTGAACTTCTTGACTTTGACAAAAAAGCTCATGAAATCTTCCGCAATTGGTATATTGATGGAAGACTATATTACAACAAGGTCATCGATCAAAAAGATCCTTCAGCTGGTATTCAGGAACTGAGGTATATTGATGCGTCGAAGATGAAGTTCATTCGTCAAGTCAAAAAGAATCCAAAAGATTCACTGAACAATCTTGAAAGAGGTGGTAGGGACAACCCACAGAGTTATAACTTCCCAGATCTTGAAGAGTATTTTGTTTATACTCCTGGCAATTCAAAGTCAGGTTCAATTGCCAGTGCCTTTACTGCTGGTAGTGCGAAGAGTATCAAGATGACTCGTGATTCTGTCACATATTGTACTTCTGGTTTAGTAGATAGAAATAAAGGATCAACTCTATCTTGGCTTCACAAGTCAATTAAACCACTCAATCAACTAATGATGATTGAAGATGCTTTGGTCATCTACAGACTTTCAAGAGCACCAGAACGTAGAATCTTTTATATTGATGTAGGTAATCTACCTAAGGTAAAGGCAGAACAATATCTTAGAGATGTGATGATGCGTTATAGAAACAAGTTGGTCTATGATGCAAATACCGGTGAGATCAGAGATGATAAAAAACACATGTCTATGATGGAGGACTTCTGGCTTCCTAGACGTGAGGGGGGTAGGGGAACTGAAATCTCCACACTTCCTGGTGGTCAAAATCTTGGGGAAATTACTGACATCCAATATTTCCAAAAGAAACTTTATCGTTCATTGAATGTACCAGAGACAAGACTTCAGGGAGATAGTGGATTCTCCTTGGGTCGTTCTTCTGAAATCCTGAGAGATGAGATCAAGTTCTCCAAGTTTGTTGGAAGAATGAGAAAAAGATTCTCAGCAATGTTCAGTGACATGTTAAAGACTCAACTCCTCCTTAAGAATGTGATTACACCTGAGGATTGGAACTATATGGGTGACCACATCCAGTATGACTTCCTCTATGATAACCACTTCTCTGAACTCAAAGAGTCAGAACTCTTTGAGAACAGACTGAACCTTGCTGGTTTGGCTGAACCTTATGTTGGTAAGTATTACTCTCAGGAGTACGTTAGAAGAAACGTCCTCAGACAGACTGATGCCGAGATTGAAGAACAGGATAAGATGATGAAAAAAGAAATCGCTGATGGTACAATCATCGATCCTAAAGAAGTTCAGAATATGCAAATGGCATCTCAAGAACTTGATTTTCAAAGTCAGATGAATACTGCTGAAGGTGGTGGTGAGGGTCCAAAAGAACCCGAAGCAGAAGAAACCCCAAAACCCAAGGGTGGCGACATCTAAATAACTAAAACATTATTATTAATAATATGGATGAACTTATGGATTTGTTGGTGAAAGATGAAAGTCCTTCCCAAATTAGTGATTCAATTAAAGATATTCTTTTTGCCAAGGCAGCAGGAAAAATTGAAAATATTCGACCAAACATCGCTGGATCCGTCTTTGATGATGAAGAAGAGGTAGGAACTGAAGTTTCTACTGAACTCGAAGGCGAAGTTGAATAAATAAAATCATACACTAGGGATTAACAATGGCTAGGACATTAATTATTGGTAATGAGATTGCGGTCCCTACTACGTCTGGGACTGCTATTTCATTCACACAAGCTACAGTGTTGAGAGTAATTAATGTTTCTGGTTCAGCTGCCACTGTCGGTGTCGCTACAGTAGTTGGTCAAACTGGACGTTTTATTACGATTCCTACAGGAACTGTTGAATTTATTGAGAAAAAACCAAATGATGTTGTATATGGAACTGGCACATCCAGAGCCGCTAAAGTGGGTTACACAGGGTAAATCTAATGAAACTTATCAGAGAAGAGATCGAATCAGTTGATTTTATCGTTGAAGAACGCAACGGTAAGAAAAACATGTTTATTGAAGGTATATTCCTTCAAGGAAACCTTAAGAACAGAAATGGTCGTATGTATCCAATGGAGACTCTGAGAAGAGAAGTCCAAAGGTATACAGAAAGTAATGTCAATTCTGGGAGAGCTCTTGGAGAACTCGGACATCCAGATGGACCAACTGTTAATTTGGACCGCGTCAGTCACAAAATTGTTTCACTCAAAGAGAATGGAACAAACTTCATTGGTAAGGCGAAAATTCTTTCTACTCCAATGGGTAAAATTGCAGAGTCCCTCATTAACGAAGGCGTTAAGTTGGGTGTTTCTTCAAGAGGTATTGGATCACTTAAACAAACAAGAGAAGGCATAAATGTCGTTGGTGATGACTTTATGTTGTCAACTGCTGCCGACATTGTGGCTGACCCTTCTGCACCAGATGCTTTCGTTGAAGGTATCATGGAAGGTAAAGAATGGGTATGGGATGGTGGTATTCTTCGCGAATCCCTAGCTAAAAAAACTTACCAACAAATCAATACTCTGGTAACACAGGGTGAACTTGATGAAAAGAAACTCGATGTATTCAATAATTTCTTGAATAACCTGTGAGTGCTTAAAAATACTAATTTATAAATAAATATAGATTAAATACGGTTAATCGGAGTAGTTCAACAATGTCTCGTGGAGATTTACAAGAAATGGAGCAATCTAAAACTGCTGTGAATGCGAACGCTAAACCTGCTGAGTCAATGCCTAAGTTGACTGATCCAGGTACACAGCTCGGTAGTGTAGAAGATCTCGGTGGTCCAACCCCTGAGAACTACAAACCTGATGATGATTCGGCAAAGCTCAGAGAGCCTAAGATCGCAACTGTCAAGGATGTGGTTAACAGAGGTGCTAAAGCCGCAGATCAAATGAAGAAAATGGCCAAAGAAGAAGCTGAAGCTTCCGAAGAGGAAGTTGTAGCTGAGGCCGAGACTACCGAAGAGGAAGTCGTTTCTGAAGAGGAAACCAAAGAAGAGTATAACGTCGATGAAGATGTTAACGCTCTCCTTGGTGGTGAAGAACTCTCCGAAGAATTCAGAGAAAAGGCTAAGATCGTTTTCGAAGCCGCACTTAATTCAAAAGTAAAAGAAATTCAAGAAACTCTCGAAGTTCAATACTCCGAGAAACTTGAAGAGGAGAAAGAAGGTCTTAAGGACGTTCTTACTGAAAGAGTCGATGCCTATCTTGAGTATGTCTGCGAAGAGTGGATTACCGAGAATGAATTGGCTGTCGAACAAGGTCTTAAGACCGAAATGACCGAATCATTCCTTTCTGGAATGAAGGGTCTTTTTGAAGAACATTATGTAACAATCCCTGAAGATAAATATGATGTGCTGGAAAGCATGGTAGAAAAACTAGATGACATGGAGACCAAGCTCAATGAGCAAATTGACAAGAATATCGATCTGAACAAGAGACTCGCTGAGTCCACTGCAGGTTCGATTCTTGATCAAATCTCTGAGGGACTCGCAGAGACCCAGAAAGAGAAGCTCGCTTCACTTGCCGAAAGTATTGAGTTTGAAAGTGATACAGAATATCGTGAGAAACTGGAAACCCTGAAGGAGTCATATTTCTCCGGTAAGGCACCAGCTCCAAAAGCAGCCCAACAACAGACTCTGTCTGAGGGTGTAGATACAACCGAATCTCCTGTTACAGGAACCATGGACGCTTATCTGCGTTCCCTGGGCGCTTTTAAAAAGTGATTTCAACATTAAATTCAAACAAATAAGGTAAAGCAATGTTTCAGTCCGAAAGATTGCAGGAAAAGTGGAGTCCACTTCTCGACTATGATGGTCTTGATCCAATCAAAGATTCTCATCGTAGAGCCGTAACCGCGGTCCTGCTAGAAAACCAAGAAAAATTCCTCCGTGAGGAGCAAGCATTCTCGTCAGGTATCAACCTGATGGAATCCCCCACCGTCAACACCGACCCTGGAGCTACCGGAAACGCTGGCTTCTCTGGTAGTGCAAGTGGTACAGGTCCTGTTGCAGGTTTCGATCCCGTTCTGATCTCACTGATCAGACGAGCAATGCCTAACCTGGTCGCTTATGACCTGGCTGGTGTTCAACCAATGAACGGTCCTACTGGACTCATCTTCGCAATGAGATCCCGTCTACAAGATCAGAATGGTGCAGAAACGTTCTTCGACGAAGTAGATACCGCATTCTCTGGTCAGGACGCTAATTTCGATCTGACTGGTGGTATGTCCGATGTCCAAGCTGGTCTTGGTACAACCGCACAGTCTGGTAGCAACCCAGGTGTTCTGAACCCTGTTGGCACAGCCAATTCCGAAGGCTATGTCGTCGGTCAGGGTATGAAGACCCAAGACTCTGAAGCACTGGATAGTGGCAATAACGCCTTTAACCAGATGGCTTTCTCGATTGAGAAAGTTACTGTTACAGCCAAGTCAAGAGCCCTGAAGGCCGAGTACAGCTTGGAGCTGGCACAGGACCTTAAGGCTATTCACGGTCTTAACGCTGAAGCCGAACTGGCTAACATCCTCTCAACCGAAATTTTGGCTGAGATCAACCGTGAAGTCATCAGAACTATCTACAAGGTAGCTGAACAAGGTGCTGTTTCTAACACCGCTACTTCCGGTATCTTCGACCTGGACGTTGACTCCAACGGTCGTTGGTCCGTTGAGAAGTTCAAAGGACTTCTTTTCCAAATCGAGCGTGACGCTAACGCGATCGCACAAAGAACTCGTAGAGGGAAAGGCAACATGGTTCTGTGTTCCGCAGACGTTGCTTCCGCACTTACGATGGCTGGTATCCTGGATTACACTCCAGCACT
>Ga0257110_1000024_pt1 | contig 87587 bp, 87 predicted proteins | sample LP_taG_7_FD_190184 | JGI IMG/M metagenome (GOLD analysis project Ga0257110, IMG submission 190184) | Marine microbial communities from Northeast Subartic Pacific Ocean, Canada - LP_J_2015_P26_10m | ecosystem: Environmental > Aquatic > Marine > Oceanic | place: Canada: Northeast Subartic Pacific...
GCGGTAGACCACTTTAAAGAAAGTAATTTGCGGATTACCAGTAAGGTAAACGTCCTGTGCGCCGTAAGCTACGAGTTGCATTAATCCTCCACCCATTTTGTATACTATATACCAAGAAAAAAATTCTGAGAAATTAATTTAATTAAAAAAAATTAATATAATCCTATAACTATAATAACTAATAAATATATATTAAAATCTATAATATATAATTACATTTGTAATAAATTAAATAAAATAAAAACTATAAGTTTAGTTGGAGTATGCGAGACCACCCATACCACTCATGATACGGAGGACGTTGTAGTTAATCGCGAATAGAACAGCATTTGCCGAGAAGTCTCCATTATCACCAGATGACTCAAGAATGGCTGTGTCTATTCTCGAAAAGTTACACGTGCCAGATGGCTGGTGCTCCTCAGGCTTAAGTGCGAACGAATACACGCAGATAGAATCATTTAGTGATGACACATTGGTAGACGTGGGGGTGTTGGTGGTGTCGTGACCACCAGAACCGGAGTGGTGGTCAATTACCTGGACTCTACTGAAATATCTATAGTGTCTGCTGGCAAAGCGATCATGACCATTAAGTTTAAGCTTAAATGAGCAATCAGTATCGTTCGTTGGAATTCCTAGCGACTTAGCATTAACCTCACCCATAGCACCAGTAGTAGCCTCAGTAGCGGTCCAGATTAGTTCTTTAACCGGGTGATTTAGGTTAAGTGTAACCGATCTAGAGTTTTCCTCAATAGACTGTTCCTGGACCTGTTCGATAAGGTATTCGTGCGAAACCTGTGCGAAACGGCGGCGTTCATCAGTATCAAGATAGATATAGTCAACGTAAAGTCTGTTGACCTGCAGGGAATCCCAAACAGTAGCAACTTCATGCTGTAAATTTACTTTAACCTCGTGGTACTGAAGAGCAATTAGAGGTAAGGCAAGACCAGCATTTCTGCAAAACCAGAACTGAAGAGGAACATAAAAATGATCAATGCGGTCATCTTCACCAGCAACACCTCCCATACCAGACATATTCTGGAACACAGTGCCAGTAGGAACGTCGTCGCTAGTGGCGCCTTTACCACCGATAATACCACCCGGGTTTTTCTGCGTTAATTCAGCATAAGCTTCCATAAAAACACCACTCTGTCTATCAATTCTCTGACCACCTATCTCAAGTTCAACATGATCAATCCATGCCGCACCAGGGTTTTTGACATTCCCTTGACGTTTGCCTCCAACCTCGATAAACATCTTGTGAATAAGGTCACCATTGCGAGAAATGGTTGCCGTGCAGCGACCATTAGTCTTAGAAGAACCATTCCACGTCTGCTCTATAGCCTCCATAGAGAAGTTAGTGTGTCTGCGGTAGACCACTTTAAAGAAAGTAATTTGCGGATTACCAGTAAGGTAAACGTCCTGTGCGCCGTAAGCTACGAGTTGCATTAATCCTCCACCCATTTTGTATACTATATACCAAGAAAAAAATTCTATAGATTTAATTTAATTAATTTAAAATTTATAATTATAAATTTATTGTATAATAGGACAATATGCTTATATTTATAATTAATAAAATTGAATATATAAAGGTTTGTTATGTATAATTACCATACCATACCAATCATGAACCTCTGTATCTACGCAAGCGAACTCGCGGTTATCACCGGACACAACCAGTATAAAGACGTTAGTGAGATTATTGTTAAAATCTGGCAGAAACACTTTCCAGAGGACTATGAAGCTATTATTAAAGAAGCAGGGGTTGTTGTAGAATCAACCGATGAATTTATTAATCGTATTTCTAAGGAGAATAATATTAACATCAAGGAAAAAATGAAAGCATGTCTCGGATCTAATGATGTAGTTGATATGAATAAAGCTAAACAGGAAATTCTAAAGAAGTTTGATACAATTCCAGAAAAAGATAAGAAACTAGTCCAGAGCTGCATTACAGAAAAAACAAACACTAATTTTGGAACAAAACACGAAAATTCTGGAGTGGCTAAGTATACAGAAATTTATGGAGATAAAGTAAATACAGTAGATACCTTTTTCAAAAGGCATATGTTTAAAACCGAACACAACTGGTTTGTTGGTGGTAAAATTGATGGGATTAATGATGATAATGTACTGATTGAGGTCAAAAATCGTATGAACAGATTGTTTTATAAACTTAGGGATTATGAAAAGGTTCAGATTTATGCCTATATGTATATCCTAGAATTGGAAAATGCCAAACTGGTCGAATGTTTCAAAAAAAGCAAGGAATGTACGATTAATGTAATTGATGTAGAATTTGAACAAGATTTTTGGGAGAATGAAATCTCAATGAAAGTCGAAAAATTCATCAAACAATTTGAATCATTCCTAAAAAGTAAATCGCGAAAGTTGGAACTAGTTAACATATTGTTTAGCGCCTAATCCACTAGTTATTTTAAGTATATTATAATGAACTGCATATATATTGAAATTGTAGCTATAATAAAATGAATTATCTGCTTTTTTTGGTATTTCCTTAACATCTTTATGTAACCCTAAATCTATATTCATTTTGAAATTATCTATTCTTGAAAAATTACAGGCTCCTGATGGCTGAAAATCATTCGGATTTAGAGAGAATGAATAGACATGTATACCATTTTTTATTTTACGTTTATGATGTTGGAATGGTTGTTGTAAATTAAAATAATCTGCATCCTTTTTGTCTAATCTTACCTGACCATTAAATATTAATTGTAAATTTTCAATGATATTTTTATTAAAAAATTCCTTTTTATATTCATCAGCTGCTCGTGCTGGATTATACCTATTATAATGATAAAAATTTCCAAGACTTTGACTATAATATGCGTTTTCTATATTATGATATCTATAACTTGTTGGAGATACATCTTCTATAGTCCAATTAGAATAATTATTCCAGTTATTCACATATTCCATATCTGAACGTTGTGATACTACGATTAGTTCTTTTACCGGATGGTGTAATATAATATTATGGTCCTTAGTTGAAGTAATTCCCTTAATAGTTGGGGGTTTAAAAACATCTTCTATAAGATATTCGTGACTATTTATAGCAAATCTATTCCGTTCGTCTTTATCTAAATATACATATTCTGCTTCTAAAGCAGGTTTAATATCAAATGTTGTATTTTCTATAAATCTATTAATAGTTACTCCAGAACCATCCTGACTAACTGATTTTAACCTTGCTATCTGTTTATTCTTATCTGCACCAACACTATTGATATAATCTAAATAGGTATATAAGTCTCTTAATGGATTAAGTTTAACTTCTACTCTTACTTCTGTATATTGTAGCGCTATTAATGGTAAAGCTAATCCAGATGATTTTGAAAAAAAGAAATTCAAAGGAACTTTAATTTTTCTTTTTTTAATAGAAGGTATTAGATCACTCGTATTCGTAATTCTGGTTGTATGTCTATATATTCCTTCCGAATTTAATGGAGAATTGATATTATGTTGAACTGATACGACGTCAACATCTGCTGAACCTCTAACATGTGGATAATGTGAATAATGTAATTTTACCTGTGCCCCATATGATGAGTCATCTAAATAATCATAATCATTTGTATTATTCGTATTCTTCAGTGGATGTAAATTATTTGTTATAGTATATGTTTTCCCATCCTTAAAATGTATACTATCTCCATTCATAGTACCAGAATGAAGACCAAAATTATTATCATATTGACCATAGAAATGATAATTATTCTGGTTATTTTGAGAATTTATAGCCCAGTTATATAACGAAACTACTGTTGCACTTACTTTTTCATCAAATTCTTCTCGTGTTTGTGTCCCATCTATCAATGAACTTGTTGGGATATCTGTTGTAAGAATACTACTGGAATTAATTGAATTTTTTACATTGTAAATGTAGATGTTATCAGTATCTTCTTGTTTTGTCATATTACCCACTGGGTCATTCTCTAATACGGCCGCAATCTTTATTCCACCATTAGTTATAATTGGATAATATTCACCTTTGCTTTTATTATTAATTTCATTGTGAAGTCCTGGGTTATATAGTTCTGGCACATTTCCAGTCATTTCATCATATATTTTCTTTTTAGAATCATCATAGATTAATTCAGACATTATCTGAAGATATTCGCCTGTATAAGAATTAATAACAGAATCATTTAAAAAAAGTTTTGTATTGTTAATAATATTGGTACCTATATTTTCAACCCATCTAAATTCATAAGGAACACTATTAGCTGTGTTACTTAGTTCATTTCTAGCACCTGAAAATATTTCTGGTAATTCAAATGTAAAATATAAATTAGATAGAAGGTCACCATCTCTTTTTATATCACATTCAAGTGTAACCTGTTCTGTATTACTGATTTTATTTCCTATTAATTTTATTTTTTTTGAATCTACTGAGAAATTAGAATATCTTCTATATACTATTTTATAAAAAGATATTTGTGGATTACCTATAAGATTAAAATCTTGTGCACCGGTTGCTAAAAGTTGGATATAACCCATATTAATATTAAAATATTATATATAATTATTTTTAAATTTGAATAAATAAAAACATTAATATATAATCAAAATATGTTTGTTTATAATGAACAGCAAGAACACGCCTCTAAATCTATTATACAGTTTCTTGAATCTAATGATAAGTTCTTCTTATTAGAGGGCGATCCAGGTACCGGAAAAACTACTATTATATCTAAAATTTTGGATAATGAAATTTATAAAAAAAAGAAAATAGCATTTTGTGCTACAACCAATAAAGCGGTTACTATTTTAGAACAATATAGTTCACTAAAGGGGAAAAATATTGTTTATACTACCATTCAAAAACTCCTAAATATAAAACGTAATATAGATGAAATGGGTAGAGAATTATATACTTATAATAGTCAACAAAACCTATGTAATAAATATAATATCAAACATTTTCACATTGTTCTTATTGATGAAAGTTCTATGATTTGTCAAGATATGTTAGAAGGAATTGTGCAAAATTCAAGATATTCTAAAACAAAAATAATATTTATTGGAGATAGAAACCAACTCCCACCTGTTAATGAAAAAATAAGCAATGTTTTTACAATTGATTTTGGTATAAATAAAGTAAAATTAGATATTATTGAAAGGTTCAAAAACGATATTTTGAAATATACAAATTCTATTAAAAATAACAAAAGACCTCCAAAAGAACTATGTAAAGATAATATCAGATTTATGAAAGAGTATAAAAACTGGATCTCTAATTATATGAAAAATATAAATGAATCTATTATTCTTACTTATACTAATAAGAAAAAACGATTTATTAATAATTCTATTCGTTCTTTGCTTTTCAAGGATAACAAAGAAAAGTATAATGTTAGTGAAAAAATCATTTTTAATAACTACTATAGTTCTATTGAAAATAAATTCTATTCATCACAACACGCTACTATTACTGATATTAAAGTGCACGACTTCAAATTTAACCCTCTACCACTTAACAAATTACTGAATCTTAAAGCGTCATTCGGTTATAATATTCGGACTCTTAAGGAAAAAGACAAAACATGTCCGATTTGTCTAGAAGATAATATTAATGAACAATCTCAGCTAAAATGTGACCATATGTATTGTGATTCTTGTATTAAACAATGGTTAAAAGAAAATAACTGTTGTCCATTATGTAGATTTGTTGTAGATGAGAACACCTTTATGGTGAAAGATAATACAAAAATTACATCATTAATTAATGAGATTATTGAATTCGTTTCTGATATTACATTTAAAACCTGGAAAATCGGAATTATTGCTAAGAAAAAAAATGAAGATAACCAACTAGAAACCTTTCATGACTACATCTATATTATGTCTGATGAAAGTAAAGATGATTATGAATTATTGTGTAGTTCTATTAAACAAAAATTTTCAGAAATAAAAAAACTTATCTCTAATAAAAATAAATATAACAATATTATTCTTAAAAGATTGTGGGAATTCTTTTATAGCAACTATATTGATGTTTTGGCAGATATTGATTATGGTTATTGTATTACAGTTCATAAGTCGCAAGGTTCTACATATAAAAGAGTATATGTAAACATTATGGATATTGTGAAAAATAATACGAACGATACTAAATCTTGTGTATATACTGCTGTAACCAGAGCATCTGATTGTTTAATTGTTCTTAAAACATAATTTAAAATGATATAGAGTAATATATACTATATCTTTATAATGGGAAATTGTTTAAAGAAACTCATTCCAGAAGAATATTCTTTAATAGAAAATTCTGATGAAATTATGCATAAAATAGAAACAAATGCTGAAGAGATTGAAAAACTTATAAATGAATCCCAACAAATTAATAAAACGAATATTGAAAATTTTGAACTTATTCAAAAGGATATGGATAAACTTATGTTGTTGAATAAAAATTTAAAACAAGAACTTAACTATTTTAACCACCAGTCATCATCCAAATATGGCGGTTCAACACCAGAAGATTCCGACATTTTTGTAGATGGTCCGTCTGAAACCATGTTTTCTACTTCTGAATAACTTAGTGCTCTCCTTGTATATTTCAATTTAGATAGGTAACCGTCAAATCCACCAAAGAGATTTATCCAGACATTACCAAAATTCTGTCTTGGTATAGACTCAAGTCTTTTACTTTTTTTTATATTACCATTTACATATATTGTTACTACCTTCTGTTTTACAACAAGAGATAGATGTACCCATTTATTTACAGGCATATTATCTATATCTATAATATTATCCTTTGAGTCTATTGTATTCATATTAATTCTTATAGTATTTTTATCAGGATGTATCCACACGGCCGGAGTATAAGATACTTCTGCTTTACTATCCCCTTTATGAAAAACATGTTTCATATTTTTGTCCTTAAATGTAAAGTCGTTTACTAAAATCCAAAAACTATAAGAAAATTCAATTCCTCCATCTTCATTATCTGATCTATAAAGTATAATATTTTCATCATTATCTGGATTCTGTTCTATTACCAAACTCTTTTTCGCATTTTTCATATCCTTTATAAGATATGGGGAATCCTTCCTAAAGGATTTAAGATATTCTATATATTTTTTTGTAAATACTGCGAAGAATAATGTTGCAATCCCTATTATCACAAGTGATGCTATCTGTCCTATGGTTGAACTATCTGAAAATACCATAGGTATAACAAACAATGATACCATTAACGTCAAAAGACTATATATCAGATATATAATCGAATTTTTAAAATGTTTATTCAATGTTTTATAAAACAAAGACAAAATCACTAAAGATAGTAAAAACATTATACCTACCACTAATCTAATAATCTTATTTACTGTCTTACTTTTTGATACTCCATGAAGTTTTTTAGCACTATTTTTAAGTTTTAAAAACACATCTGATGATAAATTCTTCATTTTATTTAATGTTTTTTTTACACGTGTATTGTTTGAATTACTATAACTAGGTGGTGGTGATTCAGGTACAGCATAATTTGTTTTATTAGAAGAATCTGTAGTTGTTACTTTCTTAGGTAATGTTACTCTTTGTTGTGGTGGTGGCGGAGTTACCTTCTTAGGTAATGTTACTCTTTGTTGTGGTGGTGGCGGAGTTACCTTTTTAGGTAATGTTACTCTTTGTTGTGGTGGTGGTGGAGTTACCTTTTTAGGTAGAGTTACTTTCTGCTGTGGTGGTGGCGGAGTTACCGATTTATTTACATTAAGAGTATTAATTTTTTTTTTAATATTAGCGACATTATTAGTCGTTAAAGAAACTGATTTATTTACATTAAGATTATTAATTTTTTTTTTAATATTATTAATGTTATTACTCATTATAATAAATTAAGAAATTTAATTAGAGATGTTCTGGACCATTTTTATAAACGTTATAGATTTTTTTGTAAGAAAATCCTTTATTTGTATATGTTAGATTAGAAATACGACCATTAAATCCTCCATTAGGAGTAATGATAAGACCACCTTCATTAATTTTTGGAAATCCTTTTAGTATAAAACTACTTACAAGTTTTCCATCTAAATATACATCTATACTATTATCAACAAATGTAAGATTTATATTTACCCACCTTTGTAGTTTAATATTATTTATAGTAAATTCTTCAGGTTCATCTAGATCTAGAACCATATCATTATCATTTTCTATATTATTAAAATAACTGGTCGATACTTTTATTTTAAGGTTATTACTATTTTTAGCTAGCATTATAATAGGATTAACCCCATTTGTGTCTCCCTTTTGAACTATAATTTTATCTTGGTTCATACGATACTTATAGTCATTTACAAATATCCAAAAATTAATATTATATTCTAGTCCTTGTGTTGAAGGTGGGATAGATTGTTTTGCAACTCTGAGTTCCTTTTTAGCATTATGGATATACGGGATAAGATTTTTAATAGAGATGTTTTTTCTTGGTTTAACTAAATATTTTTGGGTTAAAAAATATATAAAAATAGAAATAATGATACAAATTATTGTAAATATCATTAGATTTTTTTTTAAATTAAAATTTTTTTTAATATATGGATACATTACTATATTTTAATAAAATAAATTATATTAGTTGCGATTTATCCTTTTTATAAAGTTTCATTACTTCTTTATATGATATGGCTGTATTATAGTATACAGCATTAGATATATATCCATTAAAATCATTATTTTTATCCCCAATAAATAGATTTTTGTTATAAATAAATGGTACAGAAGGTATTAGGATATGTTTTATTAATTTACCATCTATATAAACATTTGTATGTCTTCCATCTAAGCTAACCACTAAATGATTCCACTTCTGAAGTTTAATATTATCTATATTAATATCATGAATAGTTACTTCATCATTTTTATCTCTATATGATATTTCAATAACAAGTGTGTTGGTAAATGGTATATATTTTATATTAGGTGACCCATATTTTTTAATAATATTTTTTTTGTATTTATAACTGGTATTCCATAGTGCATTTTCAGGAATATTATTAATATATAGCCATAATGAATATGTGAATTTTATTCCAATATTAGAAGGTGGTAATTTTATGTTTGAAATAAATTTGGTTTCTTTTATATCTAATCTATTTTCAAGGAATTTATTTTTTGTAATACTATTACTCTGATTTGTTGGTGGTTTTTTATTGAATAACTGTGTTATAAGTGTTTTGTCTGTAATTCTTGGTAGATATAAAAAATTGTAAATAGTTCCATTATATGAATATGGAAAATTAAAGTACATTGGTTTAGTGTTAATAGAGATTTTATTACCGAAAACTTTTGTAGTTACTAATTTAGTATTCATATAAACATTTAGTGTTTTGTTTGAAATAGTAATACTAATATGAACTGATTCATTCTGCGAAATATCATCAATATCTGTATATTCTATAATATTATCTTCTGTTTTAGCACATATTCTTAAATTATTAGAATAAGGATGCATCCATACCCCGATACTTTGTTCTGGTATTTCAGCCTCTATATTATTCCAATAAGAATAATCTAATTGTTTGTTTTCTATATTAGTTCCTTTATGGAAAATATGTTTCCATTTTGAAAAATTATAATAGAATTCTTTCAAATAAATCCAGAATGAATAAGAAATATTATTATCAATTGTTGGTGGTCTAATATCATCTGAAATAACATTATATGAAGTATGTTCTAGTTTGTCTAACGATACTCCATCTTTAATATAATTTGATTTCGTTTGTCTAAAATAAAAAAAGATGGAAATAATAATTACAATAATAATTACTATCTTAATCATATATAATAATAGTGTAAATTTATTTAACAAAAAACATAAAAAGTAATAAAATAACTATAATTAATCCTAATAAAATAGATAAATTCTTATAATTTAATTTATTATATAAATCATTTTTGAATATACTCGTGTATTTTTCAATTAGTTCCTCATAACTCCATTCTCTTTTATTATTTATTTTATTAACATTATTGTGGCACTTGAGAACCCATCTTATAATACTGTCCTTGCTATCAAGACTGTTTTCCACTGGATTATCAATTAGGAATTCTTCATAATGTTTTTTACAAGTATTGCATGGTATAATATGTTTTAAAGAGTTAAAAAAAATGGCATATTCTTTTTTAGAATTAGGTGTAGGTTCGTATTCAAATGATATAGTATGAAGGAAGTACCATAACTTAGGTCCCCATAATTCGGGATCCATATATAATAATAACATATTAATTATAAAAATAATAACTTATATTTAAAAGTTTAAACACAATAAATAAAAATGAAAAAAAATGAAATTATTTATTGCTGTAATTGTGGAAAAAAGGGACACAATTACAAAACTTGCCTATCCCCTATTATTAGTTATGGTGTTATTTTATACAATAAATGTGCAAATGGTCAGCTAAAGTATCTAATGATACAACGGAAAGACACGATTGGATTTATTGAATTTATGCGAGGAAAATATAATATAGAACATTTCGAATATATTTGTAATATTTTCAAGATTATGACAAAACAAGAAAGAACATTGATAGTAAATAATGATTTTGATTATCTATGGGATATGTTATGGTTTAAAAACAGAACCAAACAAACAAAAAATAATATTAGCGAATATAATATTTCTAAAGACAAATTTAATCATCTAAAAAGAGGTCTTTTTGTGGACGGAAGATATATTACACTAGACCTAATTAACAAAGAAACTCCTGTTGTTTATGGTTCTCCAGAATGGGGATTTCCTAAGGGTAGAAGGAATTTATATGAGACAGACCTTAGGTGTGCTGTGAGAGAATTTGAAGAAGAAACCAATATTTCACCAGAATATTATAAAATTGTAGACTATAACAAAACATTTGTCGAAACGTTTCATGGAACAAATCATATTAAATACAAACATGTCTACTACCTTGCAGAACTAACAGAGGATATTAATATTTCTATTGATAAAAACAATATCAATCAAATCTCTGAAATTAGTAACATAAAATGGTATAGTTTTGGCGATGGTTCTCGAATTATAAGGCCATATAATACAGAAAAAAAAAAGGTGTTCCGATATATTAATAACTATATTCGTAACACGGTTGAAAATAAATAATATGTAATATTAAATGTCTAACAATACTTTTAGTTTTTATCCAAGTCTTGATGATAAAGATTTTAATAAAAAAATATACAATAAAAAGGAGTTTTATTTAAACAGAACTAAAAAAATAAAAAATTTAACAAATTTAGATAATATCACAAAAAAATTGTGTAAGTTTAATCTTTCTAATAACCAAAAATTCTTAAAAACATTCATGTCTCCAAATACACCATACAACAGTATATTATTGTTCCATGGAACAGGTGTAGGTAAAACTTGTTCAAGTATTTCTATAGCTGAAAATTTTAGAGATTATCTTGTTTCTAATAATAAAAAAATTAATGTTATGCTTAATCCATCCATTAAAGAAAATTTTAAAAATAATATTTTTAATATAGAAAAATTTAAAAGTGGAAATGGTAAAGATCAATGTACTAAATCTAAATTTTCAGATGAATCTAAGATATCTCCAGATGATAGTAGAGAAGTTATTACAAAAAAAATCAATAAAATAATAAATAATAGATATAAATTTTTTGGTTACATAGAATTCTCTAATACTATACGTAATCTTAAAAAGTTTAATAATGAACTCTATATAAAAAAGGTAAAGGAAATGTTTTCTAATACTGTTATGATTATTGATGAAGTTCATAATATTAAAGAAGGTGGTAGTAAAGATGGTAAAAAATTACCCGCATATTTACTAGAAGTTTTAGGTATAGCAGATAATATGAAACTTATTTTGCTATCTGCAACACCTATGTTTGATAAAGCAGAAGAAATTATTTTTATACTTAATTTACTTCTAACAAATGATAAAAGAGAAACGATTACTAAAACTAATATGTTTGATAAAGATGGTAGAATCACTCCTTATGGGAAAAATGTTCTTTTAGATAAATCGCGAGGTTATATCTCTTATCTTAGAGGAGAACATCCATTAAAATTTCCCAAAAGATTATATCCAGATATTTACGGCGATAAACAGCTACTTAAACCATCAGATTTCCCGACAAAAGATATTAATAATAATGAAATACCTGAAGATAAACGTATACAAAATTTAAAAATAATTAGTTGTGAAATGAAAGATTATCAGCTTAAACAATATGAATCTATGGACATTAAAACAAGTGATGATGACTATGGTTCATTTAATATTAATGGATTAATGGCTTCTAATATTGTATTTCCAAATATAAACAAATCAGAAACTATAAAGGAATTAATTGGAGATAGTGGATTAAATACGATTGTAAAAAAAAAGAAAAATAAATATAGTTTTTTGAAAGAAGAATATAAAGAATTTTTTGATAAAAAAAAAATAGGCGAATACTCTACCAAAATTTCCAATATACTAGATAATATAGATGAAAGTGAAGGTATCGTATTTATCTATTCAAGATTTTTAGGTTCAGGAATTATACCACTAGCACTAACATTAGAACTGAATGGATATAGTAATTATGGTGGTTCTTTATTAGAGAATGGAAAGACTCAAGATAAACAGTATATACTTATTACAGGTGATAATGAATTATCTAAAAATAGTTATCTTAATTATCTAAAAATAGAAAATGAAAACGAATATGGTAAAAAGGTTAAGGTAATTATAGGTAGTGAAACCGCGGCAGAAGGTTTAGATTTTAAGTTTATTAGACAAGTACATATATTGGATCCTTGGTTTCATATGAATAAATTGGAACAGGTTATAGGTAGAGCGATTCGTAATTGTTCACATATAAAACTACCTTTTAAACATAGAAATGTATTAGTATATCAGTATGCCTCTGTTGCACCAAAAAAATATGAAACGATTGATTTGAAAATGTATAGAATTTCAGAACAAAAACAAAAAAATATTGCAGAAGTTGAATATCTAATTAAAACGAATGCTATAGATTGTGGACTGAATAAAGAACTTAATAGGTTCACCGATGCTATTTATAAACAAAAATTTAAAATAAAAATATCTAGAAAGGATATTAAAAAAGAAATAGAAATCGGATTACATGATTTAGATAATAGTAAGATTTGTAATTTTAAAAACTGTGATTTTAAATGTCTTCCAGATAGTGAGAGTTCTGCAAGTAACTCTAATACATTAGATTATAAATTTATAGAAGATAATATTGATGAAATTAAAACCTTTATAAAAACATTCTATACTAAACAATTCTATTATACTCTAAATGATATTAAGAAGTTTTACAAAGCCGAATACGATGAAGATTATAATCTACTTTACTATAGTTTAAATGAACTTGTAGAGAATAGTGAACTTCTTAAAGATCCATATAATAGAGAAAGTGTTTTGTCAAGAGTTGGTACTAAATATATAGTAAAACCTAAGATTGTTAAAGGTCAACACACATCTATTAATAATTTACGATTTCCATATACTAAAAAAAGACGCTATATAGACACAACTAATGAACGTATTAAAATAACTAGAAAAAATAAAGTAAAAACGGATTTAGATACAGATAAATTTCAAAAAAAATTAAATAAAATTTACAACTCAAAATTAAAAATTATAACGGATAGATTAAAAATAAATGTTCCTAAGGGTAATGAACTTATTAATTATATAGATAATCTTAAAAAAAAAATAGGATTGAATATACCATATTCCTATCTAGACCCAATAAATAAAGAAATACTAATAGAAATAATTATAAAAAAACAAAAAAATAATAGTTTATCAAGTGTAGAAAATCAGATGTTTAAGTTATTAGATTCGCATATTTTGTTTAATAGTAGGGATCTTGGTATTACAGAAAATGGGGAAGATATATTTGGTTATAAAATAGCAACATCTGAAACGAATGTAAAATATATGGCTTATAAAGATGACAAATTTAGTTTAGTAGATATGACAAACAAATTAAAAATACTAAAAAATATTAAGAATAAAATAAAATCAGAACTACCACCGAACAAATTAATTATTTACATGTTTAATAAAAATAATAAAATGAATATAAAAATTAAAGAAAAAAATACAGAAACTAAATTAACAAAAGTTAAAACGGGTAGTATTTGTGGCAATGAAGGTATGAAAAAAGATACTATAGTAGAATATATTAATAAGATTAAAAGGGGTACATATAAAGAAGGTTCTTTACCAAGTAAAGATTTATTATGTTTAGAATTAGACATATATATTAGACTTAATGAATTAAATAGCACTACAAATAATGCAAGATGGTTTTATACTGCGGAAGAAGCAATTGAGAGAGAGATTAATTTAAAAAAAAATTAAAATTGATTTATATATAATAGTAATTATATATACATAATGACTATCTATTTCGAAAATGAACAAACTTACACAACCGCAATTGATTCTAATCAACTTTCAAATGATATTAATACAGTGCTAAAAGAAAAGATCCAATCAGAAATTGAAGGAAAATGTGTAAATAATGGATATGTTAAACTTGATAGTGTTAGATTGCTAAAACGTAGTATGGGGAAACTAATGATGTCTCAATTTAATGGTAATATTATTTATAATATCACCTATTCCGCTCAAGTTTGTAATCCTCAAGAAGGTGATATTATCAAATGTAAAGTAAAGAGTATTAATAAAATGGGTATTATGGCTTATATTGATGATGAAGATTCTCCTATGAGTATTCTTCTTGCCAAACAACACCATCAAGAAAATGAATATTTTACTAAACTACAAGAAAATGAGGATATTTCTGTTAAAATTATAGCTAAACGATTTGAATTTGGTGATAATAAGATTTCTGTTATAGGTGCACTTGAAGATACAACTATAGAACCAATCCAACTTGAAGCCGATCTTATCGGAGAACAGACTGATGATGCCGAGAATCTAGGAGTAGATAATCTTGTGTATACGACTAAAACCAAAACTTACAAATGGTTGTCTAATTATAACATTTCAGAACCCTTTAGTTATAATGGACGAAAATTCGTTTCACTTGAACATGCTCTTAATTCAACAAAAAACAAGGATGATGATTTTAAAGACCTATTTACACATGACTCCGAAACCTATGTAGGCGATCTTCCGAATCTTGCAAAGAAAACAGGTAATAAAACAAATATGAAAAAGATGAAAAAGACACTTAACGCAGATTGGGAAGAAAATAAACTTGAAATCCTCGAAGAAATTATGAGAGACTATTTCACACAAAACACAGAACTAAAGGAAAAACTACTTAAGACAGGTAATAATAATCTAATCTTTAGGGATACTGATAAATATTGGGGTATGGACAAAGATGATAATGGCGAAAATAATCACGGAAAACTTCTAATGAAACTTAGAAGCGAATTTAAAGCGTAATTAGGTTATAATATTTATAGTAGATGTGATACAATTATATAGTAAATTTTTTAATAATGGTGTAGGTGCTTGTGTTTTTGTTTTAACAACACCTAAAAACGCCAGTATCATAATAAGTTGTTTTCTTGTTATAATTTTAATAAATTTATTAGATAGTTTTACATCATTTGTTCTAATAATTTCTCGAAATAATTTTAATAGATTTACTTTATTTACCGAACTAATCGGTTGTTCATTATTTATTTTATAAAAAATTTTATCTATCATATTTTTACCAAGTGATTTGGATTTAACCTTAGATTTAATATTCTTTTTTGTCCTTTTTTTAATAGGGTTAATATGATTAAATTGTTCTTTAAATTTAGTTTCTGTATTTTTTCTAGACTTCTTTTCTATATAATTTTTTAATTTATCTGGATTTTCTATAAGATTTTTATAGACAGAATATTTATTATTTGTAGGTGACTTATTCATTTTAATGGCGTCATCTAGTTTTACAATTCTTACTTTAGTCATAAGTATATATATATAGAATTAAATTATAATTTTTTAACAAAATATTATAATATATTAGTAATGACTACGACAACAGTTCAACCAATGGAAAAAGACAATAATTATTATATTTTTCGTGATAAAAAGAAAACAGAGGAAGTATTACCTATTTTATATCTTGATAATGGTCTTACCATTTATACTGATAAAACCTCACACTCATTTTATAACAATAAAGAGAATACGGATAATATTAGTCCGGAAAAAATGAATAGAATGGTTAAAAAATATGGTCGAAATAATATTCCAAAAACAAAAGCAGAATTAGAAGTTTCTAAATTGGATGCACTTATTGTTGATTTTAAAAAAAATAAAAAGGGTACCAAAGTTATATTAACGGCAAATCCGGACTATAAATTACCACACCTAAATAAACATAAGGATACCTTAAATAAAGAAGAAGTTAATGAATTAATAGACATAGGTAATTCTTACACCTACTGTCCTGATATTGAAACCCCTAAATGTCTACTTGGATTTTCTTTAAAAACAGATGAACTAGAGTGTTCGTATGCTGTTTGTAACGAAAAAAGAATAGGCACTCTACTAATAGATGTATTATTAATATCTATTGGGTTAGCTATAATTTATACCAGTTACAAAGGACTATATAGACATTTTAAAAAATAATATAATACTATAATAAATGACTGATTATACTTGTGTTAAACTGTTATCTAACTGTAAAATGTTTGATGTAAATAATCTAGCAAAAGACACCTCTATGTATGATATACATTATAGAAAATGTTCTATCCATAAAGGAGAATTATTAAAAAAAAATGAAGAACTAAAATTTTGTGAAGAAGCACAAACAGTTCTTAATGAAAATGATATAAAATTATTATTAGATAGAGATATAATAGATTCTATAAGACATGATTCTGTAAATAGATTTGTTCAACTATTAAATGATTCGAATAGAATTAATGATCTTTCTAAATCGATAGACTATAACTACGAAGGAAACACACTTTTACATGAAGCAATCTACTGGAATTCAAATAAATGTATCCTATATCTTTTAAAAAACTGTACAAATTTCCTCGATGCTAAAAATAAAGATGGTAATACTGTTATGCATATCGCTTGTATTAAAGGACATAGTTTTTTAATTAATGAGTTGTATAAACTGGGTATGGATATAAATCTATTAAATAATAAAGATGAAAATATTTTACATTCTGCTGTAAAATGTGGAAATCTTGATATAGTAAAACAAGTCTATAGTCTAATAAATGCCCCGTGTTGTTTAAGTAAAACTGATAATTTAGGAAGAAAGGTATTACATACCGCTGTTATATCAAAAAATAGGGATTTAGATATAATAAAATTTCTTGTTAATGAAGGTAGTGATATTATAAATGTTGATACCTCCGGTAATTCTATTATGAATAATTTAAATAGACTTGAAAAAAGTTCACTAAATATCCAGATTAAAACTTTCTTAAAAAAATCTGTATATGATATCTATCAAGACCAACTAAATATTACAGTAGAAGATGAAGCAACAGATGAAGGTGTATGCAAAAATAAACCTTTATTCTATAGTTATGACCAAATAATACAAAATAATCCAGAATATGCACCATTTATAGTTGATAACGGTGATACAACCGTAATTAATGAATATAAGGTCTCATACCCAAATAGCAATACCGAAGATAAACTAGATACTTCGGATTTATTACCCAAGAAAAAATTACCAATTAAAATAAGAAGTCTATTTAATTATGTAGAACCATTTGAAAATAATACTACTAATAATAAACATAAAGATACACCTTTATATAAAGAACTATTAGCGATAGGTTTGTTATTTATTATTTTATTTATTTTTTATTATGAATAATTATAAAAATTGATTTAAAACAGAGCGTATAAATTTAATAAATGTCTAAAATGAATCAAGATGATGTTTGGTGCGTTATCAAGTCCATGCTTGACTCGGACAAAAAAAAATATCTTATCAAACATCATATTGATTCATTTAACGATTTTATCGAAAACAAAATACCTTGTATAATCAAAAATTCTAATCCACTATCTATTTATCATGATTATAATACTGAACTGAATAATTATAAATATGAAATTGTTGTAAACTTTGTAAACACCTATTATACAAAACCACAAATTAGCGAAAATGATGGTAGTATAAAAAAAATGTTTCCACAAGATGCACGAAACAGGAATCTTAATTACACCTCAACACTCTATGTAGATATTGAAGTTATTGTATGGGAGAACCCAAATAGTGACGATAAGAAACGTGTAAGCTATAAGGAAATTAAGGGAATTAATATTGCCGATATTCCAATTATGGTAAAATCTAAATACTGTATGCTTAATGATTTCCCTTCTGATGAAGAATGTAAAATGGATTTAGGTGGTTATTTCATTGTTAATGGTAATGAAAAGGTTATTGTTTGTCAAGAAAAGATTGCAGAAAATAAACTATTCGTATTTAAAACTTCCAAAACGAATTCTAAATATTCTCATGTATCGGAAATCAAATCTTGTTGTTCTGATGGTTCTAATAATACAAAGAATGTTAGTATCAAACTCTTAAGTAAAGAAAACAATTTTGGTTATACTCTTAAAATCACGATTCCTCACGTGAAAATAGATGTACCAGTCTTTATACTATTCAAGGCATTAGGTATTACAAATGATAAAGAAATTATTAAATATATTATCTATGATATTGATGATCCTAAAAAAAAGGAAATTATTAAGTGGATTATTCCTTCTATTGAAGAATCGTCCGTTCTTTATACACAGGATGAAGCTATTAACTACCTTCTAAAATATTCGATGATTCTAGGTCAACCTAAAGATATCAGACTTTCTGAAGAAAGACGGATTGAATTGTTTAAAGGTATGATTGAACGTGATGTACTATCTCACGTTGGTAAGAATTTCAAGAAGAAAGCATTCTATCTAGGATATATGATTTATAAACTAGCACTATGTGTATTGTATAATCACCCATATGACGATAGAGATAGTTACTGTAACAAACGCGTCTCTACAACTGGAGAAGAACTAAGAGTTCTATTCAAACAATATCATAGCAAATTTACGAAAGAATCGAGGAATACTTTGATGAAAGAACTAAATAGTAATCCTTGGAAGAATAACCATTCTATTGAAAATATTATCAATCCGACAAATGTCAATAAAATTTTCAAATCTACAACGATTACTGCTGGATTGAAACATGGATTGGCTACCGGTAACTGGGGTAAATATAATTCATCCAAGGTAGGTATTTCACAAGTCCTAAGTCGACTAACATATAATAGCACTCTTTCACATCTAAGACGTGTAAACACGCCAACCGAAAAAACTGGAAAATTATTGCCCCCTAGGAAATTGCATAACACACAATTTGGAGTAATCTGTGCCCCAGAAACTCCAGAAGGAGGTTCTATTGGTCTTGTAAAAAATCTTGCTGTTTCAACTTATGTTACAAAATATTCTAGTGTTTCACCTATTATTAAACTATTGGAAGGTCGAATTCATCAAATTTATGATAAAGAAAAGGATACATTCTTAGATTTTAGTGATATTAAAAATAAAACTAAGGTGTTTGTTAATGGAGACTGGCTCGGTATCTCTGACAATTCCTACGATTTGTTCAAATATCTAAAATCTCAGAAAAGATTGGGTGTTATTAATATCTACACTTCTATTGTATTTAACTATGAATTGAATGAAATACACGTTCTAACAGATTCTGGTAGATGTATGCGACCACTCTTTGTCGTAAAGAAAAATAAAGTTACTATCACCAAATCTGATATTTCTAAAATTAAATCTGGACAATTTGGATGGAATAATCTACTTGTTAAAACTCTTAATGAAAACGAAATGTTCTCAGAAAGAGAATCTATAACAAAAACCACAGAGGAAGGTGTAATAGAATATGTAGATGTAGAAGAATGTTTCCATTCATATATCTCTATGAGTCTGAATATGGACAAGAAAGGCAAGAATCAATACCAATACTGTGAAATTCATCCTTCTCTTATTCTTGGTGTTCTGTCTTCGTGTATTCCTCTACTTAATCATAATCAGTCTCCTAGAAATACCTATCAATCTGCTATGGGTAAACAGGCTATGGGTATACACTGTACTAATCTAAAATATCGTATGGATACAATGTCACATCTGTTACACTATTCAAATAAACCTATCGTGAATACACGTATTTCACAGTATCTCCCATCTAATAATCTTCCAAATGGTATGAATGTGATTGTTGCGATCGCATCCTATACTGGATATAACCAGGAAGATTCCATCCTTATTAATAGACAAGCAGTTGAAAGAGGATTGTTTAATTCAACATTCTATAGAACATACAGAGAAGAAGAAAAGAAAATTCATACTTCTGGTCATGATGATAAATTTATTAAACCAGATAGTAATATTACTAAGGGTATGAAACATGGTTCTTACGCTAAACTTAATAATAATGGACTTGTTGATGTAAATACCTATGTGGATTCTAATGATGTTATTATTGGGAAAGTGTGTCCTATTAAAAACAAAGATAAAAGACAGAAAAATATGTATAAAGACAGTAGTGTAATGCTAAGACAAAACGAAGAAGGATGGATTGATAATGTAAATGTAAATGTTAATGGAGAAGGCAATAAATGCTGTAAGGTAAAGGTCCGCTCTGTTAGAAATCCAACTATCGGTGATAAGTTGTCTTCAAGACACGGTCAGAAGGGAACGATTGGTATGATTGTTAACCAGGAAGACATGCCCTTCTCTAAAGATGGTATTACCCCTGATATTATTATTAATCCCCATGCTATTCCCAGTCGTATGACTATTGCACAGCTTGTTGAATGTATTCTTGGAAAATTAACTTGTAAAATAGGTGGTTATGGTGATGGAACACCTTTTAATGACCTAGATATTAAGGATATTGAAAAAAATCTGATGAAAAATGGTATCGAGAAATCTGGTAATGAAATTCTTACTTCTGGAATTACCGGACAACAGATGGACGCTTCAATCTTTATGGGTCCAACCTATTACCAACGTCTTAAGCATATGGTGGAAGATAAAGTCCATTCCAGGGCAAAGGGACCACGCGTTCTACTAACAAGACAGCCGCCTGAAGGTAGGTCTCGTGATGGTGGTCTACGATTTGGTGAGATGGAACGTGATTGTATGATTGCGCACGGAACTATGCAGTTCCTTAAAGAAAGGACGATGGATGTTTCTGATAACTATAAAACATTTATCTGTAATAAATGTAATCTAATTGCACCAGTAAATTATGGTGATAATATTTCTAAATGTGTAAAATGTCAAAATTATATAGATTTCTCTGAAATCAGAGTCCCCTATGCTTGTAAACTAATGTTCCAGGAACTTGAAAGTATGGCCTTATATCCAAGAATTAATGTAGAATAAGTATATATTGTATAGTTAGGATATTATACATTTATTATTTTTTATAAAGTTTACGTATAGGCAAGTCCGCACTGACCACCTATAATTCGTAAAATATTATAATTTATCGCATATATATTATCAGTATTTTGTAGATTAGAACTGACTACTAATTTTGCTGTATCTATTTTTGAAAAATTACATGTCCCTGATGGCTGGTATTCTTCTGGGTTTAGAGAAAATGAAAAACAATTTATTTTTTTTGTCATTCTCGAAGTATATGCGGCGGATCTTAAAATTAAATTCATCGTATTTATTGCTATTCTTGAATTAGCACCTCCATTTATAGTTTCAGAAAGTAGTGGTTTATTAAATTGTAAAGCTATATGGGTTCCAGCAGTTGCGTCTTCTCCTACAAAATGTCCGCTATCTGCCACTGCACCACCCGCTACAGAACTACCAAAGGATGTTTGTACTAGTGTTACAGTTGTTAATATAGTTGAAAATTCTGTATCACTTCCTGAAACTGAATTTTCTCCTGAAACATTTATTTCTACCAAATCACCTACCTGTATAAGGTCTTCTGTGTTCATTTCTGTAAACATAAAAAAATAGGTTACTCTCTGTGTATCCTGTGTATCTACCACAGGCACGAATACAGTTGTATTATCTATATTTGTTATTTCATTAGCAGTTAGAATTGTGAACTGTGCTTCAGTTATGAATGTAGTATTCCCGGCAGCGGCGGTTTCATCTATATCTGTTATAGCGTAACCATTAGGGAATACATTATCTGCGGCAAAAGAACTTGTTACTAAGGGTAACTCAATATTTATACCATTTTTTTTTGTGATTCTACTATTAAATTATTATTTGGTATAGTTGTATGATATTGATATGGTTGTCTTAACTGAAAATATTCTTCTTCTTGTAATGCAAACAAGTCATGATTATTAAGAACAATTTTAGCGGAATTATAGACATTTGTCATATTACTTGTCCATATGATTTCTTTAACCGGGTGGTTAAAATTTAGTAGAATAGGGGATTGGTTATTATTCGTAAGTGGTTGTTTCTGTACCTGTTCTATAAGATATTCGTGTGAAATCTTTGCGAATCTTTTACGTTCATCTGTATCCAGATAAATATAATCTACAGTAACCCCTAGATTTGCTTCTACACCGACCTCTGAAGTTATACCCCATGTAAAATTAAGGTTAATATCACTATGTTGTAACGAAATAATAGGAAGTGCAAGCCCTGGATTACGACAGAACCAAAAATGTAAAGGTATCTGAACATTCGGTATAATGTTCATAGAATCTCCTATCATTGTTTTAAGTCCAAATGTTTTTGAATAGGGTGTAGTTAATTCGTTAAAAATATCCATCCATTCTTGTGTATGTGTATCTATAACACTTTTTCCTATTTTTAGTTCTACACTATTAATAATTTTAGAACCACACATAATATTGGGTGTATCGGATGTTACATATATTTTATGTATAAGGTCGCCTAATTTAGTAATATTTACATTACCATATGTATTATTTGTATTGATGGTAGAACTACCATTAATAGTTTGTTCTACTGTTTCTATTGAATAGTTAGTGTATCTACGATATACAACTTTAAAAAAGGTCATTTGTGGATTTCCGGTAAGAAATTAATCTTGTTCACCATAAGAAACCAACTGTATTAATGCCCCCATTATATTTATTATATAAATATAAATTATTTTTAATATTAATATTAAAAATAAATGAATTAAATCTAAAAGAAAAAAGGAAAAAACTAAATAAATATTTAGTTGGAGTAAGCAAGACCACCCATACCACTCATAATACGGAGAACATTGTAGTTCACAGCGTAAATACGGTCATTCTCAGCGGCGCTAAGAGCGGAAGTGGTTTCAAGAGTAGCGGTATCAATGCGGGAGAAGTTGCAGGTGCCAGAAGGCTGGTGCTCCTCAGGCTTAAGTGCGAAAGAATAGCAGTTAATCTTCTTAGTCATTTGCGACGTTAGTGCCTCACCTGCATCTGCGGTACCTTTAAGAATCTCAATACGTGAGATACCCATAGCGGTTTCACCCGCATCTGTGTCATCAGTAATTAGTGGTTTAGATAATTTAAATGCAGACATTTTGTCAGTATCTCCCTGGATTTTGCCTAACACGTCGTTGTTGTCGACGTCGGTGTCCAGCAGTACATCGGTTACTGTTGCAACAACAGTTCCATTACCATGGTCGCCACTGGTTACTACTCTCACTAAATCTCCAACAGAAATTGTCACATTAGCATCAAGTTGGGCGTGCCGGAATATATAAGTTAACTGGGACGTGTCTGTGCGCGTCGTGTCCGTAATATTGCCAAATGTACTGTCGGCCGCGATTTCCCCAACGAGTGTTTGGACAGCGACCACATTAGCGGCCGGCTCAATCTCTCCGCCGCCGTTGGTGGAGAGCATTGTGCCCATTGCGGTACCAAGAGCAGCTGTCGTCGACGAGCGAACAGAAGCGGCAGCAGCAACAGAAAGGTTCTGGTTAGGAATGGCGGTGTGGTAGTCAAATGGCTGACGGAGCTGGAAGTATTCTTCCGACTGGAGGGCAAAGCGATCATGTCCATTAAGAACAAGTTTAGCGCCACCGTAAGCAGCAGCACTGGCCCAGATAAGCTCTTTCACTGGGTGGTTAAAGTTAAGTCGGTTGGTCTGTGAACTACGGGCAGTGTGCACCTGAACCTGTTCAATGAGGTATTCGTGCGAAACCTGGGCGAAACGGCGGCGTTCATCAGTGTCAAGGTAGATGTAGTCAGCCCAAACATTAACGCTCGCAAGAGCACCAACATCAGCAAACGTTCCCCAAGTAAGCTTAATCTTAACTTCGTGGTACTGAAGAGCAATAAGAGGGAGGGCAAGACCAGGGTTACGGCAGAACCAAAACTGGAGAGGCACCTGAACCATACCACTATCAGTCACAGCAGTACTAGTTCTACCAACATCACCAACCATATTCTTCAAACCAGTAGCCTTGGAACGGGGAGTAGTAAGTTCGTTAACAATATTCATCCACTCTTGCGACTGGCGGTCAATCATCTGACCACCGATTTCAAGCTCGGCCTGATTGACCATCTCCGAACCACTGGTAATACCCTCAGTGTTCGAAGTGACATAAACCTTGTGGACAAGATCACCATTTCTGGAGATAGTCACGGTACCAGAGCTATTGCTAGACGTCGAGATAGCATTAGAACCATTAATAGTCTGCTGAATAGTCTCCATCGAGAAGTTAGTGTGTCTGCGGTAGACAACCTTGAAAAAAGTAATTTGCGGGTTACCTGTAAGGTAAACGTCCTGTGCGCCATAAGCTACGAGTTGCATTAATCCTCCACCCATTTTTGTATACTATATACTAAGAAAATAATTCTAGAGAATTAATTTAATTAAAACAAAATAATAAATATAATCTTATATATATTTTACAAATATTACCAACACCACAAGTAAATATGATTCGTTAATCTTTTGTCATTATCGATTATATATTTATCTACACGATTCGTTATATCTAATTTTACTTTATCTACATATTCAGATATTAGATCAAAATTATATTGGTCCATAGTTAAATTAGTTATAATAAATATTTGTTTTATACTTAAATGTTATTAAATATTCATAAAAAAATAAAAAGTAAATTAATTTAAGCAGCACGTTTCAAAAATTTGACCCGTAACTAAATATGGGTCACACGAAGAAGAAGGTCGTCTGTCTTCAATATAACCATACTGATTTTTAAAGGTTTCATTAGGTATTCTTATAGATACGTTCCTATTACCAACGCCATATGTAAATGTATTCATATCAGATGTTTCGTGTTTTCCAGTTAGTCTTTCACTATTATCATTTCCATATATTTCTATATGTTTCTTGTGATTTAATTTTAATTTTTCTATATATTCTAAAATGATTTCATAGTTATTGTGTTTCATAGTTTCTGTTGTGCTAAAATTAACATGACACCCACTACCATTCCAATCACCCTTTACTGGTTTTGAACCAAATTCTATTAATACTTTATGATTTTCACCTAATCTATTTAGAACATATCTAGTTAACATTAAATAATCTGCTGCTAAAATACCATCGGCACAAACCTGCAACTCCATCTGGCCTGGACAAACTTCCATATTATATCCAGTTAGTGGAACACCCATTTCTAATAATATTTCTAAAGCTTCATCTAAAAAATTCCTTTTAAAACATCTATCATAACCAACAGAGCAATAATATTTACCTTGTTCTTCTGGAAGACCTACTTCTGGAAATCCAATAGGTTTGTTTGTTTCTGGATTAATAAGGAAGAACTCCTGTTCTATACCAAATTTTGGTTTTAATTCTAGATTTTTGTTAAAAATATTTAGTGCATCTCTTCGTGTATCTATAGGGTCTCCATTATTTGTTATTGTTTCACATAGAACAAATGAGGCATTTGTTTCCCCAAAAAAAGGATTTTTTGTAAGTAAAATAGGTTTTAAAATTATTTCAGAATCTTTGCTTTCTGATTGATATGTGCTTGAACCATCATAATTCCATAATGGGACATCATCTATACTTTTAATTAGTTTATCGGTAACCTTTACTTTAGATCTGAAATTTCCGATACCGTCTAACCATATATATTCAATAATCATTAGATTTGTAATAAAATAATACTTAAGTTAAATTTATTAATAATTAAAAAAAATTGATTAAAAATATATTTACAATATTTATTACAAAATGAAGGCTATTAGTTTGTTTTCAGGAATGGGTGGGGATTCGCTTGGTATAAGGAATGCTGGTTTAAATTTAGTAGCTTACTCTGAATGGATAAAAGAATTTCAGAACACACACGACCTAAATTTTAAAGATTGTGAATTGCTTGGAGATGGGAACATTATTAAAACCGAGGATGAAGCCTTTTTAAAATACAAAGGTGAAGTAGATTTAATCTTTGCTGGATTTCCCTGTCAAGGGTTTAGTAATGGTGGGAAAAAACTTCCAGATGATCCAAGGAATACCCTATTTAGAGAATTCCATCGTGCAGCTAAACTAATCGAACCAAAATATATTATTGGAGAAAATGTAAAAGGATTGCTAACTAAATCTATTATTACAACTGAAACAATAGATGATTTTTACAATAGTTTTGATACTGACTTTTCTATAGAATCAGAGTTCCCACTTTTATACAACTATAATAATACAACAACTACAGACGAAGAAATTATGCCTGATATAAAGGAATTTATATCTATTATGGATGATAAAACATATGATATTAATAGGTTGATGTCTTTGTGGGGAAAGTTTAAAACCAGACAAAATAAAGAAAATACTAAATATAAAAAAACAGTAAACAATATTAAAAAACTTTCTTCAAAAACAAAACTGAAAGCTACTAAAAGCAAAATTCATATTATCTATGATATTATTATTAGTATATTTAATAAAATACTAATTGGATATATTGATGTTATTAAAAAGGAATTCAGTAATATTGGATATAATGTGTACTGTAAAGTAATGAAATGTAGTCTTCAAGGTATTCCACAAAATAGAGAAAGACTTATCATTGTTGGTATTAAAAAATCTATAAAGAAGAAGTATGAGTTTCCACCAGAAAAAGAAAATAATACCAATCTAAAGGGTATTATCGAATTCACAATGGAAGGAAGTATAAAAATGGAAAAGGAAGATTTCGATTTTGATACTATACCTAAAGAGTGTATAATAACAGATATGACCAATGACGAAACTGAACAAGTTCCACATCCTAATCTTAAACTTTTAGCAAAAGCAAAGGATTTCGTATATAAAACAAAAAAGGAGAAAGAAGAAGAAGAAAACACAAAAAAAAACTGTAAAGGTGTTACATTCGACAGGCGTATTCACTTTGGTAAAAGAGTATCAGTTGGTGGAGAAATAATAGATATAAGAAAACCGATTAATACAATTATTTGTTCATATTCTCGCTGTCCTAGATTCTTTATTCCACTTAGAAACAAAAATGGATATTATCTTAGGTGTCTAACTCCTACAGAATTGAAACAAATTCAGGGGTTTCCAAAAGATTACCAAATTAGTGGTGATAAAAATAAACAAATAGTTCAAATAGGTAATGCTGTGCCACCGCCTCTAATTACTCAGGTTATTAAGTCTATTATCTAATATCCATTCTGATATTTGTGTATCCTGTTCCCTTGCCAAATCTAAGAATAGTTTCGAATGTATTCAAAACGCCGGTCTCATCTTTAGTTGTGAATATAAATTGAGCATCTAATGTTCCTATTTTTTTTTCGACATTAATAATTTTAGGGGAGCCAATATGGTTAAACCATTTAAACTTTAGATTCGGAGCCATTCCAATCGTCTGCAACCAACAATCCTTTTGAATCATCAAACTATCCAGTTTGAGTTGTACTTCATTTATTAGTGTGATTTTATCTTCTTCAGAAAACTCTAGAAGTGACACAACATCCTTTCTGTAATCGTATGGAGATTTCTTTTTTCCATTCATGCTACTTTTTGTCCCATATTTTTTCCTATATTTTTTCTTTAGTTCTTTTCCATAGTCTGTTTTTGGATCACCAGCCCTAAAGGCATCTTTTTCCCAAATTTCATACTCTGGAATTTCTGAAGTCATATTAAGGTCTTCCCTAATGCTATTGTTACAAACTACTTTGTCATACCATAATCTAGAAAATACTTTACACATTGTTATTTGGTTTCCTGGTATATTTGCACGCTGAATGGATTGTTCCCAAGGAGAACCACTATCTTTACTAAGTTTAGTAGATTTGCTATTCCCCTTTTCTTCGCAGCTCATTGTAGTCCCGTCATCCATAGTAAATCGCATATCATAATGGTCCTTGTTATTCCCAAGATGTTCCACATTTGTGATACGTTTTCCGAATTGGGTGTAAAAAGTTTCCTTTAGTTCCTTTCCGAATTCGGTGTTATTATTAAAACTATCCGTAATAAACTGGACCCGCTCATGTTCGATGTCCTTTGGTGATTTTGTTTTTGTATTTTCTTTTACCCATGTAATAAGGGCTTCTTTGAAATTTGTTTTGTTTTTATTTTGGGTGATCCAGGTAATGAATTGAATGTTTTGTTTCTTGGAAAAGAATTTAGAAGCCTCCATTGTAATATGTGTGTATTGTTTAATCTTAATATCAATTTTATTGTTATTTCTTTTTTGTATGTTGCGTTGTTTGTTTTGTTACTTGGTTATTGTTTGTTGCTTAGTTACTTGTTATTTATAGTAACAATAAATATACATATATCAATTTTTTTGTATACATACAAATTAATGTTTTGTAGAAAAATATTAAACAATCAAAGTAATTTACTTAAATAGATTTATTATAATAGTTTCTAGATTAAAGTAATGTTACTGATTATATTGTTAAATTTATTTAGATTTGGTTATTCATCTGAAATTCAAGTAAAAAAATTAGTTTTTGAAAATTATACAAGGGATATATTACCGAATACTACGGTTAATATAAAATTAGGAATTGCTATTCGTTCGCTAAATAATATTAATCAGGTAGATGGGACTATAACATCAAATATATGGCTTAGGCATTGGTGGAATGATAAAAATATAAAATGGAATAAATCTATATGGAATGTTTCTAAAATTACTGCATACACTGAACCAGAACTAGAAAGATCTATATGGACGCCTGATATATTTATTTATAACACCGCCGAAAAACCTATGGATGAATTACTAAAAACGAATGCTATAATTTATAGTAATGGTGATATAATCTGGTCTAGACCTGGTATGATAAAAACCAGTTGTGTTTTCGATTTGGAAAATTTCCCATTTGACACTCAAATTTGTTCTTATAAGTTTGGAAGTTGGAGTTATGATACATCACAAATAAATTTATCAAATGCTGATTTCCCTATAGATTTAACTAATTATCAGTCAAATCAAGAATGGACTATAGTAAAAACGGAACATTATATAGAAGAAAAAGTTTATGAATGTTGTGTTGAAACCTTTCAGTCTTCATTTTATAAAATTACATTAAAACGAAAATATGGATATTATGTTTTAAATATAATTCTTCCAACATTTGCTACTTCAACTCTTATGATTATATGTCTACTTATACCGTGGGATTCTGGAGAACGTATATCATATGCTGTTACGGTAATGCTTTCTATAATAGTTTTCCTTCTGATACTATCAGAAAATCTACCGAAAACTGATACTAAACCACTATTATCTAAAATGTTAATAGGATTAGTATTTTTCGCATTATTTATCGTTTATTCAACTGTATTTATAGGGGTTATGCATGATTATACTAACAAAAATAGCAAAATAGCTAAATATATTATTTCACTTTTAGATAAATACAATCTATCATGTAAAATAAAAAGAAAAGGAAACAATGAAGCTGATTCTATAGATTCTATAGAATCTAATCAGTCTGAAGAAGAATTACATAAAAAGGATTGTGATAATTTAGCTATTATAGTAGAACGAATTTGTACTTCCTTTTTCTTTATTATTTTTGTCATTTATTGTGCTATAATATTTTCATTAAGACCCTAAAGATTTACGAATCTTGTTTTTGTATTGAAATAGTGTATTGTAAGATTCCTTTGTAGTATACTTTTTCTAAGGTCAGTCGGATACCTTGTCATTTTTACTGTTTGTTCAAGCATTTTCAAAGCAACTATTTCCTTCCGTATCTTATAAACCTTCGTTCCGCCAATAATATATTTGATTTGGTATGGGTACTTGTTCCTAGAGGGTTCCATCTTGCGTCATTAATATTTTAACAAGGTTTTTTTTTAATTCAATTTTTTTTATGTAAAATATAGTTTATTTTTTATTAATTTTACCTAAAATACTATTTAATTTTAGTTTCTCTTTGTTTAATCTAAATTCTTCTTCGCGTAATCTTTTTAGTGTTTCCATATTTTTTTCAAAAACAGATTCCTTTAGTGTAACATCCTTTACATTTATTTTCTTCTCTTTCTCAAGTAACATCTTTAATTTTTTGTTAATATTATTTACTCTATCTGTTATACTAAATACAATCGTTTTACTTCTATTACTTAGAATATTTTTAAATTTCTCAAACCGATCTATTTCAGACGATACTAATTTATATTCTAAAGCCAGATCTTTATCATTATAGTAAGTATTTCTACAAACACCCTTTTTTATATTACCATACCATTTACACGGTTTACTACATCCATAAAAGGATTTATCCATACATGTTTTCTCCAATCTAATTGCACTTGGTACACACATACCATTACCCAAATTTGATTCCCATCTACATGGAGCACTACAACTATTCTTATCGTTAGTTAAACAATCTATAGTCTGTGTATTATTAGAAATCAATCTCAATTGTTTATCCTTTTTACACTTATTATTATTATTATTATTATTATTATTATTATTATTATTATTATTATTATTATTATTATTATTATTATTATTATTATTGTTATTGTTATTGTTATTGTTATTGTTATTGTTATTGTTATTGTTATTGTTATTGTTATTGTTATTGTTATTGTTATTGTTATTGTTATTGTTATTGTTATTATTATTATTGTTATTGTTATTGTTATTATTGTTGTTATTATTGTTATTGTTGTTGTTGTTGTTGTTAAAATGATTTTCGTCATAATAGCTTACCTGCAAGTATAAATCTAGTTCTTTTTGTTCGTCCTTTGTAAGTTTTCTTCTAAGAACATTTAATAGTTTTTTTCTAAATGAGTTGGGTGTTTTTTTCTTAGAAGCTTTATTTAATTTACTTACTAATCCCTTTCTTTTACTAGACTTAATTTTTTTAGATGTAAGTATAAGTCGTTCCACCATTTTCCGTTGTTTGTCTGAGAATTGTGGAATAAATTTTTTGACTCTACGTTCCTTTTCTCTTTCCCTTTCCTTTTTTTCTAATGATTTAAACTGTAAATTCTTAAGTTTTTGGGTAGTTTTTTTAAGAATTTTATTTGTTTTTACTTTATTTTTAAATGTTTTATTAAAACGAGCATTTATACTTTTGGAATAGCTATTAATCGATGTAGGGGGTTTTAACGGTTTAAATGACTGCCCGAAAGAAGATTGCTGAGGTCTAAACCTATTCTGATAATTATATAATCCTTGATACATATACTATAAAGTTATAAAAAAATATATACTATCCTATATTTATAACTATTTATTTATATATGATAGAGGACTTCTTAATGTAAATAATTTCGTCTAACTTTTTTTGTGAGGTCGTGTCCTTTTTAATTGTATCTATATTGTTATGGATTACATTATTGATAAAATGATAAGAATCATATATTTGTCTTGTGGTGTTTGCACCGGTGATAATAATACTTCCACTTTGGAACGCAGACACAGTAACTTTCTTACATTCCATTTCACCGCATCCACTACCTTTTCCTAAACAATAACCATCACAATAACATGCTCCCCTGTGTTTATATTTAATCTCTAACTTAATATTATTTTCTTTAATATTGTTATCGATTCTATTGATAATAGCGGCAATATCTGTATTCTCAAACAAACTAGAGGTTTTTACATCAACCGAAAGATACTCATGATCTGTATTCAAAGCAATATCATTATGACCTACGTCAAGTTTTATTATATTCGATATCATTTTAGCTATATCCATTTTATACTGTACACAATTAAGGTCATTAAATAGTTTCTCTTGAATATCGGCACTTAACATATTAAAATTTATTGATAGATAATTAAATCTAAAACTATATCCAGTTGCGAACGTGATTTTATCCATATACTTACTGTTCCAATAATATTTACTATTTACACCAGGATAGATACATGGTTCATATGAAGAATAAATACCATGTTCATTAACGAGAATTTGGTGTAGTTCAGAACGCTTTATCTCAAAATCTAATTTAAAATCACTGTTAATAAGAACTATTTTGAAAAACATAATTTCTGGTTCAGGAGCACTAAACACAGATGTATCCTTAGACAAAAGGTATCGGAATAGGATATTAATAGAATTTTGTCCGATTTCTATATCTTTAATACCAGTCATAGAAATAGACCCATTATTAAACAGTTTAATATTGTTAGTAACACCATTACAACAAACTTCTATAGTAATCTGATTAAAGAAAACCTTCTTGTTTTTCTTTTTTTTCTCAGAAATATGTTTTTGCGATGTACCTTTGTTTGGTTGATTACCGTATTCTATATATTTAAAATGGTCATTTATTTCAAGTGATTCATAGACCTTCCCTATGTCTACAAGACAATTAATTTTACTTGTAGCTGTAATTGTAGATATTCTGAGGTTAGGTGGCAATTCCATCCCCTCCATTGTTATTATATTTATTATCATCTTTAAATGATATTTCAATTTTATTTAAAAAGGATATTTTTATTACATATAACCTTATGAATTCTTATGATATATTAGGAGTAAAAGAGGATGATAGTATAGAACATATTACTAAAAGATATAAAGAACTCGCAAAAAAATTCCATCCTGATAGAAATCCTTTAAATGCGGAAGAATCAACCGAAAAATTTAAGGAGATAAATGTTGCATTTATTTATATTAAAAAAAATCATAATAAATTTAGTAGATTTAATAATAATGATAATAACGATGATTTTAGGGAATTTACAGAATCATTTATAAATAAAGGAGAGTTTTTAAATAATATTTTTAAAAAGGCTAAAAATATTGATATTAATGAATTGTTTGACACAATGTATTCAAATATTAAAAAAATTAGATTCTATTATGATAATATATTTAGTGAAGTTGTAACAGACAATATTAATATTAATGTAAATGTTGAGTTGGAAGATATTTATAATAGTGAAGAAAAACTTATAAATTTGGTTAGGAAAAGGAAATGTCTTAAATGTTTCTCTAATAAAGGAACATTTTGTAATATTTGTAATAATAAAATTTATTTCGATCAGGAAAAATGTTTTGTATTTAATTGTAGTGAAAAAATTGTAGCATTCTCTGGTGAATCTAATGAAGTAAAACACAAAAGACCCGGTGATATTATTGTACGTATTATTTCAAAACCACATAAATACTTCCATATATTTGATAATTACGATATTTTGTATTATATTGTTAGTGATGATAAAAATGATATCAAGCATGAATTTGAGTTTCTGGATAAAAATAAATATACATTTGAATGCAACTATCCATTTAATGAGTCATATACAATTGAACATAAAGGATTATATATACCATACTCAGAGAAAAGAGGTAATCTTATTATAAAAATTATTCAAACCAAGACAGAAAATAATAGTAATTTTAAATTATATTTAAATACTACAAATAAACTATAACTAATGAGTTGGTTAGTAATCGGTTCTTGTGCCAGAGAACTTGCTATTATAAAAAAACTAAAAAAGGATGACCCTAAAGTAAAACTGTATTGTGTTGGGAATAATAAAAACCCAGAAATTTTATCTATCGTGGAAAAATTTTCGGTTATTTCCAATCTCGATAATTTACTAAAATTTTGTAAATTATATAAGATAAAATATACTGTAATTGGTCCAGAAAAATACTTGGCTATTGGAATTGTTGATTTACTCGAATCTCATAATATTAAATGTATTGGACCTAGTCAAAAATTAGCTAGAATAGAAACAAATAAATTTTATGCAAGGCAACTTATTGAGAAAAATGGTTCATCTCCGTATAATCCCATTTACAAACATTTTACATCACTTAATACCCATGAACAGATAAAAGATTACTATAAATTTTGTGAAAAACTAGATTTTAAGTATGTTATTAAATCTACTAAATTGTGTTCTGGTAAGGGAGTTAAAGTATCAGGTGTTCATTTCAAAAATGATCTTGAAGGATTTATGTATACTCTTGATTTACTAAATAATAACCACACTGTTCTTATTGAAGAAAAACTTGAAGGAGATGAATTTACATTAATGAGTTACAGTGATGGTACCTATTTTTCTCATATGCCTGTAATAACAGATTTTAAACAACTAGAAAAGGAAAATAGTCCAAATACAGGTAGTATGGGATGTATTTCTTATTCTAATCATCGTGCTCCATTTTTAACAGAATCCGACATTGTGGCCGCTAGGGAAATTAATTGTAAAACAGTCGAATATTTGACCAAAGATAATAAAGAACTCTACAAAGGTATTATTTATGGTAGTTATATAAAGTGTTATAGTGGAGAAATAAAAATAATTGAATTTAATTCTAGATATGGTGACCCAGAATGTATTAATGCACTAGAATTGCTTGAAACTAGTTTATATGATATCTATAAAGGTATTATATATAATAGATTAGTTTATATTACACCTATTTATTCTAATTTGAATATGGTTTCTAAATATCTTGTTCCCAATTTTTATCCAGAAAAGAATGAGAGTATTTATGAAATTGAACCCAATTGGTACAACGCAAATAAATCTAATATTATTCTGTCTTCTGTAAATAAATACGAAAATCTAATTATTTCAACTTCATCAAGAACCCTTGTGTTTTTTGAAAAGGGTAATGATTTAAATCTTATATCTAAAAAAATTAATTCTAAACTAGAACTCACTAATTTTAAATTTAGGAATGATATTGGTCTTGAAGCGGAAGAGGATAATTCATATCTTGGTAGTGGTGTAGATATAGACAAAGCACAAAATATAGTTGAATCTATGTCACCATTTATTAAGAAAACCTTTAATAATAACTGTTTCCATAGTATTGGTGATTATAGTGGTATTATTGGTATACCTAAACAGTATAAAGAACCCGTGTTTATTTCTAGTATTGATGGTGTAGGTAGCAAACCTTCTTTCCTGTCTAAATTGACGAAAGATGTTTATAAAATTGCTGGCGAAGATATTGTTGCACATAGTATTAATGATATTCTTGTAAAGGGAGCTGATCCATTCTATTTTCTAGATTATATTGCTTGTGAAAAATTAGATAAAACACACATCCTAGATGTTATCGAAGGTATGTCCCGCACTTGTACCAGATACAGATGTCCATTGGTTGGTGGAGAAACAGCAGAAATGCCTAATATATACAATAAAAATGAAATAGATATTGCAGGGTGTATAACGGGTATAGCTGAAAGGGAAGATATTATTGATGGTAAAAAAAATATTAAAGTAGACGATCATGTTATCGGGTTGTATTCATACGGATTACATACAAATGGGTTTTCGTTGCTTAGAAAAATATTCAAAGATGTAGAATTGAATAAATCTTTTGTAGACTGGGTAAAACAACCACACAGATGCTATTATGATGAGATAAAACTATTAGATGATATTACTATTAATGGACTTGTTCATATTACTGGCGGTGGTCTTATTGATAATCCACCTAGGGTTTTGTCAGACGATAAGTGTATGAACATTTATAAGGAAAATCTTATTACACAGCATTTTAGTTATATTCAAACTCAGGGAAATATTTCAGATGAAGAGATGTACCGAACACTAAATTGTGGTATTGGGTTTATGATTGTTTTGGATGATGAAAATTACAAAAAGGCAAAATATATATTCCATAAAAATAAAATCGAATACTGTAGGGCTGGTTATATTAGTAAAAGAACAGGAGAAACTGTAAATTTTATATAACTTTATATTAATGATTGAAGGATATGTTAAAAGTATCTTATTGGTAGTATTATCACTGAGTGGAAATTTTTTTGCTGAGATACTTGGATGCAACACACAACAACTTTTATCAAGTAGTATGTTTTTTAAACATCTATTACAGTTAATATCTATTTATATTTCTATGGATATTTATGATTCTAAAATAAAACACCCTATTACTAAACTAAAAAATACATTACTACTTTATTCTATCTTTATAATGTTTAACAAAATGAATATATACTTTACAGCGATTGTTTCTCTATTAATACTCACTATTTTCATTATTAATAACTATATAGAATACTATAAAACAATAAGAAAAGATACTAAGACCTTAGAAAAAATAAATAAAATAATATCGAATGTTTCCCTATTTACTATACTAATTGGGTTTATTATTTATTATTTAGATAAAAAAGGAGAATATACTAAAAATTGGGATATTTACAAGTTTTTATTTGGAATACCTAATTGTAAAGGATTAAAAAATTGAATATATATTTAAAATTATGAACTCACACACACATATAAACACACCATGGCTTACTACGAAACACAGAACCCCTCAGTTATCGAAGAGGCCTTTATGTGTCTTGCTGATAGGATGTGGGATATAGAAGAAAAATATTATTCTAAAATCTACAAATTAGATATTGATACTATACATAATACACCCTCTGCTGAACTAAACCAATCTGCATATAAATCACTACGTCTTATAGAACAAGAAATATCATTTAAGCCTTATAAAATGTGGTGTAGTAGTTGTAAATATGTTATTGTTATAGAAGAAATTGCTATAAGAGCGAAACGAGAACTGTGTTATAATTTATCTTTTGTAAAGTGAAGGATAGACCCTTCTGGCTTCCAGTTCTAATAGTTCTTGTGTATGTTTTTGTTCAAGTAGGCGGCGTTCTTCACTATAATTCTCTTGAATACTAAGATTAGGATATTTTTTTTGTATACTATATGGAGTTGGTGTATTTACAACCGGTCCATGATATCTTACTTGTTTCCTTTGTTTAGGAACATAATATACCTGGGGTGGTGGTTGTGTGAAATTTATATTTATAGTATTTTTACCTCCATTATTTTTTTTACTATGTTGTTTACTGATTTCTTTACGACTATTATAGAGACTATCAAGCATATCATAGTCTTCATAATTTTCTGATTCTCTTATTGAACTAGAACTTCTGTGTTTATCGTAGTTTACGCTAGGTGTATGACTATCTTGTCGAACTTGTTTTCCGTAGTTTATAGGTTTAGGATTCGCATAATTTTCAGGGGTTTTACGATACGGCGGTGGAGGATAATTTCCGTTTGCTGACATACTGTTATAATATTTATTATTATAAATTTTTAAATAATCAATTTATTTATTTATAATTAATTAATTACATTTTGTAGAATTATTTTCTAGCTATATATTATATGGGTGGAGGATTAATGCAATTAGTAGCTTACGGCGCACAGGATGTTTATTTAACCGGTAATCCGCAGATCACTTTCTTCAAGGTTGTCTACCGCAGACACACTAACTTCTCTATGGAATGTATAGAACAGACATGGAGTGGTTCTCATCTTGCTAATGGCAGATGTGTGGCCACTATTTCCCGCAATGGTGATTTAGTTCATAAAATGCACCTTCAAATAGACGTTGGTGCCAACGGGGCTGCGAGAGCAATTTCGGATATTATTGTTGATGCTGAAGTTGAAATTGGTGGTCAGTCGATTGACAAACAGAGTGGTGCTTTTATGCAGGCATGGAATGAACTTACACACACTTGCGGGAGGGGGAATGGGGCGGGCAACGGAACTTTATTCCAGAAAATGTCTGGAATCATGAACTTTTCCGGCCAATCTAGATTTGTTCCACTCAATTTCTGGTTCTGTAAAAACGCTGGATTGGCGCTTCCTCTTATCGCCCTCCAGTATCACGAAGTTAAGGTTTCGGTGAATCATACTTTAACTACTGCTTATGGTGCTGGTAATGTTACCGACAACCGCCTATGGGTCGACTATATCTACCTAGATACCGACGAGCGCAGACGTTTCGCGCAGGTTTCGCACGAATACCTTATTGAGCAGGTCCAGGAGCAGACCCTCCAGACAGGGGCTGGTGATCACGTTTTGCGTTTTAACCACCCTGTTAAGGAACTTATATGGTTTGCTACGGGCCTGTTCCTTAACACTGTCACCGCCACACAACCGGTTGTTGAACATAGTGATCTCGCAGACGCGACATACACGTTAAAGCTTAATGGACATAATAGGTTTAGTGCCAGACCCCACACCTATTTCTCGCGTGTGCAGGTATACCAGCACCACAGTGGTGATGGCGGTGATAATAGTATTTTTAAGGTTGCAAACGACAGGCTAGAGCAAGGTTTCCCAGCCGGGGCGGACACCCAAGAACAAATAGGATTAATCTCTGATAGCATTTGTGTGTATTCTTTTGCTCTTAATCCTGAAGAACACCAGCCATCTGGTACATGTAACTTCTCGAGAATAGACACAGCCGTATTAAACACAAGCGCAGTAGTAGTCGATAATATTGATGATGATGTAGTGCGAGGAACCAATGACGGCGTGAACGATGCCACGCCCCTGGTACCGAGAATTGTAGCGATTAACTACAATGTGTTAAGAATAATGAGTGGTATGGGAGGATTGGCGTATTCTAATTAAATGCTATAAATCGCATTTTTATTTAAATATAAAAGAATAATATTAATAATTATCTATGATGACCGATTTAGAAGTTATAGGAAAACAGATAGATGAAACAAGACATCTACTTTTAGATAATACTAATAAATTAATAGAAAGAGATTCTCATTTAGATGATATAGAAAGACAAACTGCAAATCTTGAACTAAATTCATATCTATTCAAAAAAAATTCTAGAAAACTAAAACATAAAATGATTTGTAACAACTATTTATATATTTTCTTCTTTATTGGTGGTATTACTGCTTTAATTTTTATTATATTACTTATTAATAAATAATTTAAAAACAGTTTTAATATTATTTATAGAATGAATAGAACTCAAACATTTATTGAATCTATGTATACATTTATAGAATATTTAAGAATTTTTATTGGAAGTAGTTTTATTTTTATTTTAAGTAAACTTCCTGTTCCACCAGTTATGATTACTCCAAATAAAGTAAGAAAGGTTTCCTTTTCACCGGACAACGATGATGTAAGTGTTATGAGTTATAATATACATAATGGTCGCGACCAACTTTATAGGAATAGTATAGATAAAATTATTGAAGATATAGAAGGAAATAGAAAATCAATTTTGTGTCTGCAAGAAGTTAGCAAAGAGCTGTTCGTACATATAAAGGATTCGCTTGGTTATAAGTATGGTTATCACGAAGATGATAAATGTGTTCTAAGTGACCATGTTTTGCTGGATAATGATATTTATTATTTTAATAATGTAGGGATATATAAAACTACAAGCTTCCTTATTTCTGGAATTAAAATTGGAGAAGAAGAATTGTATATTTTAAACACGCAGCTGTCTTATGATATTGCACTATATAATCAATTATACGAATTAGAAGAATTACAGCAATATATTAGTAAAAAAGATCTTGGTGATAAAAAATTAATTGTTATAGGAGATTTTAATTGCGCGGATATTAATCTAAAAAATTATCAATTAAATATTACAGATATACTAAAGTTAGATAAAATCAAACTTGATAATACATATCCATCGGTTCTTCCTCTTGTTCCCATCGATAAGTGTTTTACAACAAACATTGATGTTAAAAACTCAAATGTTGTAACAACTACAAATAGCACACATTTTCCGATTTGTATTGAATTGTAATAAAAATGTAATTATTTTTTTATTTATTAATTAATTAATTTTAATTTTAAGGGTCATTAGTATAATGGTTAGTATGGTTGCCTTCCAAGCAATCGGTCAGGGTTCGATTCCCTGGTGACTCAAATTATATTACACGATATAGAATTTATTTTCTTGTAATATATTATAAAAATGTTTAATAGTATGATGAAAAAAGTGAAAAAGAGTGTGAAAAAGGGTGTGAATAAAGTGAGGAAGAGTGTTAAACGTGTTAGGTACGGCAACGGCCGTGGTGGTAGCAGTTGTGGTTCCCACACCAAGAAACCCACCACTGGTACTGGTGGTGCCCACTGTGGTATGAACCACAGCAATAAGAAGAATGGTGGTATGAACCACCACAACAAGAAGAAGGTCAATGGTGGTATGAACCACAGCAATAAGAAGAATGGTGGTATGAACCACCACAACAAGAAGAAGGTCAATGGTGGTATGAACCACAACAATAAGAAGAATGGTGGTATGAACCACCACAACAAGAAGAAGGTCAATGGTGGTATGAGCCACAATAAGGGTAAGAGTCACAAGAAGGGTAAGAGTCTTAAGAAGAAAGGTAAGAAGAGTCTCAAGAATACGGGTGGTATGTATCACAAACCTTCCAAGAAGGGTCTCCACATGTAAGTAATTTATTAATATAGTTTATTTGTTTAATTTTAGTATTTTTAATAATTAAAAATATTAATCTATCAATGTTATCTAAAAAAAAATTTATACAAAAATTTAAAGCAAATGTAACAGCAGTCGTTTTAGGTTATTTAACCCGTAAATATAGTAGAAATATGCCTATTGATGAAAGATGTACGGATTGTGATCATAGAATATGTGGTATAATACATCGTAAAGAAAAGATAGAAGATAATTTTCATTTAATAATATTTAAATCTGATATCAAAGATGAGAATAAAGGTGTAACTAGTTTATCGTTTGAACCGATATCTACAAGTATTTCTATAAATGATAGGCATTACTGTTCACACTGTTCTAAAAAACTGGGTCATTCAAATGAATGTCCTATTTGTCTTGAAACAATTGAAGAAAATATTTCTACAAAATGTAATCATAATTTCTGTTTAAAATGCATAATAAACTGGATACAAATGGATAATAAACAAAACATATTATTCCAAGCCAAATGTCCTATATGTAAATCAGAAATATAGTTATAGATAAATCAATATATTTTTATAAATGGATAAACCCTATTATCCGATATATGTAAAAAAAATAGCTAGACCTGTTTTGTATATTTCTGATTCGTCTGATGATGAGGAAGAGTAATAAATTAATATCTAAAATTAGTTCTCTTATTTTTTTTTGGTTTGAAAATATGGTTATCCTTTATCTTTTTAATTTTCCTAAAACTTTTATATGAATCTATAGTTAGTATAAAACAGTATATATTTTTTATAATAGATAAGTTAATTGAGAATCTACATTCTTCTTTTATTTTATATTTACCTTTACTGTTTTTTATAGTAATCATCTCTAAAATATACTCGTTAGGTTCAAGCATATTCCATTCATCTCTATCTTCCATAAATAGTGCTATTTCATAATTTGAATCTTGTTTTATACTTTCCTGTAAATGTTTTGGTACAATTGTTTCTTCAAAAAAATCCATAATCAATATAGTCTCTTCTAACTCGTCCTCTTCTTCTTCATCAATTTCAACTATACTCTTTCTACAAACTGGACAAGTTTTATTTTCAAGGAGCCAGTATGTAATACATTTGTTATGGAAACAATGTCCACAATCCAATTTGAATCCTTGGTCTACCTTTTCGATACAGATGCTACAATCTGACATGGTTATAATATAAATAATATGTTTAATACTTTATATATTCAATTTTTATGATGGTGCAAGTCCTTTTGATAGATTAATCTGTGTTGTACCCATTTGTTCTGTTGGTAGAATCATATTATCTAAAGAACACCCAGGACCAACCAGAGGCAAACAAATATCTCGTTCTATTTTAAATTCACATAGAATAGGTCCATCTTTATAGTTTACAAATTGGTCAATTGTTTCTACAAGATTACTACGATTATCACAGGAAATAGATTTAATTCCAAAGGAATTCGCGAGTGTGGTATAGCACGGATTATTATTATTAATTGTAGCTGTATTCCTACCTTCAAAATAGAGTTCTTCCCATACTGTAACCATCATCTGTGCACTATTATTCATTATAGCAATTTTTACTGGAAGGTTGTATTCTTTAATAGTTTTAAGATCAGAAAGTGTCATATTAAAACTCGAATCACCATCAATTAAAATTACCATATTGTTAGGATTGGCAATCTGTACACCTATCGCATAAGGAAGACCTACACCCATAACACCAAGAGAACCAGATGAGATTACTTTATTAGGGTATTGTGATTTAATAAATTGGTAAGTTTGCATCTGATGATTCCCTACCCCGGTTGTAAATGTAACCTTCTTATTTTTTGTAGCTGTATTAAATTCATTAATAACATCCTCCATATGTAATTTTTTATCATCCGTTTTAATTACAAATGGATAGGTTTGTTTTAGATTATTTATATTATTAATCCATTCTGTTTTTTTAGTGTATGAAATATGTTGCATTATTTGTTTCAAAAATAATTCACAGTCCATATCAAAATTATAATCAGAGTTTACAACAAAATCTAATTCTGATTCTTCAATATTAACATGAATAATTCCACCTCTACCTTCCTTTGATGCTTTAAATGCTTCAGGTGCATATTCACTGATTTTACCGGTTGTTCTGTCATCAAATCTTGAACCAAGCGCAATAATCAAATCCGCGTCCTGTATCGCATAATTTGCTGCAGCACTACCATGCATACCACACCACCTTAATGATAATGATTGATTCTCATCATAAATACCGCAACCATGAATAGTAGATGTTACAGGAATATTTGATTTATTTACGAATTCTGTTAGATAATTTGAAGCGTTACTACACCCTTTACCAACAATAATAATCGGTTTCTTACTTTTATTTATAACCGATGCTACTTGTTGGATATTATTTGTATAATCTTTAATGGGTTTAACATTTTTTTTATAGTTATTAACATTTATAGCAGGATTATAAGATTGATAAGAAACACATTTAGGAATATCAATATGAACTGGTCCTTTCTTCTTATCGTTAGCAATTCTGAATGCTTCATCTACAACAGATTCCATTTCATTAATATCTGTAATCTGATAAGACCATTTAGTAACATTTTTTGTAAGTTCTACGGCTGGTGCTTCCTGAAATGAATTTAGTCCTTGTGCTTCTTGTGAAACTTGTCCGCTAAAGACAACAAGAGGAGTTGAATCGTTTTTAGCATCAAGAATAGGAGTAATCATATTTGTTATACCAGGACCACTCGTAACCATACAAACGCCAGTTTTATTGGAAGATTTTGCATAACCAGTAGCGGAATGACCTGTATTCTGTTCATGTGTATTAATAAAATAATTTATTTTAGAGTTATATAGACTATCAATAAGTGGCATAACACTACCACCAGAATAGATAAACATATCAGTAACATTATTTTTACGTAATGCTTTATAAATAATACTACCACCAGAGTTTACCAATTGTAGCATTTTGTTAGAAAAACGCATAGTTATATAATAATAATAATTAAAATTTAAATCAATTTTAAGCAAAAACAAACATTCTGCCATCGCATGTCTTACAGTTCCCACTTATCATAGATCGACCACGCTTGTTTAGTTTATGGTTTCTGTTATTTTGTTTCATAACGCAAGACTTTGTTTTCTTACCACTCGCATGAAAGCATCTCATACATAATGCTGCTAGTTTAGGATCTTTCATCCTAACATCAATAGCCACTTTCGATTTATTAGACGCCTTCTTAACCTTAACTTTTTTAGAACCAACTTTAACTTTCTTAGAAAGAAGCTTTCCCTTTTTCATACTCTTTGTTCTCGTACCTTTTTTTGCAACCTTTTTCGACAATCTTTTTGAAACCATATAATAGTATTGAATATTTTAATTATTAAGCATCATTCTATACATTAGAGCAACTGGAATAAGATCCTGTATAACTTTATTATCATTCTCTATACATTTTATTTGTTTATCTATATTATTATTGTTTTGTTTATCTTGAATTGTAAATTCATCATTAAAACATTCTAGTTTATAATTTATATTTTCGATCATATTATTAATTTCAAGCAAACTAAGTTCAGTTGGTTTATCCATATTATCAATCGTTTTAAGATTATTTAACATTTTATCAAATGAACTCTGGAAATTTGAAAATTTTTTTTTCTCTGTTTTATAGAGTTCCATCTATTTATAATTTAGATAATATTAATTTAAATATACCGCAAATGTCTAATAGTATGCTATATAATGAATATATACCTAAAACATTTGATGATAGTATTATTCATAAAAATATTATAAAAAAATTAAAAAATATAAAAGAATTAAGAGAAAATATAATTCTACATGGACCTAATGGTACTGGAAAATATGTACTTGCTCTAATGTTGCTTGAGAATATTTTTGGTAAAGAAATATATACTAAAACCGAAAATGTTATTACAACTGGTAATAAATCATTTATATTATATAGTAGTAACTATCATTATGAATTATATCTCAAGAATTCTTATATTAAATATTCTGAAATTAATACAATCATAGAAACACTTGGTAAGAATAGAAATATTGTTAATAATGGAAAGAATGTAATTCTTATCAAGAATAGTCAATATCTAAATAATGAAAACTTATTTCTTATAAAAAAGTCTATTGAAAAACAAAAATTATATTTTATACTAACAACTAATAAAATAAATTCGTTGTTTATAGGGGTAAATTCAATTTTTATGTGTATTCGAATTCCTTGTATAGATTCCAAAGAATTATTAACACTTGTTAAAGAAACTAAAAAAAAAGAAAAAATAAAAATTTTAGTGAAGGATATCAAGGAAATTATATACAATAATAAATCAAATCTTACGATGATATTATATAATCTAAAAATTTATAGTTTAACTGGTGAATTAAACTATGAAAATATATTGCATACTAAACTAGATAAAATCCTAGAATTAGTTTATAATAGAAAAGATGAAAATATAATACCTATAAGAAAACTCTTATACAATGTATGTACTCACAATATTAGTCGTTATGAAATTTTAAAATATTGTTTTAATGATGCTGTAAAAAAATTAGATACACCACAAAAAAAAATAGACTTACTCAATTTTACTAATGAAATTAATATAAAATTATCACGTAGTTTTAAAACTACTATACATATAGAATACTATTTAATTCATCTTATGAGTATTATAAAATAGTACAGCAATTCTTTTTAATAATTTTCTCTTCTATTTCCAAGTCTGCTCTAATAGTTGTATTTATTTCAGTATCAAAATTTTTGGTTTTTAATATACGGTCTATAATAGCATCAAATGTTTTATCTACATTCTCATTATGTTTTGCTGAACATTCCATTGTAATATAGTCATATTTTTTAGAAATATTTGTTACTTCATGTTTATGAACCATCCTATGTTTTTCAAGATCTGTTTTGGTTCCAACAATAATAATAGGAAGTTCTGATTTATTAAAGAAATTTATTTTATCTATCCATTTTTCTATACTATCATAACTATTTCGGTTTGTTATATCATAAATTATCATCGCTCCATCCAGATTCCTAAAATAAACATTAATCAGATTTGCAAATTTTTCTTGACCTGCCGTATCCCATAAATATATTTTTATATCTCTATTACCCCTTCTAACTGATATATAATGAAAATCAACCCCTAGTGTTGATGAAAATGTAGGATTAAATATGTTATTATGTTTTCTATTCAGTAGTGCTGTTTTTCCAACATTTGTATCACCTACTAAAATAAGTTTTAATTTATTCTCCATATATATTACATATACCAAAAGTTTTTCTGTGATATTTCGTAATTCCGTTTTGTTTAATAGCCTCTATATGTTTTTTTGTACCATAACACATATTGTTTTTCCAGTCATATACATTTAATTCATCATTTTCATCACATAGTTTTTCAATATATTGATCATGATAAACCTTCGCAAGAATACTAGCGGCTGCTACTGGAACAAATTTTGAATCACCTTTAATTACACACGTATGAGGTATACTTGTATTTGTAGTATCTGTATACATTTTAAATTTATCACCATCTACAATAACATGGTCCACCAATACATTTAGTTTATCGAGCGAATTATGCATACATTTATATGTGGCATTAAGAATATTAATTTTATCTATAACTGTATTATCCAATTTAGTTACTGAATAATCAATAGCATATTCTTCAATATAATCCTTTAGCATAAGTCTCTTCCTACTTGATAATTTCTTTGAATCATCTACTATAATATTAGTATCACTTGGGTCTATTTCTTTCGGCCATACCACCGCCGCAGTAAATACCGGTCCAGCAAGACATCCACGCGCTACTTCATCTACCCCTGCCTCGATTTCGTCCTCATAGAAATAAGCTTTCATTTATAATTATATATAGTCATTTCTTTAATTCGTTTCCTTTTTTTTTAGCTTAATAATATAGTATAATCCAAAGTAGGGTGGCATATTATTGTGTGGTTTACCATCACCTACAGATTCAAAATCTACATCAATAGAACCTTGTAAATTATTTTCTGATACAGTAGGTATAAATGAATTACATTTAGTTGATAGTCCTAATTTACTATCAAATAAACATGATTCGTTATAAACAGATTGAACTATGTCAGTTTTTAAAATAGAACAATCTACCCTTTTATTATATACACTTGCGTCAAATGGTTTATTTTCGACAATACTCTTGACTTTACCATCTGTTCCTAATGGTGAACCATATGTATCTACACCTACTGTAAATTCTTTATTATTTGGGCAGATATATGTAGACTTTTTATAATTATCTCTTCTAGGCATCATACAAACATATGGATTTTTCCAAAAATCTATTTTCCGATAATCTTCAACCCATAGACCTCCACCCTCTCTACAACGCGTCATTGCGGTATTTTGATTAAAGTCCTTCTTCCATCCAGCATAACAACAAGGGCCACCGGCCCACTTATCGTACATCTCGGGTCCCCATTTAGGGTTGGTGATGCTTTTAAGTATCTTACTTGGACATCTCCCAGCATCTGGACCGCGGAAATCAATATGAAACCCTGGTGCACATACATTATTTATGTTTGGTAATGTTGTATCATTATAATATTTGTTTCCTGTGTCTAACATATATGGATTAAAGTTATGTGAATGTTTTGGCATATTACTTTCCTTTAATGTTACTGTCTCTTTACCTCCTTTATCTTCTAATTTAAAATTTTCTCCTGAACCTATAACAAATTTATCCCTTAGGTCTGGTGTCCCATTCTCTCCATCACATACCGCCCAACCTTTAGGTATTTTTTTTATATTACCATAATACCATACGACTTGTCCTTCAAACCAATAGTGATTTAATCTATATAACTCTTCTTCTGTTATTTTAAAATCAATACTATTATCTTTGTTTTTATATCTAATTTCATTGGAATATTTATATGGAATTTCCGACATAAAACCTAAATCTTTATCGGTTATACAGTATCCATCTATACAGAGTTCTTTAGTTTTTAACTGTCCGTCTAATTCTAATTTTTCTTTAAGGATAATTGTATTTGTTGTTGTTAGGTATTTCATTTTTAAATAATAGGACAAAGAGGTAAAATATTCGTTCGATAAATATCTTCTAAATAAAAATACTATAATTAGTATTATTACATAAATATACATTATAATAATAAAATATAAAATTAATCACAATTAAGATACACAGGTGGAACTCCGGCCTTTTGTAGTTTGTCAATTAGTTCCGTGCATCTATCTATTTTCGTACTTGTTGGTTTTGTCTTCTGTTTTATAGGTGGTTCTATTGTTACTGGTGGTTTATAGTTTACATTTCTCATTAAAAATATAACTCTATAAAATGAAGGCATATTATCGTGTGGATTACCAACAGCAGTATCATTATTTAAACATGGTGTTCCTTCATATTTGGTTAGATATCTAAAAATCTTATTCGGTGATGGATCCTTTCCTAGTCTGGATATATATAATTTTTGTTTAGGGGTTATTTTAGTAGTTGTTCCTGAGTTACAACATTTACAAGGACCACATTCACCTCCCTTCTCATTATATTTATATTTTAGTCCATCTGCTCTATCAGTTCTTTCACATACTTTTTTGGGAGTTTCATCAAGAGCAAGTAAATTTAGGTCCTCTTTCGACCATTTATGACACTTTAGTTTGGCATCTTCTTCTTTACTTGGTTTATCATAGAATAAATCATGAATATCTTTGTATTTGTTATAACATACTTTATTGTCTAATGTTACTGAAATATTTTCAGTAGATAATTTTTTGTTTCCAGAAGATGTTTTTGCATTAAAAACATTATAGTTAATAGGTTGAGCCTCTGTCGCATCCGTGTTATGACAATTTTTACAGGCATTACCAGTAGGTCCAACATAATAATCATTGTTAGATTTTACGTTTGTTTTAACAAATTCAGGGTATACATTTGTTTCTGTTCCTAGTTTATTTCCATTCTCGTCTTTAATAAGTATTGATTTCATCCACATTTTTGTTTTATCTTTTATATTAATTTCACTTTCCCAGTGACTTGTATCTCTAAAATATATACAGGTATTACTACACACACCAGCAACACCACCAGACCCCGCATTATCTTGTCTAAATGCAACCGATTTAATTTTATCTTTATTTTCATATAAAATATCATAAAATGGAACTGGTTCATAAATATCAGTATCTATAAATTCTATTTCTTTTTCTTTTTTTAGGGATTCTTCTCCTATTCCTTTTTTTGGGGGTTCTTCTTTTATTCTTTTTTTTAGTTTTTCTTCTTCTATACTTTCTTTTGATTGTTTTGATAATTTATTTCTGTATTCAATTCTACCATCACTATCTTTCTTAGTTGCATAAATATTTGAAACACATTCCTGTAGATTATTTCCAGGTATATAATCTTTTCCTAATTTTAGCGGGTTTCCATAACCATCCTTTTTACACATACTTGCAACTCCATCGCCGTATTTGCCTAAATGGTCTCCATGTCTTCCATATCTTATATCTCCTACCTTTTCTGGTTTACTCGTATCTAATTTCTTTGCCGAAGAAGGGAAAGCCATATTATGATTGTGTCTAGGTAATTCAGCTAATGTAAGAGAATGAGTTTTTTCTCCACCTGTATCATCCTGTTTATATTTAGTTCCGGCACCAACAATAAATCTATCCTTTAAATTGGGTGTACCATTTTCTCCATCGCATACATACCAGTTAGGTGGTATTTTAGATAGTTCTCCTGAATAGGCAATAATAGTTCCATCATTCCAGTAATTTTTTAGATTCTGTAAATCCGAAACATCAATACATTCTCCATCCTCATCTGGTAAACACATTTTGGAATTATAATGTAGAGGGAGTGATTTAAATGCAAGAATATCTTCCTTGGTAATCTCTTTTTTACCTATAACCAGTTTATTTCCTTCTTTTATAGTAATTCTATCCTTTGATATGATATGTTTATTATTAATCTCGCCTACTTCTAAATTAAGGGGTGTATTAAAGGTTTTATAGTTTTCTCTAAAACTACCAAATATTAGTAATAAAATAAATATAACTAAAATTGGTATTAATAATTTCATTATTATAATAATAGATAATTTTACATAAATTTAATCAAACAATTGTTTCTTTTACCGACGCCCATTGTTTTTCCAATTCCTCTAATTTATTAACCAAAGATAGGGATGGATCTTTATATTTCGGGTCTGTTTTCATAACATAGTATAAAGAATCGTATGGTGGTAAATTTTCGTGACCTATATTATTTCCTGTATATGATAATTTATTAGAAAAGGTATTTTTATGTTTATGAATATCACCTACCTTATCTTTCGTACTTATTTCTGCTTTAATTCCTAATTTTTCATTTCCATCACCAGAACCTGGATTATTAGAAGGTAACACGTGATAATGTTCGGGTATTTCATCTATAGTTAAATGATGTTTATTGCTACCACCGGTTATTGTTTTTTTCCTACACATTCCATCACTTGGAGTTACTGTAAATAACTTCTTTTCAGAAATATCATCATACCATAATAGACATGTGCCATCCTTTTTAACATTATATCCGGTACAGTGCATCAAATCATTACAATGTTCCTCACAATTATTACTACTTAATTTACCATTATCTTGAATAAATTGGTTAATTAATCCAAATTTATTCCCACATAAACCGCTCCCTATTGTTTTATATTGTTTTCTATAATCTATATCAGAACCTAATATAAATTTATCTCTTAAATCAGGTGTTCCATTTTCACCATCACATATCTGCCATCCATCTGGCAACATACCTAAATCACCATTATAAATTGTTATAGTTCCTGGTGGCCATAGTTGTTTTAGATAACGTAACTTCTTTTTTTTTATACATTCCTGGTCAATACAAATAGAATCTTTTATTTTAATATGAAGTTTATCTAAACGAATAAGGTCGTCTTTAGAAAGACAGGCATCATCTATACATATTTCTTTTGTATCAAAATTGTCACTAATAGAACATTCTTCTGCTTTGATAGTAATGTCTTTGTGAGTGTTTAGATCAACTAGAATTAAACCTGAACCTGTTAATTTCCCAACAAAACCTTCCCTATTATTAATATATACTAATCCGATTAGTATAATAGTAATAAGTAATATGAAAAAACGAAACATTTATAATAAGAGAATATTTTAAATCATATTTTTAATAAATAAAAATTCATGAATAAAATATGGAATAAGATATAACACAGCATTTAGATTTACAAGTGAAATAGTAAATACCAATAAAGCAACTAACTTACTAAATTGTTTAATTAATTTATTTGATACCATTTTTTTATGACTTACATAAAGTCTAACCAGTAGAAATAATGCAATAAACCATGACGCATCATGACCAAATTGACATATCATACTTTTTTTAGTTTTGGCATTATAAATAGGGTGGAACATATATCTATATTTAAAGTAAGATAAAGGGTGTGCTATACTATAGGTGGTTTTAAAATAATTTAAAATGTATACAACATAAACAGCTAATACTACCGACAAACAATAACTCATACTATTTACGATTATATTTTTTTTTATTCGTCTTTTTCTTTAATTTAGTAATCCTTTTCTTCGTTTTCTTCTTTGTTTTTTTTAGATGAAGTACTAATGAATCATAACCACCAATAAAATCCCGTTTTTTTGGAGTTTCTTTTATAATTCTTGGAACTGTATAAAAATCACTTGGTATATCTTTTATATATTGTTTATAAAAATCTGAATCAGAATCATAAAACTTATAGTTTATATTTTTTTTATCAAGTAACATAATTGAATTTTTACAGTACCAGCAATGGTCTTTCCCGAAAATAAGATACATATAGGTTTACTATATTATAATCCAAACTTACTAAAAAACCCATCAATGTAATAGCATATACCTTTATAAACCTGTTTAATTTGTTCTTTTACCACTTCTGGTTGTTTTGTAAACATATTATAGGTTTCATTTTCTTTTAATAACCATTCTTTTTCTTCTAAACTATTTTTAATTAATTTTAATTCTTCATCATCGTATACATTATTTTTAGGAATAAATGTAGATTCTGAAATAAATTCTGGATTCTGGTTGTTATTTAGTTTATATTTTTGAATGTTAGGGTCTGGTCTTCTATATCTACCAGGGATACGACTAAAACTACCATCTTGTGTTATATCCTGAACGAAGTTTTCCTGTTGTTTTATATTAAACATATCCAAAAAAGTTTTAATTTCATCATTCCGTATATAGGATATAATATAAATACACACACAACTATATATTATATTAGAAATACAGAACCCATATAAATTTAGTATCATTAACATTATAAAACAGAGTTTGCACATATTTTTTACCATTTTACTAATTTCTGAATCCTTTTTATTTATTGTTAATAACTTATCTGCTAACAAGTATAAAAGATATAGAGTTATAAAATAGATCATTATAATACTATATTATAAATTATTATAATAAATATTTATAAAAAAAAATCATATTTATATAATGGATGATATTTGGAATACACATACATTACTTGTAAATAAAAATCTGATTAAAGAAAACAAAAAGAAAGCTTTAAAAGAAAATGGTACTGTAATAAAAAAACTTAAACCAAGTAATAATTATAAATTTGATGAACACCATGAGACTTTTACACACAATAAAGTTACTAAAAAAATATCAGATTTAATAAGAGAAGGTCGCTGTAACAAAGGGATGAAACAGAAAGATCTGGCTGGAAAATTAAATATACCTACAAAAACAATTGTTCTATACGAAAATGGTTCTATTATACCTGATAATAATCTTATGGGTAAAATAGAACGTGTATTAAATATCAAAATCCGTGGTAAGTTTTAAAAAAAAAAATAGTTATATAAATGTATGGGAATAAATGGACTAAATTTATTTTTGAAAAACCATATCCCTGAAATAACAAACAAAACTGATTTATCTGAACTACGATATAAACGTGTAGGTATAGATACAAGTATTTATCTATATAAATATAAATATAATGATAATAATTTAATTGAATTATTTTTGAAACAAATATATCGTCTAAAACTTAATGGAATAATTCCTATATATATCTTTGATGGTATTCCTCCTATTGAAAAAAAAAATATAATATTAATGCGAAAAAAAAAAAGAGAAGGACAATTTTTAATGATAAAAAATTTAGAATTACAAAGAACTAAATGCAGAAATTTATTTGATACTATTCATATTAATACACAAATTGAAAATATTAAAAAAAAAATAGTAAAAATTAATAATGAAGATATTATTAAATTGAAGGAACTATTAAAACTATGTGGTGTAGATTATATACAATCTGAAACTGAATCGGATTTACTATTTAACACTCTTATTAAATATAGATATATTGACCTTGTTTTATCTGAAGATAATGATATTATTGTTAATAGTGACACTAAACTTATTAAATTTTTTAATGTTTATTCTAATAAAGTTATCATTTATGATAGAGAATTTATAATTAATCGACTTAAATTAAGTAGTTTGAAGTGGATACATTTCTGTATATTTATGGGTTGTGATTATTTTAAAAAAATACCATATCCATCTGATAGTATTTATAGAATGGTAAAAAAAAATGAAATAAACTATTTAATTAATAATAGACTTAAATTTGATTCTTATCAAAAAAAATCTTTTAAAAGAGCTGAAGAATTATTCCTTTTAGTACCAGAAATTATTAATGAAGTTATTTCCAGTAAATTTGAAGAAAAATTACTAATTAAATTTATTAAACAAAACACCCATTTGAATAGGACAACTATTGATAATATGATTTCTGTTATTACCTAATTTACTTTTTTATCCATGATGTATACGTTTTTTCATTCTTTGTTAAAGGTTTGTTATCTACACTTAGGTATATACCCCCTTTATGTGATTCGGTTACTCCTTTACAAAGTTTCGAAGTAGAACAAACATCTAATGCTTGTTTAACTGTATTATATTTTTTTCCAACTTGTTGTGGGAGTGTTGGATTTGCATTTTCTTCTTTATTTCGTTTCTTTACAGGAACTTTTAAAATTAAGTCTGTTTTTTTTCTACCAGGTAATGCACCATCAATTTTTTCCCATTTGCTATAATCGATTTCATCTATATCATGATCAACACAGATATCATAATCTATTTTAGGTTTTGTTCCTAACTTTTTATTTGTTTTAATTGGACAAACTAACCTATTTTTAGAACTATTTTGTTTAACTTTTTCGTTTGGTTTGCGAACTATACATTTGTTAAATATTTTCTCTTTACCTGTATTAGACCTATTTTTAAATGGAAATATACATTTATTACCAGTTTTAGTCATTGTTTTATTTTCTGGGAAAGGATAGAACCCAACCGTTTTTATCTGACCTTTTTTAACATTTAGATTTTCATTATTTATATCCTTATCATAAACACTTGTTGCACATATTAGACCTTTATCGGTTTCTTTATATTTATCATAACTAGTTCCATCTGTATCAATATATGGGAAACAACAATAACCTGGTTTTGTTGGTATACCATCTATATTTTTATGTTTCTTTCCCATAGTGTCTACATCAGATCCAAATATATCACTGTTACATTTCCCATCATAACAGAAACCATATTTGGTCATCACATTATTATTATCTACTTCGGTCGCACATATATATCCATTATCTTTATCCTTATGTAATATACACTGTGTGTTTAGAAAACTATTACCCTTTACTCTGAATGGGAAAATACATTTACCTTCCTTTATATTTTTATCTTTTATTTCTTCGCCCTTAATATTTTTGATCTTTCCTACTTTATCTTCAAATTCATCATTCTGGTTTTTAGCAGCCTGTATTTCTTCATCCGAAAGGGTATATTTAATGTCTTCTATTTTAGTTAATGGTTTTTTTATCAAATCAAGGTCTATTAACTTAGAGTTACCTAATGTAATCGGCCACATATTTAATGTTGTGTTTTGTGAAAGATACATATTTTTTATATCAAAAATAGAGTTTACATATTTCAAATATTTGACTCCTTCCACTAATACATTAGTACCATTTTCATTATATAAATATTTACCCATTAGTATTTCTTCTCTTTCTAATAATGAAAATAAGATTTCTTCTGTTAATTTAGAGATATATCTTCTTTTTAATCCAGATTTTAATACTAAATTACATTTTGGGAAGTTAATTTCTATTTTTTTTTCATTTATTTCTATTTCCCCCTTTTTATTAGGGGAAGGAGTTGCCTGTTTTGTTGCTCCACATTTTTTTGTTTTGTTATTTAATCTATTATTATTTTTAACGGTTTTTATTGAACTTTTACTTATAGTTATATTATTAACTATAAAGGTTATAACTTTGAATAGTTCCTTTCTTTTTTTATTAATATCTAATTGAGTAATAATATTATAAATATCATCTCTTATTGTATCTATTTTTTTGTTTTTTTCTGAGAAAAATAATTTTAATTCACTTTTTAGGTTATTATACATTTCATCATCGGATTTATAGGATGACATAAATTTGGTTGAATTATTTTCATCTGAATTATTTGCATCAAGTTCAAATTCATAATTGAATTCTATAAAACGTAATTTATGTACGTCTTTATTATATTCTACTCTTTCTAATGGATGGAAACTTCCATCTGTTAATCCTATGGCGAAAATTATATTATCTTTTACAATTAATGAATTAGCCTCGTCACCAAGTAGTTTTATAAGTTTTCCATATTTTATAAGTTTCAATTCTGATATCTTTTTTTTATAAATACCTTCGGTTTTATCTATACCATATGCTCTGGTAAACACGATTCTATCATTTTCTAACATAACCCCAATACCCTTGAAATTTTCATCAATTATATGATGTTTAATTTTGTCTTTTATAGATGAAACTGGTTTAAATTTTTTATAATTAATTTTGTCATAAACGGTTTTGTATAATGAATCGTCTAATTTCCAATCACAGTTATTTTTAGTAAAGTAATATAGTCGTTTTACGTAATTTAATAAAATTCCATTGGTATAATTATTTATCTTTTTGTCAAATACAGTTACGAATGAAGGTTCAAAAACATCCTTCGATGATTTTGCTATAATAATAGGTTCATAGTATTGATTATATTTATATAAAATACAAATCTTATTCTCATCCTTGAATGTATCTTCATAAACCGGACAATGTGTATAGAGGTATTCTACCTTGTTTTTTATTACTTTTTCAAAAATAATTATATTTAGTCCTTTTTCAGAGGAAAACCATTCTTGTTTTCTTGATAGGAGGTCTTTAAATATTATAGGGTCTTTGGGTATATTCATGTCTCCACAATATTTTTTAAAATTTTCAAATGCACCGATAATATTTGTTAGCTTATTATATAAATTTTTGGTTTTTACTAATTCTATTTTATCTTTAATATCATTTCTTAATGGAGAACTATTTAAAATAAAATCCAATAATTCTGGATATTCTCTACACCATTTTATTACTAATGTATCATCTAGATTGAACTTATCAGATGAGAATAGATTAAGTAGATCACCATTATTTAATCCTAAAAATTCAACTGGACCTAGATTTTTAATTATTTCTTCAACAAGTCTTATTGTAGACCATTTAGATTTTATTCTTTTCTGATCATGTGTATCATCATCATTATCACCTTTAAATGAAGCCATTGCTGATAAGAATGATGTGTTAATATTTTGTTTTACCCCTCTTCTTATAAACTGAGAAGTTCCATCAATTAGTCTGGAGTCATCTATTAATTTGTCGTTACCATTAAGTAATATATTAAGTCTTTTATAGAGTGCTCCTAGTTTACCTTTATCAAGTGGGAATTTATCTTCACCTTGTATATATTTATCTTCAATACGAGATTCTGTATCTTTATTTTCTTTAAACACATAGTTTTCTTTTTTTAGTATTGTTTCATAACTTTTACCTTTATGTAATCCCTTTGTAATGTTAATAATAAATCCAGGTCTTATAAACACTTCTAATTTAGTTAATTTATCATATACTTCTGGACCATCTTTTGTAATAATATATACGTTATTTTCTTTGGTCTTTTTTTGATTTGTAAGAAGTATAGTATCATTTTCTTCTAGTTTAATAGAACCGGTTTCCTTTTTTTCCTTTGTTAACATAGTTTCTTCGATAGTTCCATTAATAACCAGATTTTCAAGGTCAATATTTTTATCTGTTGTATAATTGATATCTGTAAACCCACATTTAGATAATCCTCTTCCTTCTTTTTTGAAACAACATGGCATACACATACCCTTTGGGTGTAATTTAGGATCTAATAATCCAGGATATGCCTGTCTTTCTGAACCCTTAATATGTTTGTCCCAGTATTTATATGATTCATCATCTCCTGTTAACCTTCCTTTTGTTTTTAATTGTTCCTTTTTATCCTCCCAGAACATATTAGAACCACCCATTCGTATAATAATAGTATTATTACCACCAATTTCCCCCCTTTCATCAATAACTTCTCCTTCACAAAATGGACATTTCCCCTTATTTTTTATAAATTGGTCATCTGTAAGAGCAATTTTATCCCTAATACACCATATGCGTGGACATATAACAAAATGTTTATTTTTTGATGAAGACCCCCATTCTATATACTTTAATTGTTTAAAACCATCTGGATTTATTTTTTCAAAATTAGTAAGTTCACTTTTGGTTAATATAATTGGTTGTCTCATATCAGCAGCACCACAACTTTTAGTATAGGTTTTAAGGGTATCGCTTTTAAAGTTAAAAAGTTTATTATCTCTTTTACGCATTTCAGACATATAGTTCCGAATCGACATCTTTTTTAACTGTACCTGTTCAAAATCTGTAGCACTATTATCATAGTCTTCAACATTATCGTTTTCATTTTCGCCATCATTATCACTATTATTATCACTGAGTGATACATTATTATCATAATTATTATTGCCGTCTAAATCAGCAAAATCATCATCATCATCATCGTCTTCTTCATCAATTTTACTTTGTTTTACTTCAAATACAGATTCTTCTTTTTTGGGGTTAGTTTTAATTTTAGATTTTTTAGAATCCTCAAAAACAAAATTTATAAATTCTCTAATTTGTTTTATTATTAAAAAACTATCGCAATTACTTGCAACTATATTGAATACTCCTTCTTGTTTCTCATCATAATAAAATGAGATTACTATATTAACATCAATATCTAATGGTTTTTTTTTCAATTCTTCAGCATCCATTGTTTCATTAATAATCGTTAACATCTGTAGTGAATCTGTTTCTGAAAGATTAAATAGTTTTTGTGTTTCATTAATCCATGTCTTTCTAAAATTGGATACACCCAGCTTATTATCATTTTTTATTTTTAGGAAATACCTCCGAATATTTTCAAATGAAGTAAAGTTATTTACTTTCTTGTAATTAATATAAATTTTATTTTGTTCCTTCTCTTCTGGTGTTATTTTATAAACAAAGTTAGTATAGTTAGTAATATTATTATTTAATTTAAGAAATGAAAGTTTATTATCATTCATATTTTCTATAAAATCTGTTGTTAAAAGGTCATCTAGTTTAATAGTTATATGTTTTACAAAACGTTGTATTATTTTATTTGAGAATTTTAATAGTTTTACTATTTGTTTAAAGTTAATTTCTTTATCTAGATACCTAACAACGATTTTATCCTTAAAAAGTTGTATATCATAGTATTCCTCATTGTATTTTATTTTAAGAATTAGATATTCATGGTTCGTTGCGTCTAGTTCTAATTTTTTATTAATTTTTTCTTTATTAGATAGTTCGCTATGTGTCCATTTTTCTAGTAAACTCCTTTCAATTGGGTAGCTATATAATTCTGGATCATATTTAACAAAATAGTTTTTAGGTTCTTTAAACCCACTATTTACTATCTTGGGAGTAATTTCATTTTTATATAGTTTATATAATTCGGAAGTATTTCTAGATTTATATTTGCAGAAAGTTACTACATCATCAAGAACTATATTATTAAAAATATTATATATATCTATATCTATCTGTTTTCCAGAAAATACAACATTTTTGTATATTGTAGATTTATTCTCATTTAATTCTTCCATATCCTGTAGTTTGTTTTCGATTTTTACCAAATCTTTAATTATTGTCTTATAATTTTCAGATGTTGTTGGGTCTTTTTTGATAAATGGGAAATATATTTGTTCAATATATTCAAAATTTGGAGTTACGACATCTTTTAGTTCATTATAATCGGTTAAATAAATAGTATTGTTGTTAATAGTATTATAGTGTTGTAATAAATGGTGTGAACAATCCTTAAATGTACTTAGTATATCAGGATCTCTTATAGGTTGTGAAAGATCACATTCCAAAATATGTTTCGTATTATCGACATTATACTGAATACCTAATATATCATTATAACCAGTAATAGTATTATCTTTGCAGGTGAAGGTTTTGTTGCTACATAGTTCTCTAAAATTATATTGTTTTTTTAATTTAATTGATTCATATTCAGAAATCTTTTTTTTATTTACCCATAGGTGTTGGTGTTTTGGTATATAATTATCACAATAAATTAGAATTTTCTTTTTAATAATATCAATAGTATCGTTCAAGTTGATTAGAGCTTTAACCAGAACAGTATCTTTTGTTATTTTTTTAGTATCTATATATTTTTCAAGTAACTCCTTTTCATTAATAGTAAACTTATTTAATTCAGAAACACCACCATTATTAATGCGATTTACTAATACATCTATTTCAGAAAATGAACCAACAAAAATATATTTTTTTTTTGTAATTGTATTTTCAACTGTAAATATTTTGTTTTTATCAGACATATCTAATATATTAACATATTATAAATAAATTATAAAATACTATTGTATGTCATCAAGAATAAAATTAGATAAAAATAAAAGAATAATTTTGTTTATATTTGGTTGTCTTTTTGCTAGAAGTATACCAATAATTATTTTAAAAAAAATACCTAAACTGTCTATAATTATAGTTCTATTCTATTTGGGAATAGGACTCTCCTTTTTAAAAACATTTCTGTTTTCTAAATTAGAATATGGATTTTTTGGTGGAAAGGTATGGTGGAATAATTTAAGACTATTCCATAGTTTGATTTATCTTTTATTTGTGGTATTATTTATAACGACTAAAAAACTATATATAAATTTATTAATATTTGATTTAGTAATATCATTACTATCAGTAATAAATAATTATGTCTAGTCTATAAGAGGGGTGCCTGTAATCATTGTACCACAGTATTCGATTGGGTTATTACTAAAATCTTGTTTAGTATAAATATTATTATCAATGGCTACTTTTAATAGAAATATCATATTGTCCCAGAATTCTTGATTGTGACCGATTGATTCTGTCATAAGATGTGCAAGTTCATGAATACCAACAAAGGCGATTGTATTTATATCTACCAAAGTATTTAACCCATCTTTGGATCTTAGACAGAATACAATTTTTTCACCTTTATTAATAGAATAGGATGTATGTTTATTACCAGGACTACTTTCTGATATATTATTTTCATTATAATTACTATTTAGGCGTTTAATGTCTATTTTAGTTTGTTCGGTATAACCAGAGTCGTCTGATTCTGCGTTTTTTACACAAATAGCAATTAATTCTTTAAATTTACTATTTAGGACATCCATTAAATTTGCGGCCTCTTCTTTATCTGGTAGGTTTCTTACTAAATAGTTCCTACCTTTTACGTTAATATAAACAACATCTAAAGATTTGTTTTCAAGGTGTACGTAAAATACAGTAATAACTATTAATAGTAGAAAAAAAGAGACAAAATCTTGCATTATATATTAGTATAGTATAATAATTTAATTAAAATAAAATTTGAAGAAAATTAATCAGATATATATAAGTAACACTTCCCCCATAATCATGACCGACTCGATTGAACTTCAGATGCTAGATTGGAAATACTATGATGAAACACAGTTTAGTGAATATAAAAGGGATGGAGAAATTAAAAAGAAAATGATAGGTTCTAAATTTATTATACAGGGATTTGGTGTAGATGAAGAAGGTAATTCCGTTGCTATCAACGTAAGAGATTTCCCCCCTCATTTCTATATCGGACTAGATTCGTATATTTCAAGAGAGAAACTGGATATGTTTGTAAAAACGATTAAAAACAAACTTCCATTTTACTGTAAAAATGATATTGATGATAGTTATGATATTGTTAAGAGGAAACATTTCTATGGATTTGATAATGGTAACGAATATCCATTTATCCGTATTCTGTTTAAGAGTCTAAAATGTTTTACTTGTTGTTCTAAAATTCTGGAAAAGGAGTTGAAAGTTCCTGGATTTCCTAAAAAAATTTATAAACTATATGAAACGAATATTCCTCCTCTACTTAGATTTATTCATTTTAAAAATATTAAACCAGCAACCTGGATTTCATTTAAAAAATCAGATATAGTCAAATCATTCGGAAAAAGGAAATATAGCACAAATGCTGAATATGATATAAATTGGAAGAATATTATTCCGATTGAGAAATCTACATTTGCACCTTTCAAAATCGCTTCCTTTGATATCGAATGTGATAGTAGTCACGGTGATTTCCCTCTACCTAAAAAAACGTATACTAAATTGTGTAGAGAAATACTTTATAATATCAATAAGAAAAAGAAAAAGACTGATATTAATACACATATTTATAACTATATTAAAGAAGCATTTTCGGATAAAGTAAAAGATATTGATAGGACTATTAGTCGTATTTATTCAAAAAATAATACGAAACCATCAGAAATGAAATTGAAAATAGCATCATCCAAATTGTTAGAGTTATATAATCGGAAAGAAACCTATGATATATTGGCAAATGACATTCTATTGATGTTTAAAAATGATGAAAAACATATTCAGGAATTGATAGAAGACGCGTTCTGTGATATTTCAAATCCAGAAGAGAAGACCAATTTTGATATTACTACTATTTACACTAAACAAAATAAGAAACCACCACTATCCTATATTAAGAAGGCTTCAGTCCAAGTTATTAAACTATATAATAAGTATATTAATTCTTCCGATAATGAAGAGAGATTGGATGATATTATTTCAGAATTTGCAACATTTCTGAATTTGACTAAGGTGGAAAGAACCGAGAAATATAATAAACATGATTTGAATATTATCTATCTACTTATAGACCAGATATCGATTACATTAAATAAATATTTTCCAGAACTAGATACTTCTAAGGAGGTTATGGTTAAACGGTTTGATAATTATATGTCTCAGATCCTACCAGATGTAGAGGGAGATAAAGTAATTCAGATTGGTACTACAGTTCAAAAATATGGTGAAACTGATTGTTATCTTAAACATATCCTTACTTTGAATGGTTGTGATGAAATAGATGGATGTATTGTAGAATCGTTTGATAATGAAGAAGAAATGCTATTGAGATGGAGTGAATTTATTCGTGAATTAGATCCAGATATTATCACTGGTTATAATATTTTCGGGTTTGACTATACCTATATGATTGAACGAGCAGATGAACTTGAATGTATCGACGATTTCTGTAAAATGTCTAGAGAAATCGATAAGGTTTGTCCTCTTGTATGTAAATCACTATCCTCTTCTGCACTTGGTGATAATACACTACGGTATATTGATATGGATGGTAGGGTTCAGATGGATCTTCTAAAAATTATTCAACGGGACCATAATCTTCCATCCTATAAACTAGATTATGTAGCTGAAAACTTTATTAATAATAAAGTAGTGAGTTATTCTGATAATAAAATTATTATTAAGGGTATTCTTTCGCTAAACAAAGGAAACTTTATTACATTTAATGTAGATAAAGATAAATACAAAGATGGCAAGAAATTAAAAATTACAAATATTAACTATGATACGAATGAAATAGAGGTAGATGAGAATATAGATGAATCTATTACGGCATGGACATTAGCGAAAGATGATGTATCTGTGAATGATATCTTTAACTTTCAGAAGGGTTCTGATTATGATAGAAAAGTAATTGCTACATATTGTATTCAGGATTGTGCTTTGTGTATTCATATCATTAATAAACTAAAACTAATTACGAATAATATTGCTATGGCTAATGTTTGTAGTGTGCCCTTGTCCTTTATCTTCCTAAGGGGTCAAGGTATTAAAATCTTTAGTCTTGTGAGTAAGGAATGTAGGAAAGATAGATTTATTATGCCCGTTGTAAAATGTAAAAGGGATGATAAAGTAAAATATAATTCTAAATTTACATATTCTCAAGAAGAAGGTATGACAAGAACTAATGAGGGGTTTGAAGGTGCTGGTGTTCTAAATCCGATGAAAGGAATTTATCTTGATGTGTATTCTGTTGTTCTTGATTTTGCATCACTATATCCATCGTGTATTATTAGTGAAAATATTTCACACGATTCTATTTGTCTTGATAAAAAATATCTAGGCGAGGAAGGTAAGAAGTTTATTGAATCTTTGGGGTTGACATATAAAGATATTAGTTATTCGACCTATAAATGGATTGATCCTAGTATTCGTAGTAAAGGTAAAGTTAAAACGGGAGAAAAGACTTGTCGTTATATCCAATTTCCAGATGGTAAAAAATCTATTCTTGGTATGATTGAAGCAAATCTTCTTGCTGAAAGGAAGAAGATGAAAAAGAAAATGAATACAGAATCAGACCCTATTCTTAAAGAAATTTATGATGGTGAACAGTTGGCTATCAAACTAACGTGTAATAGTCTTTATGGACAGCTAGGTGCAGAAACCTCGCCTATCTTTATGTTAGATTTGGCGGCATCAGTAACAGCAACTGGTAGAAAACTTCTTTATATGGCAAGAGATAAAATCCAGAATAAATTTGAAGGCGCGGAGGCACTCTATGGAGATACAGATAGTGTTTTCATTAACTTTAAACCTAAGGATGAGAAAGGTAATCTACTAAAGGGAAAGGAAGGTCTTAAAAGGGCTATTGAGTTGGGTGTAGAAGCAGAGAAGTATGTTCAGAATTTCCTAGAAAAACCACATAAACTGGAATATGAAAAGACATTCTGGCCGTTTATCCTGTTCTCTAAGAAAAGGTATATTGGTCATAAATATGAATTTGATATTGATAATTATAAAGAAACTAGTATGGGTATTGTTTTAAAAAGACGAGATAATGCTAATATTGTAAAACATGTATATAGTGGTGTTGTAAAGAATATTATGATTAATAAAGATATCCCGAAGTCGATTACAGACCTAAGGAAAGATATTATGAATATGATTAATGGAGTGTTTCCTATGGATATGTTGGTTATTACAAAAACACTAAAGGGTACCTATAAGAATCCAGATCAGATTGCTCATAAGGTGTTGGCAGAACGTATTGGTAAACGTGATCCTGGTAATAAACCAATGGTAAATGATAGGATACCGTTTGTTTATATCGAAAAGAAAGAGAAGAAGGGTCTTGTTATTTTGCAGGGAGACCGTATAGAAAATCCAGATTACATAAAAGAAAATAAACTTACACCAGATTATAAATTCTATATTACGAATCAGATTCTGAAACCGGTGTGTCAAATCTATTCTCTTATCATTGAGCAGATGGAAGAGTTTAAGAAGGAACCTGGTTATTATGAGAATAAGTATAAATTTCTACTGCGTTCAAAAACAGAAGAAAAGGCAAATCAAAAAATAATAGATATGAAAATGGAAGATACATCAGAGATTATTTTTGGAGATATACTAAGGGACATTGAAAACCAGAGGAAGAAGGTTACTAAAATGACTCACTTTTTCAAGAAGAAGTAATTTAACAACATAATTTTATCAAACAACAAATACCTATACAAGATAGAACACTAATAGCTACGATAAATACATACAGGTCATAAATATCATATAGATTATATATTTCAAGGAAGGGATATTGGTCTAAATAACAATTTATAGTTTGGTTATTATATTTTTTATAATATTGTTTTGCATTATATAGTGAAGTATTTGTATCTGTTTTTAGACTACATGAACTATTGAAAAATGTATAGAACACTTTTTGTTTATTATTTTGATTGAGGATATATTCAGTTCCATTCTCAATTATAGTTACATAAATACTAATTATAGGGGATCGCGACATACACTTTTTACCACAATAACAATCACCCCATAGATCATCATCAGAAACATTTGTTGGGTAGTCTATATTAGTTACAGTACAATTTTCTAATTTGTAATCTATTGGAGTGTATCTATCATACATCATAATACTACCCATAGTAATGAATAAAATACAAACCATAACACTTACACATATAAGACAACCCGCGCGTTCTTTGATAGAGCCACTCATTTTGATATTTATTTGTATATAAAAAATAATTTTCAATTTTTATTTAAAGATTTTTTATATGTTATTAGTAATGGCTAGCCATCCCCATGTTGACCCATGCGACTACTCTAAGGTTGTTCAAAAACTACGCGATTTCTTTCTAAAGAAAAACTACAATGAGGTACATACTCAGAGTCGATTGAGTATTCTTGCTGCATGCGAGGATCCTGAGACTATCGCAACATTTACATATGGTGGACAGGTCTGGCCCCTCCCCCAGACGGGTCAAATGTGGCTAGAGTACGAACTATTGAGGAACCCGGAAGCTGAAGGGTTCTTTAGTGTTGGAACTAGTTTCCGCAATGAACCTAACCCGGTTCCTGGTCGTCACGAGAAAATCTTCCCTATGTTTGAGTTTGAAATCAAGGGTGGTCTCGACAAACTTCTAGAGATGGAGCGTGAACTCCTTGAACACCTTGGGTTTGGTGCCAAGGAGAGTTTCCCTGGTGATGACTATGATAATATTTCAAAGCATTATGGGGTTGACGAGCTCGAGAACGAACATGAAGACCTTCTCTGCAAGGAGCACGGTCCGGTGTACTTCATCGAGATGTTCCCGAACAAGACTTCCCCTTTCTGGAATATGCGCCAGTCGCCTACTCGTAAGGGTCTTGCGAACAAGGTTGATGTTATCCTTCATGGTATGGAGACGATTGGTTCCGCCGAGCGTTCTACCAGCGCTGAAGAGATGAGGGACCAGTTCTATAACATTAGCGATGGCGGTTATGCCAATATCCTCTTTAGTAATTTTACTAAGGAGCGCGTTGAAAAGGAACTTGATGAGTTCCTCTCGTTTGATTTCTTCGAGCGTAGTGGTGGTGGCATTGGTTTGACACGCCTCATTCGTGCGATGAAGCTTAGCAACCTTCTCTAAATTAACAACTAGTGTTAATAAAGTTTAAAATAAAAATTATAAAATAATTAGATATATATTTACTATTTATTGTACGTTGTTGCATTAGTGTTTTTGTAACCGTCAGGCTTTTTGAAAGTGTTTTTTTTAATAATTTCTGTTTTTTCCTCTTTTGCGAAATAATTTAATATTTTTAACATATAATTCTTGAATTATAATATTTTTTATAAATATACGCCATATTAATATATTGTCTTAATATATAAATGTCACTATTAAATAATAATAATAATAATATAGAGTTTAATACGATAATAGAACAAGCTAAGGCTGGTCCTAGTAATAATCCAGAGTTTAATAGGGTTATAGCTAGAGCTAAGGCTGAGGGCAAGGCTAAAAATAAATCAAGTAATAATGGACTTCAGCAAAATCCTTGGCGGCCTGTTATTTTAAAGCAACAAAAAGAAAGAAAACGGCAACATAACCAGAATAAAGCAAATAGAGTGTTTTTTGGACTCAACCCTGAAAATAACTTTGTACCTAACCCCAATTCGTCTCCAGCAAAAAAGAACAAGAACCTGCTTTTATCTAAAAAAAAGAAACCAAATCTATTCAATAATAATAATAATCCAGATTTTAATAAGGTTCTAGCTAAAGCTAAGGCTGATGGCAAGGCTAAAGCGGAAAATTATAATATAGAACAAAGATTAAAAAAGCTTATAAACATTCCAAAGAATCCAAATAACAATGGAAAAAATAATAATAATAATTTTACTAAAAATCCATTACCATTACCATTAATACGACCTGGTGTAGAATCAGTATATCCATTAAATACAAAAACAACCCCAAATACAAATAATAAAATAATAAATCTTTCTAGTATAAATAGTATTAATAAACAGAATCTCTTTAATAATAATCAAGCTGTTAATAAAATAATAGCGAATGCCGGTCCCAGAATTCAACAGAAGAATACTAATAGAAAACCCCAGAACAATACGAGTTTTTTTAACCGGCTTGAGAATTCTTTACAGGTAAAAACTTCACCATATCAGAATAACATGTCACTCTACCCCAATCCAACTCATATATTAACCCATTCTTCTAAAAATAATAAGAATAAGAATAAGAATAAGAATAACAGAAACAGAACACGTAGACCTAAAAATAACCCTAAGACATTTAACAATAACTTAGTCGAGTTAAGCGGCAAACTGGTTCGTGAGTCATATAGTAAGAATATTCCAAGTCGTAGTCGTTTAAAAAATACACGTAATGCTATTACTAGAAAAACAAAGAAAGGATTTAGTTTATTTGGTAGAAAGGTTAAAAACACAAGTAAATCTATTAGTAAAAAAACAAAAAAGGGATTTAATTCATTAAAGCGTAGTGCGAAAAGTATTAAAAAATCGTTCAGTTCTAAAGGTAAAACCGAAGAAAAAAGGCTTCAGGTTTTGAATAAAAAAATAGATGAGCTTAATGATAAAATTGCTCGGTATTTACTCGTACAACTCCGTGCACAAACAACTATGAACCCAAGGGAAGTTAATCGGTTGACTTCATCTGGAAAAATGATCCCATTAAATAAGATGAATTGCATTATAAATAAATTAAGAATGGAATTAGTAGGTTTAGAAAGAGAAAGGAGTACTATAGTTCCTCCTAATGATGAAACATGCGTATACCAGTAAAAAACATTACATTATTATAATTATTTGCTGCTTCTATAACCCCTTCGTCAGCAACACTGCCACCTGGCTGTGAGATGTATTGTGTATTAATTAATGAAGCATTATCAATAGAATCTCTAAATGGGAAAAACCCATCAGAAGATATAGATATCCCTTCTATTGTCTTAAAATATTCTAGTTTATCTATTTTTAATTCTTTTGGGTTTTCTTTAAAATTCTCTAACCATAACTGGGTTTCATGTTTAGACCTATCATTTTCTATATATTGAATTGTGGCATTAATTTTATTTTGGTATTTAGTTCCTTCTTTAAAAATTAAATTATCTGTAATAGATTTATTATTTCTTAGAAGATAAATTTCAGCTTTCCTTCTAGCTAATTTAACACAATCAATTCGACTCTGTTGTCCTGCACCGATTCCAATAGTTCTACCTTTATATGCTATACACACTGAATTAGATTGTGTGTACTTTAGTGTAATATTCGATATAATAAGATCATTAATAATAGTATCATTAATATTTTTATTGTTAGAAACTATCTTTTTCAAATCGTGTTTACTAAAAATATAGTCATTATTTGATTGAGAAATAGCAACATTCTTAATCATTTTATATTCTGTATATGTCTGATTTTCTAAATTAATAGGAGACCCCTTTAGAATAATAAAGCTATTCTTCTTTTTCTTTTTTAGAATATTAAATGCTTCTGTATCAAACGAGGGAGCGATTATACCATCACACACCTTTGTCTGAATATATTCTGCCAATTTAACAGTAACATTTGTGTTTATAGCAACAAAATCACCAAAAGATGATTTAGGATCACATTCTCTAGCATTTTTATAAGCCTCATAATCATCCTCACCAATTGAAACTCCCGCTGGACTAACATGTTTAAAAGAAGCAGCCGCTATTTTGTTAATAGAGTATTTAATTTCATTTACTAAATACCAACTATTTACAGCATCTAGAATATTAATATAACCGGGTGAACCATTTAAAATAATAAATGGGAATTCTTCTTTATTAGTTGAAAACACATTCGCCTCTTTTTGATAAGGATTACATCCATATTTAAGTTTATAATAGTGTTGAATATAAATATTGCTAGACATTCTATAGACCACAATACATATATTTAAATCTAAATATATATTATATGGAAAAAGTAGGAAAAATTGCTTATAATTCGACCGCTGCTTATGGTAGATTCAAAGCTACGACTGGATTGATGTTAACATTTTTAATATCTAGTATTCTTCTTGTATGGGGTGTCTATAATTTATATAAAAAAATGACAACTAATGTTGCTGTTGCAAAAATATTAGAACCAGATTGCCATAAAAATAAATTATCAGATAATCAAATGAGTAATAACAAACTACCACATCTTTTATATACGTGTAGTCTAAATATTAGATACAAACTCGATAAAGTCTATAATTCGTATATAGGTTATAATGGTAATAAACAGTATTATAAAGGACAAAATATTAAAATCGCATATGATAAAAATGATGTTAGGGATGTGGAGTGGCCTATTAGTATATGGCTTGTTATTATACCTATTATAGCATCTATTATACTATTTGCTTTATCGTATTCTAATTATTATATGACTAAAAACAACAAAGACTATGCCGCAATTAAAGGTAGTTTTAACTTACTAAATAATTTTACCAATTTAACAAGAAAGAAAAACAACTTAAAAAAATAAAACACATATAATGTAATCGTCATGTTTGAATATATTTATGTTCCGGCTTATATGCCTACTGAAGATGGAGGATGGTGTCTTTATTGGGCGCTAGTTCATAATCAACAATATCTGAACAGTTCAACTGACCAGTTACAGAAATATGTGTTCCGTATTCAATTCCGTCCAGATTCTTGGAACATGTATTCTATTTCTCAGAATGCTAATTCTAAATATGAAGCAATCCAACAGATTATTTCTTCTATGAATGAAATTAATTCGCATCTACACAACCCACAGTATGAATACTTTAGTACGGTTGATAGTATTGGTCCAGATACCATTAATTACGAATCTATTCTACAACACTATGATTTTATTCTTGAGCAACTTTACAATTGTTCTCCTGAAGTCTATCAAATTAATGCAACTGAATGGGTGTCATCTCTTGCTTAGGCAGAATAATGATATCCTACTACACAAGGTTCTTGTTTGTTACAACAATGAAATAATCCATTAGTATTACAAATATTGCTATGTTTATTACAAGAATTTGAAAAATTCTCACTTTTTTTAAACCCAACTCTACAAATTTGACATAGATATATTTTTTCGTCTGTGGGTTTATTTTCTATAACTTCAATTGGTTTATTTTCTATAATTTCTAGATCTTGTATTACCCATTCTGGTAAACACCATTTATCACACAACATTTTCATATGGGTAATAGAAATATTCTTATACATTACAATCTTTTTGTATCGTAGTGTCTCTATTATACTTTTTACTATATCTATATCTTCACATAATTCTGTTTTTTCATCATCATCATTGTATTTTATCAAAAGACTAATAAACCAATCTGCATCGGTTAATGATTCTATTTCATTTTTTGTAATTGTTAGTGGTTCACCCCTACAGTAAAATGTAATAGTTTCCATCTTATTATATTTTAATTAAAATTTATTCATCAATTTTTTTATTATCTTCCTTTAATTTATTTTTCATATTAGTAATTCCTATCTCCCAGAATTTATCAAATGTTTCCTGTGAAATTTCATCCTGACATTCGGCCTCATAATCGTGTCCTTCCTTTTTTCCCTGAAAATATCTGAAACGGTGTCTATGATAAGCATCACTAAATGTTCCTTCTCTAATCTCCTTTTTTTTATAGGACAAAGAGTAAATACAATTTTTACATTTTCAGGTGCCACTTTATCCCAGTCATAATGACCTGGCTGATTATCTACAACTATCATTAGTTTATTTTTAGCCATATAATCAGCTATTAGTGGTTTCCATGTTCTAAACCAATTATCCTTTAACTTTTCTCCTTCTTTAGACTTCTCAAAATTAAACCCATTAAACATAAACCACCTCCAAAATAGTCTTTCAAAAGTTACAAACCTAACCGGGGTTACAATCTGACCCCCCGTATCTGTGATAGAAACCGTACTACCAGTATAACACTCCTTTTTGTCAAATTCTATAGTGTATCTTTCTTTTTCTTTAGGCGAATCTGAATATGCAACAATATATGACATCGTGTTGAAATAATAATAATAATAATTTATAATTAAATTTAGAAATTAGAATAATTCATAAAGGTATTCATAGAATCAACACCAAATGGTTCAACCTCATTTTTTCTATAGTTAACAAAACCGGACGGCGAGGGTTCCGTAGTAGCAGGAGCAGCAGGAGCAGCATCAGTAGCAGCAGGAGGAGCAGCATCAGTAGCAGCAGGAGCAGCAGCAGTAGCAGCAGGAGCAGCAGCAGTAGCAGCAGGAGCAGGAGCAGCAGCAGTAGCAGCAGGAGCAGCATCAGTAGTGGTGTTATTTTCTTCATGATCTTCTTCTTCTTCTTCTTCTTCATCATCGTCCCCCATTAGGTTATTAATTTTATTAGAGAGTTTATTAAGTCTCTTTCTGTCATTATTTCTAATTCTTGCAGCAAGTCTGTTTTCTAATTTATTATAACGGTTATTCCTGTAGTTATTATTTCTAATATTTTTAGCATGTAGTATACGTAAAAAATGATTCCTTTCTAGTTCTGCTTTGTTTAATTCTTTCTGTATTTTATTGAGTTTAGAAGATTCCGAATTTTTAGCTCTTTCGGATTTAAGTTTATTAATTTTCGCATTAACATTATCTAATTTAGTCTGTACGTTATTAGTATTTCTATCATTAAAATGATCAATAATAAGTTTAATAACAAGAACACAAACAACCGAGATTAACCCATATTTTAGAACACTTTTAGACATTTTAGACAACTTCATAATAATATATAATAAGATATTATTTTTGTTTAAAGAAAAAAAATAGATTAGATATAATGTCCAAAATTAGTATTGAAGATTTGAAGGGATTAGTTAATATTATTACTGTTTGTAATAGACGTGGTGCATTTCAGGTTAATGAACTAGAATCAGTGGGTATTCTATATAATAAAATTAGTGTTTTTATTGATGAAACAGAAAAACTTGAAAATAATACATCAGAAAAGAAAGAGCTGAATGAAATTAAAAAAATAGTTTCTGAAGAAAATTTCTCATCTGATGAGAATGGAGGTCATAGTGTTACTTTTTAATTATTGTGTATGTTATTTTTTTTTTATTATAATAATAGCCTATATTAAATGGGTAATTTAATATCTATAGATGATAATGAAATATCAGTTATAAAAAAACTTTATAAATTAAATAAAGAAGAATTAAAAATTGTTTTTAATCATGTTAAAAAGGAGAAATTAACAAATATAGAATTGGGATTTATTAATTCTATAAAGAATACTCATTCTAAATTAAAAAATAAAATAGAAAATAATTCCTTTAATTTAGTAAGTAGATTTTTAGAAAATATAGTTCCAAAAGAGGAAACGGTTGTACCAAAAAAAAGAGAATATAGTGTAAAGGAAATGTTAAGTATATTTAATTTACATAATTCTAAATATACGGAACAAGAACTTAAATTATCTTATAAAAAACTTGCAATGAGATATCACCCAGATAGACCGAATGGTAACAATGATAAATTCCAATTGATTACCAGATTTTATAACGCTTTAATCGAAGATCTGAAATTAAAAGAAGAAGATAAACAGTTTAATGAATTAAAAATGGCTTCCCAAGATTATATAACTAAACAATCGAGTGATAACAAACAGAATATAAAATTAAATCGTTTTGAACCTAAATTATTTAATAAAATTTTTAATGAGAATAAAGTAGAAGAAGATGATGATGGTTACACTAAATGGATTGAAAGTAATTCACTAAGTGATAAAGATATAAAAAAAAATAGTAAACTATCTGGTAATTTTAATTCCAATTCATTTAATAGCACATTCGAAAAAGAAATAGAACATCCAAAAGATATAGTTGAATATAAAATACCTGAAGGATTGTTTTCATCGAGTTCTATACAGCCACAAGAATTAGGTATAACACAAAAAAATTATACTACTAATTCATATAGTGATTTTAAAGAGGCACATACTACTAGTAGAATAGGAGGAATTAATACTAGGTTAGAAAAATATAATTCTGTTGATGAACTAAAACATAAAAGAGAAAATATAGTAAAACTTTCTCAGAATGAATTAGAGGAATTAGAAGTATATAAACAATATAAAAAGAAACAAGATGAAGATAGACAGATTAATCTAAAAAGGAATGATGAAAGGCATTTTTCTAATTATAGTAAAATTCATGACCGTATGTTACAGAGTAATATATTGCGATAGATTCTGATAATATATTTATAATAGTATAATAAATTATGACAAAAACATATCGAGAAAAATTGTTAACTGCCGTTAAGGAATTGAATATAGAATTACCTAAAGGTAAATATATAAAAAATGATGACTTAAAAAATATTCTAATAAAATATCTTGCAGGTAATGGTAAAACAGTAGTGACTACTGATACACTAGGTACTAAAACTGAAATAATAAATAGCACAAATAAAGTAAATATTAAAAAATGTATTTATCCAAAAACAAAAAAACTAGTAGCAATAGGGGATATACACGGCGATCTTTCAGTTGCTATAAAATCATTAAAATTGGCGAATGTTATTAGTTTGAATACACCCAATAATACGACAAATATTTCTAATATAAAATGGACTGGAGGTTCTACAATTGTTGTCCAATTAGGTGACCAAATAGATAGGGTAAGACCAAGTAAACTTGTAAATGATCTATGTCAGGAGAATGATAATCAGTTAAATCAAGATGAAGGTTCTGATCTAAAAATTATTTTTCTTTTTGAAAAACTTCATGAACAGGCAATAAAACAGGGAGGTGCATTATTTAGTATACTGGGTAATCATGAATTAATGAATGTTGATGGAGATTTTAGATATGTTAGTCCAAAAGAATTCAGAGAATTTGGTACATTTTTTAAAGAAAAAGAAACAAAGAGTCCATATCCATATGGATATAATACACGTAAACGGGTATTTTCCCCTGGTGGTAGTCTTTCTAAAAAATTAGCTCAATCTAGATATTCTATATTACAAGTTGGTAGTTGGGTATTTGTTCACGGCGGAATGACACCAGAAGTGGCGAATGACTATACTTTAGACCAAATTAATGGTATAATACATAAGTGGTTAATGGGAAATAAGTCTACACTATTAATGGAACATGTTAATAAACTATATCATAATGATAACGATTCTTATTCACCATTTTGGTCAAGGACATTTAGTGATATAGATGAATGGAACTCTTTATCTGAACAAAATTTTAATAATACTCTTAATATTTTAAATCTTAAAAATAAAAGAGATGCTAAAACTGAAATAAAGGGTATGGTTGTTGGTCATTCACCACAATTTATGTATAATAAAGGATTGAATTCAGCCTGTAAAAATAAATTATGGAGGGTAGATGTTGGTATGTCCAAGGCATTTGGTATGGATAAGAATACGAATAGAAAGGTACAGATTCTTGTTATTGAAAATGATTCTCAATTTAAAATTTTAAAAGAACAATAATATATATGACAAAACTTTTATTAGATAATAATAGTAATGATAAACTAGAACTATATTACCAGGATGATATAGATAATATAAATCATGCTCAGAAAAACTTATTAGAATATATAGAATATCAGAATGAAAAAATAGATAATATAGAAACAAATATGTATAAAATAGAATATAATACAAATGATGGACTTAATAATTTAATATGTGCAAATAATTATAATATTTCATATAAAGGTGTAATAATAGGGGGTATAATTGGTTGTGTTTTTATGTCTCCATTTGGATTTTTATTAGGGTTAAAAACAGGAACGGTTATAAGTATATCTGGTATGCTTTTAGGGTCGGTGGCATCATATAAATTACAAGAAATAGAACCACAAAAATAATTATTCTATCGTTTTAAGTAGTGTAGAGTTAAATGAAAATTTTTTACAATATCTACAAGTTCCATCTTTCTTATAAAATGGTAAATAGAATGAACCATTTATATGGTCTTCTTTACATAAATTACTGAAAATAATGTGTTGTCTACAGAGAGGACACTTCCTATTTTTAACCTCTATTATACATTCATAATGAAAATGATGACCACATGGGAGTTTAACTATTTTTGGTGATTCTTTATTTTTAAAATCAAAACATCCTCTTTTCTCTGGGATATGTAGTAAACTATATTCTGTAAATGTTTCAAGACAAATAGAACATTCTTTATCGTTCATATTATATAACATAATATATTTTATTATAAGTATTATTATGTTTTACGTAACTTACTTAAAGCACTCTGAATATCTTCTTGTGATGGAACTAAACTATTTTTAGGGGATTGTGTTTTTTTCTTTACTATTTTAATTTTTTTAAGTTTTATATCACTACCTATCATACTAAGAAAATTAGGTCTAACTATATCCGGTGTTTTTATAGTATTATAAATACCTTCTGTGTTATGTTTTTTATTTTCAAATATGATATATGCAATTCCAGGATCTAAGTTGTCTTTTGTTAATTTGTGTTTTATCGTATTTATATCCAATCCAATTTTTTTCATAAAAAAATAGTGTTTATATTTCGGATTATCACCAGAAATATCTTCTTTATTTTCTGTTTCATCTTCTATGAATGCAAATTCATTTGGTGAATAAATAAGATTAGTCGATAATTTCATCTGTGATATATTCCATATTATACCATATTCCTTTTTTGTTTTGTTAATCCAAATATTAGAAATTTGTATCAAAAATTTACCATATATTTTAGCTTTTAATTCTGTTATATCTATTTTTTTATTTTCTTCATTAAAAATCAATACATTATTATTCCTGTTATAATTTACTCTTAATCTTTCTGGAAAAAATGAAGTGTTATCTTCCTTTAAACTATTTTTAAATTTATAACGTTTAAATTTCTTGTTATTCTTAAAAATTTTATTTACCTTTATAACAAATTTTAAAAATGTATTTATATCTTTATCATGTTCGTGAGATAGGAAAGAAAGATCTAAATAATTATTATTACCTTCATACCTGGTCATATTAAATGGTATAAATAGTAAAGGGGTCTGTACCACCCAATTATTATATTCATTATTTGTTTTATATTTGATTGCATAGTATTCAATATTATTTATAAAAATACCTTTTTTTAGAATTATATTCTTTACTAAAAATTTGTACGGTTTATATTGAACCTGTACCATATATAGTAATTGTTTAAAAGTATTTAAATTTATTTATTTACTAAATAAATATGTCCGATGAATCAAATAAAGAAATATGTCCAATATGTTGTGAAGAGTTAGATGGAACGATTTCTACGTTATTATGTGGTCATAAATTTCACATTAAATGTATTTATACTTCATATATAGTAGAGACTCATAATACAAATTCAAATATTCCACAAAAGAAATGCCCATATTGTAGACAACACGGAGGATTTCTTGAATTAGAACCCAATACTATACCTGTTAAATGGATACATAAAGAATATCCAGACTTTATTAAAGCGAGTCAAAATAGAGATGTTGAAAAATTAAAATTATACATGAACCCAATCAAATGTTTTTCTATTTTAAAAACTGGAATAAATAAAGGAAACCAATGTAATAATAAACACATTAAAGAAACTTATTTTTGTAAGAAACATAACTAGAATTTTTTTAATTTTAATGAAACTTTATTATATTTTTCTCTGTTTTCATAAATTATTTTATGTGCATCAGATACTTTAGTTTCATCCTTTTTAAAATATATACTTAGACCATTTAGTAATGTCTTTTTATTTATACCCTTAAATGCAGGTGTATTTTTATAAACCAGAGCACCATTTTTAATATTAATATGTTGAATATCATTTTTCTCCATATTTTTTATTAACATCTCAGACAAAGCCTTTAGTTTTTTCTTTCTTTCTCTAATTGCTACACTTAACTTCGTAATTTCTTCCTCAAGACCAAGATATTGTTTTACATTATTGCTAAATTCTTCTTTATTTAAATCATCCATATAACTGATATAATCTATTTCTTTAATATAATTAAAGAAAAAAACCTTTATTATTTTATGGATAAGCAAATTATTATAGACAATGTTATTTATAATAATTATATAGAAAAAGAACCAGAGTTTAAAAACGGTGATCTAAATAATTTTAAAATGTATTATAAAATCTTTCCAGAAGATTTTGTTCGATTAAAAACCAACACACTTATATCGTATAATTTAGAGAATAAAATTTATAATAGTGGATTTATTATAAAATTCATAGAACCTAACATTTTTATTCTTAAGGATACACAACTACTCTATATTTGGTCTATTAGAGTAGATGATGAAACAAGTGTATTTGTTAAAGATTTAGCTTTATTTAGAAAAGAAAATAAAATAAAAGATATATTATTTGAAAAATTTAAAAATGAAAACTAATCTTCATTTTCTATTTCAAACCGTTTAATATTATAAAAACGACTGAGTATTTTAGCGCCATTCGTTTTATTGTATCCATTACAAACATAGTATCCATTAAATTGATAATCATTACATTTTAGTATTTGTCTAATAAAATTTATAGCTGGGAATTTCTGTTTACTAACTCCATTTTTATGTAAACAAGTTAGTGAGGTTGATTTGTATTTTGATTTTACCTTTGGTATAATTGAATAAAATTTTTTAATTAGTTCAGGATCTTTCAATTTCTCTACTGGTATACTCAGACCAAATAAATCCTGTTCTGTTTTAATAATATAACCTAGTTCATTAAACATTTCAATAATTAGAGGTTCCATATATATTTACTTATAAATATTTGTTTAAATATATAAATGGATACTGATGAAGAAATAGAAAAAATTTTGAATGAAATTTCTTTAAAAAAAAATACAAAGGGTCTTAATCAGGTACTTGAAACAAATACTAAAGTAATAGATTTAATTTATTCTGACTTTTTAAAATATGACATTAATAAAAAAAATAAAGAAGATGTGACTAATTTTATACAAAATAATTTCGAATATATCGAACTCACAAAAGACACACCTACTTGTTGGATTTGTTATGTTGACTATAACAAGTTTTATAATTTAAAAATACATATGAGAGGATTATTTATTAAATTTAAAACAGATGATACGATTATAGTAAAATACAACAAAAAATATTTTGTAGTTAATATAAATGATAAAGTATTTTTTAGAAAAATTAGTAGTAAAGATTTAATTAAAATGCATCTCATTGACGCATCCAGTAACTGGTAAAACTAGTTTTAAATAAGTTGGTATGGTATTTGGAAAGTATAGTTACCATTGAGGACTTCTTTCCAGTCCTGTTCTTTGTTACTTTGCGAGGTTAGTAAACGTTTAGAATATTTCTTATAAACGAGTTCTGTTGCAATCAAGATATCACCTTTTTTAGCTACAATTTCCCAAGGCCAAATATTATTCTTATTTCCATCCATAAAATAACTACCTCCTACTTTTAACTCTGTAGGCAAACTACAACTATTTTCTTGATCCATAAATTTTTCATCTATTTTTTTTCCATCAATATAGACCATTAGTAGTACCGCATATTCATAAATAGTATATTGGGTTTCCTCCCAAAATAAATCTGGAATTACTTTAATATTCTTGATATGAAGACATATTGGTCCTGGTTTTACAAAGACACCTCCAGTATCACCATAAGCGTGGTTAGAGAAATTATAGTCATTATCACTATTTTTTGTAGCTTCATAACTTTGTTTGCGTTTTTCTACATCTGGTTCTTCTTGTTCAGAAATACCAGGACTAAATTCTAGGTCGAACTTATATGAACCACCCCTTAGTTCCGAACCGTATGGGCTCCCAGGTGGCGGACTACCTACTTTAATTGTGTGAGTTTTCTTGTATAGATTTACTGTCGTCATGATGAAGTTGTTTAATAAATAGATTTAATGTTCTAACGAATCAATTTTTATTCCTACCAGATACATTTTAAATCTTAATATATAGTATAATGAATTATAGTGAAATAAATTTCTCCGATACATTCAGTGTCCAGGAACAAAATAATGCCCCACAGGTTAATGCTCCACAACTAAATACTGTCGCTAATAATCAGCAGCCCCCGGCTGTTAACAACCAGCCCCCACAGGTTAACACACCACCCCCACCAGTTAATAATAATAATAATAATAATAATAATAATATGAATATTGACAATAGAAATGTTCAACAACTTCCAAGTATGAATAGATTAGATTCTCTTTATAATAAACCTTCTCCTAAGACGGTTGTAGAATCTGTAGAAGAACCACCAAAATCTAATAATGTTAAACTAATTCAATTAGGTATTATTTTAATGTTTAGTTTTCTAACTGCACTTTCATGGAATGAAGCTATTAGATACTATATTGGCCGCTCCATTAAATTTTATTCTGGTAAACCAATTTTTTATGTGTATTATGCTTCAACTGCTACATTTTTAATGTGTTTATCGTACCTTTATAGTTATTTAAAATAGTATTTTACTTAAGACTATAATTATATATCTATGTAAATGGATTTTTCTTTTATGAAAACTGGTAGATCACCTGTAGTTAATAATAATAATACAAATGATATGCTAAATATGTTGGAACTTTTTACTTCAAATGCTCTAAAAAATTCAGCAAGGTTTGTTGAACTATGTAACCGTAATGGTATTACTGAAGCTGATGTAAAATATGGTTTGATTTATGAGGTTTTTGAGTTTTTTAATAGACCAAATAATCTTCAGGAACTAAATGAGATTGAAAAATTAAATGAGGAGGAATATGAAGAAGACGATTCAGATATGGAAGATATTATTGTGGATGATTCTGAAATTGATGATTTTAAACGTATTGAAATTGATGAAATAGATAATGAAGAAGATAAGAACTTTGTAGTTAAATTGTATAATTACTATGATAACTGGGATAGTTGGAAACCACACACACCACTGGAACAGGTTCTACAAAATGCAGTTAATAAAATAAAATAATTTATAGAATTTTATATTATTATTTTAATGAGGATTCCAATATTAAATCGATTTACTTGTAATAGAAAACAATTAGATAGCTATATTAATAATTTTAGAAGTCAAAACATAAAAACTATTATATCATATATTAATGAAAATCCCAAAGATAAACTACAAAATTTTTCTGAAAATAAAAAGATTTTAACTAAATTACAAAATAATACTATCGCGTTAAAATTAAGTTCCCTTGATGTTTATAATAACTTTAATGAAACTATCGAACAATCTAGAGAATTATGTGGAATAGGTATTGAAAATAACAATAAAATAGTTATAGATGCTGAATATTATTCTATACAGGATCAGATTAATGAAATTTCAGATATACTTTTATCAGAATTTAATAGAGATAAAATAAATATTTATAAAACATATCAGTTATATCGTAAAGATTATTGGCATATATATAAACACGATTTAGAAAAGGAACGGAATTATAAAATCGGATTTAAAATAGTAAGAGGTGCTTATTATGATACTGAAAAAAATAATTCATGGATCCATGATAGTAAAGAAGATACTGACATGTATTACAATAAAGCTATTATGTCTTTCCATAATTTTAATAAATGTTATCCTGGTGATAAAATGATATGCGCTACACATAATAATAAAAGTATTGATATTGGACTTAGTTTAATGTCTAAAAATATAGAATTTGCACAGTTAATGGGTATGTCCGATAATAAAACAAATGTTATAGCACAAACTAGTTCGGTCTATAAATATATACCATATGGAGATTTTTCGGATACTTTTCCATATCTTACACGAAGATTATACGAGAATTTGTCATTTTCTAAATATTTATTTGAATAACACAGTCTTACATTTAAAATTTTACAATCTGAAAAGAAGTAACTCTTTATTGTATTTAAGATTTAATTGTGTAAAGAAATTACTATTTTTATTTGTATATATTTAAATTAATAAGTAATTAATAAATAAATTGATTTAAATATAAATTTGTAAATATAATACACCAATCATGTCTGCCTTTGCCAGTGAATTCCGCACCGAATCTCAATATACAACTGGTCAGAACGGGGCACTAGAATTGAAAACATCTGGGAGTGTTACTCTAGATAGTTTTGTAAATATTCTAAAAGATACAGAACCTAAAACGGTTCGTGATAATGTTAAACAGATGGTTAATGATATTAGTTATCTTACATCTGATCACGAAAAGGCTATGGCTATTCATGATATCTTTATTCTTGCATTCCACAAGCGTTCTACAAGTAAGTTTATTGATGGAGAACAGATTTCTGATGGAGAAGGACTTAAAAATGTTTACTACGAATATATTCTAGAACTTTATAACTTTTACCCACAAACAATTGTTTCTCTAGTTAATCAGAGGGATATGTTTATGTTTGGTTACTGGAAGGATATTTATCTTATGTGGGAAAAGATTAATAAACTTGATATGACTATCGAAGAAAAATACACAAAATATAATCCACTTATTTCCGCATTCCGTAATGCTATTATTCAACAGCGTGGTGAAGATCTAGATTATGTTTACAAAACATTTGGTAATGGAATCAATGGCATGAACGAAGTGCAATTTAATTCACTATTGAATAGTAATCCAGATATTAATCTAAGTATTTCCTTTGTTGGAAAATATTGTGTTAGGGAAAACTCTTCATTTGATAAAAAGTGTTACTGGCATCTTAAGGATAGTGTATATAATCGGTGTAGTTTGGTAGATTATATGATTCGTGCGACACTTAAGACAAATGTTAATGGTGTATTTAAACCATTCTCAATCCACAAAACTATTCCGTTTGGAGCTAAAAAGTCGTGGAGGAAGGATAATGTAAAACTAAATGTAATTCTTAATGTACCAGAAAACAAATTCTGTTCTAATAAGTGGTCAGAAATCAAGTTTAAAAATATTCCGTCTGTCTGTTTGAAACAAAAAACGAAGGCTCTACTAAATGAGAAACTCAAAGCAGATCCAACATCAGCAGAAAAACATAGTTATACTGGAGACCGTTTCCCATCTGATACAGACCGTGTAGGATGTAGGAATAATTTTATTGATTATATTACAACTACAAAAGGTGTAAACTGTTCACAGTTGTTTCCACATCAAATTATTGGAAATGGTATAAATACACATATTACAACGCATGAGAAACTGGTTTGTAATAAACAGTGGGATTCTCTTATTAAATATACAAAGGAAAGGATTTATAGTTCTGTAGATACATCTGGTTGTAAAGCTATTTCACAGGGAAATATACTATGTTGTGCGGATGTTTCTGGTTCTATGGAAATGTATGGTAAAGCACCGAATCGTCCTATGGATATCGCTGTTGCTTTGACCGCATTTATTTCTGAAATTGCGAATGATAATTATAAAGATCTGGCTATGTCTTTTACAGATGTTCCAGAAATTATAGAACTAAGGAAAAACCATACGAGAATGGATATGTATGATAGGATTAAAGCTCTAAAGAGTCGGGTTGGATATTCTACAAACTATGTTGGGGTTCATACATGTCTGATTGACCTTTGTAAGCGTAAAAATATTAAGTATGAGGATATTCCAGTTCTTGTTATCTTTTCAGATGGACATTTTGATAATCAAATTACTACTACTAGTAATCCTTCTAAAATGACAACCCATCAATATGTTGTGAAACTATGGCTTGATGCTGGATATAGAGGTGCTCCACAAATTGTTTACTGGAATCTTGCAGATAATAAGAATAGTGTTCAGGTTAATAGTACATTCCCAAACGTCCAACTTCTAAGCGGTGCTGGGGTTAGTAATATCAAATATGTTCTATACGGTGAACAGATGGAAGAAACTACTAAAAATATTATTATAGATGGAGAAGTAGTTACAGTAAGCGGTAAATCTATTACTCCAGAACAAACTATGAGAAAGGCATTGGACGAACAATATTTTAATTGTATTAGACAAGTTCTTAGCAGATCTAAAGAAGGTTATCTAAAACTATTTAGTTATTAAAATATATTACTAATAATTTATATATTTAAAGTTTATTCAATATAGATATATAAAAATGGATTCTTCACAATATGAATCGATGAGTATGGTCATGTACATGTATCTATTTTTTATGTTTACAGTAAATAATATGTTTTTTGTTCTACTATATAATGGTCTAAATAAAGAAATTATTAGAGTTACTGCAGATTATAATTATATTAAAGACACTCTAGATTTTTTGGCATCTGAATATGATTCAAGTGATAGCGAGTCTGAATCTTGTGATAGTGAATCTGATTCAGATTCAGGTTCAGATTCAGATTCAGGTTCAGGTTCAGATTCTGAATCTGATTCATGTTCTAGTGATTCGGATGATAGTATTGAAAATATTACTAATAGTAAAGTTTCAGAAACACAGACAGATGATCCTGTAACAAGTATGTTTAATTGGAGTTATACATATAAATAAATTTTTTTCTAATATATATATATAGTCATGAATAATATCGTTAATAATAGTATTGAAGCAATCACGAATGTTGAGAAGGATGTTAAAGATAAGAAGTGGATGGATGTTCTTATTGGTCTTGTGGTTCTAGTTGTATCTCTTCTTGTTACTGCCCTTCTTGGTCAGACCCTGTGGAACAATAGTGTTCCAAAACTATTCCCTATGCTTCGTAAGGCTGGTCTCTATGAGGTTCTCTCCCTTCACCTACTACTTAAGATGCTACTTAACTAAGTTGGTTTATTTTTTTTTAATTGAATTTTTATGAATCAATAAAATTTCTAATGTTTTTCTTTATCATAAAGAATACAGTAATACTGTTCGTTTTGGAAAAGGATTGTATCTAAATCTTGCAACACATCCTTTAGAAAATACTTATCTGTATTCATAAATATTAATTCGTTCATTTCTGGAATATCCAAACAAAAGTATTCTATTTCATTTATAAAACACAGACTAACATATTTATTAATTGCTCTATTTAATTCTGTATCATTAAAAACATTCATTAACTTTTTAATAATCATATTACGAATATTTTTTTGATGACCGACAAGAACTTCTATATAATCTCCTATATATTCTGGTATAGTTATATTATTTGGTGGACTCATTATCTAAATAATTTATATATGTATTTAATATTTTTTATTTAATTCATTTAATATTACAACTATATTTTATTAAAATAACTCGATTTATGTATTTTTATATGAATTTACGTATAACAAACCCCGATTTTAGAAATTTATTATTTTTATAAAAAATAAATATTAAACAAAAAATGTTTTAAAATTATATATGGCTTTTTATATTCCGTATTTTGTTGGGGCATCTATGGCATCTTATTTAACTAAACACATGTACACATATATGTCTGAAGAAGGTGAGATAAATTTAGATGAATCTAGTAATAATAATATAAAGGACAATACATTTTTAAAACTATCTGAAGAACCTATTATATTAGAATCTATTCCAGAAGATATAGACATAAATGAAAATAAAGAAGATATAGACATAAATGAAAATAAAGAAGTTATAGAACCAACAGAAGAAGTTATAGAACCAACAGAAGAAGTTATAGAACCAACAGAAGAAGAAGTTATAGAACCAACAGAAGAAGTTGTAGAACCAACAGAAGAAGTTATAGAACCAACAGAAGAAGTTATAGAACCAACAGAAGAAGAAGTTATAGAACCAACAGAAGAAGTTGTAGAACCAACAGAAGAAGTTGTAGAACCAACAGAAGAAGTTATAGAACCAACAGAAGAAGTTATAGAAAAGGATATTTATAGGGGAAATGGAACTATAGAAAAGGCAAACCTTGAAACTATTATAGAAGAACCTGAAACACCAGTAGTTCAGGAAATTGTTTACTGTTCAAAATGTAGTTTATATTTACCTAAGAGATGTTTTTCAAAGAACCAGTTTAAAAAATATAGTAAAGTTCCTAAGTGTAAAATCTGCACAAAACTGAAATAATTTAATAGTATAAATATTATAAATTAATTTAAAGATTTTTTAATACTGTATATAAAAATGAGTGTTGTTTCTATTATGATGGGTTCAGACAAAGATATAGATTTTGCTAATATTATGATTCAGGAGTTTAATGCTCTAAATATAGACACAAAGGTGTATGTCAGTTCTGCTCATAAAAATACAATGCAGGTACTATACAATATTGGAGAAATGGATAAATCTAAAAAAAATATTATTATTACTATCGCTGGCATGTCTAATGCTCTTTCTGGTGTTGTTGCTGCTAATACCACCTGTCCGGTTATCGCATGTCCGCCATTTAAAGATCAGACAGATATGATGGTTAATATTAATTCTACTCTACAGATGCCGAGTAATATTCCGGTTCTTACTATTTTGAATCCTAAAAATTGTGTTCTTGCTGTTAAAAGAATTTTAGATATGAAATAAATTTTTTATATATAGATAATTTTATTATAGATATAATGTTTATTATTTCTCCTCCTTTTGGTAATTATATATTTTTTGATTCGGTGTTGTCAATAAAAGGTAGTTTTACATTAGAAGAACGCCCTGGATTAATTCCACAAATTTTTAAAACTTTTAGATATTCGTATGAATATAATGGATGGATTAATAAAATTGGTCTAAGAAATAAAGGAATAGATTACGCTATAGAAAAATATAAAAATACAAATAGTATTATTAGTATAGCTATTTTAAAAGAAACAGATATACCCCAATTTTTAAAGAAAATACCAACAAATATGAATATAGAAATAAATGTAAGTTGTCCAAATGTTAATAAACAATTAGTTAATTCTAATCTAAAACATTTTTTGAATAATGATAGAGACTGGTGTATTATTAAACTATCACCTATTACTGAATTTACTCAAATAGACAACTACTATAATGAAGGGTTTAGACAATTCCACTGTTCAAATACTCTACCTATTAAAGAAGGAGGTGCAAGTGGACCTATACTAAAAAAATATAACCAAAAATTAATTACATATATTAAATCAAACTACCCAGATACTGTAGTAATTGGTGGGGGTGGTATTCGTGATTGGCAAGATGTACTATACTATAAAAATCTTGGCGCTGACTATTTTTCTTTATCAACTGTATTACTAAATCCTTATAAACTTATAAATTTATATATAAATAGTTAATCGACAATAACCATAATTTTTCTAGATATATCAAGACTATTGTCTAAATCTGGATGATCTATACTAACCGTACATGGTGTAACACTAATAATTGTTTTAGTGTGTAGTCTTCCTCTTGAAGTAAATTGGATTTTTTTTCCAATATAACTTTGTGCATTTTCGGTTGTAAGTCTAACCATATTCATTTTTATAATAATATACCTATTTCTTTAATTCTCTACATTTTTATACTATTTTTCTAAAAAATAAATTGATTAATTAGAATCTTAATTAGTTTATTACAAATCAAACAATCAAACAATCTTCAATCTTTCAGTCTTCAATCAATCAAACAATCTTCAATCTTCCAGTCTTCAAAAATCACCATGTCCACTATTTCAAATGCTCTCCTACTTATTCCTATCCCAACAAGTTTGGGAGTCTACACGATGTTTATTCCATGGGTTGGAATTCTCAGTGAGAACCTTGTTCGCGCTGAAATAGCAGGATGTAACTCAAAGGATATTCAGAGGGTAGATATAGATAGCACAAAATCCAATATACTCAAGGTGTTCTACAACGGCACCTATTTCTGGAAGGTTATGAAGAGCAACTATGTCCACAAGGAAAGGGCTGCGAAGAAGTTCGAACTGACCGAATAAAATCCCATAAAACGACAAAAAAAATATAAAATTCCATAAAACGACAAAAAAGTATAAAATCCCATAAAACGACAAAAAATTTTTTTTTCTAATTTTATTTTCTATGTATATATTATATGGGTGGAGGATTAATGCAATTAGTAGCTTACGGCGCACAGGATGTTTATTTAACAGGTAATCCACAAATCACTTTCTTCAAAGTTGTCTACCGCAGACACACTAACTTCTCTATGGAATGTATCGAACAGACATGGAGTGGTAATAGTATTGCTGACGGCAAATGTGTAGCCACTATTTCCCGTAATGGCGATTTAATTCATAAAATGCACCTTCAACTGGATATTGGCGCTACTATCTTTAGTTTTAATAATATATCAGATTATATAGATTACGTGGAAGTAGAAATAGGCGGCCAGAAAATAGATAGACATAGTGGCGCTTATATGAAGGCCTATAATGAAGTCAGAGATGAAATATATGGGTTTGGGTCCCAGGGCACCCTAAAACTAAAAACATATGGGGCTGTAACATTAGCCGATGTGAGTCAAAGTAAATTTATACCTCTTAATTTCTGGTTCTGTAAAAACGCCGGCCTCGCTCTCCCTCTTATCGCTCTACAGTATCATGAAGTAAAAGTTATATTAAGTCATACACTTACTACCAGATTTACTAATTTAGCCGATGCAACAAAAGACGGGGAGGATGTTGCGGGTGATATGAATATACTTAGAAATACATTATGGGTCGACTATATCTATCTAGATACCGATGAACGCAGACGTTTCGCGCAGGTTTCGCATGAATACCTTATTGAACAGGTGCAGGAGCAGAC
>Ga0257110_1000025_pt1 | contig 86554 bp, 85 predicted proteins | sample LP_taG_7_FD_190184 | JGI IMG/M metagenome (GOLD analysis project Ga0257110, IMG submission 190184) | Marine microbial communities from Northeast Subartic Pacific Ocean, Canada - LP_J_2015_P26_10m | ecosystem: Environmental > Aquatic > Marine > Oceanic | place: Canada: Northeast Subartic Pacific...
CACCGAACAATCCGAAGAAACCGTTCTGTTGCTGTTGCTGTTGTTGCTGCTGTTGTTGTTGCTGTTGTTGTTGCTGTTGTTGCTGCTGTTGCTGCTGCTGCTGCTTCTTACCTCCTTGTTGTTTCTGGTAACTCTGTTTTGCCTTTTGCATAGCTTCCTTAAATTTAAAGTTACCATTCTGTTGCTTACCGTTCTTGTAAACCTGTTGCAAATGTTGCATCCATGCTGTTTGCTGCTTCATTTTATATATTAGTAAAATATAATATTTCATTTTGTCCCATTATTACCGCAGGTTCGCTAAATAAAATTTGTTATAGGTATTTTTTATAGAGTTCCAAGGATTTTGTGCGTTGAATACTAAAATCTACTATAGGTTTATTATAATCCACAGACTTATATTTTTCATCATTGCACGTCTCATTCCATTTATGTATATCTTTTGCTTCGACACCTTCTAATTCAGGAATCCACTTTTTAATATATAACGCATCTGGATCAAATTTAATAGATTGTGACCACGGATTAAATGTTCTGAAATAAGGCATACTATCCACACCTGTTCCAGATAACCATTGCCAATTACCATTGTTATTTGCCACGTCGTAATCGACTAAATTTTGCGCGAAGTATTTTTCACCTTCACGCCAATCCAATAATAATGTTTTCACCAAAAAACAAGCTGTAATTAATCTACCACGATTATGCATCCATCCTGTAGTATTTAATTGACGCATACAAGCGTCTATAACGGGAAAACCAGTTTTTCCTAAACTCCATCTATCTAAATAATTCTTGTTTTTATTCCATCGAATTGTATTCCTTTTTGGATCTAACACGTGCGGGTATGCAAACAAAACTTGTGCATAAAAATCTCTCCATACCAATTGCCTCATAAGTTCTCCTTTAAGACCAAAATTATTGAGAAAAAAATGGTAGACTTCTCTTATTGAGATGCAACCAAATTTAATATGCGCTGATAATAAACTCGTATTATGTGTTAATACGTTTCGCATCTGGTCATATTTTTGTTGTGTTTTTATAGTTGCTTTGAGTTGCTCAAGTCCTTTTGATCTACCACCGTGAACTAATACATTTGTATTCGTTTTATAATATTTTTCAATATCTTTAAACGATGAAGCATATTTCAGTGTGACATACTTTACCGATAACTTGCTGGTTTTTATTGAAGTAGGTTTATCTACTGGTAATTTGAGTGCTTTATTATAAAACGGCGTGAATTTTTTATAACAAGTGTTGCCTCCCGTTACTATTGTTCCAGGTTCATATAAATAATAATCTTGGTATTCATTGTAATCTATTTCTACATTGTCACATAATTCTTTTATATCGTGATCTCGTAGTAATGCATATGGTGTATAATCTCTATTGAAATAAACAGATTGTATGTTTAACTTATCAATCAATTCGTGAATTACTTTATTATTATCGCCAAATAATATATATAATTTACTACCGAGTTTCTTCAAATCACTTGCTAACTCTTTCAAACTTTCTACCATAAATTGTATGGCATTATCTGATTTATAATCATTCTTATTTGTAATCTGCTCTGGTGTAAATATGAAACAACAGTACACTTTTTCACAGTTGGTGCAGGCGTGATGAAGTGCATTATTATCATAAATTCTTAAATCTCTCCTGAATATGAATAAACCATTTTTCATTTATTATATGCGTATATAAAACTATAATAAAAAGAACTCATTATAGTATAACAAATATGAACGCTGACGACGAATTAGTTGTTAATTTAATTGTAATAAGTAAAGTACAGATAAATACCAAATTATACACATCTGGTATTTACTTGAATTTAGAACAACCAAGTTATATTCCAGAAAGTGTAAGACGATGGGTTCGTCAAGATAGTAGAGACGAAACTATTAAAAAGATAAATCGTATAGTGATGCGCGCTTTAGAGGAACTGAAGCGCGATCCTGATAAAAATGATGCCTATGTCTTTCATTTATTGGAAGCGAAGAAAGGACTTTTGAATTTAAGAGAAACGTATTCTAATTGTATCCAAACTGTTGCTCGTATTGATACACTAATCAGTAAAATATCATCTATTGAACCAGAGATAGAAACGAATGGCATCACAATTGAACCGGCAACGGTTAATTTGGGAGAGAAAACTGCCGACACTAGCGATAGTGGTAGTAGCAGTTTCGGTTCAACCTGATTTTATTTTTATTCATAATTATTATGAATAAAAACTTAAAGATTTTTCGTTAGTTTAATATATATATGACCGATAGTACGATTAATAACTTTGACGATTTCTCCGAGAAAGCTGTGCAATATTTAACTTATATTGGCGTTCAGTTACTTTTTTTACTGAATTTTATTAATACGCATATGAAAATACAATATGAGAACCTATACAATGATAATGACTTTTTCCATAAATGTATTGATAAAATGGACGAGAATTTATATTATATGAAGCGCATTTCGGTACCTTATCGTATTGAACCGCCTTATTCTTATTTCAAGGTTTGCTATAAGGATCAAACTTATAAAGAGGAATATTTGAATGTGGACACCATATTATACGAGACAAAGACCACACCCGCAATATTATCGAATTTAGTATCTAATTATAAAACTATTTTTTCATTGATTAAACCTATTGTAAAACATAATGAGTTGGAATATCTTGTATTACTCCATTACAGAAATATGACAGATGATTACATCATATCACGTTTGATTGATGAGTGTGAGAACCAAGATGACGATGAATATAATGTGGTTTGTGATGTAAAACCAACTCGTAATTATTTTTTATCAGTTGAATATGAACATCCTGACATGGATACTAAGATTATATTAGACATAGATAAAAAATATTTGATCTCTGGAAACGAATTATTTTCGCCTTGTTTTGTATTGAAATGTTTGAATTATCAATCGGAATCATACAAATTTGATCAAAATTATAAGTTAAATATTTTAGATGCCGATATTAATAATATTGTGTTAACGAATAAACAATATCTTCGTTTATCCAATACGAAATATGAAGTTATACAACTCAAAACAAATAATAAAACTGATTAATAAAACCCACTTAAAAAATATCTGCTTATACTATTATAAAGACGATGGAAACCAGCGTCGCAACTGTAAAAACAAAGGCGTCCCGTTTATTACTTGGTAAATGGGATTTGTATTTCCATTTACCACAGGATAAAAACTGGGATATTAAGAGTTATAATATTATATTTAATAGCATTGGTAGTATGGAAAATGCTGTTCTTGTAAATGAGTCCCTACCCGATAAAATCATTAAATACTGTATGTTATTCTCAATGCGTGAGGGCGTAACTCCTATGTGGGAGGATAAAGCGAACCGTGATGGTGGGTGCTTTTCATTCAAAGTGATTAATAAAGTGGTTTCGACTGTATGGAAGGAATTGTTTTATGCAGTTTGTGGAGAAACACTATTCAAGAATAAATCACATAATAAGAAGGTTACTGGTATCACCATTTCTCCGAAACGTAACTTCTGTGTTATCAAGGTTTGGATGGGCGATTGTAGCATTCAGGATCCCAATACAATGATTGATATTGCGAATTTATCAAAGGAAGGATGTTTATTTAAAAAGCATTCATCTGCTACCAGTTTTAAGAAGCGCTAATTATTTTCTTTGGTCTTTTGTTTTTATTATTTTTGATAATAACAAAAACTTATACACGAGGTAGATCCGCTAAGCACATTCGGATTTCACCTAGACTAGCAACATCATATTTTGCGATTAATGGTAAATCGTTACCAAGATATAATTCCAAATTCGTGCATAGTGGTGTGCATTTAATAAAATGTGAAAGACTTTTCAATGAAAATTCTCCCTGAACCACAACGGACATATCAGGCTTTTTGGAGAATTCCATACTTCCATTTGATTCCGAACGGAATATATTTGAACTCGCAAATGTTCCTTTACACGCAAATGTTAGGTCATTGCCCGACGATTTTATCTCTATTCTGTCCGATATACCATTCATGTCGCGAATAATTTTCTGAAAATCTCCTGTTGGTAAATTAATTGTAATTGGATATGTAACCTCAGGAACAATTAGTTCCTCAGGATCAGGCTCTATCAAACGCAATTTCTGAGTATAACGTTGCTTTATATCACCATTATCATATTGTAATCCCAAATGCGAAACTACACCATCGTGATAGTCTTCCTCGTCAATATAAATCGTTAACGTATCGTCATTTGACATTGTAGATATCAATTTAAATAAATGTAATGTATTTGCACAAACTATAATTTTATCAGGATCACATCTATACTGTTCAAATCTATCGGCGAAAAGCATTACATGCACCAATATTGTATGCGTTTTATCAAAATTTATAATCTTTAAACCCTGCTTTGTAAATGTAATTGATGCATCTGTTAATACATCTTTCAAAGCAGTAATTGTATTTCTAATTGGGGATACCTGAACACTTTTTATTTCCAGAACGCGACGATTATTTGATTCGTTCATTTTATTAATTTAATGTCTATATGTTTATATAACCTTTTACTGTTTATATTTATTAGTCATTAAATATAAACTATACTACTGGGTTATCGATTTAATTACTTTCTTAATTTTTTTGTTATATTACATTTATTGCGTTTTTTACATAACTTTTTGGCTAGTTTTAATGATTTACTACTTGGTTTACATCCTTCTTCTAGTAAATGATAGTCTACAATTGCTGCGTTACCTCCAGTAAGCGAGGATGCTAAACGTGCGTATCCCCAACTCGCGGGTGTTTGGTTAGGACGAGAACCTGAACTTAAATACGCACCTTCACCCTTATTCACTATTTTTTTTAGAACATCAATGCTACATTTACTTTTATCTGATAGTTCTTTGTTTGGTGATGCGTTCTTCACCTTATATAATTTTTTTAAACGACTAATGTGATTAGATTTACGGTTCTTAAAGCTTTTTATTTTAGGACGTATAAAGTATTCTCCTTTCTTATAATCTTTACGCGATTTATTCAAATAACGTTTCTGCTTTGCCTTATCTTTTATTGTTAAATTTTTAGGAACATATCGCTGTGGAACTTTATCTTTTTTTCCTATTTTAACATGAACCATTTATACTATATTTATAAAAAAAAAATGGATTCTCTTTTGATTTTTTGATTTTGGACATTTTAAAATTGTCCAAATTTGACTTTTATAGAAATACTTTTTCAGCGTTTTTTTTTGAAAAGTGATTTAAAGCATAATGCAGTAAATTTCTTTTTTCTTTGTTTTTTTTGTTAGCATACTTTTTTTGTTTTTTCTGGTTCGCTTTATTCACTCGATTTTTTTGTTACCATTATTTAGGGTAATAATGGTAACAAAAAATCGAGGAAAAATCGAGGAAAAATATTTTTGTAAAAATTGTAACTATACTTGCAGATATAAAAGCGATTTTAATAAACATTTATTGACTGCAAAACATAAAACGGTAACCAATGATAACGAAAAATCGAGAAAAATCGAGTTAGCATACATGTGTTCCTGTGGTAAAAAATATCTTCATAAATCTGGATTATCGAGGCATAAAAAAACTTGTACTCATATTAATAATAATGTAGTTGTCTTGAAAGATAAAGAGACGAATGATAGTTCTGTAATCTTGGACTTAATAGCACAAAATAAAGAGTTGATGAATCTACTTGTTGTTCAAAATCAAGAACATAAGAAAGAACGACAGCAATTTGAAAATACAATCCAAGAAATTGTTCCAAAAATAGGAAATACAAACATAACAAATAATTTCAATTTACAATTGTTTCTCAATGAAGATTGTAAGGACGCATTGAATTTTTCTGAATTTATTGATACAATGAAGATTTCATTTGAAGATTTGGAGAACCAAGCAAATATTGGATATATTAAAGGGATTTCAAAACTATTTATAGAGAACTTACAAGAATTGGGTACCCATAAAAGACCTATTCATTGTACTGATAAAAAGCGAAAAACACTATATATTAAAGAAAATAATTCATGGGATAAAGAAGGTTCTCAAGATTCACTTAAGAAAGGCATTCAAGAAGTTACAAGAAAAACACAGAAAAAATTATTGGAAGAAAAAGAAATCAATTCAGAAGAATATAAGGATTCCGACTCAGAATTCTTTGAAAAATGCATTAATATACAGCGCAATTTAATACCCGATGCTCCACGGGAGACCACAATAAATAAGGTTATTGAGAATATAAGTAAAACATCAGAAATACTAGAAAAGTAGAAAAATAAATTTTGGATTCTTTTTTGAAAATTCGTTTTTGGACATTTTAAAATTGTCCAAATTTGACTTTTGTGAGAATACTTTTTCAGCGTTTTTTTGAAAAAGTGATTTAAAGCATAATGCAGTAAAATGCATTTTTCTTTGTTTTTTTTGTTAGCATAATTTTTTACGCGCATTTTTTTGGGGATTTTTATCTTTTCCAAGTTTAGGAAATATATGGAACAAAAAAAATCCCCAAAAATCCCCAAAATATTTTCGTGCGAAAAATGCAAGTATATTTGTAGCAATAAAAAGGATTACAATAAACATTTATTGACTGCAAAACATAAAATGGAACGATTGGAACAACAAAAATCCCCAAAAATCCCCAAAATATTTTCATGTGATTGTGGGAAAACTTACAAAAGTGCTTCAGGTTTATGGAAACATAAAAAGGTTTGTGCTAACATTAATAATATTATTGTAGTTCCGGAGAACCGGGAAGAAAAACCTTCTATCGTGGATATCATTTCGCAAAATAGAGAGATTATTGATTTACTGGTTCTCCAGAATGAAGAGTTGAAGCGACAGAATAAGGAACAATCTGAAACCATCAAAGAACTCATTCCTAAGATAGGTAATAATACTACTAACAATAATTTTAATCTACAGATTTTTCTGAATGAAGATTGTAAGGACGCATTGAATTTTTCTGAATTCATAGAAAAAATACAAGTTTCATTTGAAGATTTGGAGAACCAGGCAGAAAATGGATACATTAAAGGGATTTCAAAATTATTTATAGAGAACCTACAGGAGTTAGGAACCCATAAAAGACCAATTCATTGTACTGATAAAAAGCGAAATACCTTATATATCAAGGAAAATAATTCATGGGATAAAGAAGGTTCTCAAGATTCACTTAAGAAAGGCATTCAAGAAGTGACAAGAAAAACACAGAAAAAATTACTAGAAGAAAAAGAAAATAATTCTGAAGAATATACTAATACAGATTCCGAATTCTTTGAAAAATGTATTAATATACAGCGTAATTTAACACCCGATGCTCCGCGTGACACCACAATAAATAAGGTTATTGAGAATATAAGTAAAACATCTGGATTATTATAAAATGTAGAAAAAACTATTTTGGATTCTCTTTTGGTTTTTTGATTTTGGACATTTTTAAAATGTCCAATTTTGACTTTTATGAAAATACTTTTTCAGCGTTTTTTTGAAAAAGTGATTTAAAGCATAATGCTGTAAAAATGTTTTTCTCTCATTTTTTTCGTTAGCATAGTTTTTTCTCGTATTATTTAGGCGTTTTTTTTCTATCCTTAAAATAAGGATCAATTCGGATGATTTCGGATACTAAAAAAACGCCAAAAAACGCCAAAAACTTTGAATGTATAAATTGTTCTTTTAAATGCAGTAAAAAGAGTGAATGGACTAGACATATTAATACTACCAAACATATAAATCGGATAAATGGGATAGAAAAAACGCCAAAAACGCCAAAAATACAAAAAATGTATATGTGTGAGTGTGGTAAAAATTATAAATATAGTCGTGGTTTATGGGAACATAAAAAGAAATGTTCTTATATTTCGGAAACAAAAAATGAAGTCATTCAAACTATTACAAATAAAGATAAACTGATTCTTGATTTATTGACACAAAACAAGGAATTCATGACACTACTATCTACACAGCAAGAAGAAACGAAAGATTTGGTAGAAACAATACAAGAACAAAATAAAGTAATAAAAGATCTAGTTCCAAAGGTGGGTAACACTACAAATAACAATTTTAATCTACAAATTTTTCTGAATGAAGATTGTAAGGATGCATTGAATTTTTCTGAGTTCATAGAAAAAATACAGGTCTCGTTTGAAGATTTGGAGAACCAAGCAAATATTGGATATATTAAAGGGATTTCAAAACTATTTATAGAGAACCTACAGGAGTTAGGAACCCACAAAAGACCTATTCATTGTACTGATAAAAAGCGAAATACTTTATACATTAAAGAAAATAACGAATGGGAAAAGGAAGGTTCTCAAGAATTCGTGAAAAAAGGTATTCAGGAAATAACCCGAAAAACTCAGAGGGAATTAATTAAAATGAAAGAGGAGAACGAAGGTGAATATTCAGACGTTGATTCTGATTTCTCCAATAAATGTATGGAAATACAACGTAATTTAGTTCCAGTTACACCACGCGACACGACAATTTCAAAAATAGTTGAGAATTTATCAAACAGCACAACTATAACAAAATAATAATGTTTATTTCCACATTATTATTTTCGAGGTTCTCTACTTACGTTTTGATTAATACATTGTTACGACCCATTTTCTCTAATTTCCCCAATTCCTGCATTACTTCACCTGTTTTCTTTGAACGCTTATACGATTCCATATCATATACAATATTATTCTTTTGATCCCAGGCATAATCCTTTCCTTGTATGATAATTCTACGTACTTGCAATGTCTGTTTTTTAATATTAACATCATCCTTCTGGAATTTATCAACTTCTAACGAAGGATAAGAACCAAATTGATTGGATGAGACCTTACCATATCCATAACATACCAAATCATCCGACGCGCTTTTGGGATAAATAGCACAGTCCATCGCACTTTCCTTCACCGCTTTCAATAATTGTTTATTGATATTATCCTTAATGCGCGCGATCTCATATAATGATTCGTCTGTTGTAATAGGTGTTTTCTTATCTATTTTACTAACATCACGAATGATCAGTTCTTTATTATTATTATCGTTACTTTGGTTTTCACTTAATGTACTCATATATAAGAAGACTTTCACGGTTCTCAAAGTTTCAGGTAAATCGTGATGACTACAAATTCTTCTAGCACGCCCAACAACTTGGTCAAGACGTACCATATTCCAGTATGGCTCTACTATATGAACAAAACGAGTATTTTTCAAATTAATACCTTCTGCGCCAGATGAAGTAATCATAATAATCTTTATAATTTCTCCCATGAAATTATCAGTGTGTATTTTTTCGATTTCTTCACGGAGACCCGTAGGAATAAACTCCCATTGACTATTATAAATATTACGCAAAATTTCCTTTTCTTCTGCCGTTTCTGTTCCCGTATATAAGATAAATTTAGGTTTTTTATTAATCGGCATATCAAGTGTCCATTCACCTTCGTATTTCTTTTTGATCTTAAATTGCGCAAAACCATTTGCCTCCAATATTAATTTCAATAAACCAATTCCTTCAATTGTACGAAATTGACTGTATATTAAATGCAATCCAGTGTTCTCGTCATCAGTCAAGTTACTTAATATATTTAAAAATTTCGGACTGAATTGTTCTAGGGCATTTGGAACGAGATATTCACTGGGTTTATCAGATAAAAACTTTAAAGCGATTTGTATGCGTTCAGCATAGTCTTTATTCTCAGTTGGTTCGGGATCTTCCGGATTAGAATATATATCTGCCTCTTGAATCTGGTCCTTTGTAATATTGTCAATATCAAATTCATTAACATCATTTGTGTTATCGGGCATAGGTCTTCCTGGCGGATCGGGGAAAGTGTAATTACAAGCAGAGCGAGAAAATATTCTGTATGATGAAGCAATTTCAAATAATTCGCCGTCGGGTTTTTTCTTTTTACTTTGATTGCGTTTGGACTTCTCTTGATCCGCTTCGATCTTACGTATTTTCTCATAAATTCCAAATTGATATTCGCTCATATCATTCATAACCAAATGATAATTTTCACCGTCGTCATTTAATACAAACGAAGGTAATAAACTTTCCTGTGCACTTCTAAAGTAAGATGTCAGACCCAAAATACGTCTTTTGAAGACATTGGTTTCTTTTACCATAGCGGTATCCACATCGATAAACATATCAATAAATTCGTCCTTAATATCCGGTAGTGCTTTATTAAGTTCAAGTGTAATCATATTTGTCTTTGGTACAATATCGTTCTCGGTCAATATTTGAGTGATAATGCGAATAAAATCATCATCATTGACATTCCCTGTCTCATCGAGTTTAACTCCAGTATATCTATCAAATGGACCATCTGAGCCACCATTGATAAGAACTTTATGTTTCTTCGTTACATTAAGACTACCACCATATCTCTGTTTTTTTGTATCTGTTTTCTTTGTATATTTACGCTTTTCCATATTTATAAAACCATAGGGATTACGAGTTATTGTTATAGTATTTCCACTATATTCCAAGAAATCGTGCGTTTTGAAATTTGCTTCTTGAAACATTTTTAATATCTCGTCACGATTAATTTTCTTTGTCGAATTTATTGTTACGGGTATTTTCCATGTTTTGATGTATCCTCTTAATATATTATAAAGTATTCCAATTTCATTTGGATAATTAATAATAGGAGTACCGGTAAGTAATACAATTTTTGCATTCTCTGCGCGCATCAATAAGTCATACAATATGTATGAAATTGTGCCGGGTTTATTGATTTTATTCACAATGCGACTTACAAAATTATGCGCTTCGTCAATGATTATTACCTTATTATGGAAAGGATTAATTGTTTGATTATGAGTTAAATTGTTTAAAATATTCATATTTAATCCATTATAGTTGATATCAGTATATTTATGTCTAATCATTTCATTGAGTTGTTCATCAAGTGTAGACTGTTCATTTGCAGTTAAGTCTTTATAATTACTTGGTTTCTTAACATCAACCATCCAAGCGCCATTATATTTATGAATGAATTCTTTAGATATACCCATTGTGCTAGAAATCGTGTCAATATAATCCTGCTTACCCGTTGTTGAAATGAATTCCCAAAACTGATTCTTACGGAATAATTCATCACCGCATTTTTTCAATTCACTAAAAAAATTCATTTTCAATGATGCTGGTGTCATAAGTATTACCTTTTTATCAGTTTTCATTCCTTCTGCAATGCCTATAGAACTACAAGTTTTACCAGAACCTAAACCGTGATATAAAAGTAACCCACGATAAGGAGTATATAAATTTAAATAATCACGAACAACTTTCTGGTGTGTAAGTAGACCAAAATCCACATTTTTTGAATCACATGACATAGTAGCAGTATTATTGAGTATTTCTTCTTTGTATGGCTGAAATAATTTATTGAGTTTATCAATGGATATTTTACGATTATTCATATAATATGTGGAAGAACGTTGTAATATTTTATCACTTTGTTTGGGTAGGCGTTGGCCGATAGTAGAATCACCTAACTTAAAATTATTATTAAGACGTGCAGTAGATACTGTCTTAACAGGAACCATGCGTTTACTACGTATTTTCACAATCTTAGGTTCTGGTTCGTCCGAATCTTCGTCTAATGACCGTATAGTTTGCTGTTCTCCGATTATGACGATTGGTTTTTTATTCTTTTTTTTAATTATTATATTAGCGGGTTGAGGTTCTTCTTCAATTACAATTTCATCGGTTATTTTATCATCCATATATTGTCTATTTGTTAGACGTTCTAATATTAACGAACGATCAATATTACTATGTTCTCTCTTGTCTATTATTTGAAACATTAGAGGAGTGACCTTATCAACATTTTCTTCCTTATCATTCTTTTCTTCCTTATCAACATTTTCTTCCTTATCAACATTTTCTTCCTTATCAACATTTTCTTCCTTATCATTCTTTTTTTCCTTATCAACATTTTCTTCCTTATCAAATATAATAATACCACTTTTATCTGGTTTTGGTATGGGTCTTTTTTTTAATTGTTCTAAATACGTATTGTTCATAGTATTATACTATAATAGTATAAAAATATGTATCTGTCTTTTCATTTTGTTTTTATTATAAATCATAAAAAATATGGTTTATAATTAACTGAATAATATTTTTAAAATCCATCCAAATTATTAATTGCAAGTTCACAAGCAGTCTGTTCTGCCTTCTTCTTAATCTTATGAATGCCATCGCCGAGGAATATGAAGATTTTACCCTTCTCGGACATATGCTGATGGATTTCTTTAAATGAAGAGAATGATTGAATTTCAATCGCTGTGCTGGTAATAGCATTATGTATTTGCTGTCCTAGACATAAATATACACCCATATGATAACCTACATCAGGATCGTGTTGCTCCATTTCAACATAATGAGGAGTAACCTTGAACTCCTTCTGTATCTTGACCTGTAGAATATTCTTATAATTATCATCATTCTCAATGAGCTTAATCCAATCAACATGTTTATCGAAAATGCGCTCTACGAATATCTGAACCATTTGGAAACCGGGTCCAGTAAGGAATACATTCTCAAACCATTTATCGTCATCCTTTACAGAAATTTTATTGAAATCAAGAAACATCGCTCCAATAAAAGCCTCGAACAGACAACCAAGTTTCTTTAGATTCGTGCGCGTCTGCTTTGCCTCTGCATTCTTGGACATAATAAACCATTTGTTTATTCCCATTTCATATGCCATGCGCCCGATAGATTCGTTTTTTACAAGTGCGATCTTTTTCTCGGTCATAAACCCCTCGTTTTCTTTAGGAAAACGACGGTATAGTAAATATTTAGTAATACACTCTAATACACCATCTCCGACAAATTCCAGACGCTCATTGGATTTAGTATATAGCGACACACAGTCGTCGGGTTTCGGTACAATTTGTATGTTATTTTCTGCGTTTTCGACATCAGGGCGTCTAATATAAGAACGATGAACGAATGCTCGCCTATATAACTGAAAATTATGAATTGGGACATCAATGCCGTATGATGATAAAGTATTTTCAACGTCTTTCTGAGTGACCTCAATATTTAGGGGGTTGTGTGGATCGAAAATATAGATATCATCGCCAGCTGCGTCCTTGATAATATGAACATCTTCGTCAAGATTTTGACCAGAATTGACCTTGAACATTTTAACTGCCTTGTAGTATATAGTATAATAACTTTAACTCGTTTATTTAAAATCAATTTTATAAAATAAAAAATGTTCATACTATATATAAAATGGTATTAAGCGGAACTAAGAGAACATCTTCTATTTCTAGTATTGTTAACCAAGACCAAGGTGGTGGAATGAAGAAAGCCGGACTCCCTCCTACTGAGGCCATATCAAGTGCCCAGAGAAGATCTTACCAAGGTTCTGGTGGTGGTTTATTGAACATGGTTTTCGTCATGAACAAAAAAGGAGGCAACGTTTATGTTGCAGGAAAGATTGGCAAATAAATGCGTCTATTAGTTAAACCAATATAAAATAATATAAAATCAATATATTATTTTATTATACAAAATGAAAATCATTGTTGATGATAGAGAACAGGATCTTATGAATCACTTTTCCAGACTATTAATGCTAACGGAACATAATACTTTTCACATAGAGAAGCAAACATTACATATAGGTGATGTTATACTAACTCCGGGTTCTCTAGATGGTGAAGAATTTTGTATTATAGAAAGAAAGAGTTTGACCGATCTATTGGCAAGTATCAAGGATGGACGATATGAAGAACAATCACATCGTCTTTCGTATGCTACTTCTTGTCCGAACCATCGTATAATATATATAATTGAAGGAAACATGTCTTCTCTCAAAAATACAAACGAATTAAAGATGGTTTGTTCTGCAATTACATCACTTAATATGTATAAAGGATTTAGTGTATTGAGAACACTGAACGTACAAGATACCGCGCGATTAATATTTTTTATGATGGGTAAAATTGTTAAAAATAATGAAAAAAATATACCTTTCCATGCAGGGTTCTCCGATGTTTCTGGTAATGTTGTATCAACTCAGGGAGAACCTCAAAATTACTGTAATTTAGTAAAAAAAGTAAAGAAGGATAATATTACACCGGATAATATAGGCGAAATCATACTTTCACAAATACCCGGCGTTAGTTCTATTACAGCAATTGCAATAATGAAAAACTTCACATCTTTTTATAATCTCATTGAGAGTCTACAAAAAGATCCAACATGTTTGGAGAACCTAACTATCACAAGAAACGAAAAAACACGAAAAATAAGCAAGAAGGTATTAGAAGACATAAAACGATTTTTACTTCATAATCCAGTAACACCACCTGTATAATTATTTGGGTCCAGTACTGGGGATATATGAAGGAGGATTTTCACGATCAAATGTATCTGGTAAAAACTGTGTCTTTGGTTTAAAATACAAGGGTTTAGTTACTTCATTGTCCTCGTATTTACCACCTTCAATGTTACCTCTTGTAAATTCAACTCCTCCCCAGTTAGAATCCATCGGGTTATCACTAACATTCGCTCTAGCAGTAGAGTCATGAATCTCATCAAGTTCATTATAAACCCCTATTTGTAAACCGAGAGGGTCAAAACCGGGATATTGATTGGAATTATAAGGATAATTTGCACGATTGGCATCTTTAATGGGAACAACATTTACTGCTTCCATTCCACCCGCTTGATTGAATGGACTGGGACGAACGCGATATACATCATTTCCTTGTGCATCGTTCTCTTGTTGTAAAAATAATACGGGACAATCAATGCCTTTCGCCTTTTGTTCATCTAAATAATTAATATAATCATCTAAAGTATTGAATTCAATTGGTATCTCCTCCTTGTTATTGGGGTCAATAAATAAAAGTAATTTACCACCGCGTTTAATTAATGCAGAACCACATATTTTTGTAGTATCGTCGTTATTAGTTTCCATGTTTTCTATGGTGGCATCTTTTGTTATGTGGTTCTCTACTTGACTTTTAGTTGAAAATGCACATACACTCATTCCAATTAAAAATATGAATATGGTAAATAAAAGAAGGTGTCTCATTTATATATAGTAATTGGTGAAAAAAATCCTATAAGTAAAAATGTATCTTAAATATATATAATAATGATAGGTTCTGGAAACTATATTATACATGCCAATTGGTGTGGTCATTGTGTTAAATTAATAAATTCAATTAAAAATTATTCAACTGGGGGCAATAATTATTTGTTCGGTAAAACTAATATAGAAGCATTTGAACAAAATGAATTAGAAAATGATCGTGCAAAAAAAATATTTGGTGGTTATCAATTCAGTGGGTTCCCAACAATATTAAAGTCAAGTGAAGATGGAAAAATATTTGAAGAATTCCGTGGAGAACGAACACCCGAGAACCTAATAGAGTTTTTTAATAAAACAATTAATGGTGGTAAAAAGAGACGTAGAAATAAGAATAAATCTAGAAAACGCATTAAAAAACCCAATAAGAAACGTCGAAAAACCAAAAAGAATGGTATATTCACATGGTTATTCAAGTAATAATTAAAATATAATACTACGGTTCAAATCTGGTTCGACAACATTATTCTGAAAATCATTAAATATATCGACAAATACAGCATCAAAATCGTCAAAAGCTAGTTCCATTTCTATTTCTGATTTTATAATTGCTGTATTCTCAAAGAAATTATTATCATTCGGAAAATACAGAGATTCACAATTACACATTATTCGTTGATTTGAAGGTTTATTGGACAGTGTTACATTTCTACTTACACGTTTATAATTATTACATTGTTTGCATATAGTGAATGATAATTCTGTCCCGCATACATATGATTTAAAATTATACCAATTCTCGTTGGTATAATTAAATTGTGTATTACAAACTGTCTGAATGCCATTTTTTATTGTATATAAAACACGCTTAATATGTGTATCCGTCATCTAAATTGTATATAGTATAATGATAATCTTTTTATCTGGTTGAAATTATAAAATTGATTTTTATAAGATCTCAATAGTATCTTTCAAACCAAAGATAATAAACACATTTCCATCTTAAATATAATGACAGAAAAAAAGAAAAAACTCACGATTACTAAAATGTTCAGATTGTTTGATTGTAATTTCTATGATTATAAACCAGAGAAGAATACCAATAGCAGTGACGAAGAACAACCAATCAGTAAGGATACCCCGAATTTTATGGTAGAACTATATGGAATAAATGAGTCAGGTGAGACAGCGTGTATTAAGGTGAACAACTATAAACCCTTCTTTTATATCAAGGTGGGCGACGATTGGACGTCAAATAACATTGGTCAATTCAAAGCGTGGTTTACGAAAAAACTAGGACCATATCACTCCAAATTCATGATCAATATGGAACTTGTATCAAAGAAGAAGTTATACGGTTTTACACACGGTAAAGAATCTAAATTCATAAAGATTAAATTTCATAACTCTGTAGGAATGAACAAGGCACGAGGACTATGGAATTCATATAATGAAGAAGGAGAGCGGAAGAGAGTAAATCTTATATATAAACAATCGAAGACAAAAGAATACATCCTAGAATTGTATGAAAGTAGCATACCTCCATTATTACGATATTTCCACTTGAATGATATAAGTCCGTCTGGATGGATTAAGATAAAAAATGCAAAAAAATACGCAGTAAGCAATAAGGTAACTCGATGTGATTACGAATACGAATGTAGTGAGAAGCATGTGATTCCGGTTACTGATAAGGAAACGATTGTTCCTTATAAGATATGTAGTTTTGATATTGAGGCAAGTAGTAGTCACGGTGACTTTCCGCTACCCGTGAAAACATACAAGCGCCTTGCGTCAAACATAATGGATTTATATGACAAGATGCAACCCAACGAAAATATGATATTGTCGTTTATTGAAAACTGTGTATTAACTGCATTTGGACATCGTAAATTTGAAGGCATTGATGCTGTGTACCCGAAAAGATCGGATGTGAATAACACATCTAAATCTTATTTACAGGAGAAGATTATAACTATTGCTACAACACCATTAAAGGATGTAATTCTAAATGATAATAAGGTAGAAGATGTAAATACACTGGAAACATTATTCGCACGGGGGTATAATAGTGATGACGAAGATAGTAATGCGTGGTCAAATAAGAAAGGTAAAAAGATCGACAAGCGTGTCACCATTTTAAAGATGTTAATGAACGAAGATTACATTCGCGAAGATAAGATAAATAAACTAGATGAAGTACTAACCAAATCATTGCCTTCATTGAAGGGTGACGAAGTAACTTTTATTGGATCTACATTTATGACGTATGGTGATGCAAAACCATATATGAACCACTGCCTAGTTCTGGGCACATGCGATCCTGTAGAGGACGCAGTTATAGAAACACATGATAATGAGAAGGATTTGTTGCTTGCATGGAAAAATCTAATCCAAGAGGAAAATCCAGATATAATTATTGGTTATAACATATTCGGTTTTGATTATCAATTTATGTTTAAACGTGCAGAGGAAAACAACTGTGTAGAAGACTTCCTTAAACTATCACGTAAGGAGGGAGAGGTTTGTGGTGTACGTGATAGAGATACACACAGAATTAAGGGTATTGAGCATTCGAAGGTGGTATTAGCAAGTGGAGAATACGATTTGAATTATACCAAGACAACGGGTCGTTTACAGATAGATATGTATACATATTTCCGTCGTGATTTTAATCTATCATCGTATAAACTGGACGACGTAGCAGGTGAGTATATTGGCGATGATATCAAAAATGTTATTGATCAAGATGATGGTACTACCTATCTATATAGTAAAAATTTAACGGGACTTAATAAGAATGATTTCATCCATATAGAATTAATGACGTTCACCAAAGATTATTATGGTGATGGTAAGAAATTCAAAGTTATTGACATACACAAGGATGTTATCGTAAAAGAAACCGTAAAAGGGAAGGAGATAGAAAACAAGTATAACATTCTTGTAATTGACGGAAACCATGAGGAATTAATTGATATGACGAAATCTGTTCGCTGGGGCATGGCAAAGGATGATGTATCACCTCAGGATATTTTCAGATTGGCAAATGGAAGTGCATCGGATAGAGCAATCGTTGCCAAGTATTGTATTCAGGATTGTAACCTAGTCCATCATCTTTTAAATAAGATTGATGTGATTACCGGATATATCGAGATGTCTCGTATGTGTAGTGTTCCTATAAGTTTCCTTGTATTTCGTGGTCAGGGTATTAAACTCACTAGTTATGTAGCGAAGAAGTGTCGTATCAAGAACACCTTGATGCCTGATTTGGAGAAAACATTTGGTAATGAGGGTTATGAGGGCGCGATCGTGCTACCACCCAAATGTGACTTCTATTTGGACAATCCAGTTGCTTGTGTAGATTATAGTTCGCTATATCCTTCATCAATTATCAGTGAAAATCTATCTCACGATAGTAAGGTATGGACGAAAGAGTACGACTTAAATGGAGAAGAGAAAATAGATAAACGTACTGGCGAAACAGATAAGAACGGAAAATTCATCTACGATAATCTACCTGGATATAAATACGTAGACATTGAATATGATACATTTCGCTATCATAGAAAGCATCCAAAGGCGGCAGCAACAAAGACACTGTCTGGTCGCAAAATTTGTAGATTCGCACAGTTTCCTGAGGGTAAGGCAGTATTACCTGCGATTTTGGAAGAATTATTATATGAGCGAAAAGCGACGCGTAAGATGATACCTAAGACTCAAGATGAATTTATGAAGAACATTTTGGATAAGCGTCAGTTGAGTATTAAAGTTACGGCAAACTCTTTATACGGTCAGACGGGAGCAAAGACGAGTACATTTTATGAACCAGATGTAGCTGCATCTACAACAGCAACTGGACGAAAATTATTGATATACGGGAAGCATATTATTGAAGAGTGCTATGGAGATGCAGTATGTGAGACAGAAGAGGGTACCGTCCGCAGTAAGGCAGAGTACGTCTATGGAGATACAGACAGTGTGTTCTTCACATTTAACCTAGAAACATTGGAAGGTGAGAAAATCGTTGGAAAGCGTGCATTAAAGATAACAATCGAACTAGCACAGCGGGCAGGTGAATTGGCAACAAAATTCTTGAAAGGACCTCATGATCTAGAATATGAAAAAACATTCCTTCCCTTCTGTTTACTTTCAAAGAAGCGATACGTGGGCATTCTCTATGAACATAATCCCGATAAAGGTAAATTGAAATATATGGGTCTTTCATTAAAGCGTCGTGATGCATGTGATTACTTGAAGGATACATATGGTGGTATTGTGAATATCCTAATGAAAGAGAATAATGTTGCATCAGCAATAGAGTTCCTTAATACATCGCTCAATAATTTGATCGAGGGAGAGGTGAGCATGGATAAGTTAGCCATTACACGTGCGTTGCGCAGTGGGTATAAAAATCCGAACCAAATTGCACATAAGGTTTTAGCGGATCGAATTGCCGAGCGTGAACCAGGAAATAAACCTAAACCAGGTGATCGCATTAAGTATCTCTTTGTGAATACCCCAACAAAGAAGAGATTAATGGGCGAACGCATTGAAACGCCAGAATACATTACGGATAATAAGATAGAAATTGATTACGCACACTATATCACAAATCAGTTAATGAAACCCCTCCAACAACTGTTCGGATTAGCAGTTGAAAAGATATGGGAGTATCAGCGTAAACCCAACGCTATCAAGAAATTCAGAAAGGATGTCGCACAAATAGAAGATGATTGTGATGGTGACCAAGAATTATACATGAAAAAACGAGAGAAATACTGTTCAGCAAAAGTAAAGACGCTACTATTCGATAAGGTGTTGAATAAGATTAATAATAAACGTAACGGTATTCAAACTATTTCAACATTTTACACATTCAAGAAGTAGACGGTTATCATTTTACAATTATTATAAAATGATAATATTATAACGATATTTTTTTTGCGTTTTATTTAATCACTATCACTGCTGGATGAAAATTCAGCATTCACTTCATCCTCCTCCTCCTCAGATGTACCGGTTCCAACAAGATCATCCCACCTATCATGTTCGTCAAGAACCCGTAAGTTGGTTTCTGGTTGTGGACTTGTCTCGGCATTTACTTCTGGTTGTGAACTGGCATTGACATTTACTTCTATATCTTGACCAATGCTGTCCATCATAGCACGGGTAATACGATTGGTAATATCATCGATTTCTCTCTCAACGTCATCTGCCGTCATAATGTCGGCACCTGTTGTAAAATTTAAGCTAATATCTGACTGCGATCGTTCAGCATTTGAACTGAGGTCACACCTACACAATGGACATTTAGTATGCCGTGTAAACCATGTTAGTAAATGGTCTGGTTTAAATATATGACCACATTCAACAATTTGCTTAATGCTTTCGCCTTCTTCAAAATCATCAAGTCCTATTGGGCAACGAGTATCAATATTACTATGCATGAGGGAATTATAAGAAGCGTCCATTAACCCAGTTTCCAATTCGACATCGGTTAATCCACCTGGTCGTAAACTATCCGTAGTTGTCTCTATAAAATTATTAAATCCCATCATATCGTCAAAATCTCGCATTAATAAACGATATAATTCAGAAATACTATTACGACTTGCATTATGAAAACTTGTTGTTATTTCATTATTTGGTACCGTTCTAAATGTACGGACAGCTACTCTTTCTTCATCTGTTGCGGATGGCGTAGAGGCAATAATTATTCTTTCTTGTTCTCGCGAATTCTGATTAATACTTTCACGGTTGGTCCAATCTGTATTATTGGTCATCCATCTCGACATTCTTCTTGATATATTATCATTTCTGTTATTACTGGGTGTCGTCGTGCTATTACGCAAAGAGTGTATAAGAGGTGGCGTTACAACTTGTGCTGTCGTATCTTGTGACAAGTATCGGCGCACCGGTGTATCTTGTGATAAGAATCGATTTGTAACTCCTCTCGCATAATCACTGACCTCAAGATTACGCATGATCTGTTCCCGTGTTCGTCCCGACGGTGGTGGAGGATGTTGAGGAGGTGGAGGAGGTGGTTCCCTACTGGGACGTCTCCTTCGTTCGTAATAGCGAGTATCATTGGTATTTATCTCGCGCATATAAGAAATAATCTCGCGCATATTTCGATTATATTCTAACATATGTTGATTGTTTGTACGTATGTTAGCATTATAAGAAGTTACTAAATCACGTAACATTTGAAAATTTCTATGACGAGAGAGACGTATATGTGTATCATCATTATTATCTCGATTGTTCATTTAACTAATATATATAAAGGTTAATTTTTATATTATTATAAAGTAATTAAATGTCTGACAATAAATATAAGAAATATGGATACGTTGGTTTAAAAAATCTAGGGAATACATGCTTTTTAAATTCCTGTTTACAGGCACTAAGTCATACATATGAATTGAATAAATTACTAGATAGTAAAACTAAGTTACATAATAACAGTGATGGAATAATATTAGACGAGTGGAACGAATTACGTAAATTGATATGGGAAAACAATGGTGTAATCAGTCCTAATAAATTTGTGCGGAGTGTTCAGATTGTTGCAAAAAAGAAAGACCGAGATATATTCACGGGTTGGAGTCAGAATGATATATCGGAATTTTTATTATTTATGATGGAATGCATTCATAATAGTATATCACGTTCGGTGACAGTCAATATAAATGGACAGAATAAGAATAAACTGGATACCCTTGCGGTTAAATGTTACACACACTTGAAGGATACATATTCTAAAGAATTTAGTGAAATAAATGAAATGTTTTATGGAATTCAAGTAACGGAAATTCTATCAGCAGATAAATCTATCAATCATAGTATTAAACCAGAGCAATATTTTATGATTGATTTACCAATGCCAAATAAAGATAAAATGGATATTTATGACTGTTTTGATTTATATACAACTGAAGAGCAAATGACGGGAGAAAATGCTTGGTTTAATGAGAAGACAAACCAAAAAGAAGACATTGTAAAGCGCATCCGCTTTTGGAATTTCCCTGATATTTTAGTTCTTACGTTTAAACGTTTTTCATTTGATGGCAAAAGCAAACGTGGCGATAAAATAACATTTCCTTTAGATAATTTAGACCTATCTAAATACGTATGTGGTTATAAACCAAAACATTTCAATTATGAACTTTATGCTGTTTGTAATCATAGTGGTAATGTATATATGGGTCATTATACTGCATTCATAAAGAATTATACAAATAATTGGTTTTTATTTAATGATGAAACTATACAAAAGGTTCAAAATCCACAGGCGGTTGTTACTCCAATGGCGTACTGTCTCTTTTATCGTAAAAAAATAACCTAGTATAATATATAGAATTAATGTTGCAGACTTTAAAAAATATATTTTCAAAGAGAGATCCATTACAAGAAGCTGTCGACGAAACAGATACTGCCGAAACAGATACTGCCGAAACAGATACTGCCGAAACAGATACTGCCGAAACAGATACTGCCGAAACAGATACTACCGAAACAGATACTGCCGAAACAGATACTGCCGAAACAGATACTACCGAAACAGATACTACCGGAACAGATACTACCGGAACAGATACTACCGAAACAGATACTACCGAAAGTAAATTATTAATTTTATTAAATAAGTTTTTCAATAAAGATAATCTGAAGATGTTGGTGGCATTTTTAGCAATATTTGTTGTATTGTATATTGTTCTTGGAATATATTTTCGCACATTTGGAATGGATAGTCAAGATAGTTTAATATCGACAATGAACGCAATTGTAGTATTTGTGCTTATAATAACAGGATTAAGTAAATATTATCATTTGGAGGAAGAAAAGAAAAACAATTTAATAAACCATTTATACACAACATTCAAAAATGATATAACTGATATTGAGACAACGTTTGGATTATTGGTGATTCTTGGATTTATTATTGGCATGAAGAAACTATTACATTTGCCTACCGCAGAAGGCAATAGTTCATTCATTCTTGATGTCTCCAATTTTGTATTATGGCTTGCATTATTAATTAATATAGTTGTAATATTCTTAGAAGATATGTTGAATATACCAGTAATTAGAATAATCGAAGATACTATAAATAGTGTTTTATATGGTAAAATTATAAACGATGAAGACATTGTAACTGATGCAACAACTGATGCAACAACTGATGCAACAACTGATGCAACAACTGATACAACACCACAACCAGCAGAAGAAGTATTTAATGTATCAAATAATTTGTACACATTTGATGATGCACCCAATGTATGCTCTGCACTAGGTGCACGCCTAGCATCATATGACGAGATAGAAGATGCCTATAAGAAAGGGGCAGATTGGTGCTCTTACGGGTGGTCACAAAACCAGATGGGGTTTTTTCCTACACAAAAAGAAACATGGACGAAATTACAGTCAAATAAAGCTATGAAAAATAGTTGTGGAAGACCAGGTGTAAATGGTGGTTATATGCCCAATCCTAAGATGAGATTAGGTGTCAATTGTTACGGCGTTAAACCGAAGGCAAGTGAATTAGACATGGAGAAAATGGCTACAGGTAAAACTGTTCCACGAACAAGTAAAGATGTTATAACAGAACGTAAAATAGCATTTTGGAAGGAGAATGCTGAAAAGATGTTAAATCTGAATCCTCATAATAAGGGAGATTGGTCTCTATATTAGATTTATATGTTTGTAAATATAACAAACGTATAAATTTAACGATGTTTTTTTGTTTTATTTGTCTTAATTTTAATTCTATTGCTATGTGTAAGTTGTTTTAATGGTTTATAATTCAAATTTAAAAATTCATTTAGTTTATCAATTCCAATAACTCCAATGTATTCTCCCTCATGTGATTTCATGTTCTCGTTATAGTTATTTACCGTCAATCCGGGAAGAGTTACTAGTTCACGGTTCCCAGAACCACCAAAGAACTCATCATCATCTATGTGTTTATATACGTATCCACCAACCATTGCATTATTAGCATTTTCGAATATTAAATTATTCAAAAAGGAATCCTTGTATGCGATAGATGACATTCTATATATAAAGTAATTAAATTATTTTGTGTAATTTCTGCGTATATCATCGTGTATAACAGTTTCACGTTTTTCTTTTAAATGTTTAAGAATAAAGTCTACATGTTCCTTATTTGGTATGATTTCATGCAATGTGTTCTCTAAAAAACAATATGTAAGAGGTTTATATTCTTTTCGTTTATAGAATTTCAACGTGCCATCGCTAATCTCGATATGTTTATGTGTGATATGATTAGCATTTACGAATTCACATATATTTGAATTCAGTTGTGATTTTCTTTCGCGCATTAATTTAGTTTTCTCATTTACTATTTTTAATTGATTGTCTAAATTCACCCATTGTTTCACATTATTAATAAAACCTTCTCTATTATCTACTGTTAGTTGCGTTTCACTATTATTATCCATATAATAGTGAAAATATTTTAAATTACTTCTTTTTACGTGAAAAACGCAGGCGTTTTTTTCTAGATTTTTTAGGTTTTCTAGATTTATTTTTCTTTCCAATTGTGTTATTCGCGTATAATAATACGGCTGGTATTGCTATGTCTGTTAAAATTCCTCTCCCCCCCTGTTGTTTTTTTCTACCACCAACTACACCATCGGTGACATTCTTATATGCGTATGTATCGGGGTTAGCCATATATTTATCAGCAGAGTTAGTTAATATTAAATTACTTGGACCATCAACGCTTGTTTGAGAACCAGCGCTACCAAATGCATATTCTCCAAACGTTGACGTTCCATTACCGCCACGCATCGTCCCTCTCTTTTGTCTCTTTACTGTTTTATTTTTACGACGATTATATTTCGTACCTGCCATTATAATATCTATACATATTTTTATTCTGGTTTAATAATTTTAGTAATAGATAAATAATAATCATTATTGTAAATATTTGAAAAATATGATATATACAGAAACACCATAAATATATGTAAACCTCGTCGTATATGTATGTTGAAACCGGTTTAATTATAAGATTAACACTTTGTTTTAGATCTTCGTTTTTAAAAAAATCAATTATTTTTTCGCGAATTATTTTCATTTAACTTACTTTTAGAAACAGTTTCAATAAAATTTACGCATTGCGTAGGATCGCGATATGTATTATATCAAAAAATATAAATGGAAGCTATTGTAGATTACGAACATGAATTTGATTTTGATGAACTATATTTTACATCACCTAGTAGCATTAACGGTGGAAATTATTTCATTAAAATAATAAATGGTTCAACGCCTCTTTATTTACAACCCCCTAAATGCACATTGAAAGACGGAATTAAGAAGTCAGGAAGGCGCATGTATTGTGATTTGATGTTCAATCAAGCCGACGCAAAGTTTATTGAATGGATTGAAAACTTAGAAAATATCTGTCATTCTAAAATTTTCGAAAATCGTACAAAGTGGTTTGAAAGTGATTTACAAGAGGACGATATAGAAAATTCATTTACTCCGCCATTCAAAATTTATAAATCAGGTAGTTATTATATACTCCGCGCTAGCATCCCTACTATTTTAGATAAACCAAATATCAAAATTTATAATGAAGATGGTGTAGAAATTCAAATGGCAGATATTAAAAAGGATGAAACGGTGGCAACCATATTAGAAATACAAGGGATCAAATGCTCTGCACGAAGTTTTCAATTGGAATTTTTGATAAAGCAAATGTTATCTATAAAGTCTGTTGACATATTTGATCAGTTTTTATTAGTAAATAAAAATGATGCAGAATCTCACAATTCTCCCCAAAAACCAGTTGCAAATGATGAACCAGTTGCAAATGATGAACCAGTTACAAGCGACGAACCAGTTACAAGCGACGAACCAGTTGTAAATGATGAACCAGTTGTAAATGATGAACCAGTTGTAAATGACGAACCAGTTGTAAATGATGAACCAGTTGTAAATGATGAACAAGTTGTAAATTATGAACCAGTTGTAAATGACGAACCAGTTGTAAAGGATGAACCAGTTGTAAATGATGAACTGGATGTAAAGGATGAGCAAGTTGTAAAGGATGAACCAGTGGTGGAGACATCGTATAAAATAGATACAAATACAAGCGAAGATGTTTTTAGGAACAACGAAAATAATGATGATTTAGTAGAAATTGATATAAAACCGAGCGATGACGATACAGTTTTTCTCAAGAAACGAAATGATGTTTATTACAATATGTATCGCGAAGCTTTAAAAAAAGCAAAAGTAGCAAAAGAATTAGCTTTAACCAATTATTTAGAAGCAAAACGCATAAAAAATACATATATGTTGACAGATCTAAATGATGATAGTGATATGGACGATAGTATTTTTTCGGATGATGAAATTAATGACAATGACGAATAGGTAATATATTTAGTAACTATTTAATCAAGTAAAGAATAACTCATCTGAAAATATTTTATCACCCGATTATATAAATAGTAATGGAACTTATGAAGTTGTTGAAGAAAACCTTTACTGGATCTATGAAATGGGTTCTTATTTTAGCCTTTGTTCTTTTAGGTATGTTAATGCTCGATTACTCAAAGAAGTATAACACTCTCGATAATATGGAGAACGAGAAGACAGAAACACCTGTAGAGGAGGAGGATAATGCTTCTCCTGAGGTAGAAAACCCCGCCCCCAAAGCACCTGCTAGTGCTGGAAGCAACCCTTCCGATTTACTCCCTGCGTCTAATAGTGGCGATAACGGATGGGATGTATTAAATTCTGTAGGCACAACCGCTGGTTCTAATCCCGATCTTCTTGAGGCGGGACACCATACCGGCATCGATACAGTTGGACAAAGCTTACGCAATGCCAATTTACAGGTTCGCTCTGACCCCCAGATCCCTGTCAGCGATACCGGACCTTGGAACCAAACTACCATTGAACCTACCAGTACCCAAGTCCCTTTTAATTTAGGACAGTAAATACAAAAAATCTATTATAATATAATTTTATATTATAATAACTATGACCATAACAACATATATATATCCAAATGGATTTAAATTGATACACGAAAAAGTGACTAACCTATCTGCATCTAGTATAAATGTTTTTTGTGATGTCGGTTCTATATATGAACCCTCAAATTTAAGAGGCGCATCACATTTCGTAGAACACATGTGTTTCAAAGGTACAAAACGTGTACCAAATCCAAAAGATATATTTTTAACCTATGATAAAATTGGTGCATTCTTAAATGCTTATACAGAAAAACGTTATACATGTTACACGGTAAAATGCGATAGCGATTACATAGAAAATGTCGTTGTTATGATGTCCGATATGATGTTAAACTCTACTTTTAATAAGAGTGAATTTAAAAAAGAAGAGCATGTTGTAATTGAAGAGAATGTTAAAAGCGAAGATGTTCCTTCTAATTTAATGCATGATGAATTGACCGAGATGATATACAAAGGCAGTTCATTTGAACATAACGTAGACAAGTTAAAATATCACGATAATAAATTTGATTATGATGAAATTGTAAAATATTATACATTATTTTATAAACCAAGTAGAATGGTTCTCAGCATTACAACCTCTTGTAGTTTCAATGATATAAAACGATTTTTAAAAACAACAGATTTTGTTAAGCAACCAGGTAGCACACAAGAAATACCACCTGAATATATGATAACACCCTGTATTAAACCACAGGATGATATAAGAATTAAAATAATAGATATGAAGGGGTATAAAACATCTCATCTGGGAATATCATTTCGTGTAGAATCTAGTGATAAATATGTAATTAATTTATTTACTACAATAATGAGTGGTCCAATGAGTTCTCGTTTATTTTCTTTATTGAGGGAGGATAATGGATTGACATATACATCGTCGGTTTATACTAACTATCATAAGGTGTATGGAGATATATCAATTTATGCTGAAACTGAAAAATCAAAGGTTCTCCAAAATGGAAAGAAACCCGGTGTTTTACCATTAATAATTAGCGAGTTAAAACACCTTTTGAAAAATGGCATAACGAAAAAAGAAATAGAAATGGCGAAACAATATAAGAAAGGTGCATTAAAAATAGCATCCGAAGACATTGATAATTTGACAGGACATAACGGTGAAAATTATTTAATACATCCAACAGAAGAGGTTGTACCATTCAAATATCTATACGAAAAACATTATAAGAATATAACTGTCGGTGATATTAATAAAATGATACAAAAATACATTCGTCCGTCTCTAATGAGTGTAGCTTTAGTTGGTCCAAAAATTATTAATGAAACGAATTTACATAAAATGCTTAACGATATTAAAGCATAATATATTTATAACAGATTATAATGAATAATATATATATATGAATAGACAAGAGGGTTTAGGATGCATTGTTACATTATTTATATTAGGTGTTTGCGGTTATATGTATTCTGAAAAAGAAGGATTTGAATTGAAATGTCTCGTCGCGTCGAAAGACGGTAAAGAATATTGTGTTAGAGAACGTTCAAAATTAGATAAAGCTGCTAATTTATTGGCAGGTGTTACTGAAAAGTGTAAACAACTTGTAAAATACGTTGAGGAACAAGATCCAAATAATGAAGCGGTTAAGAGATTGGTAGATGGTTATAATCCTAATAAAATAATGGAGACTTTGCCTACTAGTAAATATACTGCTTATAGTGAAAACAAAGGTGAGAAACTGGCATTTTGTTTAAACGTAAAAAATAAAGATAATGATAATCTAATTGATGAACATACACTTGTATTTGTTGCTATACACGAACTTTCACATGTTATGACAAAATCTATTGGTCATAAAAGAGAATTCTGGGACAATTTCAAATACCTTTTAGTAAAGGCAAAGGAGGCAGGCATTCACGAACCCCATGATTATAAAAAGGAATCTCGTGAATATTGTAGTATGAAAATAACAGATAATCCGTATTATGATGCTTAGATTTTTCTTCTATTTTAATTTTTAATAGAAGAAAGATATAGGAAGATAGTATAAATAAAGCAAATGGTAAAATTTAAATATACAATACAAGAAAAACCGATACAATCTAAACCTGCAAATTTAGAGACTATAGATTTATTTATAGATGACACAGTAGCAACAATGAAACATAAAATAGTTTCAAAAATGAATGATGGTACCATTGTCGATGAACTATATGTATATTACGAGACATACGATTTCTATGACACTAGAATTGCTAATAAACAATTATTAACAAGTAAGAAACCTGACGTATCGGTATTAAATATCAATATTTTGGAAAACCCCGATTTAATTTCACTTACAGGTAATAAAATTTTATTTAAAGAAGAAATTAACAGTGAAAAAATAAATTATAAACGCCCATTAAGCGTTTTCTCTCCCGACGATAACGGAAATCACGATTATACATTCAATGTAGATCCATATAAATTGGAAACATTAATGAAACCAGACGGTGTTGCATTATACAGTTCTTCAAAGAAAAACAATATTCGCAACCAACAAAGATTAATTGATTGTAATTTCAAGACGGATGAAAATGATACAATTATTTTATATGTTATAAAAATATCGGATATATTAAAACACATTGAAACTACAAATAAAACGACAATTAATTCAAGTGAATTAATAAATAAATATTTTCCATATTTTAAAAAATATGCACTGACAACAGTGAAAGACATTAAAGATGAACGTGAAACATTGAAATTGGCATTAAAGAAAAAGATGGATTATTTTTGGAAATTTAACGAATTAATCTCAGAATATAAGAAGCACAAATCAGATGTTTCTTGTATATCTGGCATTAAGTCATTTGAATTCATTTTAAAAAATAAGTATGATTCGTCATTTCCAATGGAAGCAATTTTTAAAAATATACATGCAAATCACGAAATACCCGTTATCAAATATAACCCTGGTTTTAAAAGAGAGAATCTATACAGATTGTATTCTAGTAGTATAAATAAAAAGGGACAGCAAATATCTCCCTATACCAAGCGTGAAATTATTAATATGACTACTGATGTTATTAATTATGACGAAATTGCAGTAGCAATAAAACCACACAATAACGATGAAATAAATAACTTATTAATTATATTCAATAGTAATGGTAATGTTATTATAAAAGGGATGTATAATACATTTTTTAAGAGCACAGGGGATAATGAACTTATAGATGAATTAGTCAGTGATTTGGAAAAGTATGTAACGCCAAAGTTGAATAATATTAATTCTTATTTGGAACTAAGTGGATATAAAATAAATGCATTTGAAATGAAAAATATTATAATTAATAAAGTTGATTTTGTTTATGAAATGAGCGTTAATAAAATATTTAAAAAGAATGCATTGAACAAAAATATGTTTTTACTTCAACCCTTTTTTTCGGTTGGAGAACCTAGACAAGAAGGTGCTATTACTAAATTGGATATGAGATTTAAACGAGTTCATAATTATAAAGAACCCGATTTAGATGAAGAAATTATGGAATTTATAGAGAATAATGTGAATGAAGCCGAAATAATTTCCTATATATCAAATAAATATGAGTTAAAATATGTAGATGCAATAGCAGAAATTGAACGTGTAAGAGGTAATAATATGTATGAAATAAAAACAAAAAAACAGGGGTTCTTAACGCATATAGATGCAATAGAATATGGTAAGAATAAAAAGGTAATTTTTACGTTTGATAACGTAACATCTTTTGATTATTATGATGTTTTGAAAGATTATTCGCGAACATTAACCTCTCTTATTTTAAATAATGATGTTAATAGTAAAATAACAAAAATCTCAAAAGAATTGAGAAGTGCAGTTGAAGAGGAAGAGGAAGATATAGAAGAGGAAGAGAAGTATGAAGAAGATAAACGTTTATTTGATAATACTGGTCTAGATGCATTTTTTGAAGACGATTTAAAGAAAGATCATGTAGAAAGTAATGCTGACGAAGATGACGACATTGATGATGAAGATGAAGATGAAGATGAAGATGACGATATTGATGACATTGATGATGAAGATGATGAAGATGATGACGAGGAAGTAACCGGTGGAAAAAGTAAAAGAGATATAAAAGAATATTTTGATGAAAGGAAGCGTAGATTAAATCCGGATATTTTTAATCATGTTGAATATTCGCGCACGTGCTTGAACAATCAAGATAAGCAACCTGTTCCAATTACAGCTACCGAGAAAGAAAAATTAGATGAAAGAAATATACAAGTGGAATATACATATACAAAACCTGTAAAAGACAAAAATGGTAAAAAAATAGAAGAAAAAGATGGTAAAAAAGAAAAAAAGCAGAAAAAGCAGAAAAATATGAAAACCATACAAGATGTCAAACTTCAGGACTTACATTATGTATGTCCAAGATTTTGGGATACAAGAAATGACGTAGTTGTCACACCCGAAGAGGCAAATAAATTAAAGAACCATATAATACCTAAGAATGGACCCATAAACGATGACCAATATATATATGAGTTTTACGATAAAGTTGTTCATAAATCAAAAACCGAATATATAAACGCAAAACCATATATGACTAAGGAAATTATTAATATTAACGGAACGTCATCGGGACCATTTCCTTGTTGTGGTGTAAAGGCCGAAGAGGACAAAGATGACGGAGATGACAAAAAGGCAGAAGAGGGCGAAGAGGACAAAAAGGACAATAAATCATACTCGTATATCACAGAATGGGACAGTAATAAACGCTTATTGGATAGACACTTCGGATTTTTACCAGAAATAATAGAGAAGAATTTATTCAATCTACATATAAAAAAAGAATTGAATAAGGCAATGACAGAAGTCAAAGGATTAACTCTATTGCGGTGTGGTGCCGAGAGGTCTATAAATAAATCATTTATTGCTTGTATTGCAAAGATTATGGAGATTAAAATGAACGATTTAAAAAAAAGAATACGAGACCATGTAACTATTGATAATTATATATATTTCAATAAAGGACTGCTTTATACGATGTTTTTACCAAAAAATGTTGATGTAAATGCAATTGACATAGATGAATACAAGACTAATAATTCGATTTATAAAAATTTTATTGATTTGGATACAAATGAAAGATATGAAATCAAGAAGGGCAACAAAGAAGAAAAACAACAAGAATTAAATACATTCTTTCGCATGTTAGTTGCTTCCTTTGAAAATTTCAGAAAATATATTAACGATATTAATTTTGGAGACGATATAGATAAGAGTGAATATATACTGGATCACACAATATTATTAGATATATTATTGGCAGACGACAATCTCGACGCGATTATACCAAAATTAAATATAGTCATACTTGAAGTTGATAATAAAGATAGTATTAATATATTATGTCCGACGAATTCTATGTTTGAGTATAATTTAGATTATGATGTCGCTTATATTTTAAAGCGAGATAATTTATATGAAAATTTGGGGGTATGTAAGAAATCAAATGACACAGAGTTTAAAATAAAACCAGAAAATCATATTCAAAGAAAATTAAGCGAAATAGAAAAAATTCAAAAGAAAACACATGAAATTATTGAAAAACTAATCGAAACAAAAAAAAACATAGATTCTAGAATGACTTCTGGTATAAAGCGACCATTTAATATCAAAGAACTTCATGATAAATTGGCAGAAAAAACCCTTGTTATTGATCATCAATTGGTTAATAATCAATTTCTAACAACAGGAATAATAGTGAAGTATCAAGATAGTACCGATACAAATGAATATTATATTCCAACTGCGCAAGAACCACCGATCACCATTAATAATGAGATTGATATTGATAATATTAATGGAATAGAGAACCATTTACAAAGTTATGATGATACCATTAATTTCTTTACAACAACCATTAATAATATAGGAATTACATTAGATAAAGTTCTTCATTATGAGAATACAGTTTATGGATTTTTAACAAACACTCTTCAATTCGTACCGATTAAACCAATTGAACGTAATGAAATAGTAGATAAAATAAAGAGTGATAATATAGAATTGATAGAAATGTCTTATTATTATTCTGCTGATAGCATATCAACAATAGTAAATAATGAAAAAAAACAAACTAGAATACGCAACGCACGATTAGAAACAACATATTATAATGTTTTCCGTGCAATTCTGAGACATATTGTTTCCGAATATGGTAGCACCGAAAAGCGTAAGGAAATAGAATATGTTAAAACAAAAATAGAGGCGATTAATGGTGAGTGCACCAAAGAAGAAAAAAAAACATACATGAAAGATACTAATAATAAATTAAAAACATTAATGAAGGATTATATTGTATTTAAAGATGATAACTCTTATAAGAAACCATCAAAATATACAGATATAACATTATGTCTTACAAATGCTGATAATAAAGAAGGAATTTGTGAAAAACACGATAGCGGTGAAGGAAAAAAACACGAAGGTAAAATTATCATTCCGGAACAAAATTTGAACAATAAAAAAATTGAGAATTCGAATTATTACTATACGCGATTGACCGATGAATTGGTACGTTATTCACAAGTGCGTCAATTTATATTAGAACCAGATAGTAAGATGAATATTGCAGATGATACAACACATATAAACGCCGAGGAAGAATTTATAATTACAGAAACAACATTGAAAAATGATAAAGACCATACCGGTTCCAAAAAAACGGTTGGGAAAATATATCCATTTGTCACGCCATATAAACTGAGTAAAAATGAAAAATTATAAAATTGAAAAACTAAAATGTCTGTGATTTATATTTTAGTTTTTCATATTTCTCTCATAAAAATGTCCAAGCTTTGCGCAAACACAATTGCTCGTGCGTTGAATACCAATAATCATGTGATTTCTTCTTATAATATGTATAAACAGATGACTATCGGTGGACTTGAATATAAAGTATCAGAGGAAGATACTTTGGTACACGCTTTGATGCGATTTTCGCTTATTGGTACTTCAACACTTGCTGTTACTAATCGTAATGATGATATTGTGGGAATTTTCAGTCAAGATATGTATATGCGAAATATTTCATGGTTAGAAGGTAAAAGTAGTGAAATATGCATGGGCGAGATTCTTCAACCTGGCAATCACGGTTCAATCGCATTTACAGATACTAAGTTGATTAGTTGCTATAATAAGGTTCAAAGATATAATATCAGCGATTTGCTGGTATTAGATAAGAATGATACAAAAAATTTCGGAATAGTATCAAGTAACGATATCATTCATAAGATTATTAATTCAATTCATTAGATTATAGTTAAAATCCCATATTATAATCATCGTCATCCTGACAATTATCCGCTTCACTCTTTTTAATGTTACCAATATTATTACGAATAATGATATTATTTTTACTGAACGAACCATTGTCATGATCGCCGAAGACACAATCATCAACAGACGCATTACGTTCAATTTCAGCATTCTCTAGGTTTTGCATTTCATTCATATCAAGAACAACACCAAACGAACTTGTTCCGAAGTTTCCATTCTGTCCACACATTACATTTGCAGAAACGCCACGCATTGTATCGACCTCTGCATGTCTGGCTGCATCAAGTAATACTTCACTATGAACCTCAAATGATGCCTTTGCGATTGGTCCAATATCATCATTAAGGATACCAGATCTGAATACAGGAATCATATCGGGTGTCATAGTCATTCGGTCACAGAGTAGGGAAAGATGATGGTAGTTGATATACGAATCACTGAATTCCATTACCTCTGTGATCTCATTGAACAGTGCCTGACGAGCTGCTTCAATTCCCAATACATTGTGGATCTCCCTTATGTCATTACTATACGTTCTTTCTGCATCAATGAAATCAAGTGACAATGCTTTCATCAGATTTGTTCCGGTTGTATCAAGAACCCAAATTTCATTTCTCTTATATGTACTGCCATCCTTTATCGAAACCATGTTGTTCAACTTACGAGGAGTAACCTTCTCAATATTCTCAATGCCTCTCAGAACAATCGAATTCAGCATAGTATCCTGTAGTGTCTTCAATAAATGGATTTCATTTGACTGATCCAAAGATATCGCCCCCTTTCGCTTTTTATTCTCAATCAAAGGGCGAATTCGGAAGACTAACTTATTTTGATTAAAATCCGAGAATGCACAACTAATATTGGAACCATGCGAACTGTTTTGAATGGCATAATTAATATCATCCATTGTAATATTTTTATCAAGTAGTGTCTCGGAATCAATTTCCAACCGGACAATCCATTTACTAGGAGTTTTTCCATCAGAAACAGAAAGCGTCTCTTTATCTTCAACTGACAAACAATCACTTACCATATTTTCGTATTCATAAAACTGTGTAATAAATTCTTTATCTTCTTCAATAAATGTTGACTTACTATCGGGATCAAAGCAAATTTGCGCCCTGCTAACCAAGTCCTGCAGTTTAGTATATTCAATAATATTGGAATATTTAATAGCCTTTGACTGGTGTGTCTCATCTTGTTTCTTGAGGTGGATTGTAAGGGAAGGATTTTTTGGGTTTTTTGTAAGTCTCAATAACTCCTCGATACGAGGCACTCCTCGGGTTACATTTGATTTACTAGCAGTACCAGCATAATGGAAAGTATTCAGCGTCATCTGTGTAGTCGGTTCGCCCGTACTCTGTCCGGCAATAATACCCACCATTTCTCCAGGATGAACAATAGATTTCTTATATTTCAATAAAATCGTCTCCAATAATATAATAAGTCCCTTACGATTAAATCTCTTATGAACTAGTAAATCGCGCGGGTTCAAGTAGTATTTATATAATGTCGAAAACAATTCGCCGGGTTGGATAAGTTTATTTTCCTTCAATTTATTCAAATATTCATCTACTAGATTGAAACACTCAAGTGGAGTTACATCCGTAATTGAGTTCTTACCAAGAGATAACTGACCCTGAATATTATTAATGGTGTTCACAAATGATACAGGTAACTTCAACATATTCTCGTCCTTCTTCTTGAAAACCTTCTCTACGATATCCTTTCTCTTTTGTATCATATATTCAATCATTTCACTACACTTCTGCTTCGTATCCGCGCGCTGACGTTTCAATCTAGTAATGGTATCTTTCGTGTATATCTCATCCAAATTTGTATCACCTGTCTTTATACCAAGGATATCATAACGCATGTAAATGTCCTCTGTGCTCAATCCAACCAATGGAATTGGTTGATTTTCAACCCTGGTAGTCTCAACACCATCATCACCATATGAATACTGAACGATTTTATTCTTGTTATTACGGACGGTCATATCGTATGCTACCTTCACATCCTCCAAATGCTTAATCAAACGCCTTTGAATATAACCCGTAACAGATGTCTTACACGCCGTATCAATGAGACCAACGCGACCACCCTGTGCGTGATGGAATAACTCAAACGCATTTAGACCTTCGATATAAGAATTGACTACAAATCCGCGCGCATCCGGACTATCGTCGTATCTACTGAAATGAGGAAGCGTCCTGTTATCATAACCATATGGAATGCGCTTACCATCTACATTCTGTTGTCCCAGACCAGAAATCATCTGTGTAATATTCAACATATTACCCTTCGCACCTGACTCAACAATCATCATAAATCTATTTGTACTGCTTAAACTACTACGAGCAATCTTACCTGACTCGTCCATTGCCTTATTCAAAATCTTATTAACCTGTGTCTCGAACTCCTTGGCATTACTGTCTGCTGTATCATTCTCAAATATTCCCAAATGAACCTTATCAATCAATGCCTGAACCTCCAACTTTTTCTGAGTAATCGCCTGAACAATACTTTGTTGCGTAACATTATCTGCTATCAAATCGCTAATGCCCACACTATATGAACTAGTGTGCATATACTCCGTAATAATATTCTGAAGATTGTCAATAAAGTCGGAACACGCAACGTTTCCAAAGTCATTATAAGCGCGATGGAGAATACCCTTTGACGTTGACCCTAATACCGACTTCTCCATCTGACCACGAATTATCTTACCGTTTCGGATTTCCAATACATTATTACTAGTTGCGTGGTCATCATTATCACCGAACATTTTATTCTTAAACGAAAGCGTAAGTGGGGGCATAATTTGTGAAAGGATATCGAAACTGTCCAATGAACTACCCGCCTCGCGCAATTTACCCACATCCACATTATTATACATCATCAATAGGTTCATTGCCTCACGGTGGTTCAATTTCAGATTTGGACGGGTAAAACGATAAGACCCCAACATAGAATCCTGATAAATACCAATAATGGGCGAGTTGGAAGCAGGACTGATAATTTGGTAAGGAATGGCCGCCAGGTGTTTTAGTTCAGTCTCTGCCTGTATGCTTTGTGGTGCATGAAGATTCATCTCATCGCCATCAAAATCAGCATTATACGGTTTTGTATCAGCAACATTCATCCTGAACGTATCGCCCTTTTTCATCACACGGACAATGTGTCCCATCATAGACATTCTGTGTAAAGATGGTTGCCGATTAAATAACACCATATCACCATCTATGAGACTTCTATGAACTATATCGCCGATTTCCAAGCGAAGTGACTTGCGATCCACATATCGAAGTGATATGCTGTCGCCATTATTACGCTCTACTGTTTTAGCACCTGGGTATGTATCCGGTCCATTTTGAACCAATTTATTCAAATACTCACGGTTTCTATCATTTACCTTCACTGGTTTGGTGAGGTTTTGCGCTACTTTCTTGGGAACACCTAGTTCACGAATACCTAACTTCGGATCGCCCGTAATAACTGTACGAGCTGAGTAATTTACACGCTTACCCATCAGATTGCCTCTAATACGTCCAGTCTTACCATTCAAACGACTGAAAATGCACTGAAATGGTCTCCCAGAACGCTGTGCCATTGGTGCTGCTCCACGTGTCTTATTATTAGCAATCATTGCAATGAAATATTGGAGAAGACGGGTCAAACTATCAATTACATTGGAAGCAGCGTCATTGTTAATTTTTTCTTTAAGATCATTATTAGTCTTAATAATATTACTGTAAATATGAGTTAAATCATCCTCACTTCTTTGCTGTGCATCGTGCTTAACCGATGGTCTAACTTGGGGAGGCGGAACGGGTAATACTTGACATATCATCCAATCGGGTCTTGACCAAGTTGGGTTGAACCCCATAAAATGAACATCTTCGTCACTAATACGCTTGAAATTCTTTAGTAACAACTCAGGTGTGAGACGGACACTTACCTTATCATCATCTGTGTCGGTTTTCATTTTCTCCCAGATTGCATAAATAGTTGCAATCTCCTCCACTTTGATCTTATCTGGTTGCTTGCAACCACAACCGTCTTCGGTTTGGTTTCCACATCTCTTCACCTTTGATGCCAATTTAGATACATATGTCCATCTCTTGCCTGGACTCCAGTTCAAGATGTGTTTATGATCATCCTTATTAATTAATAATTTGCTACATTTATAACAAACACACTTTGCAATCTTCATAATATCCTTGAGATGTTGTGTAAATATAACTGGACGAGCTAATTCAACATGCCCAAAATATCCAGGGGAGTCGATATACGTAAAACCATCAGTAGGGCATATAGTTCCTGGTTCCAATACACCCATCCGCGGATCAAATAATCCACCAAGAACCGGTTTATTATTAATGTATGTATCCCTTGATGTAATCTCTACAACTGAATTATTTCTAATTTCTTCTGGCGAACCAATACTGAATTGGATTCCCACAATTTTTGATGATATGGGATTTTTGTTTGTCATGTGTCTATATATTAGTATAGTATTTGTTTATATTATAATTGTGTTTTCAATTTTTCTCTTTATAAATCCTAAATATGGTTATTTCCAGTTAAAAATATAAAAATTTTTATAAAATTGATTATGAAATATAAAAAGTAAAAATGAGTTAAACACACACGTCTTCTATAAATAACACAATGGTTTCTACACGCCCCAGCAACAAGCAGAGTCGCAAGGAGATTGAGGATACTGATAGCGATACAAGTGACGAGGAATACATCGAATTCATTATTGATGAGGAGGAGTCTATCGGTAGCGAAGATACGGATACAGATACCGAGGATGAGGAGGAGGAGGATGAGGATGATGAATGTGATGATGAAGATGATGAAGATGAGCGTAAATTTAAGAAGCGTCGTAATCGCAAGAAGAGTTATGATGAAGATGAGGATGATTGCGAAGAGGGCGAAATGGATGAGGATGAAATTCGCGAAGAGGTAGCAAAGATATTCCCATCGACTTATATCAATAGTAAAGTTAAGCGCGATAAAGAGGCGAAGAAGAAGGCGTTTGATAAGATGGAAGCTAATACCAAAAAGCGTGGTTCTGAAAAGAAGTCTACCGGTAACGACAAGAAGAGTAAGAAGAGTAAGAAGAAGAAGCATTCGCGTAGTCGCAGGGTAGAGGAAAATTCAGAGAACGACGACGACGAGGAGGAAGTGACAGAAACTGTTACAGTCTCTCTTCTAGACCTTTTCGGTGGTAAGGCATTTGCATTGGATGATGAGGAGGAGGAAGTTCTGGATGATAAGAATGATGAATGTGATAGCGAAGACGAGAAGGTATTCTTGAACCAGAAATACGAAACTGTTTCAGATGATACAAAGGATGATGAAGATAACAAGCAAGAGTCTAGTAATTCAAAGAAGAAGAAGAAGAAGAAGAAGAAGGAGGATGGCGATAATGAGGTTGATATTTCGGATAAGTTTCACGATGAATATGTGGAACTTCTAGAGGAGAAGAAATATAGAACAGAACGCTTGAAGAAACGACCCGACAGTAAGGTTCATAAGAAGGCGCTACGCGAATGTCGCAAGGAGATGAATAATCTAATTAAGAGAGCGCGGGGTTCAAACACTAAGACTTATTATAAGCTTATCAACTCTCATAGTCAGCGAAGTTCGAGTGAGATTGAGTTCTTCAAGAAGAAACTATCTAACGAGGAGCAACTTAAGATTATGAAGGATATGAAGGAAATTAATGATCATATTCTGGTTGATAAACCCCATCGCCTTGCTCTTCTACAGTCTGATATGCCTATCAAATACAAGGCAAATGTTATGCAGAAGGTTAATATGCTGAAGTCTATGGAACCAGGTGATCCAGAATATTATAAGGTGAAGAATTGGGTTGATGATTTTATGCAGGTTCCTTTTGGAAAGTATAGTGGTCTTGAAGTGAATATGTCTCATGGCATTGATCGGTGTAATAAGTTTATGGAAGACGCAATGAAAATCCTAGATGATTGTGCATATGGATTGACCGATGCGAAGATGCAGATCCTTCAAATGGTGGGTCAGTGGATTTCGAATCCTCAGGCAATGGGAACCGCGATTGCAATTAAGGGTCCAATGGGAACGGGTAAGACGACACTAGTAAAGGATGGAATTAGTAAGATCTTGCAGAGATATTTTGCTTTCATTCCACTCGGTGGTTGTGGGGATGGAAGTTTCTTGGAGGGACATTCGTATACTTATGAGGGCAGTGGTCACGGAAAGATTGTTCAGGTGCTTAAGGAGAGTAAGTGTATGAATCCTGTGTTTTATTTTGACGAGTTGGATAAGGTCAGTGAAAGTGCAAGGGGTGAAGAGATTATTGGTATTCTCACGCATTTGACCGATACTTCTCAAAACAATCAATTTCACGACAAGTATTTCGCGGATGTGGATTTTGACCTTAGTAAGTCCCTCTTCATCTTCTCGTATAATGACGAGCACCGCGTGAATCCCATTCTAAAGGATAGGATGTACTGTATTCAAACAAAGGGTTATGACACCAAGGAGAAACTCGTTATTGCACGTGATTATCTGCTTCCTAAGATTCGTGAGCAGGTCAATTTTGAGAATGAGGATGTTATTATTCCTGACGAGACGATTGAATATATTATTAGTAATAAAAGTCTAACCAAGGAGGAGGCAGGTGTTCGTAATCTCAAGCGTTGTCTTGAGGTGATCCATACAAAGATTAATCTCTTCCGTCTGGTTAAGATGGACGACGACAATATGTTTTCAAAGGAGATCAAGATGAAGATTGAGTTTCCATACACGGTTAAGAAGGACGACGTCGATAAGCTTATTAAGAGCGAACCTTCACAGAATCAGAGCGTTCTTGCCTCTATGTATATTTAGGGTCTATAAATCATATAAACATAGTGTATTATAATTAACTAGTATGTCGGATGAAGATACAAATAATTTTTTTATTTCATTATTAGCATCTTTGGAAGAAAAGATATATGTGAACGAGTTTTTGAAAAGTAATACTAATGTAATTGCTATTCAGGATAATATTCGTAAATTTCTTATTATGAATTGTAAGCATGTTTTGGAAACAGATTATATTGACATAGACCCAGAACAATCTCAAAAAATAGTATATTGTACTAAGTGTATGATGAATTTATAATTTTTATTATTAATTATACTAATAATAAAAATATTTATGCGCCAATTTGAGCGTCGTTGGAAGCATTGCCTCCTCTAGTCTTAAGCATATTTAATTGCTTATCACTTAAACATAAAGGTCCTTTGGAATTTGTTAATCCAGCAGAACGCGAACCACATTCTAAACTTCCTTTTGTAGGGGGACCATATATATCATAAAGAGTGTCTTCGGAATAAGGACGAGGATTGGAGTTGTTGACCATACCTTCTTCGTTCTTTCCAAGTAATCCGCTAAAACCACTCTTTATTTGGGACATCATACTTTCGGGTTCTTCCTCCTCCTCTTCCTCGTCCTCGTAACCCTCATAGGGTCCAAATCTTTCATCAACATCTTCATCCTCTTCTTCATCTCCTTCGAAACCCTCCATCTCTTCATCATCTTCTCCTTCGAATCCCTCCATTTCTTCATCCTCTTCTAAAGGTTCCTCCATTTCTTCGCCTTCACCTTCACCCTCCATTCCTTCACCTTCACCCTCCATTCCTTCACCTTCACCTTCACCCTCCATTCCTTCATATTTGGAAAAAGAAACTTTCTTAGAATGGGGTTTAAAATCACAACAGGCACAAGATGCCGTTAAAAGTATGAGTAATACTAAGGCACCACCCAGAATGTAAAAATTCATGCGCTTCATATCTATAAAGTATATACATATTTTATAGATTTTAATTTATTGGTATTAGATAATGGTTAACGGACTATATTTTTTTTAATTTATGCGTTTAATATAACCTGGCATAAGCAATGCCAATGTCGGTAAAATCATAGCACACACCACGTATCTTGCTTCAAATATCGAATCAGACCCTGTCCACTGTATCTTAGGGAAGACAATTAACATTAATGGAATGATTGCCACAAGTGGAATGATTACCGCAAGTAAAAAGGAAATGTAACCATAATCACTTAATTTCTCCGTATCTTCTAATGTATCGTTGTTGTAGTCCGTACCTGACACCCTAATCCACATCATTAAAAACGCATAAATTGATAAACAAATAACCACCATCATAAAGTATAATTGTCCTTCCATTTTATTGAATTTTGAGTCTCCGGTAAAATGTTTTATTAATCCCAACACAACTCCAGAATTGGAAATAGTACTAGTGAATATAGAAGGCATAGAAGATTTTGACATTAAAGGGGGGGAAGGTGACGGGAACAATTGTTTTAATATTTTATAAATTCCGTAAAATACCAATAAAATTATAGGAATAAAACTTGTTATCAAAATCCAATTAATTCTTTCTATTTTAAGTTGTGCTGTCAAACTTACAATATCGTCCAGATCAACTGTTGCGCCATTTATGGCAAATAAAATAACACACGTTGTTATAGAAATGGTTGCGAAAATATTTAATATATTATTATTATTCAGATAACCAACGGATATCGTTTTAATGGGTATTTTTTCTGGAGGATTTGACATAATGTATATATTTATTCTATATTATATCTTACGTTTATGGACTTGCTTCCATTTTCATTATTAATAACCGCCAATTTTTTTATATAATTCTTAAAAATATTAAATTTATCACTTATATATTCTGTAATATCCCAATCGTCGCTGTCTTCAATTTCAGTTATCTCAGGCATATCTTCTTCATGTTCTTCTATAATATCATTCTCTAAACTTTTATTTTGAAAACCTTCATTTTTTACAATATATCTCATCATAATACCAAACGGTGCCAGTATAATTATTAGAACAAATATAGACCCGTATTTAAAGTCGGGTGCTAAATAATAATAGTTTTCTATACTACTTGATTCGGGGATTGCATTATTTGATTCGGGCATTAAATATATATATATATATTTAAAACACATAAAAAGGTCGTAATTTTACCTCTTATATGGATAAACTCGACTTAAAAAAATTAATTGCCGATTCGGATTTTGAAGATCATACCGCGGATATTCGTAAATTGAAGCATAGTTCATTAATGCGAAAAGACATTACAAAAATGCTCCAATTAAAGAGCAAACACGTTCGTTTATTACGTAACGACTATGATGGGTTCTCTAAATTATGTAGTAGTCAGTGTAATTTTTTATTCTCACGTTACACGGATATATATAATCGTCTTTTGAAGGATGAATTAGACCTCAATATCCTAGGATCAGTTATAGATGTTCTTGGTAAAATAGAGGATGGTAAAATAGATCAAATGAAGGGTTCTGTTGAAGTTGGAGAACTTCTTAAGAAAATGTATATCGATTCTGCAATCAAGACCGGCGATAATCTCAATAAAAACAATCCCGCAAATGATGAAGAGCACGTTTTTCAAGAAGCAAAGACACTTTCCTGGAAGGACTATAAGGTTATGTATTCCGAGTAATTAATATAAAATTGAAAACCTAATAAACATAGATTATGTCTATAGTTATTATGTCCTCGTTATCTGATGTTCAACAACTTAATTCTGCTAAGGCACGTGGATATGCGATTTTGAAATTGTCTTTTAATGATGAAGTGGACGAGAGTTTTAAAACAGAGTCGAGGGCTGCATTTGATAAACATAATGCGAATATATTGACATCTGATTATCCAGATTCTGGTCTAGATCTAAGAGTGCCAGAGGATACCCATTTCAATGTTCCGTTCAGATCGGTATTTGTAAATCTTGGAGTAAAGGTAAGTATGAGTTTTGAGGATCGCCCGGTTGGTTTTAACATGCACCCGCGTTCAAGTATTTCGAAGACGCCTCTCATGCTAGCGAATCACACGGGCATTATTGATTCTGGATACCGAGGTTCACTAATTGCAGCATTGCGCCTCCTACCATTTGATGATTTGAATACGTATACAATAGAGAAAAATTCTCGCATTATGCAGATTTGTCATCCGTCTTTATGTCCTGTATTTGTGGTAGAGTGTTCAGAAAGTGACTTATCTAGCACCGAACGTGGTGTGGGTGGGTTTGGTTCTACCGGTAAGTAGAATATATAAAAATAACTATATAAGAATTAAATATACTACTATTGTATATTTAATACAATGATGAAAAGTTATATTGCCGAGAAACTTAATACTAGTATAAATCCTTTTAAAGACGATAATAAGACTTTATACACAAAAGATGAAGCAATCCGTGTTCGCACAAAGTATCCAGATAGAATTCCGGTAATTGTGAATCGTAGTAGGAGTGCAAATTCAAGTGTTCCTGAAATCGATAAACATAAATTTCTAGTTCCGTGTGATTTAACTATGGGTCAATTACAATATGTTATACGTAAACGCTTGACTTTATCACCAGAGAAAGCGCTTTTTTTATTTGTGAATAATACAACTCCACCAACTAGTTCTCTTATTTCTACAATTTACGAGGAGTATAAGGATAAAGAAACTGAATTCTTATATGTAACATATGCTATGGAGAATACTTTTGGTTAATATTATTGTTCGGTTAATATTATTGTTATAACTCATTTTCTAACAATAATATAGATGACAATTGGTCAATGTATCCAAGTTTATAAAAAAAAATTTATTCATAAACGAAAATGCACTAATAAAGTTATAATATTTGATCTAGATGAAACACTTGGTTGTTTCACAGATTTAGAAGCATTATGGAGCGTTATAGATAAAAATGCAATACCATATAATAACATTTATCTTACAAAACAACTTCTTTTTAATGCACTACTAGATTTATATCCCGAGTTTTTAAGATATGGGATATTGAATATATTGGAATATTTGAATTATAAAAAAAGCATTGGGCATTTTATAGGCATTTACTTATACACTAATAATCAAGTCAGTAAAACGTGGTCTAAGTATATAACAAATTACTTAGATTATAAAATAAGCACATCTGGACTATTTAAACAAATTGTGTACGCATTCAAAATAAATAAACGCATAGTAGAACCTTTGCGTAAAAGCAATACCAAAACATACAGTGATTTTATTCGGTGTAGTCTCCTGCCTCGCAATACCGAGATGTGCTTTATAGATAATACTTATTATACGAAGATGCATCATAATAAAGTCTATTACATTCAACCAAAACCTTTTTTCCACGGTATGAAAACAGGTAATATAATACAACGACTAATGGAATCAAATATTTTAAAAATAAATAATGATAAAATATTCATGTCGCATTTTTTGGATAATAACTTAATAACTTCTGTTGAAAAATCACAAAAATATATTGATGAAGACACATATGTTTCAAGAAAAATATTATATCATATTCAAGATTTTTTCTTACTAACCACGCGTAATAAATGTACTCGTAAAAATAAAACGTTGAATATTGGCAATTTTACACGTAAAAACAAATAATTATTTATCTTGCTTTGCATACTCGTATGCCATTAATACCAGTTGTTCTCCAGTAGTTAATTTCTGATATATCAAACATTCATCGTATTTTATTTGGAATACACGATTTTGAATGGTTCTACATAATACATGTGTCCCATTATCACAGAACTTGACCTCTGCAACTATTGCCCCGTTTGTAATCTTATTGGGTGTATTATATCTTATCCATCGTATATGTTTACCCTTATGTAGTTCATATATGTTCTCAATTAATCTATATCCTGCGAGTTTACTATAGAATATATCACGTTGATCTTCGGATATATTTAATGCTTCAAATGATTTCAATATACAATCTAGTATATCATCCATTGTTTTTTCATTCAGATAATCCATGTGTTCATCGTTCGTCAATTCTATTAATTCATCTATGTTCAATGTATTTAATAGTGATTTATCCTTCTGAGCATCTTCAAATACTTTATTTATAAAATCGTTTGTTTCGTCAGACATAATATAATTAATTGTATTATATTATGAGTTAGGTTTATATTCTTATATAGAGAACACGCTTCACTATTTCTGTGATACCTAAATTGGCAATCATAAATAGTGCACTAGCGAATATTATTTTTCCGTCATTTTTATTCAAGGTATGTACTCTGAACGGATTGAATTTATATAATAAAAATATACAAATAAAAATATGAAATATTATACTAATTGTATGCACCCATTTTGGTTCACTTGATATTATGCCTATGTAAATAATTGCATATGTGATGATAAAAAAAGCTTCAAAATATTTAAAAGGTTGTGATATATATTCTAACGTCTGATCGGCAATTAATCGCATAACTATATATTAAGCATTGAAAAAAGTATATAATAATATTTCAATACTCTTAATAAATCATCATATGAAAATAAAATATTATGAAATCGAGAAACTTATTGGGAAGGGTTCATTTGGTGATGTATATAAAGGCGTCGATACTCGTAATGGAAATACAATTGCACTAAAATTAGATACTTCGGGACTTAAGGTTCTCAAACATGAAGTCTCCATCCTAAATTATTTATATAGCGAAAACGTTTCCAGTATACCTAAGATATTATGGTTTGGTGTCATTGATAATGTAAGTATATTAACTATGACATACTATAAAATGAGTCTTCAGGATTATTTTGACGTAAAAGGTCTCATTGACGAATTCAAAATGTCTTCAATTATGATTAAATGTCTTGATATACTACGGCAGATTTCAATAGCACAAGTAATGCATAGAGATATTAAACCACATAATTTTATGTTAGCGGATGGAGAACTTAATCTTATTGATTTTGGTTTATCTACTATATACAGCTACATGCACAGCGACGACGACATACTATGTGAGAAAGAAGACTTGGTTGGGACTCCGCGTTTCACCAGTTTTTATTCTCATTATGGAGAACCTACGTCACCACGAGATGATTTATTATCATTGGGTTATATGTATATTTATTTGAACACCGGTTCTCTTCCATGGGACGAAATAGAACGTAAAGAAACAGATCTGCCTTTATGTAATATAAATCATCCTGATAATTTAATACGCAGAGATATGAAATCTCCAACCATACTTTTACCTAATTTTACAGGTTCTCTCAAGAATTATATGGACTACTGTTATTCATTAAAGTGTGATGATATACCCGATTATCACAATTTAATGCGTATATTTACTTCTTAGCGTGGATAGGTGCTTCTTTCATATGATTATTTAACTCCTTCATATGCTGTTTCATTTTTCCTATTTCATCGTTTGACATACCTTCGTGCTTACGATTGCAATTTCCCTCTGATATAATTGAATTGCCAGATGGTGTAAATATTAGACTACCTATAGTAAGTGTTATTAATAATGTTAATAAGAGGAAACCGACTGACGCGAGTTTTTTCTTGGAAAATTCCATATCTATTGACATAATGTATATACTTGTTATACATTATGATTTATGAATTTTTATTTACTTCTTCTTATTCTTTTTCCCTTCTATAACACTACCAAAACCTTCAATAGGTTCTTCTTCTTCTTCAATAGGTTCTTCGTCCATGTTCTCATTTCCTTCTAAACCTACATTTGGTAAAGAGGCATCATTATCGTTAATTAAAAATGTTACACTTCCAAGCGCAAGCGCAATTAGTAGAACGGCTAAAAGAAAGACAATTGATGCCATTTTTTTTCCTGAAATGCCCATAAACCCTTTCATTATATATTTTAATTATATAATTTTTTAAATCAACTTAAACAACTAACGCACTATATAGTATAACCTGTGCTATGAGTTCTTCTATTCGTCTTACTGGTCGTGTTAAGTGGTTCAACAAGAAGTCCGGATACGGATTTCTGACTGTCTGTGGTGACAGTGATTATAAGGAAAAGGATATCTTTGCTCATTACTCCGCCGTTCATGGAGAGGACGACCAGTACAAGTATCTTGTTCAGGGAGAGTATGTTGAGTTTGATCTCGTAGAGTCCAAGGGTGAGAAGCATGAGTTTCAGGCCGCTTCTATCTCTGGTGTTATGGGAGGTCAGACCATGTGTGATACTCATCGCGAGAATCCTCGCCCCCCGCCTCGCAGGGATAACTACGACGATGGTCGTCAGTCCCGTCGTCCTCAGCGCGCTCATCGTGATAGTTACGGAGAGAGTGAGGATGGATACAACGAGGTAGGACGCCCTGCTCGTGCTCGTGTTTCCAAGAGGTATTAAATATATCTCAAATATAAATAATTAATCTATATACTACGGACTGTTGGTGTAAACCCCTTCCAAGGGTTCGTTGTGGGTTCGATTCTCATACAGTTCAAATGTTATTGACTTCGTTTAATAAACGAATTTAATAATTACCAATATAAAATTAAAATACTTTTGTATATTAAATATGAATAAAAGGCTTCATTATAAAGTGGTTTTTCTTGGTGAATCATCTGTTGGTAAATCATCTATTGTAACTCGTTTTACAAGAGATGAATTTTATGAATTTCAAGAACCTACTATCGGCGCTGCATTTCAAACAAAAGCGGTTCGTTTAGACAATTGCACGGTTAAAATGGAATTTTGGGATACTGCCGGACAAGAACGATACAGATCCCTGGCTCCCATGTATTATAGAGGAGCAAAGGTAGCATTTATCGTGTATGATATCACAAATAAAGATAGTCTAATTAATGCAAAATCGTGGTTAAAAGAAGTTGAACGCAGAGGAGAACCTGATTGTTTATTGGTACTTCTTGGTAATAAATTAGATGTTAATGAGAGCAGACAGGTTGAACGCGAAGAAGTTGCTGTTTTTTCAGAAACTAATAATATAATGTTCTCAGAAGTAAGTGCTAAGACAGGTATAAATATAAATGAGATAATGATAAGAGTAGCAAAAGAACTTGCTCTCAAAATGCCTTCGCAAGATCCAAAACCCGATACTTTTATAATCGGCAATGAAAGACAGAATACAAAAAAATGTTGTTAAATGAATAAAAGTTTTATTCATTTATTGTTTCGAGGAGATCGTTATAGTGAGGATTCCATACAATTCTTCTAGCAGATAAATAATCAATTCCCGGAAATTTTATCATAAAACGTTGTATTTCGATAGATGCTTCCATTTGAAATGACATATAATCTGTACCATTCCACCATAATTCTGATTTCAAATTATGCTCCATTATTTCACCTCTTGATATTATATCATATACCTGAACAACTTCGTCAAAATAAACTCGCTTTCGCTTTCCCAATCGTAGGGGTTTCATTAAATATCTGAAATCTGCCACTCCCATTAAATCGTATAAAATATAAGGTAGTTCGCCATTTGGTGAAGACATTATATACAATTATATTATTTTAATTATGTAATTTTACTTTTAATTATTTAGTACATTAATATATTAATGATACTATCCAAAGATAAATTTTTGGATTTTTTTATATCTGAGAAATTAAATACTTTTGACGATTTTATAGATACATATAAGGTTTGTGTTCGTGGTAATATAACGCCTCTTAAAACATACTCCGAGCGAAAACAAATCTCAAAAAAAGCACTAACAGCATTATATAATCATATCAATGAACGAGAAAAATATCTAGAACGTTTTTATAAAACATCGCTATCTGTAAAGGATGATATTCATATTAGTGGAGAACCTATGACGAAAGAATACATGAATAATAATAAAAACGTGCAATATAAAAATATAATTCGTAATATACACGTTGAAGACATTCTCGAAAATACACAATCTGGCATTGAAAATAACCCCACATATATGAAGGTTCTCTTAGATCTATATGTAAATCGTATTATTAATTATAAAATACTTACCCCTAGTGCTATACACTATACTCTAAATGGACGCATAGGTAGTGTATTCTCATCTTTCTATTTTCGTGCTTCTATTATGAACCCATATCTCGTGTATTCTTTGAATAAAAATGTATTAAAAGGCACTAAGGTATTCACACCAACACTTGGTTGGTCGTCTTATGCTTATGGATTTATGGAATGCGACGAAATAAAAGAATACGTGGGAACTGATGTTATAAAAGACGTATGTTCCAAAACACGCTCCTTTCTTAAAACCCATTATGATAAACCATTTAAGATTTTTCAAAGTCCTTCGGAGAACCTTATGAAAAATAGTAATTTTCGCAGTAAATATGCCAATTATTTTGATCTTGTTTTTTTTAGTCCACCGTATTTCAAGATGGAATTATATCCAGGTGATAAACAAAGCACGTCTAATTATAATAATTATGATGTATGGTTGAAAAAATACTGGGAAAAAACTATGCAATTATGTCTTCATGTTCTCGAACCTGGTGGTAAAATGTGTTATATCTTATCTGGATATGGGGGTAAGGGTACCAAGAATTCATATAACCTCGTCGAGGATATGAATAAAATCGCCGAAAAGTATTTCACTTTATTATATACAATGTCATTTTATAATAAAAATGTTCATGTTACAGAACATCGCGAAACCGCAGAAAAAATAATTGTATTTTCAAAAAAGTAAATATTATATTTTACTATAATATTTGCCTAGTGCTTTTTAATATAATCCAATAAATCCATCATCTTAAAAGATGCACGAGAAGACATGCTTTTATATTTCTCTTTATTTGTCTTTCTCAACTTTGATATCTCTTCCAGCTTATCAATTGTAGTTTCATTGAACTCATCGTTATTCTTATATAGACCATACGCAGTTGTAATCATGATATAAAGATTGTCACTATATTCCTCTACTACACTTATAGAATTATCTGTCTCTGCAACCCTTGGTAATAATTCGATAATATAATCTGTAATTGCCAATAATACATCCTGTTCTAACACATTATATTTTGTAAGATTACACATAAAAGTTGTCATTGCCTTTCGCTTATCATTCTCCTTTATAAAAACACAATATGCGTCATAATCCTCATTTGGATCAACGGGTTTAATATCATTATATGATGCCTTATAATTCTCTACAATATCCGTGATCTTGGAACCAAATACACTATATTTATTAATAAGGTTCATATAGAACTCTGCGTATATATCGGAGAAAAACGCATTTGAACTCGCAATATTAAATATAAATCCCATAATCTTATTCATATTCTCTTCCATGTCGTGACCATCCTCATCATCCTCACCATCCTCATTTAGTACATCATCTATGAGTCCAATAATCTTAATGGTTTGCTCTTTTTTGCTTTTCGTCGAAAACTTATTTAACGCAATACGTATCTCATTTATCTTCTTTTCAATACCTTTCTTCTTCTCAATCACAGTAGTTTTGAAATTACGAATATTATCCCAATTCTCATCTGGGAACGAATCCTTTCCCTTGTCACGATATCCTTTCTTATTAAATAATTCATCTCCTGAACCACGCTTTATTTTCTGATAACTTACCTTTTCATTATCATTTGAAACGATCTTACTTGATAAATCTTTTAATATATTTCTTGTATTTTCATCCAATTTTTTATCGATTCCATTGAAGATAAAATCTTGAAAATCTTTGACTGTATAGTATGCCATTGGTTACTAATTATTATAGCACAGTGTGTTTATATATATTATGATTTAACATTTATAATATATTAAAACAAATATAAACATTGAAACACAGTATAACTAAGATGAGCAGCACACAAGAACTCACACAGGCGAACGATACCAATGTTAAACAATATGAAAATTGGGATGATTTGGAGTTAAATGAAGAAGTAACACGAGGTATTTATGCATATGGATTTGAAAATCCAACTCCAATTCAGGGAAGGGCAATCAAACCATTAGTCGCTGGTCGTGATCTGATCGGACAGGCGCAGTCAGGTACTGGAAAAACTGGGTCATTTACTATTGGTACACTTCAGAGCATTGATACGTCAAAAAAGACGACTCAGGCTCTTATTCTCTCACCAACACAGACACTGGCACAGCAAACCGCAAAGGTCGTGACTGCTCTATCACAGTATATGGATGGTCTAGTTATTAAAACTCTGGTTGGTGGCACGTCTGTTTCGGAGGATGTAAATGAACTTCGGTCTAATACACCACACGTTATTGTTGGAACGGCAGGTCGCGTTTTTGATATGATGAAGCGTAGGAATTTTGATACGGGCACTATCAAACTCTTTGTTCTTGACGAGGCAGACGAGATGTTATCGCGAGGTTTCAAGGATCAGATTTACGAGATCTTTAAGTATTTTAGTGATGATGTTCAGATCGCACTCTTTAGTGCCACAATGCCCGAGGAAATTCTTACACTGACTGACAAGTTTATGCGTAACCCTGTCAAGATTACTCTCAAACCACAGGAACTAACTCTGGAGTGCATTCAACAGTATCATATTGCACTTCAAAATGATCAAGAGAAATACGATACCCTACAGGATTTGTTTGAAATTATCAGCACTAGTCAATGTATTATCTATGTTGGTGCAGTTAAGCGAGTTGCTGATTTGTACACTGCCATGATTGCAGATGGATATACTGTATGCCAAATTCATAGTGAAATTCCACATGCAGAGAGAAATGAAACAATTAAGCAATTCAGAAATGGTGCTTTCCGTGTCATGATTTCTTCAGGAATGACCGCACGTGGTTTTGATGTCCAGCAGGTTAGTACTGTTATTAACTTCGACATTGGACGAAATATCGATACATATTTACACGCAATTGGACGTGCAGGACGCTTCGGAAGAAAGGGTCTTGCTATCAACTTTGTGACAAAGCAGGATATGGATCATCTCAAGAAGTTAGAGCAACATTATAATATTACGATTCCTGAACTCCCAAGTAATATTGAATCTCTTATGTAAATTAAACAATATTTGGAATATTAATATAACACATTCGTTATATTAATTTTCTTTTTCTATCATTTTAGTGTAAAATAATGGAAACGATTAAACAAATGTTTCATATTACACCACCCAAAGATAGTATATTGAACCGCGATATCCATAAAGTGTTTCGTTTACCCATTGCATATGTAGATGAAGATAAACTATTTGATTTAAATGGCATTGTTACCGAAGATTTAGAACTAACCAAACCACCTGTAGAAGATGCTTCTGGTGAACTGGTTCATTCAAATACTATGTATGAACATCTATTGAAACCTCAAAATAAATTCGCCACTGCTCTTATGCCTGATTGGGCAAAGCAATTTACAAATGATGCCACTTTTTTAACTCAATCTCAAAGTGTTATTGAGAACATTGATTATATTCCTCAAGATGATGATAATTGTATTGACTGTGATAAATTCTTGACTTTTTGGAAAGATTTAAAACAGGATAATGTCAATTTTATGGATCGGTATTCCTATATTGAATGGGATATTGCTCGTCATTTGAATGAGTCGTCTACATTTCTACAGGCTTTATCGTTTGTTAATATGGCGTCACCTGCTCTCAGTTTTTTTATTCCCATTTTATTCCTTATTTTTCCTTTTATTATACTCAAAATTCAAGGCATTCCGATTGATTTTGCCACGTATTTTAATACTTTGAAGAATATTGCAAAAAATCATTTTATTGGTTCTATTATACGAACTGCACAAAATGTTAGTTGGTCTAGTTTATTTTATCTAGCGGTAACTGTTGGTCTATACGGTCTTCAAATTTACCAGAATTATAGAGCTTGTATTCGTTTCTATAATAATATTTCACGCATCAATGACCATATTAGTTTCCTTAAAATGTATATCAATGCTTCTACCGAGAAAATAGATAAATTTATAGAATTAAATTCTCATCATTCAACCTATAGTAGTTTCTGTGAATTATCCTCATATCATTCAGATAATCTGAAAAATATATACAGTGAAATTGAACACATTGCTCCATTTGAACCTAAGTTCTCCAAGATTACTGAGATTGGATACTTACTTAAATGTTTCTATCACTTACATACCAACTCACAATATGAAAACGCTCTTAGGTATTCTGCTGGTTTTAATGGTTATATTTCAAATATTAGAGGTATTCGGGAGAACATGCTTTCCAAATCGGTAAATATTGCATCATTTAATGATAAAGATACCGTTGTTAATGGTATGTATTATCCCGCATTGGTCAGCGAAAAACACGTGAAAAATGATTGTTCGTTTGAGAAAAATATCATTATTACTGGACCAAATGCTTCTGGTAAAACGACATTGCTCAAATCCGCTTCTATCAACATCATTCTTACACAACAGTTTGGTCTGGGGTTTTACGACTCGTGTTCTATCAATCCTTATACACATATTCATTCTTATTTGAACATTCCCGATACATCTGCTCGTGATAGTTTATTCCAGGCAGAATCTAGACGCTGTAAAGAGATCATTAATATTATTGATGAATGTGATGTTTCAAATAGACATTTATGTATTTTCGATGAATTATATTCTGGTACGAACCCCGATGAAGCAACAAAATCGGCATATGCTTTCCTTCTATACTTATCTAATAAATCCAATGTTAATTTCGCACTCACTACGCACTATCATAAGTTATGTAAGAAAATTAAAAAGAAACATAATATGCGTAATTATATGATGGACGTGAATACAGAGAATGAACGCATTGCTGAATATACATTTAAATTAAAGAAGGGTGTATCCAATGTTAAAGGTGGATTGTCTATTTTAGAAGAAATGAAATATCCAAAATCAATATTATCATGCATTTATAAGCAAAATAAACAACAAAAACATGATAATGATGATGAATAATTTTTACAAAATATACATATTAAAGTAATTTTTATATGTATATTACATAATGGTTAAGTCTTTGATTAATCCATCAGTTGAGTATAAGGAAACTAAATATGTAGATAAACCCGACCATAATACAGAGGCATCTTCATATGATATTATTTTTCGCAACATAGATCCTAACAATGAAATTACAGTCACTTTTGGTAAATTAAACGACACTTATATGTCTAGTGGCGTTTCTTATTTCCCAATGTATCTTGTTGTTGATGATAGCGTCAAGGGTAAAATTGGTCTTATCGAAATCGCATTTGGTAGTGAGAGAAATATTTTGGACGAAGATAATGAGATTGACCCTGAAAATATGCCCGAACCTTTACTCTTCAATTATGTTAATTCTAATTTTATAGATTCGTTTAAAAGTGAGATGTTGCATACTGATGATACAGATGCAAATACTACGAATAAGAAAACTTCTGGACTTTTGGATATGTTTGGACTTACTAGTAATGTGGAAGATAAGGATGATAAGAAAGATAAGGATGATAAGAAAGATAAGGATGATAAGGATGATAAGGATGATAAGGATGATAAGGATGATAAGGATGATAAGGATGATAAGGATGATAAGGATGATGAGGATGATGAGGATGATAAGAAAGATAAGGATGATCAGGATGATCAGGATGATAAGAAAGATAAGGATGATCAGGAAGAGGATAAAGAAGATCAGGAAGAAGATAAGGATGATGAGAAAACATCGTTTATGGATAGCATTTTCAGCGTTGTTGTTCCAAATAATAAAGAGGATAATAATCAGGATAATAAAGAAAAACAATTGGAACCAAAAGAGAACAAAGCATCTGCATTCTTCGAACAAGATGAAAACAAGAGCGTTGCTGCTTTATTAGATGAAGAAACGAAGCAAGATGCGGAAAAACAAAGGGATGATTTCAAAAGCTCTACTTCAAATGATTGGATAACTACATTTATGAAAAACAAACATTATACAATACAGGATAATGACGGTAGTGGCGATTGTCTGTTTATCGTTATCAGAGATGCGTTTGCTCAAGTTGGCAAAAATACCACTGTACCTAAATTAAGAGAACTCCTTTCGAATGAAGTTACGGATGAGATTTTTAATAACTATAGGACGGTTTTTTTAGATATGGATAATGAACTAGTCGAAACGAGTAAATTAGTAGATACTAATAAAAAAGCATTGAAACAATTAAAAGAATCAAATAATAATCCTAACATTAGCAGAGAAGAGCGTGAAACAATTATCAATCAAGCAAAACAACACTCCGATGAAATTAAAAAACTGAAAAAGGAAAATCTTGAGAATGAAACATTTATGAAATATAATTTTGGATTTATGAAAGATATTGATACCATAGAAAAATTCCAAGAATATATTAAGACATCTAGTTATTGGGCAGATACATGGGCTATATCAACACTTGAACATAAGTTGAATATTAAACTAGTGATATTTTCCGAAGAATCATATAATGAAAATTCATACGACAGTGTCTTGAATTGTGGAGAACTTAATAAAAATATAGAAACTTCGGGTTCGTTCAATCCCAATTATTACATTATGACAACTTATAATGGAAATCATTATAAAACGGTTTCTTATAAAGATAAGAAAATCCTCGTTTATCGCGAAATACCATATGATATTAAAATGCTTGTTATTAATAAATGTCTTGAGCGCAACTCGGGCGTCTTTTACATGATCCAGGAATTTCGCAATTTAAAATCAAAAATGGGGATATCTCCCGATGAAGGTAAGAGAGAAGACAATAACGATGATAATATTAGTATGAATATAACAGATAATGAAAAAGATGTTATGATAGGTAACGAATTATATGATCCTGATATAGAGTTTCAGATATACCATAAATCAAATAATAAACCTCTGCCTGGTAAAGGTTCTGGAGAAAAAATGCCCATCGAGAGATTGGTTGACTTTAAAGACTTACGTAAATTCAAAGAATGGAGACGGAAACTAGATAATGACTGGACACAAATACCTTTTGATCTTGATGGATTGCGGTGGGCGTCTGTTACACATTACGTTGAAGGTTCCAAATTTAAAAAGGGGTTTCCTGATTTTTATAAGAAGTTCTCTATTAATGCAGATGCTAATGAAACAAAATTGAGTAGTGACGTCAAATTGGCAAAAGAAGTTGGCAATAAGAAAAAACATTCACTTCGTGAAAATAAAGAGGTTATTGATCCAGACTATTTCGGAGAACGTAGCGAGAAGGAAATAGAGGATGCTATACGTGCTAAATTCACCCTCAGTGAAGACGCTCGATCATTATTAAAAGCTACCAAAACGGCAAAACTAAGTAAATTTGTTAAGGGTTCTCCAAGTATTGAACAAACAACACTTATGCGCATAAGAAAAGAACTTATTCAGTAAATTTTATTTATTATTTACATACATTATTATTTACATACATTATTATGTAAATAATTCATGAAAAGAAATGTGTAATATATATATAAGTAAGTATATAATGTCTTTCACAGAGGAATCTATAAAATTACAAAAATTTATAAAATCATTTGATAAGTTCACAACAGAAAATTTAACAAAAACTCGTAAACTGGTTATTAAATCTTTTTTTGTAAAGATGAACTATTATCATTATAATAAACCACCTTGTTTAAACGGTCTGAATACAAAACAAGATTATAAGATTAAATATAGTAACTTATTTAATGCTATTCCTGAAAAAATACAAAACGATATAAAATCCAATTACACTACAATATATAAAACAACATATAAAATTCATTCAAAAACAGTGAACTATCACATTTACATAAAACCTAAGCAAATAACCACAAAAGAAATAGATGATATGATTTATAAAATGAATTTATGGTTATCCATTGCAGTTGAAATCGCAAATAATGCCTGTTCTGGCACATTAGACATCCATTTTTTCTTTACCGAGCATAAAAAGATCACACCTGAATATAATAAACCCATCGATAGAATACATGCAAATACGGCTTTTACAACGTCATGTTCTCCAGAGAATGAGATATACATCTATAGAAAGGAAGAATGGTTCAAGGTTTTTATTCATGAGTGCTTTCATTGTCTTGGATTAGATTTTTCACATATGAATGTTGAAAATAGTAATAAGTATATTAATAATCTATTCTCTACAAAAATTAATGATATTCGATTATACGAAAGTTACTGTGAAACATGGGCAGAAACATTAAATCTCGTTTTTATTGCATTTATCAGGACAGTAACTAAAATAAATTACGAAGAAATGTTCAAAATGTTTCAAAATATGTTCAATGAAGAACTCACGTTCTCCATATATCAGATGACGACTATTCTTAAGAAACAAAATATAAAGTATTCGGATTTATTAATAAAGGATAATGCTAATGTGTATACGGAAAATACCAACGCCTTCTCCTATTATATAATTAAATCGATTAATATGTTTAATATGAATAAATTTATTTCATGGTGTTCTAAGAACAATCGTAATGTTATTGATTTCAAGAAAAACAATAATAATATAATGGAATACTGTTACTTTATAAAAAAACATTATAAAAATCCTAACTTCATTCGTGCAATCAAATATATAGAAAATCCGAGAAAGGCACCTGTAGATACATTACGAATGACTGCCTTTGAGATTCTATAAAATTGATTTGAATAATTTATCTATAAAATTATTCAAACACAGTATATTACAATTAAACAATGGGCATCCCTAAGTTGAACGCGTACCTAATGAACAATTGTTCAAAGCAGTCTATTGATAAGAAACATCTATCCACATTTTCGGGTAAAACCGTCGTAATTGACACTAGTATATATCTCTATAAATTTGCAGCAGGAAATGGAATTATTGAGTCATTGTTTCAGATGATTAAAACGTTTCGATATTATAATATCAAACCTATATTTATATTTGACGGTAAACCACCTGAGGAAAAAAAGGCTCTTATTTATAAACGTAATGATCTGAAGGACGAAGCAGAGATTAAGCATAATGCAGCTGAATCAGAATATGATGTTCTGTCCAGAAAGGTTGTTAAGACGAAATCGGATATTGAAAAAATGGCTACCCTCAAAGAACTCGTTAATACACTTCGTAAACAGTGTGTTAGAGTTTCGTGGAGTGATACAGAAAAAGCACGGCGCCTTCTTACTCTATGTAATGTTGAGTATTATAATGCAGAGGGTGAAGCAGATGAACTTTGCGTTCATATGGTATTGAATAAAAAGGCATGGGCGTGCGTAAGCGACGATATGGATATGTTTGTATATGGTTGCACTCGGGTTATGCGTGGTCTTAGTCTATTTAATCATACTGTTACATTCTATAATATCAATGGAATATTGCGCGAACTTGACCTACATATGACAGAATTTCGGAGAATCGCCGTGCTCTCTGGAACAGATTATAATATTGATCAACGCATTAATATAAGCGATACATTAAAACAATTTAATATTTATAAAAAGTTATTGAATAATAACATTTCGTTCTATGACTGGTTTGCTACTTTAAAAAATATAGACATTGATAATGATAAACTAACTAATATATATAACATGTTTTGTATTGCCAATATTCATATTCCTCCGAAACCCATATCTAATGTAAAGAAAGGTATGACCATGCACGAATTTCTACGACCGCACGGTTTTGTCTTCGCTTAATTTAATTAGATGACTATTCGTTTTATCTATCGTTGTTTCTTTCGCAACGGTCTTCACTATTTTTGGATAATATAAATCACGTTTGGAACCCGCATTTGATTGTTGTTGCATTGTAATACACTTATTAGAAAATTCGGAATCCATGTCGTTATAGTCCGGATTTTGTTCTTTCCATTTATTTAAGGTCTTCATGCTTTTACGTGATACTTCCTGTATACCCTTTTTAATTTTATTTCCATCCTCTTCGCGTTGCCACCTATTCTCATCCTTTATGTACATAGTTTCGCGTTTCACATCTGTACAATATATTGGTCTTTCATGCATACTTAATTGTCGTAGATTATCTAGAATAATTTTTGATATTCCGTTCACAAAACCTAATTGGGCATTGTTCTCCAAATCATCGTGTGATACATCTATCTTCTCTATAAACTCTGTAAAATTAATCGCCTGATTACAATTTTCATTTAAAAATATATTAATATTGAATTTATTATTATTCATATTACCATTTATAGTATTATTCGTCACATTTGTTGAACTATTTGTTAGTTCCATTATCATCTCTTTGAATTCTTGATTCTGTTTTATTAATGCGTTTACCATATCGGCATTTGAAATTGGGGGGTCTTTTGTCTTCACTATTGCGGTACTTTCTTGTTCTTTATTTGTATTATGTAGATGTTTTTTTGTTACATAATGGCGTTTCATTTTAGATTCGTAATTACAATAAAAATTACATGATGCACAATAAAATTGCCCGTTATTATCAGCTATTATGGTTTTTGTTATATTAATGGTCTTTTCTTTACATGTATCTATACGACTGTTTATGAAATTTTGTAAAATCATATTTCCAGATTTGATATTTTCTACAGAGTGTGTTTCTATTTCACTCATAGTCCAGTCTTCCCAAGATATATTTTCAAATAAATCTCGTGCAGATTGAAAAAAATTGTAATCACAAATCACTTTTTCGTCGTTTTGGACATTTTTGATCTCTGCCTTTTCTGCCTTTTTTTCTTCATTTATCGACATTTCATCTTCATTTATCGACATTTTGGTTTTCGTCATTATACCTTTTTTGGATAATGATTTATTTTGTTCCCACTCGGTTTTATGTAAGTATTTTTTACTACGAATGTTTGTTGTGGTGTTAAAATATTCATATATTTCGTTATGGAGTGAAATTTTAAGACTATATAAAATAATTACATTCATTGTGGTAATATATGATTAATATAATGTAAGATTACATATTATTTTTTTGTTAAAATATTTACTGCCCTAAAATTACCCTAAATGTCGATAAATTGAATTTTATCGACATTTTCAAGGATTTTCATAGAAAAATTACAGAAAAATGGTTGTTACTGAAAATTATTTACTGCTTATATAATTATATTAAACCAGCATATATGCTTTGAATATTGTATTAATTATTTTTGTGATTTTTTTCATTTTCCATTTTTTTCTCTGAAAAAGTATTTCTTTAAAAATCAAAAATGGACATTTTTAAAATGTCCAAAAACGAATTTTCAAAAAAGAATCCAAAATTTATTTTTCATTTATTTTTGGGGCATAGTGTATTTTTTTTAAATTAATAAATGGCAGTAAAGCACATACGCTTTAATAAAGTAATTTATAAAGTAATTTATAAAGTAAGTGCTATAATGTAGTATATGCCAGGACCAGTTGCCGCGAAAAAATTAGGGTTTCTCTATTTAATGAAGTGTAAATTTAATGGTAAGACATTAGTTAAAATAGGGAAAACGTCGGGTTACAACGAGGAAGACCTTTATATAAATTGTCAAAGGCGATGTGAAGCGTGGTGCAGAACAGCGAAGGACATTAAAAATGTCAGCATGTTAGGTTGTTCTTGTTTTCTGGGAGGGGAAGATGATGCGATTTACCATGAGAAACGTATGCACAAACTTCTTAAAAATTTTAATATTGAAATTACAAATCTAGAAACGCAGGGCATACACACTGAGTTCTTTCGTTATAATAATTGCGCTATTAATAAACTCAACAAATACATGTACGATGAAGATGTCACATTAAACCCTTAAGTTTGGACATATTAATACTATAATCCCAGTGTTCAAGTGTATATTTTATATTTCTAATGATGTTATCTTTAATCGGTATTAATTGTCTTCCTTGTTTGTCTATCATTATAAAATTAAACGAACATATTTCTATACATAAATCTTCATTCAAAAGTAACTCATTATACATTTTTATTATCTTATTTTGTAATTCGCAATGTTTTTGCTCAGCATAACATTGCGAATTCACCGTCTTTACACCGTTATAGTCACAATGCCATTTATCGCATGTTTCAAGATAGGTTAATAATGCGTAACTTTGACAGAGACCATCATTCGGATGTAGGCGATTATTTTGAACCTTGTTCCCGGAAACGGAACGTGAATCTATGATACTTCCATCATCTATATTTTCACATACAAAGTGATAAGCATCATCGTCATAATATAATTTATATAGTGTATCGTTGACTGACTTTATTCGCAAAGATTTGCTTGGATACAACTCCATAATCTTATTTATTATATTTTCATCACCGAATATCTGATTTATATAAGTTGTGAAAGAACAGAAATGCATATTTTTACTTTTATAAATATATATAGCGAATTATCAATTTTCTGTATATCGGGCACATAATTTCACTCGATAATAGTTCGAATTTGTTTCCATACACCACGGAAATCAAAATAACATATTTCAAATTCGTCATGTTTTGACCAATTATGATCATAACATAATCCAACGCCCCAAAGTGTATCAAAGTAACATTCAAAGTAAAATTCTTTATCGTTATTAACATGTGTCTCATTAATGATCAATCTGCGACGATTTATAATTCTATCTAACATTGCGTAACGATAGTCATCCTTTTTAATAATTGATACAAAACTATTTTTGTGATACCGCATTATTCCTGTATAATCCATTATAATGCCGATTAATTCAAAAGGCATTGTTTTATAGCAGTTTGAGTCTATGGTCTTCATATATATATGTATGTAAAAGTATTTGAATTTAAATTGATTTATGATAAATAAAATATTATTTATCATATTTGTTATATTACTTAAGCAGAGACAGATGCAGCATCCGCCTTGATAAAGTGGTGCTTCATGTATCTCTGGAGGTTGAAGTAGGTGAGCTGGTCACCATCGGCAAGATTGAGAAGCTTCTTAAGCTTGGAGTCAGCAAGAATAATGCGCCCATTGTCCTTGTCCTGAAGGGAGTTAGCACGAATGTACTGGTTGATCTCCTTGCTGACCTCAGTGCGCGCCATCTCAACGCCGTCCTCCTTTCCAAGGAACTTAGCAAGATCCTTGGAGATGCGAGTAGGCTTGACGAAACCAGAAGGCTGACGGTTAGAGTTCGCCTTGCGCTTCTTGGAGTTCTTCTGAAGGGTCTTCATCTCACGATTGACGACCTTATCAAGAAGCTTGAAATCCTGCTTGAGGGCAGCGATAATACCAGTGAGTTGCTGGATCTTAGCACCAAACTCCTGAAGCTTGGTGACAGACTCAAGAACAGCAACCTCAGGAACAGTGGTCGCAGGAGCGACGACGTTCTCAACGGGGGCAGTAACTGCCTCGGGGGCAGGGGTGGACTTCTTCTTGGAAGAGGTCTTCTTAGCGGGAGCAGAAGCAGTCTTAACGGGGGAAGTCTTAGAAGCACGGGCCATTGTATAAGGTATATAGACCTTATTTTTTAAGTAGTTTAACGCATTAAATTAATAAATATTCCTAAATGTAACTGGGTAAGCAATGCCAATTGGGTTTTATATATGAATAATTTATATAATTTATTATTTATTTAAAAATGGGTTTAAAACAAGAGTAATAAAAATGTCATTTATTATGATAATTTATTTGCTTAATCATAGTGTTGATTCATACAACCAAGGTAGACTTCTTTGTGCCTCTTCACTAACCGTCGTTAACGATGTTAATATATAAATTGCACTCAATTTTTTGTATTCTACATTGATTGCAGTGTGAAACATATTCTCACATATCGTTATAACCATATGTTGAACACGTACTAGTGGCATAACAGCTGAAAAATTACTCGTAATTCCTTGATATTGAAATGGGTTAAAATAAGGACATATATTATGTTTTGTTTCAGGAGAGATACCTGCACGATAATTCCATAATTGATATATAAAACGTACGAATAATATCAATTTATTTCCCTCTAATTCTGTCATCCATTCGGAAGATGTATAATTTCCTACTTGATCTATTTCATAAAATAAATTAGATACTCGCTCTTCGAATGTTTTGTTGACGCGGATTCTATTTAATCGCGTTAGTTCTCTAGGTGCCTCGGTAACCGCAGATAAGTTAGAAATTAAAGTATTTTCTGTATTATTATTTTTTGGATAGTATATGCGATTTATTTTTCGCAATCGTCTTATATTTCTCATAATATTTCGAGGTATTGGTTTTCTGTTATACGGATTTGTTGCGTTTCTGTCTCGTTTTATTAATGAGTTTATTGAATTGAAATCAAATCCAAATGTAAACCCATCTGTGTCTTTAAAACTGAAAAAATCTTTGATATGTATCTTTTCAAAAGGTTCTAATGTGTAAAAATCTGTGTCGTTTGTACATTTTCTATCTTTATGTGCCGGACCGTGTAATGGTACATATATCTGTGCTATCATTCGTCGTACATTTGTTTGTATCAAACACGCATTTTTATCGTTATTGTATTTGTGTAGAATCCGATCTACTAAAATACTTTTCTTTCCTGTAACGTGTAACTTGTTTTTTTTACAGATGTATTTTAAATCTCGTTGTTTATAGTCCATTAAATTGGGTTTACCTTCTTTATAATATCTATGCCAATTACAACATAATTCGTCATCCATATTTATCATCTTAGATAACACTTGCATTCTTATAAATACAATATAATATTCTATTTATATCTATAATAGTAAGTGTTTCTTTTTACAATTCATACATGCAGGTGTATTATAAAATTGATTTAAATATAATTAACTCATGATAATGATAACAACAGATATTTTTATAATAATGAATGCTACAATGTCTTTTGTCGAGGTTCTTGTGAACTCCACATATAATAATACCGGTATCAACGGAACAGATATATCAGATGGCGAATCTGTCACCAATATTGCTGAGGTATTATTAATAATATTTATATTGTTTGCATTAATAATTTGTACTATAAAATCATCAGACGGCGATTCACCTGATACAGGAGCGCGCAACCGAGCACAACTCAGGAGAGCCGCGCGTGGTCAGGGAGAGCTTGCGGGAATTGTTTGATAACTGTATTTTATATAGTTTGTCTTTATGTTTTATGTTTTATGTTTTATGTTTTATGTTTTATGTTTTGTGTTTTGTGTTTTGTTAGCATATATGCTGTATTTTTTCTCTATTTCGATGATAATAATTTATAAAATTGATTTAAAGAGTAAATGCTTATAATAGTATTATACCAGCACTTTATCATGTCTTCTTTCAGTTCTAGCAAGCCCTCCACTCCCGTTGTCCTTGGTCCCTCTGAGTGGGACACTTCCGCAGTTAAGTTTCTGCCTCCTCGTGTTAACGACATGGGTGGTAAGGCAATCAATGTGATTAGTCGCCAGACCAATCGCTCTCTTCATATTACCACTCCTCTTATGATGACGTGGGGGATTTCGGATTACGTCAATGAGCACGGTGAATCGGATGGGAAGTTCAGTATTACTCTTAATTTCCCAAATGACGAGTATTCAACGGAGGCGACCAACGAGTTTCTTCAGAAGATGAAGGACTTTGAGAATAAGATCCTTGATGCAGCCGTTGAGAATTCCGAGCAGTGGTGGGGCGAGTCAATGTCCCGCGAGATTTGTAAGCATACATTCTTTCCTTTCCTCAAGTACAGGAAGAATAAGGAGACCAAGAAGTTGGACTATGACAGTCCTCCATCTGTTCGTGCCAAGGTTCCCAAGTATGGCGATAAGTGGAATGTTGAACTCTATGATACCGAGTCAAATCAGATGTTCCCCTGTGATGATCCGGACGCCTCTCCTCCCGACTTTGTTCCCAAGATGAGCAATATTGCATGTGTTCTTCAGTGTGGTGGAGTTTGGATCGGCGGTAAGGGCTGGGGTCTAACCTGGAAGATGGTTCAGGGAGTCGTCAAGCCTCGTGTTAATAACAGCATTTACGGGAAGTGTCAGATCCAACTTTCCACTGACGAGAAGGAGAAGATTAACAGCACTCCAGTTGTTAATAATGATGACGACGATGTCGTTGCTACCACCGATGCAGTTGATACTATTGTAGACGATAGTGATGGTGAGGCAGAGGAGGAGGAGACGCCCGAACCAGCACCCGTCAAGAAGAAGGTCGTTAAGAAGAAGGTTGCTGCACCAGTTGCAGAGGATGCACCTGCACCCAAGAAGAAGAAGGTTGTTAAGAAGAAGGTTGCTGCCGCTGCCAGTTAAATCAAAGATATAGATATATAGACAATTAATATAAATTTTATGATAATATTTTTTTATCATAAAACACAAGACATTATACGAGGTATTACAAAAATTGAATGCTTTTATGATGTATCCTTTTCTATATAAAATACACACGCACACACAAAAACTAAATATGCAGCTTCGTAGTACCAAAATTTATAAATCCGATTTCGCCGACTTCGGTTTTCTTACAAAAGATGAAATAAATCATTACGGTGGCTGGATCACCTCTGGATTACATTTTGGTTATCCTATGTGTTGTATTACTCACTTCGTCAAGGGCGCGTTTCGACCTGGGTGGCACGCATCAATGAAGTACAGGAAGTATATTAAGGAAATTGATAGCAAAGGGTATATCCCCTGCCACGCTTGTTATTGTAAACTCGTTAAGGGCGTAAGTATTCATAAGTTATTGACTAACCGTAAATCTCTCAAAGCATTCCCGAAAGATTAATTACTGTTCTATGTGAATATGTGTTACTACATCTCCCAATACAGATACATCGTAAATTTGCGTTCTATTAATGCGAGGCATTCCACAATTTTCTAATGTAAGTGACTGATATTCCTTCATTTTCAATTCTTCTATATTTAATTCAAATACTTTTTTACCTACATTGACTTTGTGTATAGTTTTATTCCATATGTCAGAAATGGTCAATTCAACCTTTACATGTATATTATTACATTCATCTATAAAATGATTGTCGTGTAGCACGGGATTACATTTTATATATATGTCCGAACACGATATATCATAAACCAGTTCGCGGTTCCAAAGTGGTATTATTAACTGCTGACCGTGTATACAACATTTATATACATTAAATTCCAGTAAATCGTCTATTGTTGGATTCAGAATTATTACTTCATCATTCCTACTTCTATCACCTATTATATTTTTTAATTTTTCTATCATATCATTATCTATATAGTCAAACAATCCATTATTTTGTGTAATTATATGATATATCTCATATAAAGTCCCCTTATCTATATTTTCTAGTATTTTTATTATTTTTTCCTCGCATTTATGTGATAACTTTTCTATGATTATATTGAACAAATTTGCACTTATATTCATACCGTTTTTCATATTCGTTGTGTCTTTTATAAAATCATACAACAGTTCAGAATAACTATTGATTTTGTATTCTATTCCACGATGTTTACTAAGTAATTCGTATGCATTTTTTACATTTATAAATTGATCTTTTGTGTCTACTGACTTATTCTTATCGGGATGATATTTTAAAGCTTTAATGCGATACTTCTTTTTTATTAACTCTTCTGTTAATTCTTCATTGTCCTTTATATCTAATATAATTCGTGCGGTTTTAACGTTCATAGTTATGTATTGTTGCTGTTATATAGAGTAAGATATTCTCTATATGATATATTGGTCTGTAATTATTATTATAGTATTTAATTGAAATGAATAAATGGTCTAATATATTATTTATTTTAGTTTGATCTATTTCTGTATCTGCTAATAATTTGAATAGAATATATTGAATGCTGTTTGTTATATCTATGTTATATGTTAATAAATCATAAATTAATTCACGAAACTCCATATATTTGATTTCCTCGTGATTATTCATGGATTTTATAATATTGTTACAGATTGGTATTATAATATTTTTATAAGTTTTTGTTTTATGTTCAATTGTATTCTTAATTGTTTTGATATTATTGTATTCATCTATGTTTATCTTGATTACTTCTTTGTTGTTTTCGTTGTTTGTAATGCCCATCAAATTTTTTGTTGTTGGTCTGGCTATATTTAATATCCTACTTGAATTAATTATATTGTTGGGTATAAAACCCAGTTCCTCGGTTATTAATATGAAATTAAGTCGGATATGGGAATGCTTTGTCGTATATTCCTGCATATAACTATAGAATATATCCAATAGTTCTGTATGTATTGTATGGAAATTTTTACACACTATATATCCGTGCTTCTCTGGTTTCGTAAAGACAATATCTACGATTTGTAGAAATACCTCATGCCATAATGTTTTTGAATTACAGCCTAATAGATTCATATCTATTTCATAATGGATATCGCTTATAAAATACGAATAATCGGTTTTATCTGTATTAATTGTGATGCGCGTTTGGTATTTCAGAGAACTTGGACTGTGTTTTTTTAACATATTGAGAACCTGACTGTATTTTCCAGAACCAGGAGGTCCATAAAAAATGGTGTTTCCAATATTCTTATTGGTTATGCTTTGGAATAAACAGTTCAATTCGGGATGCATATTATATTTTTCCAGTGCGCTCAAATATTCTTCAAATGTTGTTTCCTGATATTTCATTATGTAGTGGTTATAGATACATAATGAAAACTTTTTAATAGGATTTATTTGACGCATTACTTATCATTATTCGTATGTATTATTTATCTTGTGTGTTTTACATAACCAGTTTATCAATTCTACCGCACTGCATGTCGTATATCCTTGGTTGAACTGTTTTATGTTCAAGAATTTCGGTTTTTTCATATGCACCGTTTTATAAAAGACATATGGACCGTATTTTCCTTTACGTACACTGAAATCTGCATTTAATGTTCGCAAAATGCTCGGATTTGGTTTACCATCCATTATTTTTTTCAAATCCTCCATTGTGATATCGTTAATCGGTTTAGTGATTGTTGTAATACTTTTCTTTGTATCGCCATATTCAATATAACGACCAAAACGACCTTCGCGGATATATACTTCTTCGTTCTTCCATTTACCTACGCATCTGTCGTCTTTTGTCAGTAATTCCTCTATCTTATATCCTCCCGCCTTTAATTTATCCAAATCTAATTCTAAATTAGGGTTTATCTTTTTATACGCAGGTTTACCATCATCTCCTGTATACCGGATCGTCGGACCATACTTTACAAATACTACTTCGTGCATATCATCCAGTTTATACGATTCCTTTGATAATTTGGATATTGGTTTTGATAATTCCTTTATTAGTACATGACATTCATCACATACCGTATGCCAGTCACTTGCCTTGCCGTTTGATATAATGTCTAACTTATCTTCCATCGTTTTCGTGTATCCATACGAGAACATCGTCTCAAAATGTTTCATTAAAAATTCGATTATTAATATTCCTGTTTTTTTAATTACTAATTTATTTGATTCCTTTCCCATTGACTTCTCTATAGTTTCTTTTGTCAGGTTCTCCTTCTCTAATAAATATTCGTTACACTTAACTGTACCATTATCTATATTGGTTTTATTTACGTACCCTTTCTCAACTATTGTATCAACTAACATCGCAAATGTAGATGGGCGACCAATTCCTAAATCTTCTAATTTCTTAATCAAACCCGATTCACTATAATGACTATGCTTGTTCTTGAATGACACTGATGATACTATTTTATTATATTTTAGAGAACCTGAACCCGAAACCATTGATTTTATATATAATAATGTTGCTTTTCCGTCGTTCTGTGTTACTGTATTATTCTTGGTCTCTTCTTTATGTCGCTTCCATCCAAGAAATTGAGGTACCTCGATTGTATTTCTATAGTGGTGCTTTTCAGGTGATATAATAATTGCCTGTGTCGCTTCATAATGTGCAGTCGCCATGCAACTTTCATATGTATTATTCCAAATTAGTTTATAAAGTGAAGACATTCTATCTTTTACTGCTAGGTTCTCCAAAGTAATATCAGTCACACGGATTGCTTCATGAGGATCTGCATTATTCATATTTGTAATATTTGTTACATCGCCCTTATACTTCTCACCATATCTCTCGTCTATTTGAGAACCTATGTTTTTTATGAACTCTTTTGAGTATTTTGTACTCTCGGTTCTCATGTATGTTATAAAACCACCCTGATATAAAGTTTGACAGTGCATCATCGTTTCTTTGGGTGACATATTTAAAGCATTACTTGCTGTCTGTAATAAATTTGAAGTACTGAATGGTTTGGGAGGTGCTTTCGCAACATCTCTTGGAGAACCTAGACTTATTTTATGTTCAAATTTCTTTGATTTTTCTAGGAAATTAATTAGGTTCTCTTCTTTATCGTAATTATGAGATAAGACAAACTCCAAATTGCGACTGGTGAAATAACCCGTTGTCTTATATGATTTCTCTATACCGCCACTCTTTTTCTTTTCCATCTCATTATCATACACAAGGCGGAGAGCGGGCGTTTGACAGCGCCCAGCAGATAATCCATTATCTTTATCATTATATAAATACTTCCATAAGAGCGGTGATATCTTGAACCCGACCAAAATGTCGAGAACCTGACGTGCATGTTGTGCCTTTACCAAGTGCATATTGACTAATCCCGGAGAACCTATTGCCTTTTGTATAGCCGGTTTGGTTATTTCATGAAATACAATTCGTTGGGTTTTATCTATGGGTAATGCAAATGTTTCACAAATATGCCAAGCAATCGCTTCTCCCTCGCGATCATCGTCCGCTGCTAGAATAATATTCGCCTTTGGAAACTGCTTGATTACCTTTTTCATCCATTCTACGTGTGCCGATTTTGACGAACTAATAGAAAAAATGGGTTCATAATTTTCTTTTACTTTAATAGATGTTAAACCCTTAAGTTCTCTAATGTGACCTTTGGAAGCAATACACTTATATTGAGAACCTAAATATCCTTCTATTTTTTGACACTTTGATGGCGATTCCACGATAACAAGATGGGTCGCACTTCCTTTATTAAATTCATAGGTTTTTGGTTTACCTGTGTATTTTTTGTATTTCGGAGGCATGTTTATATGTAGTAGAACGTTATCTTTGAATGGTTTTACGTTTCTGTTTTTTTTACGCATCCAAGTTAAAGTGACGACCTGAGATAATTAGGGACAACGCCCTTTTCCGCCTGTAAAATCTTAGACAAATTCGTCTCTACATTCACAGGAACCTTCTTAATCGGCTTGGTTTGCTTATCCATATATGCGCGGGTTAATACTTTTTTGATGTTATTTAATCATATTCAATTTTTTATTTTTTGATAAAAAACACGGTCTATTTATAATATTATATCTACCCCTCCAACTCTAATGTTTACACGCATTAATAATAAAATTTATAGTCTTTATCAAAATACAAAATACATCATCCTTATAGCAACTTAAAAATGTGAATATATCATCTATTATAAATGTTCTTATGGAACCGCAGTAAAAAGACAAATAATATTACATATGAAATTAATTCAGAAGTTGATATAGAGAACACACCTGTTTATGATTGTAAAACGTGTTTAATTGAAATTAAAGAAAAAAACGCCCGTTCTTGGGGGAAAACGCTTATTCATAGTGGATCTCTATTATCATTACTATATGCATTCTTATTTTTCCTTGAACTTATGGGAACATCCTTCAAAGTCATTGGTGGGTGTAATACTGGAGAACTATTTACAACCCTGGATAATCCAGTTGTTGGTATCATGACAGGCGTCGTTTCTACTGTTTTACTTCAGTCCTCTTCTTCTTCCACATCTATTATTGTATCATTGGTAGGAAGCAATGCAATGACAGTTCGCACTGCAATACCCGTGGTAATGGGAGCAAATATAGGCACATCTGTTACAAATACACTCGTATCTTTCGGTCAAATTGTGGATGGTGAACAATTCCAACGAGCGTTTTCGGGAGCGACCGTTCATGACATGTTCAATTATTTATCCGTATTGGTTCTTCTTCCCGTCGAGATGCTATTACATCCACTTGAACATATATCTGATATATTAAAACCGAATGATATTGACGACGGTGAAAAATGGGAGGGTCCAGTAAAACAACTTGTATCGCCATTCGTTAAACAAATTTTAAATGTAAATAAGGACGTCATTAAGGATATAGCGAAAAATACCATTAGTTGTGACGAACTCTATAATAACACAGAATACGATTATGGACTTATACAATGTGATGATGAACTGGGTTGTCCATTATTTTATCACGAAAATGCGTCTCTCCAAAATGACTTGAACTTTGGAGGCATATGTCTTTGTATTTCTATTTTCGGTATGTCATCATGTTTATATCTACTCGTTCGGTTATTAAAAGCAACCGTATTAAATACGTCAACACAATTCATAAAATGGTCTACCAATATTAACCCGTATGCTGCTATATTAGTTGGTGCCGGTGCAACCGTTCTTGTCCAGTCGTCATCAATTACTACGTCGGTTCTTACACCATTGGTTGGTCTGGATATAATTAAATTAGAGCAAATGTATCCACTAACGCTGGGTGCAAATCTAGGTACTACAGTTACATCACTAATGGCATCAATGGTTTCTGATAATCCAGACGCAGTACAAATTGCATTGTGTCATTTATTATTCAATGTGTTTGGTTTAATCATATGGTTTCCAATACCTTTTATGCGTAGAATTCCACTATCTATGGCAAGAACATTAGGTAGATATACACGCTCTATGAAGTGGTTTCCAGTTGTTTATTTAGTCACCGCGTTTGGTATAATTCCTGGAACAACAATAATAATAAATGATTTGATAGAGCGAGACAAAATTGTTTTATCGGTCGGCGTTGGTGCTATAACTATTGTATATATGGGGACAATAATTACAATTATACGTAAAAAATATAATAAAGTTATTGACGAGAATACGGTTGAATAATATTGTTAATATTTTTAACGATATTATTAAGATTTTTAATCTTTTATTTTAAATAACATGAATTGGGGCGATGCTGTCCAAGAACCTTTATGTCTAATTTCACATCGGTATTGCACTTCGTCACCAAGATATATATTATAAAACATCTTTGATGTTTGTCGAGGTTTTCCGCTTTTCAAACTGTAATATGGGACGTCTTCTCGTATATCACAATCTTGCACACATTTTGGTACAAATTGAGACAATGAAGAACCATCATATTCGTACACTATTGTTTCACTGTTAATGCAAAATGCTGAATCTAATATTATTTTTGCTATCTTTATACTATAACCAATAATCACTTTACGCAATTCACTCCAGTAAGGATTTTCAAAATGATCGTAAAATAATTTATTTATTTTTGCTCTATCGTCTTTCTTATTAATTATTAATTCATTTTCTTGTATATGGGATCTTTTTATCCCCTGCAAAACGTCGGAAAGTGCTTTATTTCCAGTGACCTCGTTTAATATTAAATTAACCGAATAATTGCTTAGAGTTGCAGCTTTTGATTGTTTTACAGAGAAACCGTACTTTGTTGTAGTATCACCTTTGTAATAAAAATATACGTCACTTTTTTCATTTTTATCACCACCTTTTCCACTTAATATAACTCGCTCTATTTCATCCAATTTGATTAAATTTAAATTTTTGGAAGCATAAAAGTTTTTTAAGTATTTACTTATCACCTTTTCTGATCTTGTAAAATAATCTGTTTTAAAATTATCGTAATATGCTTTTGAGAGTTCTATATCTTCATGTAGGTTTTCATTTATCTTAATTAAATTATCGATATCTGCTTTATTATTAACCTTATGTCTTAATATCAATGCAATTACTAGTTCAAATGCATTGTAGTCTGTATTTTTTCGTTTTTTAGGTGTAGCTTTTTTTTTACTGGACTTACTTTTTTGTGTCTTATTTTTACTGGACTTACTTTTTTGTGTCTTATTTTTACTGGACTTACTTTTTTGTGTCTTATTTTTTATATCTAAAGAATTCGCTTCTTCGTATTCAATATTATTTTCCATCAATCTATTTATAAGAATTATTTTTTTATCACCACTTACAGGTAATCCATATTTTTTTAGAATATGTTGTAGCTTTACCTTTGTTAATTTATTCCATATTTCAACACTAGGTTTTTCGATTGACATAATTTCAGGAGATGATAATTTTCTTTTTGGTCCCCCACCCGGCATTTCTGGATCTTCCAAATCGTTAATATTTGCTGGTATACCGGTTCTTAAGTACTCTCTATGTGCGAATCGTTTTGTACGATCGTTTATTGTATGTAAAGATAAATTACTCGATTCGTCACGATAGATCACTTGTTGCAAACCATTTTCTTCAATGCCTGTATAAAAAAGACCATCTTGTTCATTAAAACCTTTGCTATTTTTTTTTGTTTCATCATATCTCAGACTCTTAAGATCGTTTAATTCATCATATAAAACGTTTTCATCCAATTCATCAGCATAAATTGATGAAGAATCACCTTTTGAAGAACTCATTTGTATATATATATATATATATGTATATAAATATAATAATAAATTTATTAAACATTTAAATGTATTTGTAATGCGTCAGTGTAGACTTTATAACGGTTGATACATTGAACACATTTACAGAATTGCCCATTTGTTTATACGTAACCCGATCAATTGGATCCAATTTAAATGTTTCCGGGAAACTTTGCAAACGCGCACATTCGCGAGGTGTAATATGACGTTTATACTTTCCATAAATAGGCGTTTGTGTGATAGCAACCAATGTTGGGAAATATTTGCTCTTCTTTACTCGTAATCCAGACTGACGCAATTGAATAAAGTGATTATATATACTTTCATTTTCCTTAACTGGACCTGTCTGCCATTCCAATTGACCGTATATTTCACGTTTGGATAAGATTTCCTTATATTTCTTATACCATGGATCAATTATCTTCTTATATTTTTTCAATAGTGGTTTATTGCGCGTTATATAATCTCGCCTCCACGTCGGAAGGGCATTAAATTCCACATCGGTGTAATTTTTATACGCATCATGCATCATTATGGTCGGTGATAGTTTTTCTCCTACTTCAAACTGGTTGATTAGTTCATCCCATGCGTCTAAAACATTACGAACATCGTCGCTTATATTATATTTGGGATCTGGGTTCTCCTCTACAATGTCCTCCGCTTTTAATCCAAGATTAACGTCCAGTAGTTTTATCTCCTTTCCATTATAGATATCATTTCTAACACAAACAAAGAATATTCGCTCTCGTTGTTGGGGTATGCCATAATTGTGGGGTGACATATGGAATATCTGTAACACATAACCAAGATCTTTTATACGTTCATTTATATATTTAAACACGGCACCATCAGATACCTTTAATATGTGTTTTACATTTTCCAAAAACATAAATTTTGGTTTATTATGCTTTGCTATGCGCATTATCTCGTCAAACAACATTCCGCGCTTGTCCTTGAACGCCGCTTTTTTTCCTCCATTTGAAAATGTCTGGCATGGAAATCCACCACAAATAATATCGAAATCATTCATCTTTGTCTCATCAATATCCTTAATATCATTCACTGGGTCGATTCCGTAATTTAGTTTATAAGATTCGCAACATTTCTTATCTATATCTGATGCCAATACACATTCCGCACCAAGCGCACTCAGTGCTTGGTGAAATCCTCCTATACCACAAAATAAATCTATATATTTCAACGATTTATCATCTTTTTTTAAATGAGTTGCTATGAGTTTTACCAACTCTGCTTTATTCTTCCCAGAGAACCCCTGTATTTTATTTTGACGACAAATGTCTTTTAATGCTGAAGTCGGTAGATTTTTCAATTCGACGCTTGTCATTATATATATATATGTCTGTGTTTTTGTTTATATGCGTTCAACAATAAAAAATCAATTTTACATTCTACACTACTTATATTTCTAACTCAAAATGAAGACTTCATTGCCACACTCCCAAGTGTATTTTTCTACGGTGAGACCGCATTCGTTGATTAAACCACGGATTTCAATCAGTTTGAAAATATAATAGTATCGCATTGTCTCTAATCCAGGTCGGTTCCACGGAACCATGGTATCTCCATATTTGGTAAATGTCCGTCGGGTTTTCTCTGGTTGATTTATCGACCATACAGATAATAGGATTTTGCCGTTTGGACGAAGAACACGCTTCATCTCTTTAAGAGCGGTAATTCTTCGCTCATATGAAGCAATATGATGAAAGGAAGCAATGGACGTGATATAATCTTGTGAGTTATCTTGGAAGGGTAAAGCGCACATATCGCATTTGAACGCAGCTAACCCATCTTCAATACATATGTCTATAAATGATTGCGATGAATCAACGCCTGTGTATTTAATAGACATAGAAAGACACTCTTGACCTACACGACCACCTCCACAACCGATGTCCATTAATGATGAACCGGGTGGAATATCATATATGAAAGATTGAATCCAATCCCATAAGAAGGGACGACGCTTCTTGAAATCTGGTGCTATTCGGTTATACGCATTTGTTACGAATTCTTCTTCGATATCCATTTTGATTTGATTATTAATAGTTTCTTGTATTAATAATCAATTTTCTTGTTGTGTAATATTTGTTTATATAAATGATATACCAGTTAAGCACACAAATTATATATATGTCTAAGTGCAAAGTCTTCTAATCATAAATGACTTTAATGATGTTTTGAACTTTATAAAATTGATAAATGAATTAAATTACTATTATAGAATAAAATGTCTTCTGAACAATCCAAAAGTAAAGATATGTCTTCCACGCAAGATATGTCTTCCACGCAATCAAATGAAGTAAATAGTGATAAGGAAACTATAGTGAATATCTTTAACGCAAAAGTAAAAGGTAAAAAGTTTGATAAAGATCCAAATAATAATCATGATGGAGCCGATGGTCATATGTTAGAGAGAGAAATGGGTGTAACGCCTAATTCAGATAACGAACCCGACTTATTTGGATATGAGATGAAAATAGAAAGTACCAAGACGACACTTATTGATAAAGCACCAAGTATTAAATTACTTGAAGGCAATGTAATAAAACAAAGAGACCGTAAAAATAAAGAACGTTTCTGGAATATGTTTAAAAGACAGAAATCTAAAGGTGTAACCATTGGCGGTTGGAAATTAAATATATGGGACAATGACGGGCAAAGTTTATGTGTAGATGAAGAAAATAACATTAATATATTATATAATTATTCACATGATAAAAGAGAAAACAAAGATGAATTAGTATCCGAATATTATAAAAATAATGTATCGCATACGATAATATCGTGGTATAAACTAGATATGGAAATGGGTATTAATAATAAGTGGAACCAGAAAGGATTCTTTATTTGTAAAAAAGATAAGGATGGATTTTATGATGAAATATGCTTTGGTGATAAATTTGGGTTTGATTATTTTATAGAACAGGTTAAAAACAAAAATATTGTATTTGATGGTTATTCAAAATTAGATGGCAAATGGCGAGGAGTTTTTCGGTCATCTAGTAAATGGTTTTATACTCATCTCAACTCATATCACTGAAGAATATTAATTATATGTTTCCCTAAGTGATAAGCAAATCTACTTGCTACTGCGTTTCCTATTTGCATAATTTGTTCCTTTTTATTTCCTACTAATACAAAATCATCTGAGAAACTTTGTATCCTTTTTAATTCTAATATAGTAAGTCGCCTAATTTCTGTATCACTATATGCAACTAACGCGTCATACCCATCTTTCCAATACCTAGCAGGAATGGTATAAGAAGGTTTATCCATTTTTAAGATTTGTGCTCCAAATCCATTTCCATTTTTCTTTGCTTTTTCTTTCTTTGCTTTAATACCATTTAATGCCCTTTCACTCAAATAGTTTTTTACATCAACTTCCTCTTTTGGTAGAAGAATGGTGCTAACCGGAATCCGGTTTTCTTTTGTAAGTATAGGTCTAGGTTCTGTTGGAATAATATTTAAATCTTTTCGGACGCCAATAATAATTACTCTACGGCGATTTTGAGGAACTTCAAAATCACTCGCATATAATTTACATATGATACAATTGTATTTCTTGTTAAGTTGTTCCATGATAATATCAATAACTTTAATATTTGAAGCATTTTTCATAGATAAAATACCCATTACGTTTTCCATAATGAATGCTTTTGGGTTAAAGTAGTTCAAGTATTTTAAGTATTCCATAAATAACGAATTTCTTGGGTCTTTTACATCCCTTTTACCCGCTATACTAAAACCTTGACAAGGAGGACCACCTACAATTAAATCTATATCCTGATTATTAATGTTATATTTTTTACAGAATGAAACTGGTGATAATTTACTAATATCATCACATACAGACAAATGGTCAAAGTTCTGTTTGTAACTATCAATCGCTTTATCCCATATATCTAATCCTGCTTTAATATTTAATCCGGCGTCTTCTAGTCCTTTACTCATTCCACCACACCCACAAAATAAATCTAACACATTTATTTTGGAAGTAATTTTATTTGATTCAACTTTCTTTAATTTTATCTTGTTAATTTTTCTTGGTTGTTTTGGTTGTTGATGTTCCATAGTGTCTGTATTAACATTTGCCTTTTCATTTTCAACAATCAATTTTTTATTATTTAATTCTTTTATTTTTTCTTCAACCGCTTTATCTACAAGAGTCTTAATTTTATCAGCATTATTTTCACAAGGCGTTTTGCGTCTATTATGAGAATCATAGTGAGATTTTTGAGAGAATTCCTTTCCACATCGTTCGCACGAATATTTAACCATTTTTGTTATATATTGTTAACATATTTTTAAATCAATTTTATAAAATTAACAGAAATTGTTAATTTAAGTTAATTCCTAAATATTACAAAGTCGGTGTTTAAAATATTCAAAGGTGTAAAACAAAAATTGATAATAACACACAAACAGTTATTATCAATCAAACTCATGGGTCTCTGTACAAGTAAGCGAAATATTCCACACATTACCGATCCAAAGAGTGTAAAGGCATTTGTTCCGCCAATTACACAGGGTCGTGTTATTAAGTGCTACGACGGTGATACTATTACGATCGCAAGTTATCTACCATATAAAGACAGCGAACTCTATAAATTCTCGGTTCGCATTAACGGCATCGATTGTCCCGAAATTAAGAGTAAGTGTGTTTCGGAAAAGGAATGTGCGCAAATCGCCAAGAAATGCGTAGAAGATAAAATCCTGTATAAGATGGTTAGACTGGAAAATGTATCTCTAGAAAAATACGGACGCATACTCGCCGATGTTTGTATAGATAACATCTCTATTGGTCCTTGGTTGGTAAATCAACATTTGGCTGTAAGATATGACGGTGGAACCAAGAAATCACCAGATAATTGGATGAACTACTACACAAAAGAAGCGGTTGTATAAAATAAAGCCGTTATTATTGAAATATTAGAAAATCTATGAAAAAAAAAATTTGGATTCTTTTTTGAAAATTCCATTTTGGACATTTTAAAAATGTCCATTTTTGATTTTTTGAAAATACTTTTTCAAAGAAAAAACGAAAAAATGCGTTTCACTCGTATATGCTTTAAAATGCGAATAATAATATTTTTTTTATTAGCATAATTTTTTTCCATTTTTTCGTCCGTTTCATTTAGGGGATTTTTATGTAACTCATTATTAGAGTTACATTGAATGACGCAAAAATCCCCAAAAAATCAAACAAAATTTTTATGTATAAAATGTGATTATAGATGCTCAAATAAGAAGGACTACAATAAACATTTAACCACTGCAAAACATAAAAAAAGGTCAAATGATGACGCAAAAATCCCCAAAAATCCCCAGACCTATTCTTGTGAATGTGGAAAGATTTATAAATATAGACAGGGTTTATACAGTCATAAAAAGAAGTGTGTGTTTTTAAAAAATGAAGTAATTCCAATTGAAGATAGTGATAAGAGAACCGTGTTGAATATATTGACCCAAAATAGAGAACTAATGGAAATGTTACAAGAACAATCAAAAACAGTAAATAAACTTACTAAAACGGTTAATGAAATGATGCCAAAAATAGGAAATAATAATACGACGAATAACAATAAATTCAATCTCAATGTGTTTTTAAACGAAGATTGTAAAGATGCTCTTAACTTTTCAGAGTTCGTAGATAAAATACAAGTATCATTTGACGATCTGGAGAACCAAACACAATTGGGTTATGTGAATGGGTTTTCCAAATTATTTATAGAGAACCTGAAAGAATTGGGAACGACAAAACGACCGATACACTGTACCGATGTAAAACGAAATATATTATACATCAAGGAAAACGATGCCTGGGATAAAGAAAGTTCTCAGGAATCGTTGAAAAAGGGCATTCAAACATTGGCTATGAAATCTCACCAATCGCTGTCCGAATTGAAAGAAGCGAATATTATAGATTACTCCGATATAGACTCGGATTTTTCAAATAAATGTATAGAAATCCAACGTAATATAATGCCAGGTTCTCAGAAAGATAAGCACCTAGATAAAATAATAAATAATATATCAGTCAATGCTGCTGTATCTAAAGAGTGATTACACATATAATATTTCACTGTTTATTATCATGTATGGACATAATTCACTGTGTAATTTTTCGTTATATTTTATACCAGATTTCAAATAATCATCTTTATGAAAATACCATTTATTTCGCTGCGCATCCCACATACAACTATAACTTTTTGCGCGCTTGACATCTTCGTATTTTAAATTTAAAAATATACGCTTTGATACGGGATATACTCTTATTGGATATACTTTTGAATCTTTGAACATATTGTAATATAACATTATAATTAGTTATAATAAAATAATAAGATAGTTAATTATCATTTTATAAGAAGTATTGATGTTGCCCAAAAACCTTAAATGGTTGTAGCATATCTTTTATTGCGGGGTTATTTGATATTGGTGACTTATTATATTCACATGCGTCTAAATACCATGTTTCGTATTCTTTATCCCACTGCAAATTATATTTCTCTTTTGTTTCAATATCATCTTTATCAACACACATATAAATGCGAATAGAGATAAATGGTTTTATGGTTTTAAACAATGGCATTGTTATATATCATTATGAGAAAAATATTGTTTATATGAAAGTATTTCATTTTCTTCATTATAAAATATAAATTAATAATGAAAAATGTTATTAATATTAATCGTACGACTTACTTGAAAACTCAACTGGACTTAGACGCACGATAGGAGTGCGAGTCCTGTTCGACATACGTATCGAAGTCTGTATAAGAAACTTAGTGGGGGTACGGGTGCGCTGGGATCTGCGAAGAGTAGATGTCTTACTGGGCATGTAGTTATTATAGTCATCATCTCTTTATATCTTTAAATAAATGCTTTATTCGAATACGATTGCTGTTACATGGTTCTCTGTTATGGTGTCTTTGTTTATCTTACTTTTAAATCCTTCGTCGTTAAATGTATAACAATTATCGTATATACCGAATAAAGTGTCTAAAATGTCTTGGATGTGATGTCTTTGCAAAAAACAATAGTGAATGGATAAATACAATACAGGCTTGTATTTACGGAGAATGTGGGAAATTCCTGGAATTACTATCATCTCGCCTCCTTCAATGTCCATCTTAATAAAACAAACATCTTCTGGATTAATATTGTTGTTTGTAAATAACGTGTCAATACTAATCGTTTCCACACTTTCGATGTTTTGCTCACGTTCCTCTTTTGTCCATCGCCCTTCCCAAGAACTATATTCGGGATTTGATACAAGCATTGTCGATTCTGAATTTCCCCATTTACCGTTACCACCAAATGTTATAATCTCATCTTTATCGGAAAGACATTTATTTATAAGAGTAATATTATTAAAATTATTTACCGATAGGTTCTCGGTTAGTCTATGAAATGCGAGACGATCCGCTTCAATTGCAACTACTTGTTTAAATATCTGTGATGCATACATGACTGTTGGACCAATCCATGCTCCTACATCAATATAAGTACCATTCATTTCACAGTAATAGTTCAAAATGTGAAATGTGCTTTTTTCCCAATGCTGAAAGTGTGGACTAGAGAACCATTTCTCACTATACGATCCTTTCACATTAAAAGATAGATTGTTTTTTGTAATTTCCATATTACTCTTATATGTACTTGTACACAAATTTTTAAATCAGTTTTGAAGTTATAAAATTGAAAATCTACATATTTTTAATATTACAATCAGTTGACACTATGAAACCTCAAGAGAAAAACGATGTGGATGAACGCATTATACGTCGCCACACTGCTCTTCCGTACGCACTCGGTGGAAATTGTGCCAAATATCAGGGTTTCGATAATACATATAATTATTTACAACGTGAGCATGCGGAGATTTGGAATACAACTCCAGATGAAATCGTAAGAAAGATTATTATTGACGAGATTAACAATTGGAAACATTTATAACCTATATAAATGGATAACTATGAATAATAGAAACTATGTTATCTAGTTATTTAGGTGAGCGTGCATTTAAAATTTTTACGGACCATTGGTTACAAGAAAATGACACAATATTATTATTAAAGAAACGCAAGATAGCAAAACAGCTTATAAAAAATTTAGTATGGATTTCTAAAATGTCCATAACATATGTACCCAATGATAGATTATTTACAACTTCATATAACGGATTACATAAATATTATCCGTATATCTGGCGTGTTTATTCAGACAATACGATTAAATCTATCCTTAACTATGCTATAACAGTCTCAGGCGCCCCACGCGCAATTATCAATTAAATGATTATTTTGATATAATTTTAATATATCAAAATATGATTAGTTTCTGTTTCTTCTTTTGCTAGTTTTATTTTTCTTATTGCGTTTATTTTGCCGTTTGCATGTTTTACCTCCACGTTTTGAGGTCTTATTCTTCGCTTTTCTACAGAATGTTCTCTTAGTTCCACGGGCGACCTTGCAGCCACGAAGTTTCTTACACTTATTGGGTTTAACGCGTTTTTTTACACATAAACTCTTTGCCATTATATATTTCTTATATATTTTATTTTATTACTAAATCGACATAAACATAACGTTACATATAAGATAGATGAAGTGTCGAATTTTAATAGACAATGGTGATTATTCCAGTTGGAAATTTCACGATTTTGATACGAATCATGAAATTGAAAACGAACAATTGAAAATGATTGACCCGATCAAATTAAAACTTTTTACAAATGATATTATAGATTACAACGGCAATGTTATCTGTTCTAACGCACGTTCGTGTCCTACATTGGCAGGAACTCTTATACTTGATAAAAATAGAACATATGGGGCGACACCGAAAAGAAAGAAATCGTATTATAAATGTGTCCCCGATGATTCACGTCTGCCTACATTTTTATTGCCTTTTGAACTGAAGATGGGATTTTCTAAAAAATTTAAGAATAAATATGTGGTTTTTAAGTTTAAAGAGTGGAATGGTAAACATCCGATTGGAACTATGGTGAATATTCTTGGTGATGTTGACGACTTAATTGTATTTTATGAATATCAACTATATCGGCGCAATTTGAGTGATTCGGTCGCATCATTTTCTAGTCGTGTTAAAAAATTGTTCAAAAATGATAATTATAAAGAATGTATTGAGACCATTTTGAATAATCCGAAATATAATATAAAAGACAGAACACACGAGAATGTTTTTTCAATTGACCCGAAGGGTAGTAAAGATCTAGATGATGCGTTTAGCATTACACAATTGGATGGTGGATTATTCAAAATGAGCATATATATAGCAAATGTGTATTTTTGGATGGAAGAATTTGGCCTTTGGGAATCATTCAATAATCGGGTTTCCACCATTTATTTGCCTGATAGGCGACGCCCAATGTTACCAACCATACTTTCTGATAACTTATGTAGTCTATTGGAAAAGCAACTCAGATTTGCGTTTTGCATGGATATTATCATAGATGACAATGGCGTTATCCAGAAGAATGGCAATGGTGAAGATGATATAAGTTTACATAATGTTATGGTGAGATCTAGAAATAATTATGCATATGAAGACCATAAAATGAAAAAGGATACGGATTATATGAATTTATACAGAATAACTAAAAATTTGAAATACGATATAGAGGATAGTCATGATGTCGTTGCGTATTGGATGGTGTTTATGAATAAAAAATGTGGAGAATTAATGGTTAAGAATAAGTTTGGGATTTATAGAAATGCGATTGCTAAGTCACAACCAACTGTTATAAATAATCCGGAAGTTACTGGTGAGATGAAGAGGATGATGGAGAATTGGCGTAATCTAACCGGACAATATGTATTATATGATGACGATTCTGAAAATATGCGCCACGATGTATTGAATACAAAACATTATGTACATATAACTAGTCCTATACGTAGATTGGTGGATTTACTCAATCAATTTATGTTTATGTTCAGGTTCAATATGATTAATGATACAAGCATTATGGCAAAGACATTTCTGGGAAAATGGTTGGGGAAAATAGAATACATTAATGGTTCTATGCGTTCTATTCGGAAAGTTCAAAGTGACTGTGAACTAATGGCACTTTGCGTTAATAAACCAGAATTATTTGAGGATACTTATAAAGGCGTTATTTTTGATAAAATGATTCGTAATAATGGCGTTATTACATACATGGTCTATCTGGAAAAGTTGAAAATGCTATCAAAGGTAACAACCGATGTTGTTTTGGAGGAACATAGTAGACAGGAGTTCAAACTTTATTATTTTGGCGATGAGCATAACAGTAAGAAAAAAGTGCGTTTAAAATTAATATGAAAATATTTATAAATCTCTTATATTGTTTATTCTATGTAAACTAGATATCATCAAGGTCGATGTCGTCATCATAGTCGTCATCGGAAACCCCGACGTCCTCTATAATTTCAGACTTGTTCACATTCACTGTATCAAACTTTTCATGAATGTTTACCGCATCCTTTGTAAACTCAACTCCATTAATATCATTATTATTGTTGTCATCGTCGTCGGTCTCTACAACCTTATATCTACCAGAACATACTGAAATTAGGTCACACGTTTTATAAGTTGGTCCTTCCCATTCACGTAGACCGATAATCACAATACCATTGGGTTCAATGCGATTTCTAGACTTATTTCGCCCCTTGAACTTGCCTCTGATAGTACAGACCAATCCCGTGTATCTACCGTCTGTGCTATTCACCTGTACGCGCCCGTTTCCCAAAATCTTTTCTACATATGCCTCAACCTCCAACTCGGATGTAATCTTATACTCCCGCTGAATAAAATTAGAACCTCCGTTCGCTCCCCTCTTGTGTCCTTTTCCTCCAGTAGTATTTCTTGGCATTTTAGTTAGAAAGTGTGTGTTATATAATGATTTATAGCGTTTACTTTTTAGATTCAATTTTATAATTATAATAACAGAAAAAAAGAGAAAAATAGATATATAGATATTATTATAAACACAATATTATGAACAGGATTTTACCCGAATATGAACAATCTGTAATGGTTAAAGACTTGAGTTTTAAATATTCAAATGTAAGTCCATTAGATAAGCGATATAATCAAACTGTTATTAATAATGTATCGTTTGAACTTAAAAAGGGGAGCAGATGTCTCTTAATAGGATCAAATGGGTCAGGAAAAACAACTCTTATGAGAATACTGTCTGGTCGCCATTTAACACAAAATCCACGCAACATACGAGTGTGCGGATTAGATCCGTATAGCGATTGTAGAATGAACTTCCATAGGTCTTATCTTGATTGTAATTGGGGATTAAGGTCGGTATCGTTTACTGGTTCTGGTATTCCGATGTGTGCAGATATTCCTGTATACGGAATGATGGAAAAACTTCAATCAGAATATCCAGAGAGACGCGATGAAATCGTAAAAATGCTACGCATAGATTTGAATTGGAGAATGAACTGTTTGAGTGATGGACAACGACGACGAGTTCAATTATTGCTTGGTTTAGTTAGACCATTTGAAATACTTCTTATGGATGAAATTACTACGTCGCTTGATGTAATTGTGAGACAAGATTTGTTGCGGTGGTTAGAAAAAGAAAGTAAAACTCGTGGTTGTACCATTATATATGCTACACACATTTTTGATGGTTTGGACGATTGGCCGACTGATTTGTTATATCTTACAAATAATGGAACTATCGGATATTCGGGGAAATTGACAGACTTGGATTATTACGTAGAATTAAAAAGGACGAATCATCCGGCAAAAATGTTAGCATTAGCATTAGATAGGTTAGGATGCGAGGTGTATAAAAAAGAAATGGAAGGAGGTGTGGAAGAAAAAAGCGATCCGAGTGATAGACAGGGAGGATATGCAAGTGGTCGTAATATGCAAGTATG
>Ga0257110_1000026_pt1 | contig 86554 bp, 96 predicted proteins | sample LP_taG_7_FD_190184 | JGI IMG/M metagenome (GOLD analysis project Ga0257110, IMG submission 190184) | Marine microbial communities from Northeast Subartic Pacific Ocean, Canada - LP_J_2015_P26_10m | ecosystem: Environmental > Aquatic > Marine > Oceanic | place: Canada: Northeast Subartic Pacific...
TAAATACCTCACGCCATTCGGGAAAGCGCTCTTTCAATGTAGGGTCCTTTTTGTATTGGTAAGGATTCTCGGTATCGCCCTCCTCGGGTTTATCCGTGAATCTAGACATGAAATCTGCAACGGCGATCCTGCGCCAAGTACCGTGATCCTGACTGTTGACCTTCATAAAGTTATTGGAACAGATAACAATTTTACACTGAGGTATGAATGTAATTGGTGTACTGAAGAGATTGCGACCTTTAATCGGTTCAACGCCACTGGTTAGTTCCTTCATCGCACCGTCATTGATGCGGTCGTCCTTAGAAGGCTCCTGCATCAGCGCCAAACGAAGACCCTTAAGTGCCACAATATCAGGAGAAGCCTGACCTTGCTTTTGCCTTGCCTGTGTAATCAATGAAAGAGGAACAATAGAACTATAATCACCCAAACACTGAGAAAGAAGGTCAGTCAATACAGACTTACCGTTCTCTCCCCCACCAATATACATATGGAGTTTCTGATTGAGATTAACGCCGATCAAAATAGATGCGAAATGCTCCCACATATAATTACGTAACTTCTCGAGTGGGAATAACTTCGTCATGAAATCGTTGATCTCTTTTATCACCTTTCCGTCGCGCTTTCTATCCAGAGGCACATAATTTATGTTGGTGCTCTTTTCCAGATAATCTTCGGCACGACCCGCGCGAAATACCTTCTCCTTGAAATCAATTACACCGTTGCTAAAGCACATCAGGTAAGGTTTACTGTCTAAAAGGTCCATGAACTTGGTATTTGCATCATAGAACAGTTCACGTGCCTCTTTCAAAATATGATCTTTATGCGTAGTGCTTGCCAGATGCGTGAGAATATCCATCAACTTATTCGAGAGTGTCTCCCACATCTTCAACTTATCTTCGGGTAGGTTACCCTGACACAGTATCTTAGAAACATCATCCGCCTTCTTACGATATAAATCACGGAGAGCACCAGATATACCTTTACGCAATGTAGTTCCACACTCATCCTCAACCCACCGATGGTTCGCAAACCTATACCATTTATCTGCCTTGATGCCAGCACACGCAAAGTCCTGCTTATACATCATATTCAAGATCTTGGCAATATCTGTATCTCCACAACCATAATTCTTACTCTTTCCTGCATTGAATACATTCATATTACGAATGGACAAATCCAAATGATGATCGATACTGTTTTGCTGTATGATCTTGAATTTATCAGGAGCATCTTGACGCACCCAATACAATATAGAACGTTGTGTAAGACCATCTTTATTATTGTTCTCAAAATCATTCCACATCATTCGTAGATCGTCAATGCTATCCATCTTAAATTCACTAGACTGAGCACTGAATGCCAACCAAACAATGAATAATTCTTTATTCATATTCGCCAATGCCCAACCAACACGCATCCAGTTCGAATATGAACCCGGTCCATAATAAGAGACAGGAAGTGCCATAGTGTATTCGATAGTTTCTCGCTGTTCATATTCTGTAGACTTCAAATTTTCCTTATATTGTTCAAGCGCATCCATAATATCTGCTATACTTTTTAGTTCAATTACACTTTTAGACGTGGAACGCTTCATCTTGTTACGCTTACCACCTCCATCCTTCTTGATATTATCATATTCGCTTATGAATTCAGTCTTCATGAAGAAGCTTTCATTTTCGGTATATCTAACAGATAGTTTCTTGAAATTATTTGTCCAGTCAAACTTCTTAATATTCTCCTTCGTCTCAATGAATTCGCCGTCATCGGGGTCATACTCGAATTTATAAATATGTGTTAATCCGTATGTCTGGTGGTCTGGTTTACATGAACCAAACAACTGCCAATTCACATATCCTTCACTGATGCCCTTGTCAAACACATCATCTAATGTATTAGTCAATGGCAAACTAGAAAGAATATCGCCCGAATTCTTGATCATATTATCACGAAGAATGGTCTGCTGAATGCGATCCGCCTGAATTCCGAAAATAAGATGAATACCATCCTTTGTAACACTCTTTGCTTCAATGCGATTTACATCAGGTTTCTCTTGAACATACACCATAATCTCTTGTTCTGCATTGAATTGAAACATCTTTCCCAATTCATCTAAATACGCGAGAATTAATGAATGAATGTCTTCTAGGTTATGTTGACGAGTTTTTACATCATAATCGTATCTAAAATCTAAATCAACAACAATAGGACCACCCGTGTCACGTTGCTTTTCCGTAAGATGCTCATTATATCCAGGTTTAACTATATCATTATAGTACATATGAAGGAAATCATCGTATTCGTCATCTGGAATATGAAATTTCCCCCCATTAATCCTTGTATTGGTTACCTCTCTGGTATCCTCCTTTGACATAGAATGTGCACCTATGAAATCCTGATAATTCTTATATCCATTTCTGGTATTACTTTTCCTCTTGGTTGATTTACTTGAAGGAGGCTTCGTAGACCCATTCATTAAGTATTGTATAATATAACGTTTATTATATTTTTTACCGAACTTCAATTTTACAATTAAGCGTTATATGAGACGTCGTGAAACGACACATGGTAATAAATATGATTACCATGTATATTTATAGGTAAGGACGAATTGAGTTTTTGTGTTAAATGCTTGTGTTTTTATATATACATAAATTATAATTCTGTGTTTAGTTGCACTTTCCCAGCGATAATTAAAATTGTACCAAATTGCCATTTAATTCCAATTCATCATTTGTTGCGGTAATAATAGTAGAATATTTTATAGCATTTCCTTCACTTTCGTTAGTAACTAGAATTGAACCCGTGCCTGCTCCACTAATTGCATCGGGCGTGGGACCAGTTGGTCCTCTTTCACCACCAAACATATCAAACAAACTAATATAAGTTTGTGGTATTAATGATGATGCGCCATCATTTTTATGTTTTTTTATAACTACCCTTATATCTGTGTTTTTTGCGATTTCAAACATTGTTGACCCTGACAATTGGTGTATATTTGGTTGATTGGTTATATTTAATGATAATAATGATGTGTCTATATCATTCCATATTTCAGAACCCTCTAATTTATATTGAATAATTGTATTTATATATTGCTCTACTGTCCCACCATAATCTTCAACTGTAAAACCATAATGCGCGATAACTTTCATTGAATGTAAGGCGCGGATGGTATTATCACCGTTTATTATAAATGATGTAATACCACTGTTGAAATCAATATTTGAAAATGGTATATTGGCATATGTTGTAGTAATATTGCGATTACCTATTAAACTTGTTCTAAAAGCTGCACTTATAGATGTATTAGCGCCTCTTATACCCGTGTGTCCTCTTTCTCCAGTTGGTCCGGTCGAACCAGTATTTGACGCCTGTCCAGGTTCTCCAGTGTATCCTTGTGGACCCGTAAAACCAGTAACACCAGTTGGTCCGGTCGAACCAGTATTTGTTGCTATTCCGGCTAATCCCTGAGGACCAGTTATGCCTTGCTGACCGGTTGCACCAGTATTGGTCGCCTCACCCGGGATACCTTGTGGACCTGTATTACCAGTAACGCCAGTTGCACCAGTTGCACCGGTATTAGTAGCCTCACCTGGGATACCATGAGGTCCCGGAGGACCTTGTGGACCCATTGGTCCTTTTACACTACCATATCCACTTGGTCTAAATACAGTACATTTTTGTGCTTCTACTGCTTTTTGACGGGTTCGTGTCCCTGAATATAACATGTTCTAATTTATGATTAGATTTTTATACATGTTTTCAAGACCATTTAGTAAATAGTCTTTCGTAAAATTGAAATATAGAAAAGAAATGTGATTATATTTAAAACACGCGATGAAGTTCTGCGAAAAATGCGACAACATGTATTATATATCTATTAGCGCCAATGACGAAAACACTCTCATACATACTTGTAGAAACTGTAATAACGAGGATAACACTGTATCAAACGAAGGCATGTGTGTTTTAGACACACATTTTAAGAGTTCTTCAACGAAAAATATAAAGTCCGTAAATGCGTTTACCAAATTAGATCCAACCTTACCTCGTTTAACTAATATGCCTTGTCCAAATGCAAACTGTAGTTCAAATAAGGACGATAAAGCACCAAACGAAGTTATATATATGAGATATGATAACTCCAATCTTAAATACATTTATATTTGTCAGTCTTGTGATACAAGTTGGAATTCATAAAATTGATTATTAGTTATTTCTAAAAAAATTTAGAAATAATACCGTGATATATTATAACTATGAGCAACAAACCAGAAGACGATGAAATGCCTATTGGCGACGGGTCAGATAACGAATCTGGTGACGATGAAATGCCTATTGATAACAGCGACACAGAGGGCGATGATAATAATGAAGAAGAGGAAGAAGATGACGAGGAGCGTAATAAAGAAACAGTTCTAGATGGAGATGATGATAACGAAGAGGATGATAACGAAGAGGATGATAACGAAGAGGATGATAATGAAGAAGATGATAATGAAGAGAACGATAATAATGACGAACCCATTAAAAATACAGAATATGACGGCAATGTATCGTCAGATTCCGAAGACGACGACGACGACGACGACGACGAAGATTACTTGCAAAAGATTGATTCCGAAATGTCAAGTGATATTATCCTTAAGAATCATCATGAGTTGAAAAGTCACAACACAATCGAAATTGAGATTATGTGTAAAGTAATTAGAAACACAAATGGAACCATTATAGATCCATTACATACGACGGTTCCTTTCATCACTCGTTACGAAAAGACTAAAATAATTGGTGAAAGAGCAGTACAGATTGAATCTGGGGCAACACCATTTGTAGAAATCAAGGAGAATATCATAGACGCTTATCTTATTGCTAAAATGGAATATGACGCAAAAAAGATCCCTTATATTATTCGTCGCCCTTTACCGAATGGTGGTTCTGAGTATTGGAAGTTTGCTGATCTCGAACAATTAGATTAATTCATTTGTGATACAGTGTATTCCGCCTCCGTATTTTATAATTTTATCCATTTTTAATTGTTCAACTTTGAAACCACGTTCCGCTATATCTCGTGACACTTGCTTATCTTGTGATAAAACAATATTATTATAAGATAGAATATTACATCCTAGTTTTTTTTGTGATTCTTCCGACACATAAATTATATTATAGGACAAATCTTCTAGCAATTCATTGATGCTACGGTTTGACGAGATTAATGTATATACACCCTTTTCCAATTTATAATAACTACATTTGGCGTGTTTATGTTTAAACGACAATAATACAGTGTTATCGTTTATGACATTGAATAATAAATCCAGGTGTATTTCATTTGGTTCGGAAGTTGTGCATCTTATTATAATCAATTTATCTTTTTGTAAAATATTATTCTGCATGAGTTGTTTAATGGCGTTTAAATTGGTACGTTCTCCATAACCAATGAAAGAAGTATCTTTATTTTCTAAATAATCACCACCTTCCATAAATCCGGGAGATTTAATTTCATATATCGCATCATTTAGTATGTCTGTATTATTTTTAATTTCAGCGACTTCATTCGTTCTACTCTTATTTTTCATACGAGATACGATAATGCCATTTCTCAATTGAATATAATTATCACGAAGAAATATGTTATCAATGTGAGAAATGGACATTTTTTGTGTTTTCACATTATTGACTCCGAATAGGCGTTTTAATTTTTTTAATATATAATGAAACTGCCCAATAGCTTCATTATATTTATCGTTGTTGGTTTCGACATTGCGTTGGGGATTAAGTACAACAATCATTTTTATAGAGTAATATATAGAAAAAATTATATATAAAAAACATATAATATAGAATTAAATGGAAACTATCGTGGATATACCAAAAAATATATTAGAATGCACCATATGTTTTTATCCAATCACATCGGATAAGTATGTAACAGATTGTTCACATACTTTTCATCATACTTGTATACAAGAATGGTCTCTTCAAAAACCTAGTTGTCCTTTATGTAATGCATTAATAACTGTTCCTGAGTTTAATCATGGAGATACAAGTGAAGAAGAAATAAGAGCAACTACATCTATAGAACCAAGTTTAGTTGATAATTTAGAATTTCAAAGATATCAGGAGCATGTTGAGCGACAAAGACACCAACAAGAGCGCGAAAGAATAGAAAACACTCGCATTTCGCGTATCGTCCCTACAGGAAGTGGTTCAACGATTGTGATAATCGGTGATTATAATGAATTTGAAAGCGATGACGAAGATGGTGTGCGTGAGAGGACCATAATGACACGTCGAGATTATATTAAAATGCGAATCCTGATTTTTGCCGAAACGGCTAATACTATCATTTTATTGTCATTTTCAGTGTATATGCTACAAATCGCCTTATTATTCTTCTCGTTCATATCAGCAACATTATACAGAAAAAAAATGCAGGACATGCGCTGTCTATCATTATTTTTTAAAATTTTATTTATAGTATACTCGGTTTCAATAGAACATACTAGTGAATATAACTATGATAATGAGTTTTATATTACTTGTGTTCCTTGGGTTGGTTTAATAATGATAAAATAATGTTGTATTGAAAATACAATATTATTTGCCTCCAGGCAGAATTGAACTACCGACCTTTGCATTACAAGTGCAACGCTCTACCAACTGAGCTATAAAGGCATTTGTCTTTGGCGCCACATATATACAGTATGAAATCTTTATATGAAAAATTGATTTAATTATATTGTAATTTATATAATTATAAAAAAGATGCACATTGAAGATTTTGAACTATATGTTGGTTTCGAATTACCCAATAAAATTAAATATATAGATCCAAATGGACCACCAAGAACACATTGGGCATTTTTAAGAAACGACCGAACTAAAAAATTATTATTATACGCTGGGGAAAAACGTGTTCACCAACCAGGACCTCATGATGTTAGAAATAAATTTCACGCGGAACAAGAATTATTGGCTATTATTGAGAGAAATAAGCATAAATTAACAACAAGTGAATGGCGTGGTTCAAAAACAATAATATCTGCTCGCTTCAGTAAATGTGGGTTAGTAGGAAACAGTAAGTTTTGTTGTTCATGTGCTAGATTGATATTAAAAAAATGTCGCACATTTGTAAAAAATGTAATGTATTATGAAAATGGAAAAATGTATAAAGAACCAATAGAAAATATATGTAATAATGCTACTTATAGTACGAGTCTAATATTTCGTAAAGGATTAACCCTTACGACCGTTTAAAATTCTTTCCACAATCCAAACAGGTAATAAAGATGGTCATTGGCTCATCTGCAGAACGGGTCTGCATCTCGTAATATGTACACCTTTTTGATTTACACGTAGAACGAGGGCATGTAAATAGGTCAGTTGATGCCTCTTGCTTTGCATTGAATTTATTATCGTCCTTTTTCATTTTATTTTTAATTGCATCGGCCCAATGCTCGGGTTTCATTTCCTGATGTGACATGAAAACGTATTCTTTGGGCGTGAGTTTTCCATTATTAAGCATATTCACAATATTCGTCTGTTTCAAATTAAATAATACTGTTCTCAGGCGGTCTATGTATATTGTTACAAATGATTGCTTATCCCACTTACAAATCATCTTTTTAGAACGACATTCCTTAATCGCATAGTTATAGACTGCTCTTTCCGTATTACGCGCAATGGTATCGTTATCTGTATTTAGTTTATCTTTTACTTTACTTGTAATATTCTCACGAAAGAGAACGGGGTCGGCTACCGATTTGATCATATTAGTCTATTTACTAGAATAATATTATCTTTATATATTTTCAATTTTACTCATATTCCTCTTCCTCTAATTCATCGGTACAAACGAAAAAATCACTATCGGTATCACTTTCGGAACCCATATCTTCATGACTCAATTTTCTTAAACTATTGCGCTCGCGCTTTCCGTCTATAATTTCAACTTCGTTCTCTTCATAATTCTCATCACTGCCAGTAATTTCATCGTCTTCGGCAACAAAACTATCTTGCATATAACCCGATTTTGTAAGCGTAACACCAGTCATATCTTCCTCCTCTTCCTCTTCGCTATCTTCGTCGCCTATATCCTCAAACCCACCAAAAAGTGCCTCGTAAATAATCTTCCAAGTATTGATTGTTAGATCACCGCCATCCTCATTCACCAGAAGAAGTCGCCCAAAGTATAGGACTTCATCTACCGGCGGAGGAAGATCATACTTATTCTCCTGACCAGCACGACCAGTAGTCTTTCCAAATAGAGAGATATTATATGTTGTATCCAATACTTCTACCTCCCAAGAAGCTTCATTTTCAAAACCATCGTCGTTCTTAAACTTGGCAATTTTATAAAAATCATCAGGATTTAATTCACCGCGAATTTTATGCTCTTTTAGCGTACCAGACTTTTCAACAATAATTACAATAGGCATAACTATCTTTTATGGTTTATAATGTTTAAATCTTTTTAATATATATATATTAAATGCCGGTTGAAAGTCTATTCATATTCCTACTCATCATATCGGGTAATTTTTTAGCAGAATTATTTCCTTGTAGATTCCAGAAAGATTTAACCGATATAATTGCTCTTAAACACACATTTGGGTTTTTAACCCTTTTATTTTTTGTAGTATTGCAAACGCCACTTGAAACATTTAATTTAATTGATGCTTTCAAAAATTCGTGTGGTTTATATCTCATGTTCTTACTACTAATTAATTCACATCATGTTACGTTTATTGCATCAATGGTATTATTGACAGTTTCTTATATATTAACCTTAAAAATTAAGGAGAATAATACATTAATAGAGAGCGATGAAGATCGGGTCACGATTCTAAATGCAAATAATGATATTAAAAGAATACAAAAATACATACATATAAGTATTGGTTTTGTTATCGTTTTCGGATTTATATCTTATTTAGGAAGCAAAAAATCGGAATATAAGAATAAATTCAGTTACTTTACCTTTATTTTTGGTAAAACTATTTGTGCTAATGATGGTAGTAAATTATCATATATCAAGGGGTTACAAAATGCATTTTCTTGAAATCGTTTAATATAATATAGAATTTTTCCTATATTATATAAAATGACATCGTTTGTATTTACTATTATTATCTCGCTAATTATTATTTTCATATTTCATCGTGGATTTCATCATATAAAACACTATCTTACAAATGAAGAAAAAGAGAACATAGGAGTTTTTCATTCTAAAAAATACGACGAATTAATAGACGAACTAAAAGACATTAAAAAGCAAAGTGTCACTAATGATGTTTCAACTACTATAGAATCACCGCAAATTGATATGGAAGATGAACTTACTAATTTCATGGATGATATGGAATAAAATTGATTTATAAATAACATAAAAACAATCCTTGTATACTATCTAAGATGTCAGACAATACTATATCTGGGTATAATTTATCACAACTTATTAAGCGGTTTCCAGATTTCGAACCTTCTTATGAAACTTTATCACATAAGAAAGTTCAAGACAAATACGATTTTGCTATGGCGATCCCAACCGGTAGGAAAACCTTTCTTTGGTATACATTTTATAAAGGTGGTGATGGCGTCTTCTTAATTGATATGAATAAGGATGGACGGGTGTTAAAATGTTCCAGAATTAATCATAACTATAATAACGACGTTCCCCATGGAACATTACTATATGGAGTTTATTTAAGTGAAACCGACGCTTTCTTAATTGAGGATATCTATTATTATAAAGGAACGAACCTAAAAGGTCTCGTTTCGGGTGAAAAACTAGTTTATTTGAAGCAGTTTCTACAAGATGACATTACTAATACGAAAGATAATATGACCATTGCAATGCCCGTTTGTTGGAAGGCGACACATAATGATGATATTCATATACCACACACCATTAAGTTACATATTCCTTATAATATTCATCATATCCAATATCGTGTTTTAAATGATATAGTGCCATTCATTAATGTTACTATTAATAAACGTCCGGTCATTGAAAAGAAGAAGAGTCCAAAATCCTATAATAAACCTAAAAACAATTTCCGTCTAGATTTCTCCAAACTGCGTGATGGTACACGAGCAACATTTATTATTAAAGCAGAGATCACGTGTGATATTTATAAATTATACGCCGTAGATAGTAATGGAAAACCTGTATATTATAATACAGCATCAATACCGAATTATAATACTAGTGTTTATATGAACAAGCATTTCAGAGATATCAAAGAGAATAAGAATATAGATTATATTGAAGAGAGTGAGGATGAGGACGATTTTCAGAACACAGATGTCACCAAGCATGTTGATCTTGAAAAGGAAATTCGTTTTGAGTGCGAATTTCGTTATAAATTTAAGAGGTGGGTACCAAGAAGATTAATGAACCATAATAATGGTAAGGTTATTCATATATCAAAGTTGGTATCAAACTATAGGTAATTTATTGGTCGGTCGTTATGCGATATAATATAGAAAATGCAACGTCTGTTAATATTAATAAAGATGCGTTTGTCGGGTTATCGTTCAACAAATACAAGGAGGCCAATATATAAAAGACGCCATGAATATATCTTGTATCGTGCCAGAAAACACGTGCTATTTGCGTCTCGTTATTTGAACCATAATAACCTTTATAGATAAATGGCACACCAATTATTATTAATAATAACGATAACCCATATTTGCTGTATTTATTTTTTACACCAAAACGATTTATGATTAATGCTAAACAACTGCGTACTATCAAACACACTATCCATAATGGATGAATCTTCATAATTATATAATATTTAGACATTTTCTATTGAGACTATATATGACTGCTGTTGAAGTGAACGCTAAAAATGTGACCCTTCCTGACGTTCAGGGACACGGTGTAAGTGATAGTCCTTGGGGATATCACGCCACGACCATCGGTGGAAAACGTAAAAATAAATCCAGATTACGTAAACAAAAGCGTAAACAAGGTGGTAAATCGTGTAAGAATAAACGTCGTTCTAGATACACTCGTCAAAAACAAAGAAAAGGTACACGTAAACAAAGAAAATAAATTATAAATAACAGATTTAGATAATACATAGTATATTATCTAAATGGCAGGACATAAAATTGCACTACTAATTCCTTGTACGTCAAAGGGTCGTGATTACTGGCAGACTATGAAAGATACGTATCTTAATAATTTATCTGTCAAGCACTTTCTACTCACACAAGATAAAGAGCATGAATATGTTTTTTATATTGGTTATGATAGTGATGACAGAATATTTGCAGATGTTACGCAACAAGAAATTTTGAAGCGATATTCATTAGTATTCAAAAACGTATCATTCGTATTTATAAAATTTGAGAATATTACGAAGGGACATGTAACTAAAATGTGGAATGTTCTCTTCAAACAAGCTTATAATGACAAATGTGATTACTTTTACCAGTGCGGAGATGACATTGTTTTTCATACAAAGGGCTGGGTTAATGATTGTATTTTGAAATTAAAGGCGAACAAGGATATTGGATTAGCGGGACCGATCAATAATAATAATCAAATACTGACACAGGCTTTTGTTTCACGAGAACATATGGCAATATTTGGATGGTTTTTCCCCGAAGAAATAGTTAATTGGGGGTGCGATGATTGGTATAATCATGTATATTCACCTACTATGTTTTTTCCATTAGGCAATCATTATTGTTCTAACGAGGGCGGAGCGCCCAGATATACAATAAATAACGACCCGAATTATATGTTAGATATGCGCGAGAATACTGAATATATTAGAACACACGCGAGAAATTTGGCGTTGGAACATAAGACTTTGATAGAAAACCATCTAAAAAATAAAACATATGTATTTGTAAATTGAGAATGAGTTGTTTTGACAGTGAACTTACAATGAGTCGCTTGAAATTGTTCTGGCAGTACCCAGTTATAACTGAAAAAACTTTTCATCAGCAGAATAAATCAAAAACGAATTATATTGGTATTCCTTGGGCTACAATTATTGATAAGAAATATAATTTAAACGTCATATTTAATTTATTAAAAGTATTTGTTAAAAAGGATGTGTTTTATTATACTTGTTGTCAGCATATCTCCTTTCGTAAGTTACTTCCACTGTTTAAAGCGCTCAATATTGTAACAGTATATACTCCACACAAAATGAAGGGCGAAAATTGTTTACAAGATGTTCAAATATATCCATGCCCTCTTTATGCGGTGAATTATGAGGACAATACTCGCAACGAAACTTTTAAAGATATTGACTTTTTGAATATTGAAAGATCTATATTATATAGTTTTCAAGGTGCTTATAATCCAAATTGGTATCTTACTGATACTAGAAAACGTATATTTGAAACAAAACACCCTGATAATTGCTATGTAAAACACATTGGCGATTGGCATTTCGAAAAAGTTGTATATTCAAGTAAGCAGAATGATAAATATGAATTAAATGAAACAGACGGTGATAATACGAGAACACAGAAATATAATAAATTGCTACTGGATTCGCGTTATACATTATGCCCGTCGGGTAGTGGTCCAAATTCAATTCGTTTTTGGGAAGCACTCGCTGTTGGAAGCATTCCTATACTACTTGCTGATACACTCGAACTGCCCGAACATGATTTATGGGATAAGGCAATTATTCGCGTTCCTGAAAAAAATCTTGATAATATCTCCGATATATTATCTAATATATCAATTATCGAAGAAAAGCAGAAACGTTCGGATTGTATTTTATTATATGAATTTTTCAAAAATAATTTTATTAACACGCGTAAAACTTCTGTACCACTTACTTGTTTCACTAGTTATAAATGTAGTATAAACGAACCCATTATTTTATCTATAATAAACAAGTGGTCCGCGTTGAACCCAACCATTTGTTTCAAATATTTTTCAGATGAAGATGTAAATGTGTTCTTCTCAAAATCAAAATACTATACAACATTTAAAAAAATGAAAAATGGAGTTGCTATTGCAGATTTATTTAGAGCATGTTACATACATAAGTGTGGTGGGTATTGGTTCGATTTAGATCTGGAACCTATTAAACTCACGCTACCCAATGCCGGCAATATTCATCTATTCGATGCTGGATTTCAAAATATTAGTTATATGTTTATTGGTGCTGCACCAAATCAATCTTTATTTAATGACATTATAGACCGTGTTATTATAAATATCAATAATAATATACCCAATAAAATACAACACGTTATGGATATTACAGGACCCAGAATTATACAAAATATAATTTGTGACGATTTAAAAATTAAAAATCACGATGGTTGTCTTATTGGAACAAGCGAAAGCAAACAATTCCTCTATGGTTCTAATCATGAATTTTTTTATACAAAGATTCATTTAACGAACGTAAAAACTGATATATACAAACAACTACAGGCGAAATACAAACAACGCAGTTATCAGTTTTATAATTATATATAATAGTTATGAGTTATATAAACATATTTCAAATTATATGTTTATATGGAACAAGAGCATATTAAACGCGCGGGTTTTATTAGTAAGGTCAATGTAAATATTGGAATGGGTGGTCCATTCGGGGCGGTTATCGCTAATACAAAAACGGGTCAAATAGTTGCCGAATGTGGTAATTCGGTAACTACTACAAATGACCCCACTGCACACGCTGAAGTAAATGTAATTCGTAAAGCGTGTGAAGAATTGAATACTTTTGATTTGTCTGGTAATACTATATACACGAGTTGTGAACCGTGTCCAATGTGTCTCGGAGCAATATACTGGGCACGGTTGGATAAAGTATATTATTCTAATACAAAGACCGATGCCAAAAATATTGGTTTTGATGATTCCTTTATTTATGATGAATTAGATAGACCTATTGAAGAAAGAAAAATTCCATTCTATAATATTAAAACTGATATTGCAGAGGAAGCTTTCATGTTATGGAAGTTAAGCAGTGAAAAAATAGAATACTAGAAAAATAGAAAAACTAATATTGGATTCTCTTTTGAAAAATGAAAATTGGACATTTTAAAATTGTCCAATTTTGACTTTTGTAGAAATACTTTTTCAGTGTTTTTTTTGAAAAAGTGTTTTAAAGCATAATGCTGTAAATTGTATAATTTACGTTTTTTTTTGTTAGCATAAAAAAATTATTAAAATATACTAGTTTGTATTTAGGGGTTTTTTTCTGTTGCTAAATAAATCAACATATGTCAACAAAGAAACCCAAAAAAACCCCAAAAATATACATTTGTATAAAATGTGACTTTAAATGCTTTAATAAGAAGGATTACACTCGTCATTTAAATACTGCAAAACATAGAAATCAACAAAATCAACAAGAAAAAACCCAAAAAAACCCCAAAGCAATATCTAATAAACTTAAATGTGTATGTGGCAAAACCTATAAAGATAGGTCTGGTCTCTGGCGTCATAAAAAACAATGCGAACAAGTAAATAATAAAATAATTATTACGAAAGATAAGGAAATTAATAATAATGCTGTTATTTTAGATGTTATTTCACAAAATAAGGAATTAATGAACTTGCTTCTTTTACAACAAAAAGAAACTAAAGAACTTATGGATCAAAATAAGATTATGCAAAATACAATCCAAGAAATGGTTCCAAAAATAGGGAATACAAATATAACAAATAATAATTTCAACTTGAATGTTTTTTTAAATGAAGATTGTAAGGATGCATTGAACTTTTCGGAATTTATTGATACCATGAAGATTTCATTTGAAGATTTGGAGAACCAGTCACAAATAGGATATATTAAAGGTATATCAAAAATATTTATAGATAATCTACAAGAATTAGGAACTCATAAAAGACCTATTCATTGTACAGATAAAAAGCGAAAAACACTTTATATTAAAGAAAATAATGAATGGGATAAGGAGGGTTCTCAAGTTTCACTTAAGAACGGCATTCAGGAAGTTACAAGAAAAACACAGGAAAAATTATTAGAAGAAAAGGAAATAAATTCAGAAGAATATAAGGATTCGGATTCAAAATTCTTTGAAAAATGTATTGCTATACAGCGTAATTTAATACCGAATGCTCCACGTGAAACCACAATAAATAAGGTAATGGAAAATATAAGTAATAAATCAGGAATATTAGAAAATTAGAAAAACTAAATTTGGATTCTCTTTTGAAAAATGAAAAATGGACATTTTAAAATTGTCCAATTTTGACTTTTACAGAAATACTTTTTCAGCGTTTTTTTGAAAAAGTGTTTTAAAGCATAATGCAGTAATTAATTAATTTCTAAAATATTTTGACTGCATATAATTTTTTTGAAGAAAATAATCCCCATTTTTTTTGTTACCATTATTTAGGTAATAATGATAACAAAAAAAATGGCAAAAAATGGGGATAAATGGACTTGTATTCCTTGCGCATTTAAAACGCAGTACAAAAGTAATTATGACAATCATTTATTGACTGCAAAACATAAAATGATAATAAATGGTAATAAAAAAATGGCAAAAAATGGCAAAGCATATTTGTGTGTGTGTGGTAAAAAATACAAACATGCTTCTGGTTTGTCTCGTCACAAAATGCATTGTAAAAATCACGATAAATCAACAACAAATGATATAATTATTCATAATACAGATTCATATGACTATAAAGGATTATTGCTCCAATCTATGGAACAGAATAATGAATTAATGAATCTCATTGCAACGCAACATCAAGAACATAAGGAAGAAACCAAGGAATTATTGGATCAAAATAAAAAGATGCAGAGAACCATACAAGACATTGTTCCAAAAATAGGAAGCAATAATACAGTTAATAATAATTATAACTTGAATGTTTTTCTTAATGAGGATTGTAAGGATGCATTGAATTTTTCAGAATTTATTGATACCATGAAGATTTCATTTGAAGATTTGGAGAACCAGTCACAAATAGGATATATAAAAGGAATTTCAAAATTATTTATAGAGAACCTACAAGAATTAGGTACACATAAAAGACCTATTCATTGTACGGATAAAAAACGAAACACACTATATATCAAGGAAAACGATGAATGGGAGAAAGAAGGTTCTCAAGAATCATTAAAAAAAGGTATTCAGGAAGTAACGCGACGTACACAGGAAGAACTTATAAAAAAAAAAGAGGAAAATCGTGCGGATTACGATAATGCAGATTCCGAGTTTTCCGAAAAATGTATATCGATACAACACAATCTTATACCCGATGCGCCCCGCGAAACAACAATTAATAAAGTAATTAAAAACATATCCAAAACTGCCGAATTATAATGATGTAAAATGGTACATTATTATAAAATTGATTTTTTCGCTCATTTTAAACAGTAATGACAAAAAGAAATGATTGCTCAAAAAACAATGAAATGCGAAGGAGTGAATTACGACGAGAAACTTCCTGGACATATATTGGAGAATTATATAGATTTGTCGCTCAATCCTTACAATGAATGGCTGACTGTCATATCGGCGCATTTTCGGAGGAGATATAATGATTTCTTCCTATCACATATAGAGACTACGAGCATACAAGATTTGAACAATGACACAACGAATGGATTTGTAATGATTGATATTGCGGAACGAAACGGAGTATATGGTAATCGCGGTATGTATCGTGTATACGACATGCGCGATATGAAAAAACTATCCCTTATTAAGGATGTATTTAAATTTTATATTCGTAAACGCTAGACACTTAACCATTAAACCATATACTTGAAATATAATTATCATCAATATAAGGATTCAAATATTTTTTAATATAATCAACGAAATAAGATTTATCTACAATTAAAATATCATATGGAGAACCTGACGAATTATTCAAATAATTACAATAAAAAACATATACGTCGTGAATGGTTTTATCCCCATCAAGCGAATTTGTTATATAATGGTTCTTATATTTTTCAAGTACGTTTTCAATTTGCGTACCTTTATTCCAAAGAGAACACACATATTCGTGTATATGTTTATCACTTTCAATGCATACATCAGGGAAGAAATAACGAATGATGTCCAGTATTTGCTGATTGCTTAAATTATCATTGGTATGTTCATTCCATATTTTAAAGATCTTCCTAATTTCGTCAATTTCCAGAAAATTTTCATAAGGGTTCTCCAACATTGTTTGATTCCAGAATGTAACAAATCGCTGTGCGGACGGTAAAAATTTACTGAATAAACCGAAGAAGTTATTATTGGATGTATTATAATTAACTTTGAATTCATCAGAAAACATCGAAGCAAACTCACTTTGATACATGATATTGGGTAATTTATGCTTATTAAGAAAGTGATTCCATAAATAATATATATCTTTCCATTCGGTTTCTTTTGTATCACGCGTTTCATCTGTAATTTTAATAAAATATTCATCGGCAAATGTCTTAATAATATCATTTTTAGAGTTATTTTTCAAATAATGTATTTGGTTCTCGAAGTTTTCACTGTGAGAAGAGAGAAATGTATCAGCATCACCGAAACGACTAGAATAATGTAAGGATATGCAAATCATATCTATTCCGTGTTCTCCAATAATGCGTTTCCAAATATTTTCATATTTTACAGTTTCATGTATATTAATAATACGACAATTCTCATAATCGTGATCCTCATGATATTTTAGTTTGAAAGTATTTGTTGCAGAAAGACCGAGCATATTTTGAGATAAATTATTCAGTTCCCTAATAAATGTTTTGGAGAACAATGGAACATAATGAATATGTTGATTGTTTTTTTTCAATATGTTATCACCCAGTGTGGTTAGAAAATACTTGGCCGCATATGGTGTTGGAAAAAGAGACGGATATAACGAATTTATAACATTTTGAATAGTAATTGACTCGGGTACATTATCAATTAATGTATTTTCCTTTATAGTTTTCATTAATGTAACCTTAGTTTTATACTTCCATGTTAATAAACTTCGCTCTTTCGTGATTGTAGTTAGAATATGATGTAAAATGGCATCTTCATTTGTTATCTTATAGTTAATTCCATCATATATATAAAATTTTTCCGTTGCAGAAACATAGAAATATTTATTTTCATTCAAGTATTTACGTATGAACGAATGAAACTCATTATTTAATACATTTGCACGAGAGACACGCTGATCGTTTGAAATTTTGATATTCCTCATAATATTGGGTAAATTATTTTGTACATATAAGTGTAGTTTTTCGCACATATATTCATCATTTTTATATAATGCATTAAGGGATTGTAATTGCTTTATAGATTTTGAAAGTTCTTTTGTGGACATTATATGATATTTTGAATAATTTCTATATATGACTTTTATAGAAATTATTAAATAGATACTTCACTGGTATACTGTGAATCATTTGATGTATACATATCATCTGCATCTACCATTGATGATTGTATAATATAGGTTATAGCCAATTTGGATTTTAATATTTGATTTCTAGTTAAAACAGCAAACCAAGAAAATTTATTACGGAGAAGGAGTTCATCCGATGGTATATACACACCAAGGCAATTATCGTGTAACTCTAAATATTTATCTTCCATTAAGTCATCAATAACGATTTGTTTATTTTTACTGTCTTTGATGCCTATTCTATTACCACCAACCAAGGACATTTTACCGTCACGTATTTGTTTTTCACACCATACATTTAGATATCCTGTAATAAAAGGTTCATTTGAATGGTGATTTGTTTTAATTCGTGTTGTTAATATATCAATTAATCGTACAATCGTTTCATCGTTCTTTTCGCAACCCATGAAATATGTGTCGGGTGTAAATTCCTCGTTTTTGGTCATAGTAATGATGCGATTGATGCGTTCACATACAAAAGGATTTCCGCTGGTTACTAATTGTTCGTGTAGAGGTTTGAGAGATTGAGTACATACGAAGGAATTGGGAACAATTGTTCCGCCATATGCATTTATTAATTTTAATAATGCGATTTGTCTATATTGACTTTTAATGGGTTCAGGTAACGACGAAACATCAATATCCCAACCTGGTATCAATTTACTAAATGTATGGTCGTCAATTAAACAAATATGAAAATCTTTACTACAGTGGTCTATAATCGATTGAATGGAAAAATGGAGATAAGGTTGATTTAACTCCTTGGAAGTACGTGAACCAAAAGACTTCCAATTGCGTGCATTTATTTCATACTTGGTATGAATCCATATCTTAGGTTTGTTGAATCCATATAGAGGTGTATCATTAAGCAGATACTTGCGAATTAATTTATAATCATCTCCCGTTTTATCTGTAAAATTCTGTTTAAATTTATTTCCAACATAACTAGCTGCCATTACTAAACTTATAGCAAATATGTAATGTTTAAAATTTTTTTGATTAATCATATTAGTATAATATTATATGCTATTTTTTTATATATTAATTGCGTAGAGTTATAACGAGAAGAAGAATTAAATGTATATGAAAAAATCAATGGAATACTTTGAATCATTATACCGTATAGAAGAATTAAATAGAATATTATTATGTTTACAGATCTGTCGTATGACATTCGTAAATGATTTATAACTTAATGTGCGTGTAATATAAAACTGTTTCGAATAATAATAATAATTTTTAATATCATCTAAAAATGATTTTTCATACCCATGAAATAACATCTTCCTAAACGCATTTTGGTCGAGGTAATAGTGTTTATCGGTCTTCTGGCATATTTTATCGAGCAAATCATAAAGAGTAGTATTAGGAACTTGCGTTTTGAATAATTGACTGTTACTCATATTATATATTATATATAGTAATTATTTTATAGTTATTTAAACCATAAAATAAGCATAACAATCACATTATTTTTTTTGTCGCAACGTTTCAAGTTGCTTCAACTTTTCAAGATAAAGAATTGCGTCCATATGTTCCTCTTGTGCGTGTTGTATCCAATCTAACACGGAAAGATCTGTACGGTCCAAGTTCGTACCATATTTCTTCATACCGAAGTCGGCACGTCCCTTGAACTGCTTAATAACAGAGAATACAACGCTATCTGTATTTTCACCATTAATGGTTAAACTATCAGATTCCATTATATCAACTATTCAGCATAATTGTTTATATTGGTTTCTATTTACATTAAGGTTGTTAATTCATGCGTAAATAATGCAAGTTCTATTTTATTTTCATGAATGGTATTAAATATGGTAATATATTTACATATTATTGGAATAATTTCATACTTAAGTTTTTCGTCCAGATTATTAGTTATCTTGACAAAATTAAAAAAATAATCCAATATATCAATTACAGAATAACCATCGTCATGTATTTTATATAATACATCAATTGACTTTTCTAAATCTCGATCTTTTACATATTTTAAAAATATATCCAGTTTATTATATGATATATTTGAGCATATGCGTTTACAAGAATCAATATTAATCGGTTTCCTGGCACTAGATCCACATATATAGATCTTTTCAATATTATTAATGACATTACGAATATTATCATCAGAAACGCATATGATATACTCGATTGATTCGGCGTCAATATATATATTCTCTTCTTTTACTATACGATTAATTATATCTCTGATCTGTACTTTATTCAATGAATGTATTTTCATTATATGCAGTCTAGATTGTAATGTTTCTATAATTTTTTGTATATTTGAACAAACCCCTATAAAATTTACATTAGACTTATATTTATCAATATAATTACGGAATACCTGCTGACTGTGTTCATTTATCGTATCCATATCATCAAAAATAACGAGTTTCTTTTTCCCGTGTATTGAACATTTTGATTTACAAAAAGTCATTAATTCGCTTCTGAAATAATTAATCCCCTGTTCTCTTAGATTGTTAATAAACATAATTTCAGTATTGGGCAGAGGTTCGTCCTTTGTTATACTATAATAGTCTCTAATTACTGCATATAATAAACTGGTTTTTCCTGAGTTTTCGCCGCCGACAAATAATATGTTCAAATCATCTATTTTACGAAGTGTATTATATATTTTCATAAACTTATCATTCATATTAAAATCAGAAACATAGTAAGGTCGGTATTTAATCGATAATGATTTTTGTGTATATGTCATATATGAATAGAATATAGGAAACTATTTATATATTATTCGTTCAAAATGAAATATAAATATAAAGACCAATTAATATTATAGAATGTCAAATTATTACGATGTACTTGAACTTGAACAGAATGCAAGTAGTGATGATATAAAAAAGGCATATCGCAAATTATCTTTGAAATATCATCCAGATAGAAATACAACCGATGAAGCAAGTGGAAAATTCCAGAAAATAAATGAAGCACATGAGATATTATCCGACCATCAAAGTCGTTCAGAGTATGACATGAAATTAAAGGGTTTTAATAATCCATTTGGAGATGTTGGTGCCGAATTTGGAGATTTGAATAATATATTCACTGCGTTTATGTCGGGAATGAACGGTGGTGGAATACCAAATGTCAGTATCTTTGGTGGTAATAGACCAGGATTTTCAGGTCAATTCAGTCAACAATTGCGTAAACCACCGCCTATAATCCGTAGCATTGAATTAACGATGGAGCAAACATACACTGGTGGAAGTTTTCCGATTCAAGTCGATAAATGGTCTCTACAAAATGGATCCCAAAATGAAGAAAAAGTAACATTATATATAAGTATTCCGCCAGGCATTGACGAAAATGAGATGATTTTAATGAGAAATCAAGGACACCAGCTTAGCGAAACTGTAAAGGGTGATATAAAAATAAATATAAAAATAAAGAACGATAGTAATTATAAACGTCATGGTCTTGACTTAATTTATACCAAATCCATTACATTAAAAGAGGCTTTGTGTGGATTTTCATTTGATTTAAAACATATTAATAATAAGACATTCTCATTTAATAATAAAGTGAATCCTACTATAATAAAACCTGGACAACAAAAGGTAATACCAAATCTAGGAATGATACGAGAAACGCATACAGGTAACCTAATTATTGTATTTAATATAGTTTTTCCCACTACCATTACCGTAGAAACGAGAGAGCAAATAGATAAAATATTATAAAATTAATTTTGAAAAATGATTCAAAATTAATATTTAAGCAGATATACGCTTTGATGGAATAGCAACATCAACAATATAAATAGAATTCTCAGTCATTACAATATACTCTTCTTGAACCTTAAAAATTTTTGAAACGGGACTAGTATATTCATCCTCGCTTTTTACAAGAAGCTTTTCGCCATCCTCCTTTACTCCAATAAGAGCAGATTTCTCAATAGAACTAGTCCAGTAATCGAGTAGCAATGGTTTATCCTCGACAATAGCTAGTTTTGACGCATGCATTAATGTATTGGTGGTAGGCAATCTATACCCTTCTTCAGACGTAGTACTCATTTTATATTTGTTATATGAAATATTTACTTTAAATACTTTAATATTTAATTGTTATATATTTTACGTTAGAAAGACAATTTTATAAGAGTTTCATATAACAAATGCCGAAGAACGAAATTATAAATACTCTCAAAAGTTGTTCTTCTAAGTATATCGACGGAATTATAAAGTATCTGGAATTCGCTATGAAGTCTAACATAATCTTAAATAATAAAAATCATAAATTACTTCATTTGGGTCACAGAGCAATAACACACATATTTCAAACGAATTTAATACAAACTGGTGATATTGAAGTATCTTACTTTAGCATGCAAAAGGGATATCTCTATTATTTAGAATATTTAGAACAGGTTGAACAAAGCAATATGAACGATGACTTGAATCATACAAACGCAATCATGTTTGTATACGATAAATCGCTAATTAATTATTCAAAGGACAATAGAAAAACTATTAAATTAGATAATAGCATACTATCTACTATGCCACGGATTGTGCAATTAGTCGATACCATATTATGGTGGGAGAACAAAGACATTACAAAACAAGATATACAATACAATATTGTAAATTCATTATGTGATACATTATATCAGGCAAATGATAATATGCTAAATGCGTATATAGAGTGTGGTCAAAAACGGAAAATGAATATATTAGAATACAATGAATTTTTAAATGTTACATTAAAACTATTTCGCGATAAATCAAAACAAATACCTAGTATCAGAGAATGGGAAGACCGTATCCTAACAAAAAATGCTTATATAGACGATGCATTAAAAGAGTTAAGCATTTCAAAATGGTGTAAATTCTTATGGGAGTAACTACTTTATATATTTCTTATAAAATTCATTATTAACTATAATTTTGCGCTTACGGATTTTTACAGTTTTATCTTTTACAACGGTTGGTTCGCCTACCATATATAATTTACTAAATTCATTTTCCAATATAGAAACAATAAATTTATAGATAACATTCAATTCTTCTTCGCTACAATTTCCTACAATCAATACACTTCCTGTGCGGAAGATCATAAATGATACAACCGTATATTTCTTACTTTTAGACAATTGTTCCATTGTTAAACAATCATCGGAACTCATCATAGTTCCCGTTTGTTCGTCTGGTGGCAGTTCATTATTATAGTAGTACTTTGATTTTACACCCGGATAACTACAAGGGTCATATGCAGTCTCAATATTATATTTAGAACTTTTTAATACACTTTGTAGTATTTCACGATCAATTGTATACCCACATGTAAAATTAGAATTGATGAGAACATTACCAGTCCCGTGTGTGTCATCGAAAGATAATGTATTCGTAATATGGGGTTGTAGAATATCAAGGACATGATCCTTGATTGTCTCTAGAATTCCGGTGTCTATTATACCAGGTATTTCCAATTTTCCTGTATTAAATACTTTTACATGAATTTCTTTGAAAGTATCTTTATATTTGAAACGAATGCATATTGCGAAACAATTGTAAAACGCATTCTTAATCTTGCCTCTAGAATTGATAATATCTTTCCTAGAAATACCAATAGTGATTTTCCGTTCATCCTTATATTTAATCCGCCGTGCAGTTGGATTGTCGATCTGTTTAATAATATTCTCATTATAATATTCTACACCCTGTAATTTTTTTTTAATTTCTGCGAATTCTTCCGGTGTATTAGATACGATTTTAATTTGCTTTTTTATTATCCCTTTTTCTGGTGAAGAATATGGTATTATTGGTATCAACCAGAATATTCTATATATATCAATTTCTTGTGAAAGAAATACAACCTTTGTTTGAGTTGATATATTCAAGTCAGAACATTTAGGATTATTTAATATATGTTCATCTGGTTGTTCTGGAACTGCATCTATATTTGACAGATGCATTTCAATATTTGTAGATACACTAGCATTTTCTCCTTGTTCTTGATTATTTATATAGTTTGACCATTCTGAGTTTATATCAACTGACATTGCTTTATACTTAAAGAGACTTAATCCTTTTAAGTTGTTCAATTTTATTAATTAATGTGGATACAATTATTATATTTATAGTAATTATATAGAGCACCTATGGAAAAGATTATAATTGAGACGCCCAGAAAATTGCCCAATAAAATAAATTATAAAAATCCGAAAACTTCGTGCCCTATATTAATTTCAAGAAATTCAGACAGTGACCTTACTAGAGAACAATTTGATCCCTCATCTTTTTCCACCAGTCCGCCAAATGAATTTGTAAAATTTCTCAAACAACGCATAGAAAAATATTAGATTACTACGCAAATTTTCGCATGTTGTAATAAAAATATTTCAACATTTCAAATGACTGCAATTGATTATTATGAACAATTTGCTCAACCGTTATAAGGAACTCGGGTGTCAATGTTAGTTTTTTACAACATATTATCATATTAAAATAATCAAGTATAATTGTTTTTTTGTCAATATTGTACTGAATACTGGTATCATGCATTAGTTTTGTTACTTCATTGCAGTCAGCGTTTTCTTGAAAAATTTTATCATGAATTGTTTCTAATACATTATTATCAAGCATTTTATGTTTCCAGTCTTTTTTTTGTAAATTTTGATTAAGTTGCATAAAATTAACAATGCTACGGATATCAGATTTAAATATGTTTTGTAATACATCAATGTCTGCATTTCTCATATTTATATTTTCTTTATTGGCAATATTTTTTATAAAACCCTTTATTTTAACTGGTGGTAATTGGTTAAAGCGAACACAAATGAATTCGCTGATTAATGAACGTTCTATTTTACTAATATAATTACATATTAAACATATCTTAACTGTATGTGGTGACGAATGTAATAAAATTTTCAACGCTTGTTGTGCATTTTTAGTTAAATAATCGACTTCATCCAATATAACAAATTTACAACCCTTCTCGAATAGATTATTTGTATAAACAAACGAATGAATTTGATTTCTAATGGTATCAATTCCTCGCTCGTCCGATGCGTTTAAATGAATTATTTGCTGACTGTTTACACGAAAGTATTTCTTCTGATAACTGTTTATTAGATTTATAATAGTTGTTGTCTTACCTGTACCTGGTGGTCCATATAATAAAATATTTGGAAAATAGTCGCGTTCTAGTATATTCTTGAATAATTGCTTATTTGTTGGATCTAGAACTATGTTCTCGAATTCGGTTGGGCGATATTTTTCTACCCAAGGTACGTTTTTTTCTATACCATTCATTATGATTCATTATAATGAATAGTTTATATGTTTTATTTTTAAAAGTTTATAAACCCCTATGTATCGCTTCAACAAGCAATGCCATTATCATGGGTACTTGCCAATAATTAAACAAATAAAAATACTCATTTTTTCGCAAGATAAATGCTTGTATAAATATGTATATCGCTACGATTGCTGCGAATGATAATGAAAAAACAGACAAAAATAAAAGTTTATCCATTATATATATATATACAATAGATACATTTGGTTCTAAATTGACAAAAACTGTTTTATAAAATGATTTAAAATATTAAATGTTACATTCATTATAATGAATACTAACACCGAACCACCGAAAAAGCGAAGAGGTCGTAGAAAGAAGAGTGAAATAGAGAATGAAAAAAAAACGCCTAATGTGCCCAAGAGGCGCGGAAGAAAACCAAAGGGTGGAAAACTAACAAACAAAGATAACGAAAACAAAAATGAAGCGTATGTACCAGAAAATGTTATATTGCACTTAAAGTGTAATATTTCAGATATTGATAATAATATTAATACAAAAAACGAGATGAGTTATAATCCAGAAATGCCCCCCGAAATTAAAACATACGACATACTAGAAGACGCAGATTACACATCTTATTCAGACGCTCCAATCACTAAGGATTTTGATGCTTATTCCGAAAATAAAACGAATAATTTTGTTTGTTCTCGATGCAAATGTGAAGCAAAAATGGAGGAAGATTGTACAATTACATCAAATAAAAAACAAAATAAACCGAATATTAAAGAGCTCAATGCAAAACTAAAAGAACAAAAAAATCTTTTATATAATGGGGAAATGAACGGGAAAAACTCGGCGTGTTTCTGGTGTACTTGTGAGTTTGATAATAAAGCGTGTTATATTCCAAAATGTGAACATGACAGTAACATTGATGGTTATGGTTCGTTCTGTCGACCAGAATGTGCCGTCGCCTTTCTTTTCAATGAGGGCATAGATGATTCTGTCAAATTTGAACGTTATCAGTTATTAAATAAGATATATAGTAAGGTTTATAATTACGAGCGAAATATAAAACCTGCACCAGACCCTCATTATTTACTTGATAAATTTTTCGGAAATATGAATATACAAGAGTACAGACAACTTCTTTCGGGTGATAATTTATTATTCATAATAGATAAACCAATGACACGTGTATATCCAGAGTTATTTGAAGATAATGATAATTTTATTGTGGGGGTATACGGAAATGGCATTACAAAAACGGCAACTTCAAATACCAGTGTTTATAAAGTAAAGCGCCAGAGCGAGAAAAACCAAGGAGCTAGTAAAAAAAAAATAATGGAAAATAAATTTGGCGTTACTACTGCTTGTTAATTGATAATTTAATCATTTGAATTATCAATTTACCACCAAAAGAAACAACATCGTTTTTTATCTATTACGATTTCATTACGAGGTAATGCATTTTCTACAGTTATTTCAACTAACGTGTTGTCAATTTCCAATTTTACATCACTTAAAGCAATGTCTTCCATTGTTTCCACTGTAATTGGTGTTAATGAAGGACTATTAGAACGAATCTTATCACTTACATTATCAATACTTTTTTCTAAAATTTCTTTTACTACCTCTAAGGCGGTTTCTTCTATAACATTGTTCACTTTATCGTTGTTTTCCATTCTCAATATATTATTGATTATATTAAATATAAAAACATATGTCTTAATTAATCATATGATTACACTTAATTTGAAGGGTGGACTAGGAAATCAGTTATTTCAAATATCGGCACTTATTTCACATGCAATAAGGTATGGTAAAAGTTTTATTATTCCATATACCAAATATTTGAATTGCGACGATACAAAACGACTAACTTATTGGGATACATTATTGAACAATATTAAACCATATACATCGGGTCATAGTAATTTTGCTAATATTGACCACATTAATGAATTGCTTTTATTGAAACATCCTGTATATACGGAAAGGAGTTTTAATTATACATCAATCGATGAAGATATAGATAATGTTGTTTTTAATGGTTATTTTCAAAGTTATAAATACTTTAATGAACACAAAGAAAAATTAATTCTTTTGTATAATATAGCACATCAACAGATACTAACACGTGGCGAACACTTTAATTATTTGAACAAATGTAATATTGCTAGTATGCATTTTAGAATAGGTGATTATAAACCTGTACAGAATATTCATCCTATTTTAAATGAGGTTTATTATGATAAGGCATTATCTCGTATACCTGATGATTATAGAATTCTTATATTTTCGGAGAAGCAAGACAGAGATGATGTTGATATTATCGTCAATGCTCTCAAAACAAAACATAAGCACGAATTTGTATATGTAAGTGACGACATTGAAGATTGGAAACAAATGCTGTTAATGTCTTTATGTAGGATTAACATAATCGCAAATAGTACATTTAGTTGGTGGGGGGCATATTTTAATAAAGACGCATATAAAGTATATTATCCATCTCTCTGGTTTGGAAATGATTTTCAAGGAAACACAAACGATTTGTTTTTACCTGAGTGGGAAAAGATCGAATTATGATAATGTTAATTTATAAAATTGATTTATAAATTATTGAAAGAATATAGAAGAAAAGTTCCGTCTTTATTAATAAATGTCTTCATTCACCAGCAACGCAGAGCAAAACTTTAATTATATCAAGGAATTGCCCATAGTTAAGCAATTGCTTAAAGATAATAAGCGTCTTAGGCGCAAGAATAAGGATCTGAAGAAGTTGGTTAAGTTGGTTACAAGGAATGTTTCTTTGTTCCCGCATTGCGATGCCAATGGATGCAATGCACCAGCATTTGTTGATGATTCTACTACTGAGAGTAGTGTTCAACCCAATGTTTCGTATGAGATTCATGAAGATGTATCGATTAAAAGTGAACAGATTTATAACACAGATAGTGATGTTGAGATTGTTGATGCACCTAAGATTGCAATTGATGTAATTGACGTCGATGAAGAGGAAGAAGAAGAGGAGGTAGAGGAAGAGGAAGAGGAAGAGGAGGAAGAGGAGGTTGAAGTAGAGGAAGAGGAAGAGGAGGAAGAGGAGGTTGAAGTAGAGGAAGAGGAAGAAGAGGAGGAAGTAGAGGAAGAGGAAGAAGAGGAGGAGGTTGAAGTAGAGGAAGAGGAAGAAGAGGAGGAAGAGGAGGAAGAAGAGGAGGAGGTTGAAGTAGAGGAAGAGGAAGAAGAGGAGGAAGAGGAGGAAGAAGAGGAGGAGGTTGAAGTAGAGGAAGAGGAAGAAGAGGAAGATGAGGAGGAAGAGGAAGAGGAGGAGGAAGAGGAAGAAGAGGAAGATGAGGAGGAAGAGGAGGAGGTTGAAGTAGAGGAAGAGGAGGAGGTTGAAGTAGAGGAAGATGAGGAAGAAGTATTTGAAGTTACTATCAAGAAGAAGACATATTATACGACAGATGCAACGAATGGTGAGATTTATGGTCTAGACGAGGATGGAGATATCGGAGACGTCATAGGGAAATATATCAATGGAAAGGCGACATTCTTAAAGAAGTAGAATAACTAAGTAATAGTTAATCCTTAAATAAAAATATTAAAAGTAAAAATATTTTTATTTTTTATTTCGCGTGTAACGTTTGCTTCGGTTTTTACGTTTTCTTGTATATTTCCCTCCGGTTTTCGCTTTTCCTTTTTTTTTATCTTCATTTATATTGTAAAATGGAAGAGGAGTATAATCATCATCACTATATTTTATATCCATTAATTCATCCCATCTTGTAACTAAGTCATTATCTTTATAATCGCAACCTACCATTTTAGAATTTTCATCATTTACTTCACCTTTTATAAGATCAATGTGTAAATTTACTACTTCATTCTCAAAGTCACTATTATCTTTTACTTCAGTTAACTCTTTATCCTTTATTTTATTTTCGAGGTCTTTTAAATCAAAATCGGACGGATTATATAATTTCTTTATCTTCATTAGAAACTTAATATACGGAGCAAAATGTGGTATATTTTTAATATTGATATCTATTAAATCTGGATCGTATATTTCTTTGTTAAGTGCATCATAAAGGCTATAATGATCTATAAAACGTTTTAGTACTTTTATAACTGCTTTAAACTTATAGGATGAAAATAGTTTCTTTGAAAGAGCACTAGAAACGTGCGATAGGTCTAATTCAATCATTATTGTGTAAATTGTATTCAAACTGTTGTAAATAGCAACTATTTTTTTACCATCTATTTTTTTACCATCTATTTGTTTTGTAATATCATTTTGAATCAGGTTTAACTTATTGAGGTTTGCTACTTCCTCGTTAATTACTTCCATATCCTTCTTAAATATTTCTAAATTTTTGTAAATATTTGTTTCTTTGTTAGATTTACGATTACCAAGTTCGTTTTGTATTTCTTTCAGCATCTCATGACTTTTCGGCATCTCACCACCTTTTCCTTCGAAAAATAAAGTTTTTAAATTATCTTTTCCGTCTTTACCCAAAACTCTTATTATTTCGTTTTTCATTTTTTTTTCAAGCAATGCTTTGTTTGTGTTTTTCCACTCAGCGAATTTTTTATATTCTTCTAATATATTTTTATTAGTTTTATCCTTCCCTTCCTTGTCTATTAATATAACTCTTGATACTGTATACGGAGAACCATTTATTTTGATATAATTATAAGGAACTCCGGAAAATGGTGGATCAAATTTAGGTCCATGTTTTTTTGACATTTTAGAAACTCTTTTAATATTATTGCTTTTTGGATAAGTATTAAAAATATTTGAAATATATACAAAAGCATTTTCATGAATAGATGATTTCTTATCAAAAGAGAATGAAGCGTTTGGTATATTATCAAATTGTTTTTTATTAAATAATGTATTTAATACCTCTGCTTTATTATTAAATTGTAATGAATCTCCATTTAATAGATTATCAACCCAGTATGTAACTTTGCTTTCTGTTTTTTTTAGTTTAATATTAAGTTCATCACTATAATATAGATCTTTTGGGTCTAATGTATGTTCCTTCTTCTCATCAGGAATATTCGTAGTAAATTTAAAAAGAAACCGTTTTAGTTTTTTTGGTTCTGTGGTCATAACTTTCTATATTATGACCATAAAAAAAATACTTCTATTAAAATGCGAGTAAAGCATTTTCTTCTTTATCCTCCTTCTTTTTTTTTTGTTTTTCATATTTATCAACTATTTCTTGAGCATGTTTCGCATCTTCCTCTGGAACGGCATCATCGTCATCTAACTCCTTTAAATTTTCGATAATGGAATCTGGTAGACAACAAAATCGACTATCTTCGTTAAATAAATAATCAAAACACAGGGTAAAACCTACCGTTACTATTAAAGCAATGTATATATCGCGTGTACCCATCCAAGCAATGGCGAATACTAATATCTGTTTACTAAATGTATATTTTAAATAACGTTCTACACTCTTACTAAACTTGAAGTTCACAAATTTGGAAGTAATATTTAATATTATTATCATTAATCCAGCAAAAATTTTACTATTATTTATATATTGAATTTGTGAATTTATATCACTTTTAAATTTTTGAATTTTTGATAGTCGCATTCCCATTATAAGATATATTTAGATATTTTGTTATTCCTGATAATAATTATTCTAATAATATATTAGAATGTCTTTGGCAATATACGCATCACCATTTACAAATGAATCAAATAAGCAGAAAAAGCGAAGATCAACCATTTCAAATGTCCAGACCCTGGTTGATGAAAAAACAGAGATAATCAACCTGGAAAAAGATGCCGACGAACAGAAGGGAAAAAATAAACGCGTATTAGATTTAATGAATAAATTAAAACCCGATAATGGAGGTTCGGCTTTAGAAAATTTCGAACCCTTAGATAATAAACCCAGTAATCATACAAGTTTCGCCCATTCTAAGCACGAAACATCGAATGATGAAAAGGAGGGCATGACTACAATAGATAATCATTTACCCAAGAACGCTAAACCAGAACCTGGTATGTTTAGACCAAATAATATAAATCAAGAGAAAATGAGCAATTTTAGAGATACATATAATGGTCGCATTTCTTATACCCCCAAAAAAACAGTAGAAGGTTTAGGAAACGGAGAAGGATTGTCCGAGAAGATTAATTATATGATACATTTATTGGAGCAACAACAAGCCGAGAAAACGGATAATGTTATGGAAGAATTTGTTCTATATGCAATGTTAGGAGTGTTTGTCATTTTTACAGTTGACTCTTTCACTCGTGCTGGACGTTATGTGCGATAATTATACTGATTTATATATAGTATAATTATTTATAAAGAAATTCACATAGAGATATATTTTTGTATACTGCAAACTATGCAAGCAGTTAATTGGACGCGTCAATATAATGGTCAAAGTCCAGGCGATTTGGATAATAAAAATAATGGATTTGCGGGTAGATTTTTAGGATACGACGCTAATATAATGTCTCCTAGTGATAAATTACCATCTGAGTTACCCGTGATGTTAATTGTTGGAGATTCCATTATAGGAGATATTAGTGTATCCTTTTTACGTCATAGATTTAATGGAATAGTTAATATAAATTTTTTACAACAACCTCATCATTGTAAAAACATAGATAGTTGGTTAAACGAATGGAAAGTTGATGAATGGACACAGTATCATTGTATATTCTGGTTTGACGGTATGCATGGATTCCCGAATAGGGTTACCGAAGCGGAGCATAATATATTGACACCTATATTAGTAGAACGCTTACGTAAAAACACACCGAATTTACTGTGGTGTAATTGCACACCAATACCAAATGATATGCCACAGGGACATAGTAATAGTACAAAGGGACCGAATTCAAAAGAACAAGAATTAACGAATGAATCTGTTATAAATCGAAATATTTCAATTAAGAAAGAGATGAACGAACTTAATGTGGAACTATTAGACATTTATGAGAAAATGAAACCTCTACAACATATAGTTCAAAAACCCCAAGATATTCACTTTTTTCCAAAAGGAGAAATGATAATGGCAAATCATATTTATAGTAAACTCAAGGAAAAATATTTTTAACCGATTCTTTCAAATATTATAACATGCTGATTGGAATCGTCCGGTAAATCAAAACGCGAATGTTGTATAAATCCAGCATTACGTGCAATCGTTAATATTTGTTCACTATCCTCGATATGCATTGTAATCTCATTCTGGCGTACTTTTTTACTACCCTTATCTGTAAATGTTTCCTTAACTATCATTTTATTAGTATTCAATGCCTTCATATCATAGTTCACATTATAAAGGAAGTCACCAAAGTCAACATTTGTTTTACTTATATTTTTAAGCGCACTATCTTTACTTATTTGTATGTCTAGTATTTTATTTACACACGGTTTAACTGGTGTAAATTTTTTCTTATCTACCATATGAACCACTAAATATCCATTAGGTATAAGCCAATTATAACATCTTCTGAAAAACTCGTATTTATCCTTTATATGATACAGCGTGTAATCCGTGCATGTTATATGTGTAAATGTATTCTTATCATACGACGCAGTAACTTCAACACACGCACATTGTGTATCTATGTCGGGGTATTTGTTTCTGGATTCATTTACCATAGCTTGTGATTTATCAATGCCGTGTGCATTATAACCATCTTGTGTTAAGTTATTAACTAAAGAACCTGTACCAGAACCAACTACCAGCATATTGGACGTCTCTTTGTTTGGCATTGTAGCATTAATAATAGTTTCATATTCAAATTTCGCTAGTTTTTCGGGTAGGTGTATATTATCATATATTTCGGCATAGAAATTATCATATGCATTGCTATCCGTTTTTAATACAAAATGTTTGCCTTGACTAAATCCCTCGGTATATTCCAATTCATTTTTATGTGTAATATATGAATATACCAATGCTAGAATAATTAATATAATAAACCAGAAATATTTGGTTTTGAACATAGTTATATACATATATCTGATAATTTATGTATATAAATGAGCGGTTAAGTATTTCTTAATTGGACACGTGTATTATTATGAAATAAGTCTTTGCCGATACTAGGATCTATATTAGAAACAGGATCTCTGTAACGGTCTTTTTTAAATAGTAAATGGTGCTTACTATCTGGCATCTCCAATGGATTACCTACAATATTATTATATAAAGGACCACTTCTGGATGGTATGAATTTGTGTCCTAAATCGCCACCCGTTAATTTATAAGTATTACCTCTCAATTCACTTTCAATTCCAACATTATCTAAAAATCCATTCACGGGAGCGCTGGTTCCCGGGTTGAAATTAGAGGAAGGAGAGTAAGCATCATGTTTATTCTTGGTTACTGTTGCCTCTCTACGTCTATCAATTATAGGAAAGAGTGAGTATTTTGTTGAGACTGGTCTGGGATCGAAGTTTGGTTGTAAAGTGGTATCAGGTATATTGCGTGTTGTCATTCTATCATTAATCTCGTCACACGCTTGTCTATCGCGTTTGAAAGTTATATTAGAACCCTGTATTATATTTCTACTGTTAATTTGATTTAATTTACTCATAACGACTTATATATTTAATAAATATTTTATTGGGTATCGTCTTAACATCAACCTAAAATATATATTAAATTACATAAAGGCATTTCGATGTAATATATTAGTCTCACACTACAATGGTAGTCATTTGTTCTAAACCTTTTAATGAAACTGGATATGAAGAGCATTTCAGTAAATTTCCATTTCCATTATCAGATTTTCAAAAATATTCTATAAAGGCAACAGTTAATGGTCATCACTCTCTAGTAACCGCACATACTGGTTCCGGAAAAAGTTTACCAGCAGAGTTCGCAATAGACCATTTCGTGTCAAGCGGAAAACGTGTTATATATACATCGCCTATTAAGGCACTCTCCAATCAAAAATACTATGATTTTCGTACAAAATATCCCAATATTTCGTTTGGATTGATGACCGGTGATAATAAAACGAATCCCGACGCCGACGTTTTAATCATGACAACCGAAATCTTAATGAATTATTTATTTACGTATAAAGATGCCGACGACGAAAAAGGAATTCACTTTCAAATGGATATTAAAAACGAACTGGCGTGTGTAATTTTTGACGAGGTGCACTATATTAATGACAAGAACCGCGGATTTGTCTGGGAACAAAGCATTTTAATGCTTCCCGAACACGTACAAATTATTATGTTGTCGGCGACCATTGATTCTCCCGAGACATTTGCTAAGTGGTGTGAAAAGGAAGGTAGTTCTAAACAGGTTTATCTCTCATCTACCAGTCACCGAATTGTTCCTCTTAAACATTATGCGTATATGATATCAAATGAATCTGCATTTAAGAAAATCAAAGACAAATCGCAACAACAAGTAATACGCGACAATACAGATAAACTATTATTAGTAAAGGACGCAGATGGTTCTTTTAATGGAGGAAATGTTTTGAAAGTTAAAAATACGAAAGTTTTACTTGATAATAATCGCATCTTTGTTAAAAAACCACACGTTCTCAATCGTTTGGCTAAACACTTATACGATAAAGATATGCTACCCGCCATTTGTTTTGTATTTTCACGCAAGAATGTTGAACATTATGCTAAGCAAGTTACTACGTCTGTCTTGGAGTTTAACAGTAATATACCTACTATTATGGCACGTGAGTGTGACCAAATTATTCGTAAACTAGCAAATTATAAAGAAATTGTTCATTTACCGGAGTATGTATCAACCGTCGCTTTGCTAGAAAAGGGCATTGGAATACACCATTCTGGTATGCTGCCAATATTAAGAGAGATTGTGGAAATTATGATATCAAAGAAGTATATTAATTTACTTTTTGCTACCGAGTCATTCGCAATTGGATTAAATTGTCCTATTCGCACTGCCGTATTTACAAGTTTGACCAAGTTTGATGGCAATAAAATGCGATTTCTTCATCCGCACGAATATAACCAAGCGGCTTCAAGGTGTGGACGACGCGGTATTGATGTATTAGGGCATGTGGTTCATTGTAATAATATGTTCGAAATGCCAAATGAATCAGATTATCAAAATATACTCTGTGGAACACCTCAGTCTCTTGTCTCGAAATTTCGCATTTCATTTCAAATGGTTCTTAATATGATGCAGAACTGCATTTGTAAATATGAGGACTTTTATAAATTTGTAGAGAAATCGATGATGAATAATGATTTGAATAATGCAATTGAACGCGAGAATGCTTATTTAAATGCGTGTAAGCGCGAGTATGAAGATAAACTAGTTCGTGTAAACGAATTGTCTATTCAAGAAAATACTTGCGAAAATGCATTAAATTTGAAAACAGCACTTTCTTCTGCGGTTAATAAAAAGCGTAAAAAGATAGACAAGGAATTGAAAGAATTATATGTGGTAAATCCGGATTTGGATAATCAGTTATCGGTGTATTGCGATTATAAGGAAGTTAAGATTAAATACGAAAAGCAGGATAATTATTGTCAGCATTTAGCGAGTTATATAGATACCAATGTTAAAAATCTACTAACCTTATTGGTAGACGAGTCATTTATTCAGTTGAACGATGATGAAAGTTATGGTTTTACAAACAAAGGTAGCATTGCATCACATATGTCTGAAATTCATTCGCTTATCATAACTGATATATTAGAATCTACCGAGTTTTTCAAGGATTTTACAACTGAACAAATTATAGGTCTTCTATCTTGTTTTGCTGATATTAAAATTGCTGAAGATTATAAAATACATTCATTTCCAATCAATGATTATATAATGGGTTCATGTATAAAAAATATAAACGAATCCATCGAAAAGTATGCTAATTTAGAATTACGTGCCGATATATATAGTGGATATGATTATGATACGATGATTTCTTACGACATTGTCTCTGCTATAATGAATTGGTGTAAATGTGCAAATGAACGCGAATGTAAACAACTCATAGAAACACAGTTGTATGAACGAGATATATCTATCGGAGAATTTACCAAAGCAGTAATGAAGATAAGTGCTATGGCGAATGAACTAATAAAAATGTGCGAAAGTACAAATAATATAGAACTTATGCATAAAATGTCACTTGTTGATGGGTTGATACTCAAGTTTATTACTACAAACCAGAGTTTATACATTTAGAATTAAGATTGCTTTTAATCTTCTATTTTTCATTGTTCTTGTTAAATATGTGCATTCCCATATTTAAGAATGAACTTGATGGTATTGAATTATAACTACTATTGCTATGATATTCCTGGTAATCTTCGTCAGATGCATTACTATCTTCGTTCTTTGCCTCCATTATTTGAGCTAGTACTGATTCTTTTACATCTGGACTAATACTAATTAAATTAGGCACTGCTTCTTCTTCTTCTTCTTTAAAATATTCAACTTCACAAGGTGTCTCACCATAAATGGATAATACATCTTTGATTACGTCTTCGCGTTCCACGTGCTCTTTTCCAAATTCTATACTACTTATTGCATTAGATTTATTATTCCGAAATTTATACAAGAAATCCGCAAGACCATTTATTTCATCAACTCTGTCGTGTTGATCTAAATCGCCCGTAATCACCATTCTTGAATTCTCACCTATTCGTGTTAATAACATTTTAAATTGATTAGGTGTGGTGTTTTGACATTCATCTGCGACTATCCATGTATTTTTGAAGGTGCGTCCTCTCATATAAGCCATTGGCGCGATTTCTATAGTCTTGTTCTCCAATAATTGTGTAACTTCTTTTGGAGTAATAAATGTATATAATATATCGTATATTGGTCTAACCCATGGTGCCATTTTTTCTTCTAGTGTTCCAGGTAAATAACCTAGATCTTCATCCGCACTCACTGCTGGACGTGTAAATATTAATTTTTCATAATTACCCATCAAAAATTGTCGAATACCATATTCTGTTCCGAATAAAGTCTTCCCTGTTCCGGCAGGTCCGGTCGCCATTACAATCTTGTTTCTTCGTTTGTTTAATTCATTCACGTATGTCTGTTGCTTTGAGTTTCTCGGTTTTGAGAACTTCTCTTCTATTTTATTTTTTTCATTTTGTGACAAATATTGGAAATTCTCAAAGACGGAGCGTTGGTTCTCATAACTCTCTTCCATCTCATTATGAAATGCAAGTTCGTCATTTATTAACCGACGCGTCCGTCTCCGATTGAATCCACGTTTTTTAGGGCTCATCTTTATACTAAAAGGTTAGATAATATTAGTCGCCACAATAATTACGACTTGCATAATTTTATTGTTTTTGCTTTATAGTATCATTAAAAAATTGATTAATTTTTATTAATTGCTAACAATTAATAAAAACGAAATTTTAAAATGCACCCCGATTACCCATTTGGTATTGATTGTGAGGAAATGCTCGTAGAAGAGTATGATTCAAATGAAAGTATAGTTATATATAATAGTGACGACGATTTTGATTTAAGCGATAGTGAATTTTCGAATGACTTTGAATTGGATACTATAGTAGAAGATATATTTGATATGGAAGAACACTTTCTTGATGAAGAGAAGATAGATGGTACTTATTATATTGGATTGCCTTGTCTCATGAAATCACCACGTGAATGGATTTTACAAATATCAGTTCAACCAAAAACAATGTTGTCTAATCGATTTTCCGATGTTATGCGATACCTTGGCGACTACTCGGTAACTCGCATTCGTAATCCTCATATGCATATAATGAAATTGGATGTTTCTAATACAGGTGCATACAATGTTACATTGAAGACGTTTTGGTTAAAATTGATACAACGAACATGGAAGCGCGTATTTAAAGAGCGCCAAGACTATATTAATGATTGTAAGAAACCACACTCTTTACTATACAGAGGGATAAACGGACATTGGGCGAATAGAAGGGTGTTTCCTGGATTAATTGGAATGCTTCATAAAAATTGATTAATATTATTCATCTTAATTAATTGATAAAAACTATATTATGTTTACGAAAAGAAACGATTTTCATCATTTGAGACGCGAGACGGATCCTCTTTTGGAGAGGATTCAAAGGAATAGTAGCACATCAGAGGAAGATGATGCCAATATGGAGAAATTTGCAATTGCGTTGGTTAAAACCTTTATAATTACTGTTGCAGTCGCTGCGATTATAGTGCTTTTCATCATCTAAATATAATCGTCGGTAAATTACATAAAATTGATTAATATACATTTTTTATTGTCTTCATTATAAAAGACACACACATATATGATTTACACAAGATACTTGTATGATAAACGTTGCGTAGAATATTCACTCCTTATAGCATTATTACATAATAATAAAGACGAAGTATTATTTTGGGGACTGGAACTGTTTCACAGTGGTTATAAAGAAGAATTTATCTCGCTTATTTGGTGCTACTATTACGAACTTTATGCACCGTTTTATATAAATTTGGAGGCGTATTTATTGAAATATACAAAAATCTGGATGAATAATAAACTAGATGATGTCTCTGTTGCTACTATGTTGACTAATTTATGCGAACGACAACCATCAATTGATTTCTATCTTACTTACAAGAATGCAGTAGAATGTCCAAAAACAATGTCTAATGCATTCAAAAATATTGATGATTCTGATAATATTGGTGATATATATGATATAGCGATAAATGTCGCATCAGAGTTAAGACTATTCAAGACTCGTGGTAAAAACGCATTGAGTAATATTAATAATGTATTTGAAACCGTTCTTTCTTTATCTCTTGAAATATATAAAAGTGCTATTAAATCAAGATTACTTACAGGACTCTTTCTACTTGATAAGGAAAATAAATATGATCCTAAGTTTTATGTAAAGGTTACGGGAGATGATATAGTAAAATATAAAACTAGACCACTTATTAAACTGAAAGGGTGGAAAATCCCACCAAGGGAATGCCTCTACACGATCCATTTGAAACCAAATACTATTGATAAATCAATATCGCATTACGACAATTGGTTATACTTTGCGTCTAAAACACCTATATGGAAAAAACGCATCACTCGCCACAAAGGCATAATTGACACAGATAATAAATGCGTTTCTTTTAAAAATGTGGATAATGAAGAGGATTTCTTCAATTTGTATAACTACGAACCCGACGAACAGTCGTTACAAACACAGAATAAATGGTTTGGTGTAAGAACATATGTGTCTTGGGATCACATTTACGAAAAACACAAATGTGAACCTTATAACGAATGGTTATCTAATTATGATTGTAGAAAAACGTGCGTTTAATATCCTATATCAATATTATATTTATGTATTGTTTGTAAATATATGAAAATGGATATACATGCCAATACTGATAGGTTCTTATTAGTATCATTTAATAGAAAAATAATGTCTTTTTGTGTATGAGCGTCAATCGCGTCATTGACGAATTTTGAAATCATAATAGATGACGCAATACTAAGAAGGATCATATGATAAAGACGATTTTCCATAATATACGAGAACAATCCACTAACCGATGTTTTTTTTACTATATCTGCGCCTTTTGTATAGAAAAAAAACATGATTGCTGTAGCAAATGCGGATACAAATACATGAGCACGTTCTAATGGGATTTTCGTTACATATTTTATCGGGACTGTAAGAATAATAGCTGCTTCTGGTATAGGAGTTAAAACAACGAAATAACACCAAGAGAAAAGAAATATTAATAATCCAGTTTTCAAACCTTTATAGATAGTCGTATATGCCATTATCATTACTGAAGCGACCGAAGCACATTTAAAAAGGGTATCTTGTGTATTATCATTATGAGGTATTACCAGTAAGTCATCTTCCGCATAAATGATTTTTAATACATATCCTAAAATAAGTATTGAAAGAATTAATGTAAGTTCGTACATCTAGATTGTCGTTCTATTATATGGCGAGAATATATATATATATTGAATTGCGGGATAAATATATCGGTAAGGACAAACGTTCTACATACTGCATTTGTTGTGTCAATGTAGAGATTAAAATAGAAGATTTTCACGCTGGACATATAGTGTCTGAAAGTTCCGGGGGACAAACGAATGATACAAATCTTTTACCTGTATGTTCCCAGTGCAATACATCAATGGGTTCTACTAATATGAATGTATTTATTAAAACCAACTTTCCTGATAATTATAATAATTTTATAAATAGAAAATATAAGTCAACGACGGCACCGAAATTCCTTGGTTTTCTGTAAAAATTATCATTTACAGAATAATAATGATATAAGTTTATATATATATGCAATAAATATATATGAACCAATTAAAGCAATTTTCAAAAAATTCAATCAATCTCAAAATTTATAGATGGAGTCCTGATGGAATAAAAGAAAGTACAAAACCTTTTCTACAAAGCTATTCTATGAAATCAAGTGATTGTGGTCCTATGGTTCTAGATGCATTAATTCATATAAAAAACGAAATAGACCCTTCATTGTCATTCAGGCGAAGTTGTCGCGAAGGCATATGTGGTAGTTGTGCGATGAATATAAATGGAACTAATTGTCTTGCTTGTCTTACATACTTGGATAAAGAAACAACCGAACCATTGAAAATATACCCTCTACCACATATGCACGTCATAAAAGATTTAGTTACCGATATGACTAACTTCTATGAACAATATAAATCTATTAAACCTTGGTTACAATCCGATAAAAAGAAAGACCGCAATACAGAGTTCTTACAATCGAAAGAAGATAGAAAGAAATTGGATGGTATGTATGAATGTATTTTATGCGCGTGTTGTTCTACATCTTGTCCTTCTTATTGGTGGAATTCTGATAAATACTTGGGTCCAGCTGTATTGATGCAAGCTTATCGTTGGATAGAAGATTCACGTGACACGAATACAATTGAGCGATTAGAACAACTAGATGATAGTTTTAAATTATATAAATGTCATACTATTATGAATTGCTCAAAGGTATGTCCTAAAAAACTAAATCCGGGTCAGGCAATAGGTAAATTAAAACAGAAAATTAATAATACTTTATAGTTTCTTCCGTAAGTAAGTTTTCATTCGAACCTTCAATTCTATTATTTCTTTTCATCCAGTCAAATGCTTTCTTTAAGCCATCATCTAATGTAACTATTGGATTATAATTAAAATCTTGTTTTGCAGAACTAATGTCAGCAAAAGTATGATGAACATCTCCGGTTTGATTTTCTATTTCATTAACACATGCCTTTTTTCCGACAATATTCTCGCAAGTTTCTATAAATTTCTTTAAATTAACAGGTTTTCCTCGTCCTAAATTATATACGTGTTTTAATGATTTATTTTCATACATCATTTTATTAGCAATCTTTAATATACCTTCAACTATATCAGAAACGTGTGTATAATCACGATAAGAAGTGCCGTCTCCAAATTGTTTTATTTCTTTCTCCTCAGCAATGGCCTTTAGAAACATATAAGGTGCCATATCAGGTCGACCACGTTCACCATATACTGTAAAAAACCTAGTTCCTACTGTATTCATTTCAAAGACATCATTATAGTATTTTGCATATACTTCCATCGATAATTTACTACACGCATATGATGATTGTGGTGATTTTAAATTATCACCTTCAGAGAAAGGTACCTTTTTATTTTTTCCATACACAGAACTCGAACTTGCATATATAACATTCTTTAATCCTATTTTCTTAGCATCTTCTAATAACTTAATGAATGTTTCAATATTATTACGAAGATAAAAAACTGGATCATCTAAACTTTTTCTTACACCGGGTATTGCAGCTAAATGGATTATTAAATCGGGTTTAATTATTTCTAATAAATTATCCTCCAATAAATCGCGATTATAAAATGTAAAATTTTTGCCGTGTTTTTCTAACTCGCTCAAATTATTTTTCTTAAAGATAACATCATAATTATCAGTAAAATTATCTATACCATAAATTTCTATATCGTCCAATCTTTCAAATAATGTTAGTACTAAATTTGAACCAATAAAACCACAGCAACCTGTTATAAGAAATTTCATATAGCTTATATCAGATTTATTCATTAAATACTTTTTTTATAAGTAATAGATTAATCCAGATGTTGTAATTAAACTACTTGATAATAAAAAGTAAGAAGATTTTTCTACCTTTTCATTTGTCAATAGCTCAGGTTTTGTATCCCATATTAAATGACGAATACCACCATAAAAATGATATGTAATAGGAAAAAATAATGAAAACTTAATAGGTATTCCATACTCTGCATGGGACATTGCTTCCTGCGTCAGTTCAAGTGAATTATATCCTGAAAGTTCAAGAAATGATATTCCTAACATTCCACCCCATAGTCCTACACCTGTTATGCGATTTGTAATAGATGATATTGCGGTCACAGGAAATGCATATATATCAACATGTGGAGAAATAATACGTTTTTTTGATTTCATACGTTCAGAAAAAGGTAGTTTATCAGAATTACTAGACAAAGTGCGTACTTGTAAGGGCCTTTTGATTAACTGACGTAGCATAGATTGAATATTTTATATAAATAAAAAGATTTAAGTATTTTTTATATATACTCTTTATATGTTGATTAAAAATAAGAGGGCTTTCAAAACCTTACTAAATGAACATCATATATATCATAAATCTCATTTTGGTATGCTTAGTCTCCCCTTGAGTTTTTATACACAAAATAAAGTATTAGATTTAGCAATTGCTGGACTTATACCAATTCATTCTCATATAAGTATGAAAAATGTTATAGCGGATTACGTGCCAAAAATATCAACGAAACTTTTAAAACCAGCCAATAATATTTTAACAGGTCTTACAATTATATCAATAACAGGAATGATGAAAATAAATATAAATGGAATCGGTATGTCTACTTATTTAAAAGAGGTTTTTTTTCATAAAAATTGAAAATAATTATAAAAAACTTTATAATTATTAGTTTCCATTCAATATAATTATGTCTCCTTGCCAGAGTGCGAGTAAGATCCTTCTTGATCAAGTTTCTGATAAACTTGTTTATTTTACCGAAAGGCGTTTAAGTACCAAAATTTCCGATCGTTCCACGCAGATCACCATAGAGAATATCCTGTTTCCCATTATCTATGATTATAGCGAGCACTACGAACTACACGACGTAGATATTGCTGTTCTCCTTATTTTCATTCGCTCTAACTATAATGAGAAGGGGAACTGTCCCAATGTTATAGCATCTATGATTTCTAGCGTATGGACTGCACACCCCGAATATAAAATGCCTTCGTATCCCGAACTACTTGAGCGCCTTAGTATTCCTCAACCTATAAACAATTAATGTTGTAAGAACCATTAATGTTCCTCCCCATAATGTATCAATAATCATAGTCTTATAGTCCCAATTTTTTAATAATGCTTTTGATGTGCCTTCGTAAACTCCATAGATCACAAAACCGAGTATAAATGCGTCTAATAAACTACGGTTCTCCTTTATAATAAACCAGTATAATCCAATGATTAATAATATATACGCAAATGTAGCACCGAAATAATTCATGCTAAAAGAAGTTTTTTGAACCTTTTCTATTTGTTTTTTAAACATTGGTCCACTTGAATATAAGAAACCAATATCAAGTAATAGCAAAATTGTACCCGTTAAAAAAAGATCCTTCCACATAATCATATTATTATATTAGATAATATGATTTTTTATAAAATTTATGAGCAGGTTCTCTAAGGACGGGGAATAGTAATCTTCGCATTTTTCTCTTTCTTTTTCTTTTCCTTATCCTTTTTACGTTCCTCAAATATTTCATCACGAGGTGTATTATCATATCGTTCTTCTTCAAGTTTATCTTTGGATAATTTAATATTATTTGGCTTGGTTACAATGGCGTCCTGGAAGGGTTTCAAAAAGATGCGCTTTAAATTCTGATGTTGTACATAGTATAAACCCCATAAATGTAAATTAGAAATAGTATTCATTGGTGTATTATAAGTTAATTCGTATAACTCGCATCTGTTGTCACTTGAATATTTTATACTATAAAACCAAAACGGAGGTATATTTAATACATATCCTTCGTCTATATCAAATTCCAAAAATTTTAATTGTTGTATATCAGATTCGTACTTACTCTGGGGTTCCCATACATCAATCTTTGACCTGAAATCATAATGAACATAGTCTTTCACAACATGTAACAAACGATTACTTTTCCAAGGTGTCATCTTAACGTGAATGCGTCCCTTTCGCACGGCTAAAAACTTACGATGCTCGGTATGGTATCTCATAACTGTATGAGCACCTTTTGAACCAAATAATAATTCACGTTTACTTTGTAATGTTAAATGGGGTTTCAAATGAGCATCCATTTTTGAGAAATCATAACTAGTTTCATTTGCTATTTTATAATTGCGCTCGGAGTAAAATCTAGAACTGGTATCGGTTTTCATTAAGGTTTGTGCGCTATCATATGGGAGTTTAATGGTATTGGCATTATCTATATCGGATTTATCTTTCACGGTAACTGGCGTTTGCGTCTCGCCTATGATATCAAATTCTTTAAAAAATTTGGGTTCAACCTCTTCCAATTTGAATAAAACTGGTTGTTTTAAATTGCATATCTCCTGCAATTGCTTATTATCTTTATAATCCATTTCATATATTTCCAAATCTTCAGAAATCTTATGTTCTTCCATTACATGCATGTATAAAATTAAAACAATAATAAATATAACTATGGATAAAAAAGTTGTCATTATATATTCTGTTTATATATGATTATTGCTATTTAACCACAATTATCTCTAATCTTCGTCGGAAATCTTGGGAGCAATATAGAAGATCACAGTCGCATCTTCCGTCCCTAAATTATATTTTAGTTGAGCAGGATAATCTTGCTTAAATTTCAACTCAATTTCCTTAGATAACTTATGAAAGTTCGCTACATTACACATATACTGTAGACAGTATGAAATATTCAACTCACCTCCCTCATCTATAGCAAATTCATTTAAATCGTCAATACTAATCTCGGTTGACATCTTACCTGCGTCAATACTACTTGAATGCAACATAATTTTATCCTCGGAACACTCAATGTCCATAGTCTCACCAAACAACTTCAACTGAGACATCAAGCTTGCATAAATATGAGAAGGCATCGAAAATTCGGCTTCGTATTCTGTTCCGGGAATATCCATCAAATCTACGTCCAAATCAATGAGAGGCATTTCAAATGTTTTATCGTATACATCTTTATTATCGCTGTTAAATCTAAATTGTAGCGTATCTGGTTCGTCGTCACATTCAATGATAATGTCCTGAATCTTATCACGTGTTCCTAGGATCTTCCCCATAATCGTTGCATTTGCACCAATCATTAACGTGTCGATATTATCTGACAACTTATATTCGTCAAACCAATTACTTGGAATATGTATCTCCATGATAGATGTGTGTGATGGATTAATACACTGAACGTCAATGTGATCGGTCTCAAATGCGATATTAATATTATCGGTAAACAATTTGATATTCTGAAAGATTACGTTGAACATGTCAGCGCGTTCGGGGTTTGCGATTTTAAGAAGCATTGTAGTAAGTATATTGTTAATTATTTAAATGATAAATAATTAAAATCAATTTTATAATTGTCTTCTGAAACTATACTGTTTAAACTCAGCAATAGTCTTTTCACTACCTTCCTTCTTTACAATTATAATTTTATCTCTTAATTCCTCATCTAAAAAGTGCATGAAAACCTTTGATATTTTATCAATCATCGTTGGTGAATTATACACATACACTCCTCCCATATATTCAGTAAATCCAAAAACCTCCTTACAAAAAATTTGAACTACTCCTTTGTATCGTTCTGCGGCGGATATTGTAAAACTATCAATATCTATATGACATTCAAAATTTGATCGTTTCTTTATAATAACATGTACTAAATTCTGTACATATTTTACAAATAGTTCATAATTATCAGGTTGAGCAAATTGCTTAAACATTTTATAATTCACAAATAACTTGTTTGTATTAGGTATTATATAAGCGGTTTTTTGGAGAAGTATATTTACATCAAATTTACTTGTTATTTCTTTTGCTAATTCATACTTCTGAGACTTCTTCGTAAATACACTTTTCTTATTCTCCTGGTAAAAATTATTCTTATACTTATCTAATTCTTTCATCAAATCCTCCGACATTATTACTAATAAAATATATTACTTTTTTTTTATATTTTATTATTACGAATAATTAAATTTTAGTAACTTCCATTTGTACATTTTCTTCACTGTCAGACTCATTTTCTTTAGTATTAGTTTCTTTACTTTCTTCATCAATTTCTATATTTTCGTTAACATCCGATAGTATCCTAACTCTTTCCTCCATCAATGTCTTATTTACTTCCATTGTAAAACTTTGTAATTTAAGTACTACATCTTTAATAGTTGTAATCTCTTCTGCCAACATAAAAAACTTCTTATCCATATCCGTCATATAATCAGGAATATTCATCTTCCTTTCTTGACCCGTATTCTGGTCAGTTACTGTGAATTCGTTTGCCGTTAATGAGACAGAAGTTTCAGTTGTCTCTGGTTTACTCGTTTCTAATACTTTAAGGCGCGCATCTATACTATTCAATAATTGCGGAAGAGACATACGCCCCCTAGGGGCAGATGCGCCTGAACTAGGAGTCGAGACAGGAGTTGGTGTCGGTGTCGGTGTAGTTGATTGTACTCCGGCACGACGTCTTTTTGCTGATGCTAAAGAACCACTCATTATATATAGTAATTCTTTCTTACATCTCTAAATGTGTTTTTAGAGATATAATTATTTATACAGACATTGTCATCTGTATTTTCCCGTGACTCTTATATTCACTTATCCATTCAATATCATCCATACTATAATCATTAATGTTCTCGTGCTTATTCTTAATAAATATCTTGGGAAACGACATTGGAATGCGCTCTAATTGTTGTTTCAGTTGTTCTATATGATCCGCATAAATGTGTCCATTTCCAATAAAATGAACAAACTCGTCCGCTTCTAAATCACAGTGACGTGCAACAATGTGCGTTAAAGCAGAATAAGATGCTATGTTAAATGGAACACCTAATCCGATATCTCCGCTTCGCTGAAAAAGTGCACACGATAAATATTTGTTTTCTCGAACATGAAATTGGCATATCATATGACAAGGTGGTAATGCCATTTCGTCTAATTGTGCAGGGTTCCATGCAGTTAATATATGTCTTCGAGATGTTCGTGTTTCGGGATTTTTAAGATCATTTATAATTCGCTGGAGTTGGTCTTTGCCCTTACCTGTGTAATCAGTTTTACAATCGCTGTACGGTGCGTTGAAAAATCTCCATTGGAAACCATAGACGGGTCCTAGGTCACCTTCTTCGCGTTCGGTTAATCCTCTACTGTCCAAAAATTCGCGAGTAGAATTACCATTCCAAATTTTAACATTCATTTTATTCAATTCGTCATTACTGGTTGAACCGCGAATAAACCAGAATAACTCTTGGATACATGTTTTGATTGCTACCTTTTTAGTAGTTAATACAGGTAGTGTCCCATTCTTGAGGTCATACTTCATCATACTACCAAATTTAACAATGGTTTGACCATTTCGACCAATCTCTAAAGTCCCAGTCTCTATAACATCACGAACTAGATCTAAATACTGTTGTTCATCAATGTTTTCAATACAGTCTCCAGTTGATTTAAAGAATCTCCTCTTTTCAATCTGTAATCTTATAAATTCATAAGCACCCACTAAAAAACGTAACATATGAAATATTATTGATGTATCTTTTATATATTTTCTAATTACAACTTATATAAGATAATGGAGAACATTGCCGAAACAAAAGATTCAAAAAAAACATTTATGTCGCACGTCTTCTCTAATACAGAGGAAGATAAAGGTGAACTTTTAAATGTTTCTCAATACGCAATTATGGGTATTGTCCCTATCGTAGCGCTCAATAAAACAATCCAACGCTTTATACCCGAGGCTGACCCCGATAAGTCCAGTGTAGAACTTTTAGCAGAAATAATCATACAATTAGTTGTTATTTTCGCAGCCCTTGTATTAATACACCGTCTTATAACATTTTTCCCTACATACAGTGGTTTCAAATACGAGAACCTTGTTCTTACTAATGTAATTTTAGCGTTTATGGTAGTCGTTCTTAGTATACAATCAAAGGTTGGAACAAAGACCAATATCATCGTAGATCGCTTAAATGACCTCTGGAATGGTTACAGCGAGGACGATGTTGAGGAAACCAAGAAAAAGGTACGAGTCAGACAACCCGTCCAAAGACATGCACCCAGTCAAGCGGACAATTTAGATAATACTGGTATGCAAAATGGTGTATTTCCCCCCGCTCCGTCATCCACACAGCAGAGTAATCAGGTAGCGGAGGGTATGGCTCTTGGTTTTGGCGGAGACGAAGGATTTGGTGTTGAACCCATGGCTGCCAATGGTGCTCTTGGATCCACGTTTTAATTTTTTACGTTTAAAAATTGATATTTATAAATTAAAAAATTATAAATATTAATTATCCAAAATGAATAATACTTATTATTTTTGCAGAAACCCACAAAAAAATCAAACAGAAGGTGGAATACCTTACCATAAACACCTCGCGGTTTTATCAAATTTTGAAACACAACATCCTATTGTATTGGAAAACGGCGAAATAGCACTAAGTGGAGAACACGCTTTTCAAGCATGGAAACATAAAGGGACCTCTCTTTACAATAAAATTCTACAAGCAAGGACGTCAACTGGTAAAGTATCACCTTATCTTGCTAAAAAACTAGGAAGAGGATCTACTCAAACAGGTGTGGGTCGACTCAACCAAGATGCCATTAAAAAATGGAATCAAGATAGAATCAATGTAATGTACCAAATAATATTTTATAAATTTACTCAACATTCCGATTTGAAACAAATCTTACTGGAAACCAAAAATGCACAATTAATTGAAAATTCGCCTTGGGATTCATATTGGGGTAATGGTAAAGACGGTAAAGGGAAAAATATGTTAGGTAAGACATTAATGAAAGTTCGCGAAGATATTTTAGCAGAGAAAAACAGTAATGAATTTTATTAGACTAAACGAATAAAAATATAATAACTATAGGTTGTAATAGTTATTATAGAGAATCCAAATTATATTTTGTTCATTTTAGTAGGTAATCCGTGTCCGAATAATATCATATAAATTAACACAATTGCTGATATTAAAATACTGCGGTTCTCCGCAACTCCTGATTTTTGCTTAAGAAGGAATACCATAAGTAAATATAAGATTACACCGATTATCACAGAGTGAAGCAACATCATTAATCCTCTTTCCATTCTATCTATATCTAATGTCTATAAAATAATATAAACGAGAACCCAATAATAATAACAATGAAAATCGATCGTATTTTTTATATTAACCTTGATCATCGCACAGATAGACGTAAAGAAATAGAAGAAGAGTTTACTAAAATGGATATCATATCTTGTGATCAACCTAATCCAGATAATAAACTAGTTTTTGAAAGGTTCTCTGCAATTAAACATGATACTATTGGAGGAGTAGGTTGTGGCAAATCACACATTGGTGTCTTAAAACTAGCACAACAACGCAATTACTCCACGATTATTATACTTGAGGATGACTTCATGTTTACTGTTTCCAAAGATGAGTTTTATAAACAGTTAACTTTCTTGGATGGTGTTTATATGGATGCATGTCTTCTATCAGGAAATTTAATGAAGTATAACCATTCTGGATTAACTCCAGATTTATATAGACTCTTCAAGGCACAAACTACGTCTGGTTATTTTATACACTGTCGGTATAACGATACTCTTATTGAATGTTTTCAAACCGCAATCGAAAATTTTGAAAGAACAAACCATCATTGGCTTTTTGCAATTGATGTTGCATGGCATCGATTACAAGCACGTGACCCGTGGTATGCTCTCAAAGTCAAGATTGGTAAACAACGTCCAAGTCACAGCGATTGTAGTAATACGTTTTGCGATGTAGAATGGTAAAAATTGATTTTATTAAATACTATTATACAATTTAATAAAAAAACACACATATATAATGAACATTTGTTTAATTTGTCAGGAAAGTACAGATAATATCATAAATTGTACCTCACACGGTTGTTCGTATAACGCTCATGAAAAATGTCATCAACAATGGAGTAAGTGTCTATATTGCTCCGATTACCGCCCAACAGTGATGAATTATAAGCGCATAACAAAAAACACGTTAATTTCAATGATGCAGGATGAACACATGAACCTTATTAACTCTTATTTCTATAATTCACACGACTTATCTATATTGGTAAAGGAAACACTAGCAACCAAGATAACGGTAATATCATACCCAGGTAACGATAATATTTATACATACAGGACGTTTGACATTGATGAAATTGTAGCAGCAAATTTCAGGGACTTGCTGTTGAAATTTCATAAAGAGCTACGAACAAAATATATTTTCATAGATAGTAAATTTACAACGAAAGACCATTCTGACGAAATATGGAATAATGGTGGTTCTGAATGGATTGGAAAATATAAAACACAGATTAAATGGTAATTGGTTTTAAGAAAAATACTTAAAACCAACTTGCGATAATTGAATAATGCCGTACTTGGATTACTATAACAATAGGTTTGATTTGACTTTTGAGAAAACGCCCATTTATTATGCTGGTGCTCTTTTAACTGCCAGTAATTTTTTGGTTTATTCTATGATGTCAATTGTTTATATGTTTGGTAAAGACTCTATCTTATCTAATCTATTTATCTACGGTCCAATTGCTGGCATTATGACAACGAGTGTGCGTGATAAGTATTCATTTACATTTGTTTTATCATCTTCACTAGCAGCCGCCCACGGAGTAGCACATGTTGTATATCCATTCTTAGATGAAATTACTGGTGTTAATCATAGTATCGATGTATGGCAAGATCAATTCCTTCATCTGGGTCAGTCTGTATTATTTAGTTCCATATTTATGGATAATAGTTCTCTTCTTTTTACTGTATATTCATTCGCATTTATGATTGGTAATCTTTTTAATGTTATACTCGGATATAATTGTTGGGGTGAATCGTGTCACGACATTTACGTATGGGTAAGTTTACTACCCGCCTTATCATCGGGTCTCCATTTTGCAACAGGCACATTGTTTCAGACAACCAAAGAAACGTCTACTTATGGTTTTGCGATACAAGGTTGCTCATCGATTATGACGTACTTTATGTTTAAGGGGTCCGATGACATTCTTAAGATATTTGCGCGTTGTCGGTTCTTTGAGATTTACTTCATCGCTCCACACTATGTAGGTTTTTTCCATGGTAGGTATTTAATTACAAAGACGCTACCGAATTATGATAAAATGAATAATGGTGAGAAACTACTTCGTATTTTGGGTATTTACTCAAATGAACTCACCAAGGATAATATGAGACTTTTTAGTAATTACTTTTATAAACCACAAATCAAGAACGATTAATCACTAGATCTTTCGCCACTATCCGTTTCCTCTTTTATTTCCATATTTATATTTGCTGTATTCATTGTATCAACTGAATTCAACATATCCAATTGTTTCATCGAACGTTCGAAATTATTCTTGGTATCGAGATTATTAAACAGATAATCTGCGTTTGGACTTTCCTCGTTTTTCTTTATTTGTTTATATATTAGATTAATTTTTTGAGTTACGTTTCCTAATATACGTTTGGTGTGCTGTGTAAATAGTTCATTCTCTAATGAATAGTGTTCTGTTATTAATTCAACTGCAAAATATAATAAGAATTTCCGTTTCTTTGTTGAACCTGGAGTGTATTTCGCAGTAAATAATTCTTTCAACGATACCAATAACTTTTTAGCCATTTCGGGATTCACCTTGGCGTTCTTACTGTAATATATTAAAGAGTCCCATAAAACCCATATTACATCACATTGGTATTTAGTATCTACATTTACACTTCGACGTTTACATATACACGGTTGCTTACGCTTACGACATATTATTTCAAATTCGATTAACCACTCTATCCAATAACAGGCTTGTAACATATTGGAGTTTTTGTTTCCTATATGATAAGAAAATTCATTCATTGCTATATATATTTCTTTTGGGTCATCTGGATGTAAAATATTTTCGGCAAATTTTATATTCGGTGCTTTCAAACGTTCTTTCATTTGAGTAATGTCAAATTCATTCTCGCGTTTTAGTTTAACAGACTCAAAACTATTTTTCTTTACAGACAGTGTAATTATGGTAATAATTTCGGCAAATAACTGTCTTATTGTTGAATTATTTCTTAATTCCACTTCATTCAAAAATGCCCCCTGCATCATTATATTACGAAATATAGTGTATCTTTTTTCTAAATAAATCGCTATTTTAGGATTTGCAGTATGAATATACTTTCCTACAAAAATAAATATAATTTCCCATATATCACCATAATGCCCAGCACATACTAATTCGGCACACCAATAACACGCCGGTTCTATTTTACCATTTAACATCATTTCTAGAAACTGCTTTTTCACATCTGTTTTTTTAAATTTTGAAAAAGAGTAACCTCTTAGTACTGATGGTTCACGAATATCATTGATTAAGCAATTATGTGGTACAGACATTTGACTATTGTATAATTATAATAAAAATTATACAATATTTACGCATCAAGTTCCAAGTCTAATACATCAACCAAAACGCGTTTTCTGATATCACCATACATATATAGCATTGATATAAAGGCTATAGAAAACACAGGTGCAAATATTATTTGAATAATGCGTTCAAAATGAAGTAATATACTTATGAGTAGTGCTGTTAACGAGATTATTATAAATATTAATGGAAAATTCATATATTTCTCACTATGCTCTATAAATATATGCGTATATCCCAGTGGTATCCATTGAATTATTACAATGAAAATCAAGCACATTGTTACACATAATGATGCAGACAAAAGACCCAGTATCTTAATAGACTGAACTATATTGTTATAATCATCGTAAGTTAAAGTCATCAGTGAACCCATTATTAGAGCACATACTATACCTATGACCTCATATTGTTTTATAAGACGCTGGTGAACTATACCAGACCCTTTTTCTTGTATTTGGATATTCTTCTTCCAAATTAAGGAACGCTCCTTAGCATTAAACCAAGACATTATTGTATATATCGGATATATCTTTATTTATTTTCATTATAAACTTCTAATTCTCGTGCAGATGGATCGATCTGGTCTCCATTCCATTTGGGTAACCAATAATGAGGAATTAAATCACCGCGTTTTGGATAATGCCTTTCAAATATTGTCCTATAGTAATATGTTTCTTTTAACTGAGGTTCATTATGTGTATAACTGGTTGATAAACGTTCAAATTCTTCATCATCTATGGTTTCATCGATGTGCTCTTTAATTATATGATGCCAAGACCGCTCATTGGAACTACAACCATCTGAAAATGCCTCTTTTCTTCTCCATAATACTATGCTCGGTAACAATCGTTCGGTATCAAATGCTTTTCTAAGTAAGTATTTTTCGATGCGATCAGAGTTATTCGGATACATCTTGAGTTCCGGATAAATAGACATATAATAATCAACAAAATCTGTATCTAGAAATGGAGCACGGGTTTCAAGAGACCATCTACTTGATAAAGCACGGTCTGATCGCATCACATCGTAAAAGTGAATTTCACTCAACAGGCGTTCACACTCTTCCTTAAAAGCGTATGTATCGGGCGCGTTCGCCATATATAAATATCCAGACTGTTCGTCGCTTCCGTCACCATTAAATACCACTGTTATATCTGTATTCTCTTTGATATATTTTCCCACCAAATAATTTCCCACGCTTGCACGAATTGTTGTTGTGTCATAACTCTCGACATGATAAATTACCTCAGGAATAGCATCTAGAAAATCTTGCTCAGTTAACTCTATAGTATGGTGATTAGAACCAATATATTCAGCAACTAACTCAGCATATTCTAAATCGGTCGAACCTTTCATACCAATCGAAAATGTGTTCAGAGTTCCTTTACCCGCCTTTTTAAACTCACTTGCTACAATAGCACTAATTAGACTGCTGTCTAAACCACCCGATAAGAGACAACCAATCGGACGCTCAGACATCAAGCGCTTCTTTACGGACTTTATTAATAAATCGCGTATGTTTGAACATATAACTTTTTCGTCACTGTCTGTGCTGATGGCATATTTCGGTTCGTAATAGCGATTAGACGACTTAACTAGATACGTGTTAGTGTCATATGATTTCCAAGTTCCTGGTGGAAACTGTTCCAGAACATCTGTATCTACGAGTAGGTTGATTATACTTTTTGCCTCGGAAGCGAAAATGATTTCCTTATTTATACGCACCCCTGTAAATAATGGGCGCACTCCAAAGCGGTCACGGGCGACTATTAATTCACCTTTCAATCCGTCATAAATACAGAATGCAAATGCTTCCGAATCCAACATTTTCAACGTTTCATCTATTCCGTATTTTTCATATAAATATAATATAACCTCACAGTCGCTGTTTGAATAGGTTTCAAAATCGTTATCTTTGATTAACTTTTTATGATTATATATCTCTCCATTACAAACAATGGCATATGGTTTTGATGGATGAAAAAGTGGTTGGTTCCCCTTAAAACTAGTGTCCATAATAGCTAATCGGTGAAATCCAAAAGTTAGATTTTTATGAATTGCTTTCAATACATTATTGTCTGGTCCACGATCACTGGTTTTCATACACTCCTTTTCTAGTTCGTCTGCATCAATTGTATTTCCGAGATACGCAAAAATGCCACACATAACTAATATTATTTATACTAGTTATGTTTTTAACCTATTATCTTTTATAATTTATGTTTAATTCTGCTCCACATGTTAGGCATAATAAATAACGATGAGGTTTATGAAAATCATCATCATATTCTTCACGTATTTTTTCGTGAGGACATACAAACTCCAATTCATCAGTTTTTTTCTTAATAGTTTCTTCTAGTTCATATATCTTAATTTTCATATTTCGGATTTCTTTCGCAAGTGCTTCTGCGCGTTCCATACTATATATAATGTGGAAATATCTTTGTATTTATTTTATACATAATAAATTATTTATTTTTATCGTGTGATTTTTTACGACGTTCCTGTGATATTTTCCTTTTTGCTAACATTGCAGTTAACGTTTGACGACGTGTTATTGGATCAACTCTATCAACAATGTCTTTATTCTTACGAGTTAAAATCACTCTAGGTCTAGTTCGCATTGTTTTAGATTTTGATCTAGATTTTGATCTAGATTTTGAACGCGTACGACTACTCACGGATGTTTTCCTTTCATGGTAATTTATTGCTGAATTATAATTATTCATGCATTGTTTTAATATATCTATTCGCATATTATGATTTCGTGCGTTTGCATCACAAGTATAGCAATCAGTCTTAGGTGTTGGAGGAATATACCATTTTTTTAACCAATCTTCGCGCATTTTTATTATATTTTTCAAGTTATTTAAATTTTGTTTTATTGCATCTATGCCTTCTTTTCTTAGAATCTTATTTATATCACTCTTTGAATGTTGTAACACATTATGACCAAATAACTTTTTTTCAGCATTTTTATAATTGTCATGCTCTTCTGTCATTAATATTGCATCTCTACGTGTAAGTCTTTTTGTATGATCCAACAATTTCGGATGAATGTGGCACTGGTGACCATTAATTTTTCTATTACAACAAGGTTTCATAGTGCCTTTTATACCTAAATTGCATACATGTGCTCTATTCTTTAAAGTTTTGCTATTTGATGAGGAACGATATGTTTTTCTTGATTTAGAAGGCATATATATATACGCTATAAAAAATATGTGTGTTATATATTATATCTATTACATTGTCACTACTATTACTCAACTATAACGCGCGGAATCACATTCATTGTCTGTAATTCCTGAAACATCAGTTTATTCGCATATGGCATATCAACGCGCGCAAAATCTGTGCGATTTCCACATGTATTACACTTGTGAATCTTAAAATCTGCATTTGTATGAAATTTATTTGTTTTACCATTATTGAAAGCTGCTATCATACCACACTTACGACAAATATTTACATTATACTTATCAGATGCTTCATATAAACGATCCTTACAAAATGCTGCTCCGCCATGTGAAATCAATACATCACGCTCCATCTCACCAATTCTCAATCCACCAGAACGACTCCTTCCCTCCGCTGGTTGACGAGTAAGATTCACCATAGGACCTGTTGCACGACTATGAACCTTATCATTCACCATATGCTTAAGACGCTGGTAAAAGACTGGACCTATAAAGATTTCCGTCTCTAATTGTTCGCCATTTAATCCATTATAAAGGATCTCATTTCCATAACTTTCCATTCCCATCTCTTGTAGTTTCTTCGCAATCGTATCTACATCCAGATCTCCAAAACTAGTTCCGTCACCAAATAGTCCCAAATCCAGTAATACCTTACCCAACAAAGTCTCTTTCAACTGCCCAATTGTCATTCTTGACGGAATCGCATGAGGATTGATGATAATGTCTGGACGCGTTCCGTCTTTGGTAAATGGCATATCACACTCAGGAATAATATTACCCACCGTTCCCTTTTGTCCATGACGACTACTCACCTTATCACCATATACAGGAATGCGATGAGTGCGGGTTCGTGTCTTCGCAAAATCGTATCCATCACCATTTCTTCCAGTGAAATTCTTATCAATATAAGTGTCTTCGCTCGTAGTATAGACCTTACTCTGATCTTCGTATTTAATCGTTTTTGTAGGGTCATTTCTATTCTCCTTAATCGGAACAATCTTAGAAATGATAACGTCCCTATTCTCTACGAGTGTGTTTTCCGGAATAAATCCATCTTTATTTAACTTATCATAATTACCGAATTTTACACCCTTTGTCTTTGCTGGGTCAGGCTTACAACGGATAATTTCATCGCGAATAACATTCTTGTCTTCGTCCTTCTCTGTGTGATATATTGTAGCACTAAATAATCCGCGCTTAATTGAACCTTCGTTCATTAAAACCGAATCCTCCATATTATAACCACCATAACACATAATAGCAACACTCACTTGTGAACCACCTGGACATTTATTAAGATGCAGATAATTCATCAAACGCGTATCAACCAGCGGGCGACTTGGATAAGTCAATACATATGCCGTTTTATCCATACGTTTATCGAAATTAGTAGCATAGATACCCAGTGCCTGTTTTGCCATCGCACACTGATATGTATTTCTCGGTGCCTGATTATGGTCGGGAAAAGGAGTGCACGATGCCAATACACCAAATATAACACTTGGATGTATCTCACAGTGAGTATAATTATTTTTTGGATCACAACTACTCTTATCCTTTACGGCGATCATTGCTGTATTTTGTTCGTCTGGGTCAATATATTCAATTACCGAATCATCTAGTTTTATAGAAGTAAGTAGGTCGTTCCACTGCAACTTATTTTGATTAATATCTTCAATAATATCAGAAGTAATGATTGCCTTATTGTCTTTTACTCTAAGCAATGGTCGTGATAGACGACCACCATCACTACACACACGAATCTCTAATTTATCGCGATCGAAAATAATAGACGTGTATATATTGATAATGCCCTTATATTTCTTATCTTTCAGTGATAAGTAACAATCCTCTGCATCTTTCGCTATACCAATCCAAGAACCATTGATGAATACCTTTACCTTGTCGAATAACTCTTCGTGCTTCAATTCTTCAATCGGGGTTACATGTTCCTTGGCATAATCATACAAAGGTGCGCTATTTGTTGGTATAGTAATATGACCCAAATAAGTCGGAGTCTTTACAATACCAATTGACTGACCTTCTGGGGTCTCAACCAAACATATAAATCCCCAAGAAGTTGGGTGCAATTTACGTGGAGCAACCAGTTCCCCACTCTTCTCCAGTGGAGTACTAATCCTCCTAATATGACTAATGCTAGAAGTGTATGTTAGGCGACTCAATACCTGTGCAACTCCTACCTTCGAACTATTTGTTTGCTTGATACTGAAATCACCAGTTGACAACGCACGAGTGATACCATTCTCAATGGTGGTTGATTTCATGATTTTATAAATATTGGTCATGTTTATAATATTGATATAATCCTCCGTTGAACGCCATGAACCATTATTGATCTCGCGGATTACATGCTTCTGCATCTCCTTCACCAACTTATTAAAATAATTACGGAACAGATTATTCAATAATGTACCCGTCAATTCAATGCGCTTATTAATATAAGAATCACGATCATCTGTACCACGAAATCCCAGTGCGGTTTGGATCAATTGATTCGCCATATATCCAATTAAATAGTTTTTCTGTTCCTTTGTCTTACAGTGTGGAAATAGATCATTGTTCAATACATCTACTGTAAATTCCTGCTTCTTGATAATTCCTTGTTCACGATCCATGTTAATTGGTGTATAAGCAGCATATGTTGAAATGTGACGAATAGATTCCTCCTGTGTCATGTATTTATTACCGTCAATAATAGATGCCTTTAAGAAGTCCAACATAATCTCATTTTTCTCAGCATCAATGTCTAGAACAATGTATTTACAGATCTCCTTGTCCGTCATAATACCTAGTGCACGAAATACTGTAAATAACTCAATGGGTTGCTTGATGCGAGGAATTGTCATATATATCGCGTTTCCAAATCCCACATTCTTTGTAGCAATCATCATTTCAATCTGCTTAGGAGAGATACATTTCCAGTCCGGAACAGATTTGATCTCTGCGTAGTAAGACCACTTCGTCGTATTCTTTCCATCAAAACAGTATATCCTATTTTCTGCCGCACGTTCCTGTCCCAATACCGTCTTCTCTGAACCCTTGATAATAAAATACCCCCCGCTATCCATGCTACATTCACCCGTATATTTCGGATGGATATGCTTATTTTGCGTGAGTACACAAATCGACGACTTTAACATGATAGGCATCTTACCAATGTTAATTTTCGGTAGAATTTTTGTAACTGTTCTGGGTTCATCCATGCTCTCAGTATCCTTGATTACATACTTTATAACTAAATCAATCGTCATTGCGGATGCATATGTGAAATTTCTCAATTTCGCTTCCTGTGGAAACATCAACTTTGTCGCACCATTGTTTTCATGGATCTGGGGCGGATGCAGTCGGAAATTCTCAAAAGATATAAATAATTCCAGCATATAAGCATCCTTCTCTTTTACATAATCATTTTCAGAATGAACCTGAACAGGGTTGAACATATCAATTGTACGAACGATCTGTCCATTTATAAAATGATTATATGACTCTAACTGATGACGGACAAGGCGATTCAAGTGCTTGTCTTTGAAATACGATTCTATAATTGTAAATGGTTCCTCGTCATAGTTCCCCAAATGGTCTACTGGCGTAAATGTCGCCGGACTTTCCTCTAGCGTCTGCTTAATATTCTCCGCAATCTTTTCGTTATTTGTAATATTATCAATTGTTGCCTTGATACTATTCTTTTTCGGTATTCTAATTTTTATCTTATTTTCACTTGAACCTGCATCCAAATTCTGCGTTTTTGAATGGGTCGTTTCCATTGATTGATACATAAAGCGTGTTATATTTACATTCTTTTTGTTATTTATATTATTTCAATTTTATGAAAATGAGTTAAACCGTTAAATTCATTAACGATAATAATATGAGTTTAAAACGCATTAATAAAGAAATGGGAGATAATTTTCAAGTTATCGCAGAAGAAAAATATAACACAGTTATTCTTCCAAAAATTATACGCTATTGGAAAACATCCGTCAATTATATTGACTTAGATGTATCGAGTTATCCATTTAAACGACCAATTATTATAAATTCTAATTTTATGAATTTTACACACGAACGGTTTGGAAATATAAAACAAATGAATAATAGTTTCATGAATTATAGAGTTGCTAGTATGAATGACGGTGATGCGAATGGTGAATTATATAATCCTATGTGTTTTCATTGTAGATCTATATTTTCTTGTGATGCTAATTGGTCTCCTAGTTACTCGTTCTATTATATATTTAAACAAGTTGAATTATTAAATATATTTATTAGTTCGGCAGTTAAACTTGAAGTTTTAAAGCGCAATTATAAGCATATTCCAGAGGATGTAATCTATTATATCATAAAGTTTTTATCTATACCAATTGACGAAGTATTTGAAATACGTATTGAACCAGGTAGTAGATTAAAAATACTATAATAATATAAAAACTCTGCTTATAATATGTATAATGGATGACTTTGTAAGCTATCTTGATAAAAAATCAAAGGAAAAACCGAATTTTGATAATATAGTTAATATTATCAACGCGAGTAATGCACACTTCTATCAGCAACAATTAAATAATTCTTCGTTTACTGGTTTTGATGAAGGATGTTGTATGGATAATACCAACGAGTTTAGTATTACAGTTAATACTAAATCCATCAAACGAGAGCGTAAGATGAGTAATTATGACGAATGGCAAAATGAGCATTTAGTTGAAAATATAGATACCGAGAGAGAATTAAAAAATATTGAGGTTTCCGTTTCCAATCTTACAGACCTTATTAAATTAATTGATGAAAATCCATATGATCCAAAGTATAAATATAATGTTGATTTGCGCTCTTTACATATAATTAAAAATGAACTCGTTGATATGAATACATTTATTGGAATGGAAGAACTTAAGTCCTCTGTATTTAATCAATTATTATATTTTTTACAAAGATTACATGTAAGCAAAGATAATAAAGAGCACGATTTTAAACATACTGTCATTTGTGGTCCTCCTGGAACTGGGAAAACTGAGATTGCGAAAATCATTGGATCTATGTATTCAAAACTGGGTTTATTGAAAAATAATGTTTTCCGTAAAGTAACACGCGATGATTTAATTGCCGGATACTTGGGCCAAACCGCATTGAAAGTTAAAAAAGTTATTGACGAGTGTGGATGCATTTTTATTGATGAGGTATATTCTTTATCTAGTGGAAAGGTCAATGTAGATAGTTTTTCAAAGGAATGTATAGATACTATATGCGAAGCACTTAGTGACCGTAAGCGAGATCTTATGGTTATTATTGCTGGTTATGAAGATGAAATTGACCAAAACTTCTTCGGCATTAATCCAGGATTGAAGTCCCGTTTCATTTGGAATTTTAAAATAGATAAGTATGACGCAGAGAACTTATTTCTTATTTTTAAGAAGAAATTGAAAGATTCAGATTGGAGCATATTAGACGAAAATGATATTAATAAAGAATGGTTTGAAAAAAATTATAAGATGTTCAAACATTTTGGTCGCGATATTGAAGGTTTGTTCTCACATATAAAGATATGTCATTCTAAACGTATGTTCGGTAACGTTACCCCTGAAAATTTGAAAAAAATCACACTGAATGATATTGAAAATGGATTTGAAGCATTTAAAGATAATAATGTTAAAAAAGATAATCCACTACCAGATATTCCTGGATTTTATATATAGTGTTTGTTTTTAGATATAAAAATAGATTTATTTTATATCTAAACACCAATGAGTAATAAAACTATTTCTATTAATCCAGATTTATTTAAAGTTTCTGCATTTGATACCAGTTCGCGTAAAAAACGACCAAAAAATACAGATAAACCTAAAATTAAAGTTCGTTCAAAAGATAAACCCAAAAATAATAAAACGCTTAAACGAAATCTTATTAATATGATTCGTAAACACCAACAAGTAAAAGTAAAAAAACAACAATCTAATTCGAATAATAGAGAACCTGCTTTTGAACCCGTTTCGAAGGAAGATTTTAGTAAAAACGAAGATGTTGTAAATTTTAATAATGACTTTAATGAAAGTGTGAATTTTTTAAAGGATTTGACTAAAAAACATGAAGAAGAAACTCGCCTAAAAAATTACCAAAATAAGACTATAAAACATCACGATCAAACTGCTATACCAGAACCCGTCGTGCATATGCCAATAACTATTCAACAACCATTGACTAATATTTCTACTGCTATATCCAAACCATTTGTTTCTGATACAGTAGTTACAGAAACACCAGCGACTGTTAATTATAATCATTATAAACCCCCACCCCCTCCACAATATGGATGTTTGAAAAATGGTTCATTGCCACTTTTTAAAACTTGGAAGAATTCTACTCAGAAAAATCTACCCACCATTAATGATGACCAAGCAGACAGTAAGTATGCTCGTGCAGAACCTATAAAGATTGATAGTATAAAATTAGCACACGCGAATCATATGCGGTCAAATATTAAACCGTTTTTAAATCGTAAATTAAAGAAACCTAAACGAATTCGTAAAACAATTCGCCGAACATATCGTGTTGGACGTTCTAAGGTAAGACCTAAAATTTCTGTTCTTATTTCAAATAGAACCATCCGTAATAATATTACCACCAAAAAACAACTCCTCAAACAAATCCCCATTGAAGAAATACGTAAATATCTGATAAGTCATGGTTTCATAAAAGTTGGTTCAAATTCACCAAATGATGTGCTACGTAAAATGTATGAGACTGCATCTATGATATGTGGTGAAATACAAAATCATAATCCAGAACACGTTATTTATAATTACATGAATGAAAAAACGGATTCTTATTAATTAATCGTTATTTGTATATTGAAGCACGACCATTTTGTGCTTCAATATCCATTGCTTTATTTCTTATTTGTATTTCCAATTTCTTTTCTTTATGGTATATCTCAATATGATAACTTTGATATCCATTGCGTTTTTTATAATATATATAATCGTCTGTGTTCTCTACCTTTGTATTATATTTACTATCTATCAAATGGGCTACATAATATATCAAAAATATACTTTCATCCATTGGATGCTTTGGTTCTATTATTATTCGCATTCCTAGTATGTCGTAAACTGGTTTTCGTTTTATAATTGTCTTATGTATGATTCTTTCAACGTCTTTCACTCGTGTTTCTATTCTTATTTTTGGTTCGTATTTTGCTATGCTTGTTTCATTTATTATATGTGTACTAATCTCGTTTTTCATTTCGGATAAAAATAAGTAATTTCCACTAAGACTATTATATAAACACCATAATGCCCTTAAAGGTTTCCCTAATATCATATGCTATATACTATCATTTTTCTTTATATCTATCTCAAATCCTTGTCTATATTTATAATTAGTTTATAATGGTCAGACATATCATCTTGACAAATCTCATAATCCATCTCTTCAAATTCCAGATTTACATTTGTATAGCAGTGATCATACGATTTATTCTCATCAGTTGTATCTTCTATACCATTTATTTTATTTAATTCCAATGTTCTAGCAATCATATCATCTGCCATATCTTCTATATCTATATTGAAGTCTCCATTTATAAATATATTACATTGATTGTATGTTTTTATAAAAGCACGTATTTGTTCTAGTTGGTTCTCTTTCACTGTTGTATTTTTTCCTGATTGTAAATGTGTATTTATTATTATAGTGTTTATATCTTCGTAATATATAAACTGAAATCCCTTTGATGCTATTTTTTCCAGTCCACTACTACTCGTAAAATATTCAAAACCCGATTCATCTGCTTCTTGATTTGCTACTATCACCAAACCCGAATTCATTATATTTCCGAATTTTATATTTGTATCTTGATATACATATAAGTTCTCTTTTATATCTACATATTCTAATGGATTGTATTTGTATGTAAGTATAAATGATGTTATTAATAAACTCAAAAGATGCAATATACAAAGTACCTCGTTTGGTATCATTTCTATTAAATTGGTAGTTATCCAATGGAATGCTCCGGCACGCCATACCCAGCATTCTTGTATTGAGAACACTTGTAATTCATATGTCTTATCAAAGTTATTAATTGTTTGTTGTATGCTTTTTATAGGAGCAGAGTAACTATTGGGATTTACAAATGGCATCCCCCATATATTCCAACTAATCAGTTTCATTTGTATTTTATTGATAATTTTTTATCACTAATATACTTAAATTGTTACTTTATCGATTGCTCTTATATTTTACTTGTAGCAATTATGAAATAATATAAACACATTTTACTATTATATTTAATGACCTTTAATTTAATGACCTTTAATCAAGGACAAAGTGTGCGAGTAATACAACCTAATGGCGGGTTTCATAACCAAACGGGTGTTATTACAAGTGTATTTAATATATTGGGTTCTAATACTTCGGGCATTAATATTACCGTTCGATTGGATGATTCCGGACATGATATATACGTTAATCGTTTCTCTCGTATTACTATTGCCCCAGTTGAACAACCCACATTGCAGTGATAAAGTATTTTTATAACTAATATAAAACTTTCGTATGATTTATATTAGTAAATGACCGAAAAATCTGGGAACATTGTTCAAGATTATATCAATATAACTAATGAATATGTTAGTAAATACGGTTCTAATACGGTACTTCTATTACAAGTAGGAGCATTTTTTGAAATATATGGCACAAAGACAACAACTAGTGCCATATATAATGGTAGTCGGATTGAAGATATTTGTAAACTATGCGAACTCAATATTAGCGATAAGAAAGTTGAACTCAACGGTGAGTCCGTTTACATGGCAGGTTTTCGCGATTACAGTCTAGACAAATATCTTCAACGCATTATGGACGGTGGTTTCACTGCAGTTGTCTATATCCAAAAGAAAGAAGCCAGTGGTAAGGTATCTCGGGAATTATATAATGTCGTATCACCCGGGACTTATATAAATTATGAAACCGAAAGTTCACAACAAATTAGTAATAATATTATGTGTGTATGGATGAATGTTTCTCGTGATTTTCGCACTAAGCGCGAGAACCTTGTCTATGGTGTATCAATTATTGATATTTATACTGGCAAAACATATATGTTTGAATATGAATGTCCCTATATATTAAATAATCCCACTACATTTGATGAACTCGATCGGTGCTTTTCTGTCTTTTCGCCAAATGAATTGATTTTAATTACTCCATTTGATGATGCTACGAATGATTCAGTTTTAAAGTTTACTGGTTCTACCGCACGTGTAGTTCATAATTTCAACTGTGAAATTCCAATTAATGATATGATCCGTAACTGTGAAAAACAAAAATATATAACTGAAATTATATCCCAATTCTTTGGTGATGATAGCTATAATGCATGCACCGAGTTTAACGAAAATGCTCTTGCAACACAATCCTTATGTTTTTTACTTAATTTTGTCAGAGAACATTGTGTCAATCTTGTCAAAAATATTGATATTCCTATATTTTCTAATGCATCTTCGCGAACTGTCCTCGCAAATCATACACTCAAGCAACTTAATATTATTAATGATAACGTCAACGGTAACTACGGCAAAATCTCTTCGGTCAGTTCTTTTTTAAATTGTGCTAGTTGTCCCATGGGTAGGCGTAATATGAACTACCAATTTGTTAATCCTTGCTTTGATGAAGAGTGGTTAAATGCCGAATACGATATTGTTGAATATGTTACAGATAAACCATCTATTATAGAGAACCTGAGACAGAAATTAACCCATATTCGGGACATTGAAAAAATTATGAGACAACTCGTATCTAGGCGTCTTTATCCCAATTCTATATATCATCTGCATACTAGTCTTTCTTTTATGCGCGACATTCATAATACATTGATCGATGAACAGTCTATTATTGATTATGCTTCTGGAAATAATGATTCTTATGAAATCATCCAGGATAAAATTAATAAACTACTCGAATTTATGAAAGAGAACCTGGTTATTGATTTTTGTAAGGGGTGTACCTCAACCACTTCCTTCGTTAATAATATTATACAAAGTGGTGTATCAGAAGCACTCGATCTCGCTATCTCTACGCGGAAACATAACAATGATATTTTTAACGGTATTAAGGACGAGTTGAATAGACGTATGCGGATTAGCGAGGGTGATGTTTCAGGAGCAACTGAATATGTTAAGCGCCACGAAACCGATAAGTCTGGGATATCTCTCATTATTACAAAAAAACGCGGAGAAAAGTTATTGAAAATGTGTAAAAATGATGCAACTATAACTGTTTGTAATAAAACTTTCAAGTTAAGTGATATTAAATTGTTATCAGCAACAACATCAAACAACACCATTCATTTCAATCTTTTGAAGTCTGTTACAAGCGAGTTATACACCATCAATAGTAAAATCGATAAATTAATTGAGATTGAATATAACGCCTTTCTAACTCATCTTGAAACCGATTGGTATAATGATATTGAACAATTATCTGATTACATTTCTCGCATTGATGTGTTACAGTCAAAGGCATACGTAGCAATTAAATATAATTACTGTAAACCTGTCATTCGTGGGGATCACGAAAAGTCTTTTGCACAGGTTTCTAATATTCGTCATCCACTTATTGAGCACCTTCAGACAAATGAATTATATGTTACAAATGACTTTTCTATCGGCATTGATGATGTAAATGGTACGTTGATATACGGCACCAATGCCGTCGGCAAAACAAGCTTTATACGTGCACTTGGCATTTCTATTTTACTAGCACAGTCGGGAATGTTTGTTCCCTGCTCGGCATTTACATTTAAACCATATAAAGCCGTATATTCGCGCATTCTGGGCAATGATAACCTATTTAAAGGTCTCTCTACATTTGCTGTGGAAATGTCAGAATTGCGAATTATTGATAAAATGGCGGACGAACACAGTTTGGTTTTAGGTGACGAAGTTTGTTCTGGAACAGAGACTGAATCCGCACTAAGTATATTCGCAGTTGCATTGATGCGTCTTTCTGCGAAGCGTGTTTCTTATATTTTTGCTACGCATTTTCACGATATTTTGAAATTTGAAGAGATCATAAATATACCCAAACTGAGAGTTGCTCATATGGCTGTTTCGTATGATGCTGTAACTGACGCGCTTATATACGATCGTAAATTAAAAGATGGAGCAGGCAATCGTATGTATGGTCTAGAAGTCTGTAAATCATTATATTTAGACGCCGAGTTTCTGGAACAAGCTTATGCTGTAAGGAAAAAGTATTTTCCCGTTAATAAGGGCGTTCTTGATAGAAATTCTTCATCTTATAATGCAAAAAAAATCAAGGGTTTATGTGAAAAATGTCACAAGGAAGAAGCAGTCGATACACACCATATGCGTCATCAAGAAAATGCTGACAGTAAAGGTTGGATTGAGAACCATCATAAAAATCATAAGGCAAACTTAATGAGTCTATGTAAAAAATGCCATGATAATATTCATTCTGGTGACAATGTTCAATTAATGCGTAAGAAGACAACTGACGGATATATATTTACAGAATGCTGACCGGATTGTGTTGGCGGAATGTCACTGAATGTCGGACATCGGTTTCACGAATAGAAGGATCTTTTTCAATTTCGTGTAGAAAGTTCTTTTGCGTCGTTCCTGCCATTATTAATACAGAATTCGGAGTCATATTAATCTCCAATGGTTCAAATGAGGTATCTATCTTTTTTGAACGCGGTTTTAACGGATTATACAATAAACGCAAGAAACGCAATTTGCGGGGCACACCCACTGACCATATCATAATTGTCGGATTTTCTCCGAAATCTGGTTGGTCGTCTGCGTGAGCGCCAATTGAATCATTTGGACCTATATACTTGTTAATTTGTGTAGAATTAAAATGCTTTTCATCCAATCTGTGTTTAATGTTGTTCCTATTCCATTCTTGGATGTAATTGCGTTGAATGTTATTGAAATGAACCTGTAGTGATTTTATGAAAAGACTATGGGGTTGCGATTGCCATCGTGCGTGATCTTTGTTCGTCCATATCGATGAGAAGAAATTCAAATTATCGTGCCAATATAACTGCCCTCTTGATATTTGGTTTTTGAAACGACTTGTACCATATAAGAACTCTCGGTTTGAAACCCAGTTATTCATCATATCATATAATGTTCTCTTACCGAATTCCATTTTTACAATCAGGGAATTTTCGTTCGGGTTAGATGTAAAATGGTGCTCTTCAGTCACCGACATGTTTTTAAAAGATAATGTCTTTATATTTTTCTCTTCAATTTTGCTTTTATAAATAAACCGTTTTATAAATTATGCTGTAAATATTTAATTTTGAATATTTTGAAAAAAAAAATTTGGATTCTATTTTGATTTTTTGAAAACTGGACAAAAATAATTGTCCAAATTTGATTTTTTCAGAAATACTTTTTCAGAAAAAAAACGAAAAAACGGTTTCACTCACATATGCTTTAAAATGTGTTTTTTTTTAAATAAAATGACTGTGTAGTTTTTTTTGGTTTTTTCGTGCGACAATTTAGGGGATTTTTTTTGTAAGTATTTTATACTTACAAATGACTTACAAAAAAATCCCCAAAAATCCCCAAAAATTTGAATGTATTAAATGTTCTTATGTATGCTGTAATAAAAAGGATTTTACTAAACATCTTTCCACTCGTAAACATCGAATACTTACAGGAGACTTACAAAATACTTACAAAAAATCCCCAAAAATCCCCTTAGCATTCGAGTGTGAATGCGGAAAAGTTTATAAACATCGCCAGAGTTTAAACAATCACAAACGCAAATGTTTGATAAAGTCCCCAAATATTGATGAAATCATCGAATTTGACGAAAGTCATGAAATTATATTACGCGACGATTCAAAAACCGGAGATTATAAAAATCTACTTTTGAAATCCATGGAACAAAATAAAGAATTGATGAATTTAATTGTTGCTCAAAATCAAGAAACCAAAGAACTAATCAATCAAAATAAAGAGATGCAGAGAACAATACAGGATATTGTTCCCAAAATTGGCAATAATAATACAATTACCACTAATACTACAAATAATAATCAATTTAATTTACAGGTTTATTTGAACGAAGACTGTAAAGATGCGATCAATTTTTCCGAATTTATTGATAATATGAAAATTTCATTTGAAGATTTGGAGAACCAATCTCAATTGGGATATATTAATGGCATTTCAAAGTTATTTATAGAAAATTTACAAGAATTAGGCGAACATAAACGCCCTATTCATTGTACAGATAAGAAACGCAAGACATTATATATAAAGGAGAATAACGAATGGGATAAAACAACATCACAAGAGTCGTTAAAAAAAGGGATTCAAGAAGTTACACGGAGAACCCAACAAGAATTAATCAAGAAAAAAGAAGAAAATGAAGAAGAATATTCAAATATGAATTCGGAGTTCTCTGAAAAATGTCTATCTATCCAACATAACTTAATACCAGATTCACCCAGAGAAATCACATTTGAAAAGGTTATCGAAAATATATCTAAGAAGACCGGCATTGTAGACGGTAAATAGCATTTCCATAAAATTGATTGTTTTTATTATTTTTATATTAATAAAAACACAAGATAAAAATTATGATTAAATTTGTTTTCAAGTTGGTTTATAGTGACGAGAGATATGCATACAACATTCCATCTAATTGGACATTGAAGTATATGTTTCTCCGCATCCGCGATTATATTGTAAATGATTTCAGTATTAATAATGCATTTGAATTTGTATGCGTAGATGAGATCCCTCTCACTTATATGGGTGCATACGAGGAATATAATAGCATAACAAATAATATGTTAAATGACAATGACACCGTTGGTAATTATTTTAATAGTCCAGTTAATACATTTTATATTCGCCCACTAGAGGATACTGATTATGAAACCAATAATGGGAACATTATTCTAATTGATTAATGAGGGCAATTTCCGTAGCATTTTCCTTTATAAAAGTAATGATCTCTATTTAAAATTGTAATATCTCCGTAATTTGCCTTCATTGTGGGACCCTTTTCATTTCCACCTACACAGCGACTACCACCCAATAATACACAACAGGATGTTGAAGCACAAGCATCTTTTTCTAATTTTCCACATTCCTGTTCTATTTTGATGGGCGAATACTTATGGTGCTCACAAAATCCTCCCATTTTTGAAGCTGTATTCTCAACTGGTTTTGTTGTGCTATAACCAGTTAAACGACTGAGATATACAGAATCTTCATAATTGGGAACAAAGGTAGAGGGTTGGTAACGGAAATAACCAGGTTCATTATAATTTATACTTGTTTGACTGCCAGTCCAAGGAACTTCGATTCGTTCACCCGAGGGACCAATTACATACATTTTCTTATTTTGTGCTTTTTCATTCGCGTTTTTTTCTGCTACTAAATTTGCAGAGTCATTATAATCAGGGAAAGCAGTATCTGCGTTCCATGCGTCATTTTTACTAACAACACCATTCTCGTCAACTGTATATTGCGAATCGCCATCTGCATCAACTGTAGTTATATTGCCGTCTGAACTTAATGCAACATTTTTTTCATCATTAATCTCATCAAAATCTATATTAGTAGTAGTGCCGTCCGCATTTTTTTGTTTAATATCTCCATTTGCATCTTGTATATAATCACCATCAACTACGTATGTTGTATCATTATGTTTAATAACAGATTGACCTTCATAAACCGGGTTCAACAACCCAATCGCCAATGATATAAATATAATTAATGCTAAAAACACTATATATTTATAATATTTCATGATATACATTATAACCACACTTTTCTCGTTTAGAATTAGTAAAATTGATTCTAAAAAATTTATATAAACATATATTATACTTTCACATATCATGATTATTCCTGTTAAATGCTTTACTTGTGGTGGTGTTTTAGCTGATAAATATAGATATTTCCAAAGCAAGGTCAGAGAGGCAAAGATGAAGGATGGCGTTTCAGTTGATAAAGTAGTATATTTAACAAAAAACAATATGAATAAAACTGCCGAAGGGCAGATTTTAGATGATTTGCGTTTGAACCGTCCTTGTTGTAGGCGGCACATGTTGACCCATGTTGATATAGAATAAAGTATATTGTTAATATATAATGGGCAAATTGACAAAAAGAGTGCGCAATAAATCTAAACCTAAGTCTAAGTCTAAGTCTAAGTCTAAGTCTAACAGGCGTAACCTAGGAGGATGTGGTTGTGGCGCTACCGGAGGAAGACGTAAAAAACAGAATAAGAGCAAAAGGTCTAAAACAAGTAAACGTAAGACTAAGGGTGGATCACCCCATTTGGAAGCCTTGCCTATTCGCTATTACTATCCTGCGAATACACACGAAAATAGTCCAGTAAATCCTTCTCAAATGGGTTCGGCAACAGAACAATTTTCAGGAGGTAAAAACAAGACTAAACGTAATCGCAGAAAGGTAAATGGTGGCATGTTAGGTGCCATTTTTAATGGACCTCAACTAAATGTTAGTACGGGTTTTGGAACAACAATGGGTACAAAGATGCTATATGATGTTCAATCACTTAGTCAACCTGATGTACCTGATGTAACAAAACAACCTGCTGGAAATTTGAATAATGAACATACACCTTTACTTGCATAAGTTTAAATCTATCATAAATATATATTATGGATTTAAACCCCCTTAAAAAATTATGCGGACCATCTCATTTTTATTTAGTAATTTCGCTATTTTTTGTATTCATTGCGTCCATGCAGAATTTAGGTAGTAAAAACGTATACTGTCTAGGAAATTTGAGTTGCGACGTTACTAGCACAGGTTTGATTTTTGTGGTAAAACTATTGTATATATTATTCTGGACTTGGATCCTTAATCTAATGTGTAACACTGGCGCAACAAAGATAGCATGGGCACTTGTTTTATTGCCTTTCATTCTTATGTTCTTATTAATTTTAGCAATGATGTTCCAGTAATTAATATTAATCACATAGTATATTATAGTTTAATATACTATATGAGCACAACAAGTAAAAAAACAAAGAAGAATAAAACATTGAAAAATAAAAAGATACAAGGATCTATCGATTTTGAGAAAAGTGGTTGGAAGCACGTTACCGTTTATGGCAATTCATATGACATGGGGTACGCACACGGTTATCTTCTTTCTGAAGATTTGAAGCGCGTTTTAAAGGCATTGCCATTTATGGTAGATGAACATTTTAAAATTAAATTTAATAAATATATGGATGACTGTGATAAACATATTTATAAAATAGTTAAAACAAAATGTCCCGAAATATACAGTGAACTTCGTGGCATTGTTGCCGGAGCGAGGAAAAAAAACGTCAATGTTTCGGTTCGATTTTTAATTGCTTGGAATGCATTTTTATCAATGTACTCGTTATATAAAGATGGGGGTTCTGAAAGATGTAGTGCATTTATAGCAACGGGTGATGCTACCGAAAAAGGAGACATTGTAATGGCGCACAATACTCACTCTGACTTTCTTACAGGGCAATTACTCAATATAGTATTGACTATAAAACCAGAAAAGGGTAACACATTTAAAATGCAGACGTCTGCTGGTTTTGTAGCAAGTAGTTCAGACTGGTTCGTTTGCAAGAATGGTTTAGTTGGTTGTGAAACAACAATTGCCCATATTAATTTTAAACCAAAATTTGGAATGCCTTACTTTTGTAGGATACGTAAACTCATGCAGTATGCGAATAACCTAGACGATTGTGTTGAAATTATGTCGAAAGATAGTGCAGGTGACTATTCTTGCTCTTGGTTATACGGGAACACAACAGATGGCGAAATAATGGTTCATGAAATAGGAAAGGAAATACAAAATGTAAAACGGATGAATAATGGTGTAATATATGGTATGAATTCTGCCCTGAGTTTTGAATTAAGAAACTTGGAAACTACCGATATAGACCATAATAACTTGAATACTAGTCTAGGTTCTCGAAGTCACAGATTGGACTATTTATTAAATCATAAGCATTACGGGAAAATAAATTTATCAAATGCCAAAGATGTATTAGCTGATCATTATGATACGAAATACAATAAGACACATAAATGTTCTCGCGGAATATGTAAACATTCCGAAGTTGATCCGGATTATAATTATACACCGTATGGCGCAACTGATGGTAAAGTAGTCAATACATCACTTGCAAAAACAATGAATTTTCATGGACGTTTTGGTTCATCTTGTGGTCGTCAGTTCTCGGTATCTTCTTATGTTAAGAAACATCCACAACATAAGAAATGGTTGAACATGTTAGATGATTATAAATCATATGGATGGACTAAATTATAATGTATCTGCGTCTACCATTTCTCGTACTAATTCTTGAAATGTAGTATTTGGTTTCCAATCTAATTCGGTTCGTGCTCTTGAACTATCTCCAAGTAATTGATCTACCTCACAAGGTCTGAAATAACGCTTTGATATATTAATTAGCACCTTTTTTGTAGTAGCATCATATCCAATTTCGTCAGTTGGATCGGATAGTACAGTTGAATCACTTTTCCATTGAATTTTAATGCCTTTCAATGAAAAAGCAGTTTCGACAAATTCGCGAACACTATGAAATTCGTTTGATGATAAGACATAATCATCGGGTTTTTCTTGTTGTAACATTAACCACATACCCTGGACATAATCTTGTGCATGACCCCAGTCCCGCTTTGCATCTAGATTTCCGAGAGTTAATGTATCTTGTTCGCCCTTTATTATTTTACCCAATGCGATTGTAATCTTTCTGGTAACAAAAGTTGGACCTCGTCTAGGAGATTCGTGATTGAATAATATTCCTGAACAAGCGTACATACCATATGATTCTCGATAATTTTTTACTATCCAGTGTGCGTATAACTTTGCCACTCCATAAGGCGAACGGGGATAAAAAGGTGTTTTTTCTGTTTGTGGGACCTCTACAACTTTTCCATATAGTTCGGATGTAGAAGCCTGATAGAAACGTGCGATTTTCTCCAGTCCGCTCATTTTTATAGCATTTAACAGGCGCATTGTTCCTAATGCATCTATGTCAGCAGTATATTCAGGAACTTCGAATGAAACTTGTACATGACTCATTGCACCTAAATTATAAATTTCAAATTTGTCCCCATTGCTTGTATCGTATAATGATTTCATTTCATTTAATATTCCAACTAGTGAGGTTGTATCAGAAAGATCGCCATATTTCAAAACAAGGTTCTCGTGTTCGTACAAATGATTTATTCGTGATGTATTTATAGACGATGACCTACGAACTATGCCCCACACATTATAACCCTTTTCAATTAATAATTCGGTTAAATATGAACCGTCTTGACCAGTGATACCAGTGATTAGAGCAAGTTTCATATTATTATTATCGTACATTATTAATTTTATATGGGTTCATTTTAATTTATAAAATTGATATAAATATATAATAATAATTTATATCAATAACTTACAATTATGGATCCAAAAATTACAAATATTTCAGAGGAAGGGGGTGTTTATAAGTTTACGCTCAATGGACTAAATGTGAGTTTAGCAAACGCAGTGCGCAGAATTATTTTGAGCGAAATACCAGTCGTAGCAATTAAGACAGACACGCACGAAACAAACCAGTGTAATATTACGATAAACACGACGCGATTGCATAATGAAATTTTGAAGCAACGTTTGAGTTGTATCCCCATTTGCATGGGGTCAGATGAGTTGGAAATATTGCCAGGAAAATATCAGTTAGAGGTAGATAAGCAGAACGAAACAGACGACATTGATTTTGTCACCAGCGAAGATTTCAAAATTAAGAACAAGACAAACGGTAACTATTTAACAAGTGACGAAACCAAGCGCATCTTTCCACCGAATGAATTGACCAAATGTTATATTGATTTCACTCGATTGAGACCCAAGGTAGGAAATAATATTCCGGGTGAGCACCTCAAACTTAGTGCCGATTTCTCAATTTCAAATGCCAAGGAAGACCCGAAATTTAACGTTGTATCGAATTGCACTTATGGTTTCACACCAGACATGGCAAGAGCAAATGAGGAATGGAACTCAAGGGAAAAAGTATTGAGGTCAAAAGATACGCCTCAACCTGATATCGAATTCCAGAAAAAGAATTTCTATATTTTGGATGCACAGAGATATTACATAGAAAATAGTTATGATTTTACAATCGAGAGTGTTGGTGCTTATAGCAACAGAGATATCGTTAAACAGGCCGCAATGGTTCTTGTTGAAAAATACACATCCTTAATCAAAGATATTGATGCCGATACGATTACTATTAATACAGGCGAGACGACCATTGATAATTGTTATGATATTTTGTTGCGAAATGAGGATTACACGTTGGGTAAGGCAATAGAATTTATCTTGTATAATAAGCATTATAATGGTGATAAAACATTTACGTATTGTGGTTTTCATAAGTTTCATCCTCATGATACCAAGAGTACGATTCGTGTTGCGTTTGCGAAGAAGTCAGATAAGTCAATGGTTAAACAATGCTTGCGTGATGCGTGTAGTGATGCCCAAGCATTGTTCTCAAAGGTATACAAATTATTTTAGACAATTGTGAGTTTACTAAACTTTTCAAAACTTACTAGTTCCTTATTGGATGTATCAGAAAGGGTTATTAAACCTGAATGATATGCGTTAATCAGATTATTTACGAATATAATATCTTTTTCATCTTCTATAATGAATCCGTAATTGGATAATTCTTTTTCTGTATACTTGTTGTCACCCCTTGTAATAATCTTTTGAATGTTGTCTAAAGTATTGGCGTCGTAATGGATTAATTTTGAGTAATTATTTTTTTGTTTGTCTATCTTTGTTTCTCTTATTTTTATACCATTCTTTACGTCTTCGAATGTTATAAAGTTATTTACATACAGATTTATAATGTTCATTGTATTTCGCTTGAACGAATAAGATCTGTAAATTCTATCTAATAATTTCTCGTCGTTTAAAAATATATAGTCTTTGCTATCATATCTATTACAAAAAGCTATAATTTCATCTTTGAAATCTCTAGATGAAATAGTAGATTTTTCAACTTTATTCATCATTTCAATCAAAAAATCTAAGGTCTTTTCATTATTGCGTCTCTCTGTTCCTGCACCCGCATCATATAACCGAACGTAGTCTGTCATATATATAGTTTAATATATATTATATTTATACCTTTGGAAATTTAATTTTTGATTTTCTTTAAGTATAATTTGTTAAATAAGTTTATAAAATTGAAATGAAAATAATTCATCATTTATTAATATAAACTAATGGAGTCTCGTATTAATAGAACCATCGCAACCTACATCAGAGAATTTAAAGCAAATATCGGAGATAAGGTAAAATGCATGGAAATTGGTGATGAGAAATCTAGTGCATTGATGACTTATATATTCGATTACGAGAAGTTAACGTTAAAATCAAATGACTTCAATAAGCGAAAGCGATTAAAGAATTCTATTCCTATTACTAATCGTTGTAGTGCATGTAAGGCAAATGGCGATCAATGTACTCGTCGGAGACGTGATGGCACTGAATTTTGCGGAACGCATTCCAAAGGTGTTCCTCACGGATTAATGAAAGACAATGATGGTATTGAAGATAATAATCACAATGTTGAAATATTTGGTGAGGATGTGAACGGTATCATTTATTACATGGATAAGTATAATAATGTCTATAAAATGGAAGACATTATGACACAAATAGAGAATCCCGCAATTATTGGTAAATATAATTTAGAAAATGGTATATACGAGATTGAAATGTTTAATTCATAGTTCTAGACAGTGTTTCAACCATAGTTTCTTCGCGATTATCCATTATAAAAGTATTCATTTTTGAAGCACTATTTAAGTCACCCTTATAGTATTTTGACAGTATTTCTAGTAAATTTTTTTTCGTAATTGGTTTTTTTACAAACTTCTTTTTGTATTGTATTTTGCCTTGATTTATATCAAATTCGTCTATCTCGTTCGATTTCATAGTTTCCATTAATTTCTTTGATAATTCTTTTTGTTTATCCTTTCTGTTTTTTTCTTGTTTTTTTAATTCTCTAATTTCATTGTCTAATTTTACCCACTCTTTTATATTTGTTATTAATGTTTGTTTATCTTCCATGCTATATTAAATAAATATATAATATTTATATTATTTTTTTATGCTTTTAATGTAGCATATATATGTTTAGTAAAAAATCTAGACGCACTACTACATTGTTGCCTATGTCGTTTTCAACGCCGAATACAAAACCGAAGAATAAAAGAGAGACCGCTCATGCAATTAATTATAATCGGTCTAATAATGTATCTCTTCCGGTACAATCGTTTATGCATGTACCACAGTCTTATCGTAATAATGAGAAAGGTATGAAATGGGGACCACCTACTTGGTCATTTTTACATACACTTGCCGAAAAGGTTAAAGACACGCATTTTTCAAAATTGCGCAACGATCTATTAAAGAATGTTTTCACTATATGCACTAATTTACCTTGTCCGGAATGCTCTATGCACGCTAAAATTTATCTAAATAACATTAATTTCAATGCAATTCAAACGAAATCACAATTTAAATTAATGTTATGGGAATTTCATAATTCAGTTAATAGACGCAAGGGATATAAAGTATTTAATGAAGTTGACTTAGAAAAAACATATAAGGAACAAGTATTAACATCAACATTTTATAATTTTCTAGTGAAATTTAAAGATCGTGGAGCAAATAATCGTTTTATAAGTGAAGATATGTATCGCAAAGAAATTACAAAAAATTTAGTTAATTGGTTTAATATAAATAAAGAGCATTTTGATGAATAAATAACATAAGTTATATCTTATATTATTTATTTTTTTAAGCGACATCTGAAATTACTATTATTCATTTTACAAACATTAGCGTCAGATACACCATGGAAGAAGGTAATATCATACCCAGTATTTAATAAATATCGTGTCCAAAACAAACCTATAACTCCGGCTATTATCCAGGTCGCAATGCCCGATGGTATTAAACTCATACATCCTTCTTTTATATTCCATATTAGATCTGTAAATATTAAAATGCCGAATAATACCAATGTTCCCATATTAATGGACCAAGTGTTGTATTTTGAAATAATTGTTAATAAATATGCAAATGTGTATACTAATGTTGCTTGACTTAATGGTAAATACGATACAGGTCCATTGCCCAAAGTAATTCCTTTACACATGCTAGATAATGTGTCACTGTCAGCATCTGGTTTGAATATATTAATTCTACTTGCTAAAATTGTAACAACTAAAGTAATAGTTAGACCAGCTAAATAAAAAAGACCTTTTACACTTGAGTCAAATAATGATTGCAACAGGAAATAACCAACTATTATTAATGGTGATAGTCTCATAAATAAATATATGACATTTGTTAAATTGAGTTCCATTATATATTATACTCTTAGACAAAAATGTGTTTAAATGTATCTTCTACCTTTTCTACCATAACAAATTCTATTCCGTCATAAGAACGATTTTTCTCACAGAATTCTTTATATTCACGCTCATTCTCTTTGGGGAAAATAAACTTCTTTACACCAGCACGAATACCACCCAGTATTTTATCTTCTAATCCACCAATTGCAGTTACATTTCCCAATAAATCTGTTTCTCCAGTTATTGCGACATCATTTCTTATTTGCTTATTATTTAAAATGCTATATATGGCAATTGAAATTGCTGTTCCTGCTGAAGGACCATCCTTTGATACGGCACCTTCGGGACAATGTATGTGTATTCCTCTTGACTTATTCGCTTCATGCTCCTTTTGAATTTTTGTTTTTATTTTATTGCTTGTCAAATTCCACGCAAGTGTTTTTGAGACATTCATGCTTTCTTTCATTACATCTCCTTGCATACCAGTTAGTTTTAAGTCAAGCATTGAATTCGCGGGATGAAATGATACTTCTATGGGTATTATACCACCTTTTCCTAGAACATTTGCCCATAGTCCGTTTATAACACCGACGCTACTTTTATTGTGAATTGTCTTCTCGCGAACTTTTAGATTCTTTTTTAAGTATTTGTTCTCAATGTCACTCATAGTTATTTTTATTGGTAATTCTTTTACATCAGAATTACTTTTCAATAATTCAATATTAATTTCACCATATAAATCAAATAAAATTTCTTTTAATTTTCTTACACCGGGTTCCATTGTGTATAAATTTATTATATTTATAATTATTTCCTCACTTAATTCAACTACATTTGAGAACCCCATTTTTTGATTGATTTCTGGTATAATATATTTATTCACAATAACAATTTTTTCTTCCATTGTAAGATTGTCGAACTTTATTCTGTGTATTCTATCTAATAAAATGCGATCAATTTGACTAGGATCATTATATGAAAATATAAACAATGCTTTTGATAAATCAATATCTATTCCGCTGAAGTATTTATCTTGAAATCCGTCATTCTGTGTGTAATCTATGAGATGTGTGAGTATTCCAATTATTTCTTTTCCGTGTTCACTCTTACTAACTTTATCTAATTCGTCTATGTATATTATAGGGTTCATGCATTTAGATTCCATTAATATATCAACTATTCTACCCCATGTGGAATTTACATATGTAAATCCGTGCCCTTCAAGAGTTGAACCATTACAAGAACCACCCAATGCTATAAATGAAAATGGACGCTTTGAACCATCTACGTCTGTTAAACAATCAGACAAACCTTTCTTTGCTAGGGATGTTTTGCCGACGCCAGGAGAACCTTCAAATCCAAAACAATAACCTTTTTGTTCACCAGTAATCCATTGACAGATTATTTTCATGATTTGATTTTTTGCGTGCGCGTGTCCATAAACCGATTCATCCAAAGCTAACTCTATTTCCTTTATCTCTTTTGTAAAATTAGAAATATCTTTCTGAATGGTGGCATTTTCTGTATAAATTTTTTCATAATAACCTTCATTTTTATTAATGGCCGTGTTTATTGATATTATATCTTTGTGAGAACTGGTTTTTAAAATTCCAGAAATTTCTTTTTTTCTCTGTTTATCGTTCAATTTATTAAATACTGGTATTGTTAAATCAATGAGCTTGTTTCGTTTTAAGTATTTGAATATGGCGTTTACATTTTTACTTGATAAATTTGATAAAAATGCTTTCTTATTGAATATTTTCTCTATTTCTGTGTTGATCTCAGTTACGTAACGCATTATTTCTAGATTTGTATAATTGTCTTTTGATATAATTTCATTCTCTAATTTAATATCACTTGATTGATCCAATGATCTTTTGAATCTTGTATTTAAATCCTTTGTTACTTTCAAGATTGGCTCTTCGCGATAGTTATTGAATGGTATTTTCAATAATCCTTCAAGATATTGTTTCGCTTTTGCACCAGATTCGTCGGATTTTCCTTTGATTTCTTTCATTTTTAACATAGCCTTCTCTTTCACGTTATCAGGTACTTTTAATATATAGATCTGTTGTTCAAGGGTAATGCGCGACAAATCATACTTTTGGTTCATCTCTTGTGTATAATTTAAAGTATGCTTCATTGCGTCCTTAAAATACTCTTTTACTTTTGATGGAAAACTCTCATAAATTATCATTTGTTCATTTGAATCATTTGTAGAACCCATTGTTATCAAATCATATAACAAATAAGTTATATATTGGACTTCTTGATCTTTATTGTAAACTAATAAATTAATCAACATATTCCTCTGAGATGTCATATTAATGTCAGCAAAACGCTGTACAGAACGCTCTATTCTATCTGTTTTTATATTTTTTGCTTGATTGATTATCGTCTTATACTTCTTTAACATATCTTCGTTTCCATACATTAAAATGTCTCTTAGTGTCATTGCTTCGTGTTGACGTATTATAATGTCTTCGTCTGCATCACTATCCTGTATTGCACGTTTGAATAATTCTTCTTTTCTATAAGAAATATAATCGTTTTTGAAAAAATCTAAATTTATATCATCTACGTATCCAGATACTACCATTATTTTGTTTGTTTCACTTCTAAATACCACCTTCATGCTACAAATATTAAATGAAAACGAATTTACATTTCCTTCGTATTCGAAACACTCTAGGTTTGGTGCTTTTTCAAATTGAATTACTGAATCGGTTATCTTATCAATGCAGTATGTTTCGAATTTTCTATTCTTCGTTTTATCGTTCATTATTTTAAATCCAATTGGGTGAAAATGCTTTCTAATTAGTTCGAGTTTTGCATTTAATACAGAATTATTTTTTATCTGTTTGAATTCCGAACCAAATGTTATGTATAGTAAATCATCCATATTTCTTGTTCCAAAACTAGATATTATTAATGACATCTTATCAATTACTTTTTGTAATTGATCAATGCTATCATCTGTCTTATTGGATTCTAAATTTTCAGACAGAGATTTATTTGATGCATATAAGTCATTTAATGATGATGTACTTATGTGAATGTCACTATTGCCAAAAATATTAAAATGTTTGTAATTTTGCATCGACAATATAGTATTCCGTATAATGTCGTCAATATATTCAATTCTATTTCTAAGAAGACTTATTACCTTCTTTTTATCATCGTTGTCGTGATTTATCTTGATTTTCACAGATTGTTCATTATTTTTTCTATTCATTGTTAAAATATATAATATAGTTATATATATTAATCATTTTTCGCTAAATAAACTCTTTTGTAGTGATTTTTTTGGTTTTTTATTGTTTTTCTTAGATTTTTTTTGAATTTTATTGTTTTATTAAACCGACTTAAATGTTTTTCTTTATATTAAATAGAATGGGAATACCTAGTTATTTTTCGAACGTTGTGAAAAAACATGGGAAAATTTTGAAGGAACTTAGTTTTTACGAAAAAGGGTTTTTTGATAATCTTTACATGGACTGTAACTCTATTATTTATGATGCAGTTCGTGGCATAGATGCTTCTATTGATAATTATGAAATGAAATTAATATATTCCGTTATTTCTTCAATTGAGAAGTATATTAAACTAATTTCTCCTTCAAATACAATCTTCATTGCTTTTGATGGTGTGGCACCCTTTGCTAAAATGAACCAGCAAAGGACGCGTAGGTTTAAGGGTGATTTTATGGCTAAAAATACTTTCATTAGTTCTGAAACAAACAATGCGTGGAGTACTGCGAATATTACTCCAGGAACAAATTTTATGAATAATTTATCACGGATAATTAAAAGACATTTTGATAAAAAGGAGCAACTCTTCGGCGCAAAGAAGATTATCGTATCTGGTTCGGATGAACGCGGAGAAGGTGAGCATAAAATCTTTCATCATATTCGCGCCGTCAATAATTCAAATGAGAATATGTTATTATACGGACTCGATTCCGACTTGATTATGCTTACCATTTTCAACAGAAAGTATTATAATAATGGGTATATTTTCAGAGAAGCACCAGAATTTATGAATGTAAAAAAGGATATTAAACCGGATGATAAAGAACCGTTTGTTGTGGACATTGAGGGTATGTGTAACCAACTCGTTTTTGAAATGGATTGCAGAGTAAACGAATTTCGTCGTGTTTATGACTATGTATTTATGTGTTTTCTTTTGGGAAATGATTTTCTACCGCATTTTCCTGGTCTTAATATACGTACACATGGACTAGATACTCTTATGCAGACATACAGGAAACATATTGGCAATAAATCCGAATTGTTTATTATAAACGAAGATATGAGCATCAATTGGCGCGTTTTTAAACGTCTTATTAGTGATATCGCTGACAATGAAAAAATGTATATACTCGAAGAGTATAAGTCTCGCGAACGTTTTAAAAAGAAATACTGGAAAACAAATACAGAAAAGGAGAGAGAATATGCATTTAATTCTATACCTCTTATTGACCGTAAGCAAGAGCATTATATATGTCCTAGTGAATCATTCTGGGAACGTAGGTATTATAAATCTTTACTAGATTGTCACCGTGACGAAGAACATTTAAGGTCTATATGTAATAATTACATTGAGGGATTAGAATGGACTTTGAAGTATTATTGCGGAGAATGTCCCAATTGGAAGTGGAGTTATAAATATGATTATCCACCACTATTTGTAGATTTGGTTGAACATTTGCCGGATTTTGCTATGGAATTTATTAAACCCAATTATGATTCATTCTTACCTGAAACGCAACTATCTTATGTGTTGCCACCTAGTAAGTGGAATCTGTTGCCCTCTGATATATGCGATTATCTAGTAACACACCACAAAGACATTTATAATGAAAAAATGGAATTTAAATGGGCTTTCTGTAAATACTTTTGGGAGGCGCATGTTCATAGTGGAAGTGTAGATCTAGATATGTTGGAAAAATGGAATACCATATTTAATGATTTAAAAATAAAAAATAACTAATAATAAACTATGCATTTGCGTTCTGGTGTAGGATATAGCGACAGCGATTTTGACTTTAATTACGTCAATATGGTAAATCTTTGTTGTGGAGGATCAAAAAATGCATCCGAATTAGAAATTCTCTTTATAAATGACTTTTGTACTTCTATAAAAGCTATTCAAAAGATAAATAATCAACACGATAAGATAGAATGCATTTTAAAAATATATAAGGTTATTTACGAAAATCGTGATGTTATATTGGGTCTACATGAATCTAACGAAAGGTTTATCCAGTTCATAGAAGTAATATATACAAAATCTAAAAGTGTAATGTCTTCTATTTTTAATATCATACCCGATTATAATGGTGATCTGGAAACTTTATTATTAACCATTTATTATCTAGGCAAAACTAAGACTTTTTTCCAGGATAGGTTTGTACTTATATAATTTAATTAACTATATAAATAGATTTCTCGTTCTATTTATATAATGCGTGCTTTCTCTCTTTCCCTTCTTACCTTTGCATTTGCTTCTTCTTACGATCTGAACGATCGTTTTGTATCATGGTCTCAGGAACACAATGTTTCATTTGACAATGACGAGCATTTTGTAAGTGTCTTCAATAATTGGTATGATAATGATCTCTTCATCAATGACTATAATGTTAAGGATAATAATGTCGTTCTTGCGCATAATCAGTTTTCTGGTATGAATACAGATGAGTTTCGAGGATTTCTTGGAAAGTACAAGAAGATCGGGAATGGCTCTGTTGTTCTTACTGGAGATTATAATGCGTCGGTGAATTGGGTTGATTCTGGTGGCGTCACTCCTGTAAAGAATCAGGGACAGTGTGGTTCTTGTTGGAGTTTTTCTACTACTGGTGCACTTGAGGGAGCGTACTTTAATAAGTATGGTTCGCTAGTTAGTTTCTCTGAGCAGCAACTAGTTGATTGTGATAAGTTCAGAAACGGCGGAAGTGACAATGGGTGTAATGGTGGATTGATGGATCATGCATTTTCTTGGATTAGTAAGAACAGTGGTCTATGCACCGAGGATGACTATCCCTATGTTTCGGGAACTACCAAGGCACGTGGAGATTGTAGTAGTAGTTGCTCCAATGTTAAGGGGTCTGCCGTTTCTAAGTTTGTTGATGTTCCTGCGTCAAGCGATCAGCAGATGATGCTTGCTCTTACACAGCAACCGGTTGCCGTTGCTATTCAGGCAGACGAGAGGGCATTTCAGTTGTACAGTTCTGGAGTGCTAACTGGGTCTTGTGGAACTGGTCTTGACCATGGTGTTCTTGCCGTGGGTTACGGAAGCGATAGCAATGGTGATTACTATATCGTTAAGAACTCTTGGGGTGAGACTTGGGGTGAGGGTGGATATATTCGTCTAGGAAGGGGAAGTGAATACAATAACGGCGATGGTCAGTGTGGAATTCTGCTTCAGGCAAGTTATCCTGTTTTGTAAATAAATAAATTTATTATTATGCTTTAAAAATATAAAGTATAATAATGACGTCAGTCACAAATGCATTTATGCTTATGACTCAGTAACTATTAAAAGAAAACGGGGGATTTAAGAATATAAAGATTAGATTATTTATATATATATATACATGAGAGTACTTCCTCTTGCGTTTCTATTATCTTGTCTTGGACTATCTAGTCCTTTTAGTCTAAATACGCCTCCGACGACTCATGATAAGTCTAAGGCAATACCATTTATCGATAAGCCTTTGCATTTGGATGGTTCATATATTGGAGATGCCGGATTTGACCCATTTAACTTAGGAAAGAGCGATCTAAAAAAGCAAAGGATTGCTGAAATTAAGCATGGTAGATTGGCTATGCTTGCTAGTGTTGGGTGGCCGTTGGCTGAGTTATATGATCAAAAAATAGCAAATTTTTGGGGTCTTGAAGATAAATTAACATCTGGTGGGTTGGTTCCTTCAATACTTAATGGTGGTTTGGATAAGATCAATCCTTTTTACTGGTTGTTTGTTTTGACAATTGGAGCATTTTTTGAGTTGAATTCGATGGATCTAAGCGATGACGAACTATCAAATGGCAATACAAATTTTGATATATTGAACTTTTCAGAAAAAATTTCAAAGGAGCAAATAGAAGGTTACCATTTGGCTGAGATTAAACACGGACGTCTAGCTATGCTTGCTGTGTTCAGTTATGTTTGCCAAGAAGCTTTTCTGCATAAGTCAATCGTCGAACAAACACCATTTCTTTTTTGAAGTGGACTGACATACCGTAATCTGCTCTCTATTATATACTTCTTTTTATAATATGTTTAAAATTCAAAAACTTTTAAACATATGATGTTCATCTGTAAAAAGTGAATCAGTAATATAGCATTAGCATTAGATAGGTTAGGATGCGAGGTGTATAAAAAAGAAATGGAAGGAGGTGTGGAAGAAAAAAGCGATCCGAGTGATAGACAGGGAGGATATGCAAGTGGTCGTAATATGCAAGTATG